>Ga0185299_10001633_pt1 | contig 40620 bp, 39 predicted proteins | sample PaiPotPPA55metaG_FD_128002 | JGI IMG/M metagenome (GOLD analysis project Ga0185299, IMG submission 128002) | Iron sulfur acid spring bacterial and archeal communities from Banff, Canada, to study Microbial Dark Matter (Phase II) - Paint Pots PPA... ...
CATGGCGGCCTCGACCCCGTCGTAGACGGTGGCCAGCGTCGGCGCGATACATCGGCCTACGACGCAGTCAGGGTCGGGCGTCGAACTGTGCAGGGCGAAGATCGGCCCCGACTCCACCGCCTGGTAGACGTCGAGGAGGGTGATCTCCGACAGTTCGCGCGACAGCGTCCACCCGGCGCCCGCTCCCCGCCGCGAGTCGGCCAAGCCCGCCTTGCGCAGCTCGGCCAACAGGCGGCGGATCACCACGGGATTCGTGTTGACGCTCGCCGCGATCTGCTCGGAGGTGGCGACCTCGTGACCGAGCCGCTGGTACAGCCCGATCCAGGTCAGCGCGTGCGCGGCGACGGTCAATCTACTGTTGGCGCTCACATCGCTCCTCACCTCCGGCCATGAAGCAACCGTAATGGTTACGACGGCTCTTCGCAAGCGTCGGCCGGGGCGCGGGGTGCGAACATCAGCTGTAGGCCCAGGTAGGCGCACAACGGGCCGAGCGCGTTCATCGCGGCGCTGCTGACGAAGGCGGCGGCGAGGTTGCCGGACTCGAAGCCGGATCCGCCGAAGTAGGTGCCGAAGAGCGAGGCGAAGCCGAAGAACATGCCGGGGATGAGGGAGAAGGCCCGGATGCGGCCGGTCGTCAGCAGCGTGCCGTTGACCACGAAGATGATTGCGGCCAGAGCAAGAGTCCGGTCGAGTTGTGAACCGCCGAACACGGTGCCCGTCGCGCGGTCGAGCAGCACCGCGGCCACGCCGAATCCGGCTCCGGCAGTGGTGGCGGTGATCATCTTCACCACATTGGCTCTGGTCGGGCCGCCGAGGAGGAAGATGCCGGCCCACGTGATGAAGATGGCCCAGGTGGGCATGTCGAGCGGTCTCATGGTAAGAAAAACGGTGGCACCGGCGACGATCGAGGCACTGACCTCGTGCGGTAGGCGAAGGCTCATGGCGGGGGCTCCAATGCGGACGGCTTGCGGCGGGGGAGTACGGGGTTTGCGAACGGGTGGAGCCGACGGCCGATCACGACCGTCGGCTCCACCGGCGATGCAGGGCAGGGCGGCGCAGGGCTCAGCCAAGACCGCCCGGCTTGGCCAGCAGCTCACGCGGCCGATCGCGACCGTCGGCTCCACCCGTGATGCGGTGCGGGGCAGCGCGGGATTCAGCCAAGACCGCCCGGCTTGGCCAGCAGCTCACGCAGGGCCGTGTCGATGAACTCGGTGTCCTTGGGGTTGCTGCCGTGGCCCGCGAAGTGGCCCCAGATCCCCGGGATGACGCGCAGTTCGGCGTTGGGCATGTGGCCGACCGCCCAGGCCTCGTCCTCCGGCGGGAAGTAGAGGTCCTTCTCCGCGGGCATCACGAGCGCGGTCGCGGTGATCGAGGCGAGTGCGGCCTCGGTGTCGCCGTTGAAGCCGGGGGTGCGGCCGACGTCCCCGTTCTGCCAGGTCCACAGCATGGTCAGCAGGTTGTTCGGGTCGCGGCCGTCGAGGAAGAAGCCCTCCCAGAAGCCGATGAGGAAGTCTTCAAGCGAGGTGTAGCCCAGCCGCTCGTACTCCTTCTCCCAGTAGAACGCCTGGGAGAAGCCCCACCCCGCGTAGACGCGGGCCAGCGCACGTAGCCCGGTGGTCGGCCAGGCCGATGCGCCATACCAGCCGCCGGCGAAGGCGGAGTCGGCCGTCAGCGCGGCCTTGACGCCCTCCAGGAACACCTTGTTATGCAGGCTAGTACGCGGAGAACCGCAGAACGGTGCGATCCGCTCGACCATCTCGGGATGGCTCACAGCCCACTGATACGTCTGTCCTGCGCCCATCGACCAGCCGGTCACCAAGGCCAGCCGCTCGATGCCGAACTCCTCGGTCACCAGGCGGTGCTGCGCGGCGACCTGGTCGTAGACCGTGATGTCGGGGAATCGGGCGCGGTCGTACGGTGCCGGGGTGTTGCTCGGGGACGAGGACAGTCCGTTGCCGAGCATGTTCGGCACGATGATGAAGTAGCGCTCCGGGTCGAGCGCCATGCCCGTCCCGATGAGCCATTCGTTGTCCCAGTGCCGCCCGGAGTACCAGGTGGGGTAGACGATGGCGTTGCTCTTGTCCGCGTTGAGCTCGCCGTAGGTCGTGTACGCCAGCAGGGCGCCGCGCAGTGTCGCACCGTGCTGCGTAGTGAAGTCGCCGAGCTTGAAGATCTTCTGTTCGGTCACGAGGGGTCCGCGCTTTCGGGTCGTAGGGGAGGGGCTAGGACGTGACCGCGCACTGGCCGCGGTCGGCCTTGCGCGGGCCTTCGGCCGTCGGCTTGATGTCGAAGTCGAAGATCGCGGTGGGCAGGTAGAGCGTGCTGCACGCGTTGGGGGTGTCGACCACGCCGCTGAGTCGGCCCTCGATCGGCGCCGAGCCGAGCAGTAGATAGGCCTGCTCGCCGGTGTATCCGAAGGTCTTGAGGTACTCGATGGCATTCAGGCAGGCGTTGCGGTACGCCAGGGTGGCGTCGAGGTAGTGGTTGGTGTTGGTGGAGTGGTCCACCGAGATGCCGACGAACGAGATGAACTCGCTGTAGCGCGGCTCGACGTTGCCCGGCATGAAGATCGGGTTCGTCGTCACGCCGTACTTGCGCATGCCGTCCTTGATCAGGTCGACGTGCAGGTCGATGAACCCGCCCATCTCGATCGCGCCGCAGAACGTGATCTCCCCGTCGCCCTGGCTGAAGTGCAGGTCGCCGCCGGACAGCAGCGCGCCGGGCACCTGCACCGGATAGAAGATCCGGGCGCCGCGGGTAAGGTTCTTGATGTCCTGGTTGCCGCCGTTCTCCCGGGCCGGCACCGTCCGAGCCCCCTCCCGCGCGACGGCGTCGGCCTCCTCGCCGGTCAGCCGACCGCTCAGCGCGTTCTGCGCGAGCGGCGGCAGGGCGAGCGCCGGTACGCGGTGCGGGTCGGTGTCGATCAGGGCCTGTTCCCGGGCGTTCCAGCTGGCCAGCAGGTCGGCGGACGGAGCGGTGCCGAGCAGCCCGGGATGGGTGATTCCGGTGTACCGGACTCCGGGGATGTGCCGTGAGGTGGCCTGCTGGCCGTGGAAGTCCCAGACCGCCTTGTAGGAGTCAGGGAACTGATCGGTGAGGAACCCGCCGCCGTTCTCGCGGGCGAACACGCCGGTGTAGCCCCAGCCCGCGCCGGCCACGTCGGCGGTCGACTGGGGGATCGGCCCGAGGTCGAGGATGTCCACGACGAGTAGGTCGCCTGGCTCGGCCCCCTCAACCGCGATCGGGCCGCTGAGCATGTGCACCCGAGTCAGGTCGACGTCGCGCACGTCGTTCGCCGAGTCGTTGTTGCCGATCTGGTTGTCTGTCCAGTCCCGGCATTCGAGCCGGAACTCGGATCCCGGTCGCACGGTCGCGGCGGGTGGGATGGCCGGGTGCCAGCGGTTGTGGCCGGGGACCTTCTGGTCGCGCATGGACATGGACTGGTCGACGCTGAAGACGACTTCGGGCATGGGGCTGCCTCCGGGTTTCGTTCTTGAGGGGAGATCAGGGCTTTGGCAGGCGGGCGTGACGCGGGTCCGCGGGCCGCGTCGGTGTCCGGCGGGCGGCTGGAACCGCGTTCACGACGCGCGGCTCGTGGGCGCTCGCCTCCTGGGCGTGCAGGGCGCGGGCGAGTGCGGCGGGCGTGCGGGTGAGCATCGGGGCGGTGAAGACCCGGCGGGACGGATCGCCGCACCGTGCGCACGGTTCCTCGGGCGGTGCCTGCCCGATCGGACGGGTCACGTCGAAGGGCCCGCACTCGGTGCAACGGTACTGATATGTAGCCATGAGCAACCTCCAGATGCTTCCTGGAGAAAGTATTTCTTTGGAAAGTAAATCTCAAGGCTCCGCATGTTACATGTGGGTTAACCCGCGCCCGGCCGGCCCGATCACGACGAAGGGCCGCCCGGTCCGACCGACCGAACAGCCCCGAACAACCCCGTGCGGCGCGGCCCTAGAGCTGCTGCATCACGTCCCACTGCAGCCCGTCGGCCACCGCGAGGAACACGCGTTGCACCAGGTGGCGGTCCCGCAGCTGGACCGTGCCGCGCGGGCTCTCGTACTCCAGGCCCTCGGCCGTCGCCTGCATCCGCGGCACGTCCATCCCGCCCGCCCGCCGCGCCAGCTCGGTGAGCAGGCGCACGCCCTCGTAGCAGGACTCGCCGAGGCTGTTGAGCACCGGCGCCTGCGGCCCGAACCGCCGGAAGTACCCGGCCGCGAAGTCGAGGCCGGACGCGGTCGGCAGGTCCTCGAAGTACCCGGCGGCGGTCATCAGCCCCCTGGTGTTCTCCGAACCGGTCGCGAGCAGCACGTTCTCCTCGATCAGCGAGCTGAACCGCAGCAGGTCCCGATCCAGCCCGGCCGCGCTGAACGCGCGGTTGAAGGACACCGCGTCGTTGCCGATCAGCAGCATCAGGACGGCCTCGCAGCCGCTGACCGCGACCCTGGCCAGCGCCGCGTCGAAGTCCTCGGTGCCGAGCGGGACGTAGATCTCGTCGCACACGACGCCGCCCAGTTCGGCCAGGTAGCGGCGGGCCGCGCGGGCCGAGGCCCAGGGCCAGACGTAGTCGTCGCCCACGATCGTCCACCGCCGGATGCCGAGCTCGCGGGCGAACCACTGCAGCGTCGGCCGCAGCTGGCGGTTCGGGGTCTCGCCGGTGAGGAACACGCCGGGCGACCGCTCACCACCCTCGTATAGTGCGGTGTAGATATAGGGAACGCGTCCGGCGATCCGCGGAGCGACCACCTCGCGTACGGCGGAGATATGCCATCCGGCCACCGCGTCGATGGCTCCCGCGCAGATCAGCGCGTCGATCTCGTCCGCCACCCGGGCCGGCGGCGCGCCACCGTCGACCGGCACGAGACGCAGCTTCCGGCCCAGCACGCCCGACTCGGCGTTGACCTCCTCGGCGGCCAGTTGCGCGCAGCACTCGCACGACGGTCCGAAGATGCCGGCCGGCCCCTGCAGCGGCACGACGAGGGCGACGTCCAGCGTCTCCCGGCTTCCCGGCCGTACCAGGGAGCCAGGCCACGAGTCCGGCTGCTCGACCATGCGGGCCACAGTAGCCATTGCTTGCTACAGGAATATTTCACCTGGAAGCTTTATGGCTGAGATTTCGGGTGCCGCGTACGCGGTATCCTGGTGGTCATGACGACGAGCAGCCGCGCCGATAGCGGAGACACGGCTACGGTGGCGGCGGCCGCACACGGCGGTCCGGACTTCGCCCGGCTGCTCACCCTCGTCGAGCGCAACGTCAGCTCGCGGTTCGGCGAGGCGCTGAAGGCCGGCGGAGCCACCGTCGACGAATGGCGGATCCTCTCCCTGCTGGCCGGCGGCACCGGGCGTGCGATGACCGAGATCGCCGAGTTCGCGATGCTGCCCGCGCCGACCCTCACCAAGGTCGTCGACCGCATGGCGGCCGCGAATCTCGTCTACCGCAGGGTGGACAGCGCGGACCGGCGACGCGTCCTGGTGATCGCATCCGCCCACGGCCGCCAAGTGCTGCGCCGCTGGGACGCCGCGGTGGAAGGCACCTGGGACGGACTCGTGGCCGACATCGGCAGCGAGGAGATCGCCCTGCTCAGGGCGCTGCTCACGCGGATGGCCGGCCGACTCGACTGAACCGTCACCGATGCTGGTGTGCCGCCGGCTGTTCGACGTCGGCGGGACGGAGCGCGGTCAGGTCGAGAAGTATCATCGCGTCGTGGTCGGGGGTCCCGGGCTCGGCGGTGTAGACGCCGAGGCGCTGGCCGGGCGTGCCTTCGAGCTGCATGCCCTGGAAACTGAGGGTGATGGTGCCGACCTGGGGGTGCTGGAACGTCTTCTTGTGCGCGGTGGCCGGGCGCGTGACGTCGTAGCGTTCCCACAGCTTGCAGAACTCGGGGCTTTTCAGCGTGAGCTCGCCGACGAGGGTGGCGAGGTCCGGGGCGTCGGGATCGGTGCCGGCCAGGGCGCGTAGCCGGGCGACGCAGCCGCGGATCTGCTGCTCCCAGTTCGGATAGAGATCGCGCGCGGCGGGGTGCAGGAACATGTAGCGGGCGAGGTTGCGCCGGGCCGCGGGCCATTCGTCCAGGCTGGTGTGCAGCGCGCGGGCGCCGGGATTGGCGGCGAGGATGTCCAGCGTGCGGCTGGTGACGTAGGCCGGGTTCGGGCGCAGGCTCTCGAGCAGCAGTTTGAGCTGGGGACGCACGGTGCGGCTGGGGACGGGCGGCGACTGCGGCGCGAAGTGCGCGGCGCGGGCGGCGAGGTCGCGCAGGTGGTCGTGCTCGTCCGGATCCAGTTTCAGCGCGCGGGCCAGCGAGTCGACGACGGCCGGGCTGGGCCGCGTCTCCCGGCCGCGCTCGAGCCGGGTGTAGTAGTCGATGCTCATCCCGGCGAGCACGGCGACCTCCTCACGGCGTAACCCGGGGGTGCGGCGCACACCGGTCCCGGGCGTGAGTCCGACCTCGGCCGGGGTGACCTGGGTACGCCGTGCGGTCAGGAACCGGCCGAGTTCCGTTCCGCCATCTGGGTGTCGCTGCGTTGCCATCCCCCCAGTGTGCACCCACCGCGACCTGCGCGCATGCGTCTAGGGGGGACGTGTCGCGCCCCCGCTGGCCGCTCCCCGGCTGACTGCGGTCTGCCGCGCTCGCGGTCTGCGGTGACAAGGTCTAGACAGGAGCAAAGATCGTGATCCGCTCCGACGGTTTGTGCCGAGGAAGACAGGAGCCTGAAATGACGGAGCCGGCGAAGACCCGCGCGCAGCAGCCGCGATCACGCACCTGGCGTTCTATGCCGGATGGCCTAACGCGATGAGCGCGATCACCGAGCTCAAGAAGATCGTCGAGGCGTGAGGCGAAAGCCATGAAGATCATCACCCGGCCGCCGACCGCCAAGGGTCCGGCCGCGACGTTCACCGGCGACGTGTGGGTCGACGGGATCTACGCGGGCGGGCTCGACCAGGCGCGCCTGGCCGTCGTGCGCTTCGCCCCCTGCGCCCGCTCGAACTGGCACTCGCACCGCCTGGGCCAGATGCTGCACATCCTCGAAGGCGTCGCCCTGCTCGGATCCCGCGATGGCACGGTCATTGAGGCCCATCCCGGCGACACGATCCACACCGCTCCGGGCGAGGAGCACTGGCACGGCGCCGCCCCCGATCGGTTCATGGCCCACCTCGTGCTGATGGAGGGCGACGGCAGCGACGCGCCGCAAACCGTCTGGGCCGAAGCGGTCACGGACTCGATCTACGCGGGCTCTTAACTACGTAAAAGGAATCTGATCATGCGCGCAACCCTGCTCTACCAGGCTGGCGATGTCCGCGTCGAGGACGTGGCAGACCCGAAGATTCAGCAGCCCACCGACGCGGTCATCCGCATCGTCGTCGGGTGCATCTGCGGCAGCGACCTGTGGCCGTATAAGTCCGCGCCGTTCACCGAGCACCCCCGGCAGATGGGCCACGAGTTCATCGGCGTGGTCGAGGAGACCGGATCCGAGGTGCGTAACGTCAAGCGCGGCGACGTGGTCGTGGCCCCGTTCACGTACGCGGACAACACCTGCGAGTACTGCCGCCGCGGGCTGACCACCTCCTGCCGGCACGGCGGGCAGTGGGGCATCAACGGCGTCGATGGCGGCCAGGGCGAGGCCTGCCGCATCCCCTACGCCGACGGCACCCTTGTTAAGCTCCCCGTCGCCGAGGACTCCGACCTGCTCCCGGACCTGCTGACGCTCTCCGACGTGATGTGCACCGGTTACCACGCCGCGCACACTGCCGGGGTCAAGCCGGGCGAGAGCGTGACCGTGATCGGCGACGGCGCGGTCGGCCTGTGCGCGGTCATCTCAGCGAAGCTGCTCGGCGCCGAGCGGATCATCCTGATGGGCCGGCACACCGCGCGCACCGACCTGGGCCGCGAGTTCGGCGCCACCGACGTCGTCGCCGGTCGCGGTCAGGACGGCGTCGAGGCTGTCAGGGAGCTGACCGGTGGGTTCGGCACCGACACGGTGCTCGAATGCGTCGGCCTGAAGGACGCGCTCGTCCAGGCCTCCGGAGTCGTGCGCGACGGCGGCACGATCAGCCGCGTCGGCGCCCCGCAGTACCCCGAAGTCCCCTTCGGCTTCATGGAGTTCCTCCGCAACATCACCCTGACCGGCGGCGTCGCCCCGTCCCGCGCGTACATCGAACAGCTCATGCCGCACATCCTCGACGGCGAGATCAACCCCGGCCGCGTCTTCGACCGCACCGTCGGCCTCGACCAGGTCGCCGAGGGCTACCGCCTGATGAACGACCGCGAGGCCCTCAAGGTCATCGTTCGCCCCTGACCCGAGAAAAAGAATAAAGACACAGACATGGATCGCATCGCCTTCGACAACAAGGGCAACACGGTGGTCGGCAACCTGTTCAGGCCGGAAGGCTTCGAGCAGGGTACGAAGTACCCGGCGATCGTGATCACGCACCCGTTCGGCGCGGTCAAGGAGCAGGTCTCGACCACCTACGCGAAGCTGCTGGCCGCGCAGGGCTTCGTCACGCTGGTCTTCGACGCCTCGTACCAGGGAGAGTCCGGCGGCGAGCCGCACTTCTCGGAGTTCCCCTCGGCGCGCACCGAGGACATCCGGCGCGCGGTGGACTTCCTGAGCAACCACCCCGACGTGGACGCCGACCGCATCGGCGCCCTGGGCATCTGCGCGGGCGGCGGCTACACGGTCAACGCGTCGCAGACCGAGCTGCGGATCAAGGCGGTCGCGGCCGTCAGCACCTTCAACATCGGCGCCGCGCGGCGTGACGGTGTCGGCCCGCTCGGCGCGCAGAGCGCGGAGTACTGCACCAGCCTGCTCGAGCGCTCCGGCAAGGCCCGCACCCGCGAGGCTGCCGGCGGCGAGGTTGAGATGTTCTCGCTGATCGCGGACAACCCGAAGTTCGACATGAACGACCTGTCGACCATCCCCGCGATGTACCTCGAGGGCTATAAGTACTACTCCGAGATCGACCCGAACCCGCGATTTATGGGGACGTTCGCGCTGTCCAGCCTCAGCCAGCAAATGGCGTTCTTCCCGTTCGAGGGCATCGAGCTGATCTCCCCGCGCCCGCTGCTGCTGATCGCCGGGTCCACGGCCGACACCCTCTGCTACAGCCAGGACGCCGTCGCGAAGGCGAAGGAGCCCAAGGAACTCCACGTCATCGACGGCGCCTCGCACATCGATCTGTACTGGAACCCGGAGTACGTCCCGAAGGTCGCCGAGAAGCTCACCGAGTTCTTCACCAAGAACCTCTAAGCCCCGGATGACGAACCGCTGCGGTCCGGTCCCCGAGGATGGACCGGACCACAGCCGTCGTCAGTCGGCTGCGTATCAGCCTACGGTGATGCCCTCGCCGCCGACGCCGCCCGCGACGACGACCGAACCGATCTTCGTGAGCGAGCCGCCGGAGCCGATCGCGTACTCGTCCACGGTGCCGGTGCCGCCGGTCTGGATGTAGAGGTTCTTGCCGTCCGGGCTGGCCGCGGCGTCGACGGTGCCCGCGTCGGTGGCGGTGTTGCCGAGGCTGGTCAGCGAGCCGTAGCCGCCGAGCTTGAGCCCGGTCTCGGTGGCGCTGCCCGCGTTCGACGCGAACAGCAGGTCGCCGCTGCCGGCGATCCAGCAGGTGGCCGCCTCGCCGGTGGCGAAGGAGGAGCGCGCGGTCAGCGTGCCGTCGGCGTTGACCTCGTACGTCCCTACGGTGGAGGGTCCGGCCTCGACCAGCGCGATCTGGTGGCTGCCGGTGTTGACGAACGCGAACGGAACCGTGCCGGGCAGCGAGTTGACGGTCACCGACTGCGAGGGCGAACCGTCGTACCCGAGCCGGTAGACGTACACGTCGTTGCCCGCGGCCTTCGTCGTCACCAGCAGCTGGCGTCCGTCCGCGGTGAAGCCGACCTGGCCGGGAGTGTGCGTGAACTGCGGGGTCGCGTCGGTCTCGAGCCCGAGCTGGCGGCTCCACGCGGACTCGCTCACGAGGCCGCCGTTCTCGACCCGGAAGCCCTGGATGCTGCCGCCGTTCTCCGCGTTGAGCACGTAGACGACGCTGCCGTGCACGGCGACGCTCACCGGGAAGGTGCCGCCGGAGGAGACGACCTGACGCAGCGTCAGCTCCGTGCCGTGGACGGCGAAGACCGAGACGGTGTTGCTGCCCGCGTTCACCGCGTAGAGCAGCCCGTGCTGGGCGTCGTAGGTGAGCGAGCCCTGCGAGGCGAGGTGGTCGACGACGCTGCCGGTCAGCGCGCCGCCGAGCCCGTCGGTGGAGTAGCCCTTGGCTAGGCTGAGCGTGCCGTCCGCGGCCCGCTGGTAGACCTCGACCTGGTTGCCCGCGGTGTTGTCGGTCTGCACGAATACGGCGTCGGACGCGCCGGCCCGGTATGACGGGGCGGCGGTGGACGGGGTCGCGGTGGCCGTGGCGGCCTCGGCGGCGGGAGCGATTCCGAGCGCGAGGGCGGCGCATCCGGCGAGCAGGGCGGTAGCGGGCAGGCCGGCACGGCGGAAGCTGATGGACGACATGATGGATGTCACTCCTTGAATGCGGTTCGTCGGGGTACAGCGGGGTCGGATCCGACGCACGTGTAGTCCCGGCTCCCGGCCCGGCGTTACAGTTCACCACCCGGAAATCCACTCCTGTTACGCAATGGTGACAAAGTCCTGTGATGGCCCCACCCACCAGGTCCGCGGCGAGTCGAGGCTGGCTTATGCTTGACCTCGTGGAGAGCGACGACGAGCTCGTGGTCCGATTGCGCAAGGGCGATCAGGACGCCTTCGCCGTGCTCGTGGACCGGTACCACACCAGGCTCACCCGCTTCGCGCACTCCTTCACCCCGCGCGCCGAGCTCGCCGAGGACATAGCGCAGGAGACCTGGCTCGGCCTGCTGCGCGGCCTCGAACGCTTCGAGGGCCGTGCCTCGCTGCGCACCTGGCTCTTCCAGATCTGCGCCAACCGGGCGCGCACGCTCGCCGCCAAGGAGGGCCGGCTGATCCCGGTCGACCCGACCGACCCGGACGCCCCGACCGTCGACCCGGCGCGGTTCGGCCCCGACGGCGTGTGGTCGCAGCCGCCCTCGCACTGGTCGGACGCGGCGGCGCGGGAGCAGGACGCGGTACTGGTCGAACGGGTGCGGTCGGCGATCACCCGGCTGCCGGACAGCCAGCAGCAGGTCGTGACGCTGCGGGACGTGGAGGGGCTCAGCGCGGTCGAGGTGTGCCGCGTCCTGGATCTGACCGAGGGGAATCAACGGGTGCTGCTGCACCGGGGCCGCGCGCGGGTCCGGGCGCTCCTCGAACAGGAGGTGGCGACGAAGTGAAGCTTTCGTGGTTCGCGCCCTGGCGCGGCGCAAAGCGCGGCCCGGCGGGCTCCGAATCCCTCGACCTCGTCTGCCGCGAGGCGGTGGAACTGGTCACCGCCTACCTGGACGACGCCCTCGAGCCGGGCCAGCGCGCGGCGCTGGAGCGGCACCTGGCCGGCTGCGAGCACTGCGACGAGTACTTCGCGCAGATCCGCCTGGTCCGGCTGACGGCCGCCCGGGTCGAGCCCGAAGACCTGGCCCCGGCCGCGCGCGTCGACCTGATGGCGCTCTACCAGCAGTGGCGCGCGGACCCGGAATCCGCGCCGGCGGACGCGTCCGACGTGGCAGACTCCTGATCAGGCTTGGCTAGCGCGGGACAGCGCGAGCGCTTCCGGCGCCCCCTCGAGCACGAGCGCCGCCGCGCCGCGCACGCCGGCGCTGTCGCCGAGTTCGCTCGGGACGATGCGCAGCTCCTCGGCGTGGCAGACCATGGTGTTGCGGTTGATCCTGCGGCGCATGGGCTCGAACAGCGTCTCGTGTGCGGCGGCCAGATCGCCGCCGATGACGATCATCTCAGGGTTCAGCATCATCACCGTGATGGCCAGCACCGCGCCCACGGCGTCGCCGGCGTCCTCGATCGCGCGTGCGGTGCCGCGGTCTCCGGCGCGCAGCAGGTCGGGCAGTTCGGCGGCGGTGACCTCGCGGCCCCAGCTGCGGCTGAGCAGGTCGGCGATCGACGGGGGACTGGCGATCGTCTCCAGGCAGCCGCGGTTGCCGCAGCGGCAGAGCGTGCCGTGCGGCTCGACGATGATGTGGCCGAGTTCGCCGGCGATGCCGCCGTGGCCGAGGAGGATCCGGCCGTCGCAGATCGTTCCCGCCCCGATGCCGGAGGACAGGCGCAGGTACACGACGTTGTCGCAGCCCCGGGCCGCGCCGAAGCGCCGCTCGGCGAGCACGCCTGCGTTGGCGTCGTTGATGATCTGCACCGGCAGCCCGGTCCGGCCGGCCAGTTCGTCGACGGGCCGCACGCCGACCCAGCCCGGCATGATCCCCTCGGCGTGCAGCCGTCGGCGGTCCTTGTCGACCGGGCACGCGAAGCCGGCCCCGAGACCGAGGATCTTCTCCCGGGGCACGCCGACGTCGTCGAGCGCCGAGTCGATCAGCTGCACGGCGGTGTCCAGCGCCCGCTCGGGATCGCCGTCCACGGCCATCGGCCGGGTGCTGTCCCACAGAACCGTTCCAACGACATTGGTCAAAACGGCACGGACATGGTCGTGCGCGATGTCCAGGCCGAGCACGTGGGCGGAATCCGGGACGAGGGACAGGACCTGCGGCGGGCGCCCTGTCCTGGTTCCGGCGGCGTCGGCGGCGGCGCTCTCCCGCACCAGGTTCCCATTGGTCAACTCGTAGATGATCGAGCTCACTGTCGCCCTGGCCAGCCCCGTTCGGCTGACGAGCTCGGAGCGCGAGAGCTGCCGGTGCTCGGCGAGCGCGCGCAGCACCCTTACTCGCCCCAGGTCGGTCAGGCCGATGGGGCTGTCGGTCTCGGTCGAGAGGTCATGGTGAGTCGTGGGCACGGGGTCACGGTACCAGCGTCGCGTTGATAAAACTGCTCTTGGGCAAAAGAATCTTCGAACAGGCGTCGAAATGACGCTGGTTACTCTTGACTTATCCCGAAGGCCGTCTGAGTATCTGTGCTGCGTCACACCCGCTCCAACGATGGAGGATCTTGATGCGCCTGATAACTCTGCTCAGACGACGGGTGCGGCTCGCCGCCACCTGCCTGCTCGCGGCCGCGATCGCCTTGACCACGCTCGGCGCGGCGACCACGGCCACCGCGGCGACGCCTACGCTGCCGTGCGACATCTACGCCTCCGGGGGCACGCCGTGTGAAGCGGCGTACAGCACCACCCGCGCGTTGTTCGGGGCTTACGATGGTCCGCTCTACCAGATCCAGCGTGCCTCCGATGACGGCTTCCTGAACATCGGCCTGGAATCCGCCGGCGGCGTCGTCGACTCCGCGCCGCAGGTTTCGTTCTGCGCCAACACGACGTGCACCATCACCCTGCTCTACGACCAGACCGCCAACGGCAACACCATGACCGTCTCGCCGGCCGCGTCCTGCCCGGGTTGCGGGGGTGCCGGAGGCCCAGGCCCCAATGGCTCGGACGTCCCCGCGTCGGCATCCGCGTTGCCGATCACGATCGCGGGCCAACCGGCCTACGGCGTCCTGGTCAACACCTCGGGGATCGGCTACCGGATCGACGACGCGAAGAACGTGCCCACAGGTAGTCAGCCCGAGGGTATCTATATGATGACGTCCTCGAACGTCACCAGCGGCCATTGCTGCTTCGACTTCGGATCCGGCGAGACCGACAACAACGACGACGGCAACGGCACCATGAACGCGATCTACTACGGCAACGCCTGCTGGACCGGCGGCTGCACCGGCCCCGGCCCCTGGGTCGGCGGTGACCTGGAGAACGGCATGTACTTCAGCAACACCGGCGCCAACCCCGCGACCATCCAAGGCGAGTACGGCTCGTTCGTCTCCGCGTGGGAGAAGAACAACGGCACGACCAACTTCACCCTCAAATACGGCAACGGGCAGCAAGGCGGGCTGAACCAGTCCTATTCGGGGCCGCTGCCCAACGGCTACGACCCGATGAAGGTGCAGCCCTCCATCCTGCTGGGCACCGGCGGGGACAACAGCGGCGGAGGCACCGGCGAGTTCTTCGAAGGCGCCGTCACCGCCGGCTACCCCTCCGACGCCACCGAGAACGCGGTGCAGGCGAACCTCGTGGCCGCCGGATACTCCGGCAACACCACCGACGCCCAGCCCACCGAATCCGAGGTCAGCCTGCAAGCCCACGCCAACGGCGACTACGTCGACGCCGCGAACAGCACGACATCCCTGATCGCCGACTCGACGAGCGTCGGCAGGAACGAGACCTTCGACCTGATCAGAAACCCCGACGGCACCGTCAACCTGCGCGCCGCCTCCGACAACGACCTGGTCACCGCGGATAACGCCGGCGCCGCGCCATTGATCGCCAACCGCACCGCGGTCGGCCAGTGGGAAACCTTCAACATGATCTACAACGCCGACGGCAGCGTGAGCTTCCAGTCTCAAGCCAACGGCGACTACGTCACCGCGGACAATGCCGGCGCCTCGCCACTGATCGCCAACAGGACCGCCATCGGGGCATGGGAGGAATTCAACATCGTTCATGACACCGTCGCGGTCAGTCTCCGAGCTCACGCCAATGGAGACATCGTCACCGCGGATGACGCCGGTGCCTCACCGCTGATCGCGAACCGCACCGCGGTCGGTCCGTGGGAGACGTTCGACATGTCGTACAACGCCGACGGCACCGTGAGCTTCCTGGCTCACGCCAACGGCACCTACGTCACCGCGGATCCCGCCGGTCTCACGCCGCTGATCGCCAACCGCACCGTGGTCGGGTCGTGGGAGGAGTTCGACCTGATCGCCAATAGCGATGGCAGCATAAGCCTGCGTGCGAACGCGAATAGCGACTTCGTCACCGCAGCCGACGCCGGCGCCTCACCGCTGATCAACAACCGCACCGCGATCGGAGCATGGGAGGAATTCGACCTCGTCTACGACTGACAGAGGACTGACCATCGTCAGCTTTCGGCGGGACGGATGCGGCCGGTTCGTTTGACCGAGCTGAGGATCCGGGTCACCTCGAGCCCGCGGACGTCGTCGATGGATCCGACGGTCTTGGTCAGGAACGTGTAGAGCCCGGCTAGGTTTTCGGCCGCGACGGCCACCAGGAGGTTCGCTGCTCCGGTGGTCGCCGCGGCGAACCGTACCTGCGGGTGCCGGCTCAGCTCGCGTCCGATCGCCTCGATGCTGCCGGGGCCGGTGGAGATCCACAGCAGCGCGTCGGTGTCGGCGCCGAGCAGCCGCAGGTCGATTTCACACGCGAGACGCACCGTGTGTCCGGACACGAGCTGGTCCAGGCGTCGGCTCACGGTCGAGGCCGAGGTGCCAAGCCGCGCGGCCAGTTCGCTGTAGCCGGCCCGCGCGTCCAGGGTCAGCTGGTCGATCAGGGCGTCGTCTAAGGGTTCGATGTCCGGGGCGGCGACCGGCTCGCGGGAGAGCGGGGTGAGGGCGTCGAACTGATCGGGGGTCAGCAGTCCGGCGCTCCAGGCGAAGCTGGCGGGGAAGACTTTCATCAGGTCGTAAGCGTCCCAGGACTGGACGTCGGCGGTGGCGGGCAGGTCGCGCAGCAGCAGCGAGGTGCGGGCATCGGGGCCGTCGAGGAAGAGCACGCTGCTGATTTCGTCGCCGCCGCCGAGGATGTCGACCCATATGGTGTCGGGCCGCCGCGCCAGGCCCGCCGCGATCGCCCTGATCCGGGTGGGGCGGCACCGGATCCGCAGCACCATCGGGATCAGCCGGGGAAAACGGTCGGGATTGCGCACGGCCGTGGGACGCAGCGTGCCGTCGTGCAGCAGCGGGGCCGCGCGGCGCACGATCGTGCGTTCGGATACGCCGAGCACGCCCGCGACCGCGCGCCAGGAAGCTCGCGGCGAGGCCATCAGCACGGCGGCGATCCGTCGTTCCGTCTCGTCCAGCTCGCGTCGCATCTATCTCACATCCGTCAATATTTCATGATCAGTGGCGTGGATCATGCATTGAAAGCGAATCTATCGCACCTTTCCGCTACCAGGCGATAAACCAGAACCATCGCAGCCGGAAGAAAGGTGGCACATCATGAACGAGATCGAGCGCCCCGTCGTCGAGACCGAGTCGGGCGGCATCCGGGGGACTGTCGAGGGCGGCGTGGCCGCATTCCGCGGCGTCCCGTTCGCGGCCTCGCCCGTCGGGGACCTGCGCTTCGCCGCCCCCGCGCCGCACCCGAAGTGGCCGGACCTTCGCGACGCCGTCCGCCCGGGACCGTCCGTCCCGCAGAGCCCCTCGCGCCTCGAGGCGGTCATGGGGCCGCGCACGCCCGACTGGAATGAGGACGGCTCCCTCAACCTCAACATCTGGACTCCCCGCCTGCCGGGCGACGCACCGGCCGCGCAGGCTCTGCCGGTTCTGGTGTGGTTCCACGGTGGCGGGTTCACCAGCGGATCTGGCGGCTGGGACTGGTACGACGGCCGCGACCTGGCCGCCGCCGGCGAGATCATCGTCGTCACCGTCAACTACCGCATCGGCCCGTTCGGCTACCTCTACCTGCCGGAACTCGGCATCGAGAACCTCGGCGTGCAGGACCAGGAGGCCGCCCTGGCCTGGGTCGCCCGCAACATCGCCGCGTTCGGCGGCGACCCCGACGCCGTCACCGTCGGCGGCCAGTCGGCCGGCGCGTTCTCAGCCCTCTACCTCGCCCTCGACCCGACGACCGGCCCGTGGATCAGCCGCGTGATCACGCAGAGCGGACCGTTCGGGCTCGGCGGCCAGGACCCCGAGGAGGCGAGCGAGCACGCGCGGCGCTACCTGACGATCCTCGGCCTGGACGGCGGCCTTGACTCGCTCGCCGCGTTGCGTGCCGTCCCCGTCGACCGGCTGCTGTCCGCCTACCAGCAGCTCGGCGGTGAGCTGGCCCGCCCGGGCAACGTCGCCCCGCCGATGTACCCGGTCCTCGGCGCGGCCGGAATGTCCGTTCACTGGCAGCGGGCGCTGGCCGACGGGCGCCTCGACGGCAAGCAGTTGCTGACCGGGACCACCAGGAACGAGATGACCTCGTTCTTCGCCTTCGAGCCACACATCCGCGCCATCACCGCCGAGCAGGCGCGTACGCTCGTCGCCGGCCAGGTCGACGCCGGTGCCGACCGCTTCGACCGCACCGCCGCCCGGCTTGCAAATCAGAACCCTGGTGATGTTCTCACCGAGGTCGAGACCGGGATCGTCTTCCGCGACGGCACCCTCGCCATCGCCGACCAGCACGCCGAGGCCGGCAACGCGACCTACGTCTACGAGTTCGACTACACCCCGCCGAACGACCCCGCGCACCTCGGCGCCGCGCACTGCGCCGAACTGCCCTTCTTCTTCAACACCATCGACAACTACCCCGACAGCCCGATGCTCGGCGAGCCCACCCCCGCGGCCCGCGCCCTGGCCGACGTCTTCTCCCGCGCCGCCGCGACCTTCGTGGCCACGGGCCGTCCCGCCGCGAACGACTGGCACCTCTACGAAACCGCCGCCTCGGCGACCATCCGGCACTTCGCCTGACCAACGACACGACGGGGCCCCGGCAGCGAACACCGCGCCGCCGGGGCCCCGTCATCGTCACACCGTTCCGCAACGGGAGGAACGGTGTCGCGCGGCTCAGTGCGAGACGCCCTCGGCGACGACGACCTCCTCGATCAGAGCCTTGAGTCGGCGAAGTGCCGGTGCTGCGCGTACTGGATCATCGCGATGACCTCGACCGGGCCGACGGCGGCCGCACGCTCCGTTTGAGCTGACTGCCTCCGGTGGTAGCAGGAGGCGTATCAGTACTGGTTGTCATGCGGAAATCCCTCACTCGTTCCGGGCTGCCGATGCTACGTTCGGGCAACGCTCTACGAAGCCTGCGGATCTCTATCGCCGCAGGTGGCCCGGAGTGTCTATCAGGGGGAGATCAATTCACGATCAATGGAAGATCAATGGCCGGCGGGGATATTCGAGCCATCTCGCTCCCTGCCGTCCACGCTTTCTCGGAAACGCGGTGACCATCGCGGTGGGCACCGCGCCGCGCATCGGTGCCCACCGCCTGCCCGGTCAGGTCTGGTTGAGCGCCGTGAAAAGCACCTTGCCGCCGTCGGTCGAGCCCTCGCTGCCCTTGCCCTGCTCGTAGTCGCCGGCGGAGAAGTGGCCGGAGACCCCGCGCAGCACGGTCGGAATCGGGACCGTGTACGACTTGCTCTGGCCCGACGCGCTCGCCCCGATCGTCAGCGTGCCGTTGCCGTTGTCGGCGACGCGGTAGGAGAACGCGGCGTCGAGCGGCACGCCGGTCAGCAGCGTGTAGAAGCTCGCTGCGACGCTGGTGCCGGAGGCGACCATCACGTACAGCTTGCCGGACTTGTAGTCGACCATCACGAACGGGTCGGAGCCGCCGGTGCCGCCGGCGTGCAACTGCGCGACGCAGATCTCTGGGTTGCTCTTCGGGAGCCGCTCGACCTGCACGGTCGCGGTCAGCGCGTGGGCATGTGTCGCGATGTCGTACTTGATCGCCGACTCGAGTTCGGTGCGCGAGTGCAGCGAGTGGGTCGTCGTGGCCGCTCCGGACGGTGCCCAGAAGAGCAAGGCGCCGCTGGAGGTCTTGGTGAGATACGGCGCGTCCAGGCTCGCGGGGCTCAGCACCTTGGCGTCGTTGCCGGAGGGTTCGCCGGAGTTGCTGATCGGCAGGACCAGGCCCGCCCAGCTGGTCAGGCTGATCGACGAGGTCGTTGCCGCGCTCGTGGCCGAGGAGTTCGCGGCGGGTACGGAGGACGACGTGCTGGGTCCAGGCTGTACGGATCCGTTCGACGTGACGCCCACGGCCATGGTCACGCCGGCAGTACCGGCGACGAGGACGGCCGCGATTCCGGTCGACATCGCGATCAACTTCGTAAGTCTCATGGGCGCCGACACTATTGTAAGTAAACTTAACTAAGACTCAAGCCGGGGTAGCGGTCGCGTCAAATCTCAGTGCTCGTAGGCGGGGCCGTCCAGGACATGGCCAGGGCGAAGCCGAGATCGTCGAAGCGCGCCCCGGGAAAGACGCTGCCGTACAGTCCGCGGAACTGCTCGCGGGAGAGGTAGCGGTCGCTGAGCAGGTGCGCGAGCCAGGGCTTGCTGTGCCAGAAACGCAGTTGGAACCAGGCGTCGCGCAGGCCGAGTCGGCGTACTTCGCGGGGGAAGTCTCGGCGGGCCGGTTGGGTGTACACCTCGCGCGGCGGAGTGGGGTAGTGGTCGCACACGTTGTCGATCAGGGCCGCGGTGCCGCCGGGTCGTACCAGGCTTTTGAGATGCTCCAGCGCCGCCCGGTAATCCGCGATGTGATGGAGCATCGTGTGGCTGTAGACCAGGTCGAAGCCGTCTTCGTCATGGAGGTCGAACACGTCGCTCAGCAGGTAGCGAACCCCGGGCGCGGCCCGTTTGGCCTTCGCGATGTCCAGCAGCGGCGCGCTGAGGTCTAGCCCGACGACCTCCTCGAAGTCGCGCGACAGCAGTTCGACGGCGTGCCCGGAACCGCATCCGGCGTCCAGCGCCCGAGCGCCCTTGAGGCCCAGGCCGGCGAGCCACGACGTGTTGCGGCCGGGCAGCAGGCCCACGAAACGGTCGTAGTCGCGGGCGAATCGGTCGAAGGACGTGGGATCGGTTATCTGCGCCATTGCTTCTGCCTACCCGAAGACCTCGCGCCGATGCAAGGGTCCCTCCGGCGCCGGATGCGCGGCATTTGTCGGACCCCGCGCTTAGACTCCGGAACGTGGATACCGAAGCGGTCGATCAGCAGATCTTCGGCGGCCTCGCGCGTGCGGAGTACGAGCATGTCCGGCGTGAGCTGACCGGTTACTGCTACCGCATGCTCGGCTCGTTCCCGGACGCCGACGACGCGGTGCAGGAGACGATGATCCGGGCCTGGCGCGGCATGGCGGGTTTCGAGGGGCGCTCGGCCGTGCGCACGTGGCTGCACCGGATCGCCACCAACGTCTGCCTCAACCTGCTTAAGGAACGCGGCCGGCGGGCGTTGCCGATGGACATGGGTCCGGCGACTCCGGCGCGCGGCGCCGATCCCGGGGCCCCGCTGCCCGAGCACGAGTGGATCCTGCCCGCCCCCGACGCCCGCATCCTGGCGGACAGCGCGGATCCGGCCCAACTGGCGGTGTCCCGGGAGAGCGTGCGCCTGGCCTTCGTGGCCGCGCTGCAGCACCTGCCGGCCCGGCAGCGGGCCACGCTGATCCTGCGCGACGTCCTCGGTTTCTCCGCCGCCGAGACGGCTGACCTGCTGGAAAGCAGCGTCGCCGCCGTCAACAGCGCGTTGCAACGCGCCCGCGCCACCGTGCCGGGACCCGAGAACCCCACCGTGGACGGCGAATCCGAAAAGCTCAGGGAATCCGAAGAGACCAGGCAACTGCTCGACGACTATGTCGACGCCTTCGAGCGTTACGACATGCCGCGGCTGACCGCCCTGCTGCGCGCGGACGCGGTGCAGTCGATGCCGCCCTTTCCGATCTGGCTTCAGGGCGCCGACGAGATCGTCGCGTGGATGCTCGGCCCCGGCGCCGAATGCCGTGGCTCGCGCCTGGTCCCGTTTCGCGCCAACGGCTGCCCGGCGTACGCCCAGTACCGCTCGGACGGCCGCGGCGGCTACACGCCCTGGTCGCTGACCGTCATGGAGGTCGAAGGCGGCAGGATCGGCGCCCTGCACGCCTTCGTCTTCCCGGAACTGTTCCCCGCCTACGGATTCCCCGCCGCGTTCGATGCCGGGCCGCCGCTGAGCTGACTGAAGTATTTCGCCCAGGACCGATGAGTTCGGGTCCCTCGCACGGTCTAATCCGGTGACAGCACCTGTGACTCGATGGAGGTACTCCCATGGCTCTACCCGAGGTCGTCACCCGCGAGGAGTGGCTCGAGGCGCGCCGGGCACTGCTGGCCCGGGAGAAGGAGATGACCCGCGAGCGCGACCGGCTCAACGCGGACCGCCGTCGGCTGCCGATGGTCCGGGTCGAGAAGGACTACGTCTTCGAGGGCCCCGACGGCTCCGTGCACCTGCTCGACCTGTTCGACGGCAAGCCGCAACTGGTTGTGCAGCACGTGATGTTCGCCCCCGGCTGGGACGAGGTGTGCCGCGGCTGCTCCGGCTCCCTGGCCGTGCAGAACCCCGCGATGGTCGACCAGGTCCGCAGCCGCGGCACGAACTTCGTGCTGGTCTCGCGCGCCGCGTTCCCGGACCTCCAGAAGAAGCAGGCCGAGCACGGCTGGACCACCCCGTGGTACTCGTCCTTCGGCAGCGACTTCAACTACGACTTCCACGTCTCCATCGACAAGGACGTGACCCCGGTCGAGTTCAACTTCCGCACGCCCGACGAACTGCTGCGGGCGAACGCCGGCTGGCTGCTCGAAGAGCCCTCGGAGCAGCCGGGCCTGAGCTGCTTCCTCCGCGACGGCAACGCCGTCTTCCACACCTACTCCTCCTTCGCCCGCGGCACCGAGTACCTCGGCGGCACCTACCCCCTGCTCGACCTGACCGCACTGGGCCGCCAGGAGGACTGGGAAGAGCCCAAGGGCCGCGCCGCGAACGCCGGCCCCGGCATGCCCTTCTTCGACTGACCTCTCAGACTGACCTGCGGGTTCTTCATCGGCCGGTCCCTCGTGGACGGGTCAACAGCGTGACCGGATATCCAGCCTCGCCGCGTGCCTGACGCGGCGAGGCTTTCGTCTGCGCGATGCTTGCGGCCAATTACTCGTTGACGTATATTTGTCGACGAGTAGTCCCGAGGGGAGCGGCAGCGATGGCGGCGAAGCGCAAAGTCGAGAACCTGATGGCCCTGGCGGTGCTGGGCACCGTCGTCCAGCAGCCGATGCACCGCTACCAGATCGCCTCGCTCATCCGCGCCCGCGGCAAGGACCAGGACATGGACGTCAAGTGGGGCTCGCTCTACACCGTCGTCCAGAACCTGGCGAAGCACGGCTTTCTGGAAGTGGCGGGCACCGACCGGCAGGGGGCCCGCCCGGAGCGCACGGTCTACCGGATCACCGAGGCCGGCCGGCAGGAGCTGCTCGACTGGACCAGGGAACTGCTTTCGACGCCGGAGCCCGAGCATCCGAAGTTCGCCGCCGGCCTCTCGGTGCAGATGATCCTGCCGCCGGACGAGGTGATCGCCCTGCTGCGCACCAGGCTCGGCGCGCTCGAGCAGTCGCTCGCCGCGCGTCGCGCCGTGCTCGACGAGAGCCGCGAGGAGGTGCCCCGCCTCTTCCTGATCGAGTCGGAGTTCGGGCTGGCGATGCTCGAGGCCGAGGCGGCCTGGGTCAGTGCCCTGCTCGACGAGCTGACCTCGGGAACGTTTCCCGATCTCGCGATGTGGCGCACCTTCCACGAGAGCGGCGAGATGCCTCCGGAACTGGTCGAACTCGCGGAGAGGGGCTTCGACAAGGACTGAGCGGCCGCGATCGCGGATCGACGAAGAAGGATTACGACGTAATGCGGCCCCGCGGCGGTGCGCCAACACCGCCGCCGGGGCCCGGGGCGGCAGCACGCTGCCGACCCCTCGCAACGCTCTCGCACCGCAGACCGCACGAAACGGACCCGGCCACGAGGTGGCAAACCCAAGGATAGCCAGGTTCCCGTGCGTGTCCCCGGTGCCCCGAGCACCGACGCGACTCACTCACGGGAGACAACCATGTCCGCAGACACAACGACCAAGGTCCGCACCGCGCTCGTCATCGGAGGCGGCATCGCCGGGCCCGTCCTCGCGACCGCCCTGGCCAAGGCCGGTATCCAGGCGACCGTATACGAGGCTTACCCCGCCCTGACCGAGGGGATCGGAGGCGGGCTCGCCCTGGCCCCCAACGGCCTGGCCGCGCTCGGCCTCATCGACGCCGACGCCGCCGTGCGCGCGCTGGCCACGCCGATCACCGGCCAGGTCATGGCGGTCGGCGAGAACAGCCGCCGGCTGCCGACCCTGGCGGACGTGGAACCGCTGCAGGTCATCGGCCGCGGCGACCTGCACCGGGTGCTGCGCGACCGGGCCGTCGAGGCGGGGGTCCGCTTCGAGTACGGCAAGCGGCTGGTCGGCGCCGACGAGCGGGCGGACTCCGTCACCGCGCGCTTCGCGGACGGCACCGCCGCGGCCGCCGACATCCTGATCGGCGCCGACGGCGTCCGCTCCACCGTGCGAACGCTGATCGATCCGCAGGCCCCCGGCGCCGGCTACACCGGCATGCTCGGCTTCCAGGGCTACATCGACGCCGGTCCCGACCTCGATCCGGAGCCCGGCGTCATGACGTTCGCGTTCGGCCGGCGCGCGTACTACCTCTACTGGAAGATGGCGGACGGCCGGATCACCTGGGGCGCGAACCTTCCTTCGAAGTCGTACATGTCCCTGACCGAAGCCCGGGCGATCCCGGCCGAACAGTGGCTGCGGACCCTGCGCGAAATGTACGCGGGGGACGTGCCGGGCGAACTGCTGGCGAGCCGCACCACCGCGGAGAACTTCGACATCACCGGCGCGATCCACATCATGCCCCCGGTCCCGCACTGGCACCGCGGCCGGATGGTCCTGGTCGGCGACGCCGTCCACGCGCCGTCGAACAGCACCGGCCAGGGCGCCTCACTCGCGATCGAGAGCGCGATCCAACTGGCGCGCTGCCTGCGCGACCTGCCCGACCCCGCCTCGGCATTCGCCGCGTACGAGGGGCTGCGCCGGGAGCGGGTGGAGCGGATCACGAAGCGGGGCGCCCGAACCAACAGCGCCAAGACCCCGGGACCCGTCGGCCGCAAGCTGATGCACGCGCTGATGCCGGTCTTCTTCAAGCTGATGAACTTCGAGAAGACCATGGGGCGGGAGCAGCGCTACCGGATCGACTGGGACGCTCCGGTCGACGCAGGTGTCGGTGTGGCTGTCGCGGGGTAGCGGCCGTAGGGTCGTCCGGACAGTCCCCGAGCACCCGTGCCGCGAAGGAGACCGCGCATTTCCGCCGCCGAGAACACCGAGAAACCCCGACCCGTCGCCACGACCACGACCGGCTCGGGCTGGGCGCCGCTGCGGCGGTCCACGTTCCGGGCCCTGTGGATCGCCCAGTTCGTCTCGAACGTCGGCGGCTGGATGCAGACCGTCGGCGCGCAGTGGGTCCTGCTCGGGCACGGTTCCGCCGAGGTCGCGCTGGTGCAGACGGCGGCGAGCCTGCCGGTGTTCCTGCTGGCGCTGCCCGCCGGGGCGCTGGCCGACCTGGTCGATCGCCGTCGCGTGCTGCTGTGGTGCCAGGTCGGCATGACGCTGCTCGCGACGGTGCTGGCCATCCTCGCGTTCACCGGCCACCTCGCTCCGACGCCGCTGCTGGGCATCACCTTCCTGCTCGGCTGCTGCACCGCGGTGAACAGCCCGGCCTGGCAGGCGATCCAGCCGACGCTGGTTCCGGCCGGCGAGCTGCGGCAGGCCTCGTCGCTCGGCGCGGTGAACATGAACGTGGCGCGGGCCGTGGGGCCCGCGCTCGGCGGCGTCGTGGTCGCGGCGGCCGGGATCGGCTGGACGTTCGCCTTCAACGCGGTCTCCTTCCTCGGCACCCTCTACGTGGTCGCCCGCCGGCTGCCCGCCGATACGCGCCGCCGGGGTGCCGGCCGTGACGAACACGCGATCGCCGCGCTGCGGGCGGGCGGCGGCTACGTGCTCAACTCCCCGGTCGTTCGCAGGATCCTGCTGCGGGCGCTGCTGTTCCTGCCGGCCGCCTCGGCCGTGTGGGCGCTGCTTCCGGTGATGGCACGCGAGTTCCTCGGCATGGGTTCGGGCGGCTACGGGCTGCTGCTCGGCGCGGTCGGCGTCGGGGCTCTGGGGATGGCGTTCGTCCTACCTCAGGCCTCGAACAAGCTCGGCGGCAACGGGTTGCTCGCCGCCTCCGGACTCGCGTTCGCCGTCGGCCTGGCGGTTCTGGCCGCTGTGCACGAGGTGGCCGCCGCGGTTCTCGCGCTGGCCGTGATCGGGGCGGCCTGGATCGGCGCGCTGTCCACGCTGAACGCCTCGATGCAGCTGTTCCTGCCGTCCTGGGTCCGCGCTCGCGGCCTGGCCTACTACCTGATGGTCTTCCAGGGCGGACAGGCGTTCGGCGCCCTGGCTTGGGGCGTGCTGGCGCAGCACATCGGCCTGGCCCGCGCCGGGCTGGCCGCCGCCGGACTGATGGCCGTCGGGGCGCTGACCGTCCGGCTGTGGCCGCTGAAGCAGACCGACGGGGCCGACCGCGGCGTCTGGGACCGATGGCCGGAGCCGGCGGTCGTCCTCGAGCCCGAACCGACCGACGGCCCGGTGCTGGTGCTGGTCGAGTACGACGTCGCGGCGGAGCGGCAGGCCGCGTTCACCGAGGCCATGCGTCTCGTGGAGCGTTCGCGGCGACGGACCGGCGCCGCCACCTGGTCGCTCTATCAGGACCCTGCCAATCCCGGCGTCCTCATCGAGGCGTTCCAGGTCCGGTCCTGGTCGGAGCACCTGGCCCAGCACCACGTCCGCTACACCGGTCTCGACGGCTCTTTCGAGGAACAGGCCAGGGCGTTGATCGAGGGCGAGCCCCGGGTCCGGCACGTCGTCGCGCTCGATGTCTGACAGCCGTTACCGGTAGGCGGACCAGCCGAGTTTCACCGCGAGCGCGATTCCGGCCGCGGCGATGAAGATGCGCAGCGGCCGTACCGGCAGATGGCGGACCAGCTTGGGGCCGGTGTATCCGCCGATCAGGAATCCGGCGGCGAGGAGCGGGACGTAGGCCCAGTGCACCGGTGCGAACACGGCGAACAGTACTGCCGCGACGCCGTTGGCCACTCCGCTGATCGCGTTCTTGAGGGCGTTGATGCGGATCAGGGACTCGGCCAGCATGGTGCTCAGCACGGTCAGCAGCAGCACCCCGGCCGCCGCGCCGAAGTACCCGGCGTACACCGCGACGGCGAACACGCTCAGCTGTCGGGCCCGGGAGTTCTCGGCGTTCGGTGTAGGGGCGAGGCCGCGGATCATGGGTTGTACGAGCAGCAGCACGGACGCGCCGCCGATCAGGATCGGGACCACCACCGCGAATGCGCTGGCGGGTGCGAGGAGCAGGATCGCGGCTCCGGTGGCGCCGCCGAGCGCGGTGATGACGCCGAGTCGGATGACGCGGGTGCGCTGGCCGGTCAGTTCGGGGCGGGAGCCGAGCACGGATCCGACGCCGGTGAGTACCAGCGACATCGTGTTGGTGACGTTGGCCGTGAGCGGCGGCAGGCCGAGCGCGAGGAGAACGGGATAGGACACGACGCTTGCCACGCTGGCGATCGTGCTGGCTAGGCCGCCGAGGATGCCGGCCGCGAGCAGGATGAAGGCATCGGCGAGTGTCATGATCGACCTCAAGCATGGCTGACGTCGGCGGCCGCTCACCAGGCCGTGCGGCTGTGAGCTTGCTCCCACGCCGGCCGCGAGCCCGCTAGGCCGGGGGCCGGGGCGCCGTTATCTCAGCTTGCGCGGGAGTAGATCGCGACCCAGTCGACGTAGAGGTGGCCGCTGCCGCCGTCGTTCGAGCCGCTGGGCTCGGTCTGGAGCTGGAAGCGCTCGGGGAGGCTGGTGACCTGGTTGGCCGACGTGCCGATCAGGACGCCGTCGAGGTAGTACTTGCGGTATCCCGGCCCCCACTCCTGCGTGTACGTGTGCCACTGGGTGAAGTCGACGGGCTGGCTGAAGGCGTCCTGCGAGCCCGAGCCGCCGAAGTGGGCGTACGCGTTGACCGCCGTGTCGCCGAGGTTCGCCTCGGGGAAGTCGGATTCGGCGAGCTGCCAGTTGGAATCGTCCTGCGGCCACAGCAGCCAGGCGATGTAGTAGTCGCTCAGCGCGTGCGTGCTGGTGCGGAAGCGCATCGTGTAGCGGCCGTATGTCTGGTAGGTGCTGCCGCTGGGGAGCACGGGGGAGGGGTTGGCGCCGGCGGGCTGGCCGTTGACGTTGTGCAGGTAGAAGTCGAGGACTCCGTCGTGGACGGAGAGGACTTGGCCGGGCTCGTAGCCGGCGCTGCCGTTGGTGTAGGTGCTCGGCCAGCCGTCCGGATACTCGGTCCACTTCCCGCCGTGGTCGCCGGTGTAGACGACGGCGGAGGGGTCGGAAGTGCCCCAGGATCCGAGCGGCGCGTTGACGGTGAAGTCATCCACGAACACCTGGTTCCAGCCGCTGATGTCGCCGATCGGTGCCGAGACGCCGGAAGGACTGGTCGAGGTGCTGGTCGAGGTACTGGTGGCGGAGGCGGTGGCGGTGCTGGTCGCGGTGGCCGTCCGCGTCGGGCTCGCCGAGGTTGTCGTGGCGGCCGCCTTCGCGCTGGTCGAGGCGGCCGCCGTGGCTGCGGCAGTCGTGGCCGCGGCGGTGGTGGCGCTCGCCGTCGGGGTCGACGACGCGGCGGCGGTGGCACGCGGCCTTGGATGGGTTCTCTTCGCGGCGAGCGCCGAGTGTTCGGGAATCGCCAGGACGCCCAGGGTGATGGCGAGAACGCCGGCTGTGGGAAGGGTGATCCTACTGTATGTACGAATCTTCATATATGGCTGTTCCTCATCATGGCCGTGGCCGGGCTGCGGGAGATTGCGACGAGGCTAGCCGTTCATGAGCCGATTAACCACCTTATGATCTGAATTTAACTCTCAGTCGCCCCTTCGGGCGTTCGCGTGACGGTCGCCGGCGTGGTCATGGTGCGGGTGTGGCCGATGGCTCGTACCGCGCCGTAGAGGGTGACCTCGACAGCGCGGCCGGAGTCACCGGCGGACTGGGCTACCGCGAACACCAGGCGGCCGGGTTCGACGCGGCGGAGCAGGTCGCGGCCGGTGAAGCCGGCCAGGTCCGCGTCGACCTCGAACTCGACGACGGCGCGTTCGCCGGCTTCGAGGTCGATCCGGGCGAAGCCGATCAGGCGCCTTACCGGTCGGGTGACGGAGGCGACGGGGTCGGTGAGGTAGAGCTGCGGAACCGCGGTGCCGGGTCGTGAGCCGGTGTTCGCGACGGTCGCCGTCACGGTGACCGAACCGTCGATGGGGATGGCCGGGGCGTCGGCCTTCACGTCTTTGATCTCAAAGGTCGTATATGTGAGGCCATGGCCGAAGGGGTAGGCGGGGGTCGGGTCGATGTTGCTGACCCCGTCGCTCTTGAGCGCGAGCGGCGGCGCGAGGTAGGTGCCCGGCTGGCTCGCTCGGTCGCCGGGGATCTGAACGGGCAGTCGACCCGAGGGAGCGACGCGCCCGGACAGCACTCCGGCCACGGCGCCGGCGCCTTCTCGGCTGGGGAAGAACGCCTGCACGCTCGCCGTGGCGCGCTCCGCGTGACGGCCGATCGCGTAGGGGCGACCGGAGACGACGAGCAGGACCGTCTTCTGCGCGGCCTCGAGCACGACCATGGCCTGCGCGTCGCTCGCCGCGAACAGCGCCGTCGGCCGATCCGGGGTGCGCAGCACGTGCAGCGCCGCGGACAGCCCCTCGTCGTAGTCGAAGTCGGTGGAGCGCACGATGTGCGGGTCGTACGCGATCCCGGCCTCCTCCAGCGCGGCCCGGTAGCCGTGCAGCCGGGCGGAGCCGGCGGGGGAGTGCGAGCGTCCCGCGATCATCCCGACGCGGGTGTGCCCGAGCGAGAGCAGGTGCTGCACGGCCTCCTTCGCGCCGCTCCAGTTCGTCACGCCGATGGTCGGGATGTCCCGGCTCGGCGTGCTGAGCGGATCGACGAGCACCACCGGCAGTTCGTGCTCGACGATGTGCCGCTGGTCCTCCTCGGTCAGCATCGAGATCACCACGATCAGGCCGAGCGCGCCGACGTTCACGCATTCCCTGAGCCAGTGCGAGATCGGTCGCATGCTGGTCGTGCCGGTGACGACCTGCATGCCGATCAGCCCGGCGGCGTCGACGATGCCGCGCACCACCTCGAGCGTGTACGGCCCGGACAGGTCGCGGAAGACGGCGACCATCTGCCGCGGCGTCGCCGGGTCGCGGTCCCAGGGACGGACATAGCCGTAGTGGGCGAGTAGTTCCTCCACGCGGTCGCGAGTGGACGAGCTGACATCATGGCGTCGATGTACCACCTTGGAGACAGTACTGAGCGATACTCCCGCCTCGGTGGCGATGGTCGTCAGCATTCCGTACTGCGCATCCAGCTGCGCCTTGCCCTGATGCTTCACTCGACGCCTTATCCATGTGCGGATATCCGTACGCCGCCTCGACCGTGAGCCGCGCGACGACCTTCGCCGCAAGGTAACCGCGCGCGGCCTGCGGAGCAAGCCCCGCCCGGGACGTCCGGGCTAGCGCACGGCGAGCCGGGAGCGGCTCAGCACGGCGATCCCGCCGGTGGCGATGAGCCCGTAGAGAGCCGGGGCGAAGAACACGTGCGGCAGGCCGAGAACGCTGACGCCGAGGCTGCCGGTCAGCCCGCCGAGGGCGCTGGCGATCGCCGTGGAGCTCATGAAGACGGCCGAGGCGGTCGCGACGGCCTGGGGCAGCAGCCGTTGGGCGACGATGATGCCGAGGGCCGCGAACACGCCCCAGACCCCGCCCATCAAGATCTGCCCGGCGAACATTCCGGCCGCGTCGCCGGTCAGCGCGAAGCAGAGGTTCGCGCCGACGCCGAACGCCGCGCCGAGGACCATCAGGCGCATCATGCCGATGCGGCGGGCGACGAGCGCGGCCACCGGCATCAGGATCAGCTCTATCAGAGGTTGGATGCCGATGACCGCGCCGCTGACCGCCGTCGGCAGACGCAGGTCGTCGTGCATGTAGATCGGCAGGTAGCCGTACTTGATCGGCTCGCCCGCGTAGACGAGCACGTACAGCCCGGTGAACGCGAGCAGCGGCAGCATCCCCCGGAGCTTCGGGCGCCGCGCGAGGCGCTCGGCCTGTGCTTCGGACGTGGATGTGGATGCGGACGCCGACGCGGTGTGCGCGCCGGGCCGAACTGTCGGACCGGTGCGCGCGAAGCCCATCGGGACGATCTGCGCGAGGGCGCACGCCCCGGTGGCCGCGAGCATCACCCGCGGCCCTGCGGCGGTCGCCAGGAGCGAGCCAAGGACGGGGCCGACGACCCATCCGGCCGTCAACGCCATCCGCACGATGGAGACGACCCCGTCGGCCACCGGGCTCGCGGTCGTCTGCAGGTCGTCGTGGATCGCGGCGAACAGCTGCGAGCCGGCGGCGCCCGAGAAGGCCAGGACGACGGCGCTGATCACGAAGGGCATCCACACCTGGTCGGCCATGGCCATCGCGACCCAGCCGAGGAAGCCCGCGAGCGCGCACCACCGGAACAGCCCGAGCCGCTTTCCAGAGCGGTCCGAGCGTGCGCCGATCAGGTAGCCGGCCAGCGGGGCGGTGATGTTCGTGAGGTAGAAGAGCCCGGCCGTGGTCAGCGAGACGTGCAGGTCGTTGACCAGGAACAGGGTGATCTGCGGCGCGGCGGCGGACGTGCCGAGCCCGGAGAGGAACAGCGCGACGGTCGCGCCGCGGTAGACCGGCGAGGCCCAGACTGTGCGGGCGGCGGACGGGGAGTTCGCTATCTCGGCGGCGAGTGCGGACGGCATGCGGGAGATCCCCCGAAATCTAGGCGGTTCTAAGCGGTTCTAGGCGGTTTTGACGACGGTGCCGGTTCCTTCGAGCGCTGCCACTTCGTCGGCGGGCGCGGTGGTGTCGGTGACGAGGGTGTGCACGAGGGCGGTGGGGCCGACGTAGGCGTGGGCGGTGCGGCCGAGCTTGCTGCCGTCGGCGGCGGCGATGATGCGGCGCGAGGAGGCGATGATCGCCTGCTTCACCGCCGCGTCGTCGAGGTCGTAGGCGGTCACCCCCTCGGCGGCGCTCAGGCCGCAGCAGCCGAGGACCGCGGTGTCGAAGCGCAGCGCCGCCAGGGAGGCGAGGGTGAGCGGGCCGGTCAGGGCGCCCTCGCCGTTGCGCGGCCGGCCGCCCGGCACCATCAGGGTGGTCGGGGCGGGCGCGTCGCTGAGGATGTGGATGGCCTGCAGGGACAGCGGCATCACGGTGATCTGTCGGCCGTGCAGCAGCCGGGCGACCTCCAGGCAGGTGGTGCCGCTGTCGAGCAGGACGGTCTCGCCGTCCGCGATGAGCCGGCAGACCTCGGCGGCGATCCGGCGCTTGGCCTCGAGGGCCTCGTGGGCGCGCAGCGCGAAGGGCGGCTCCTCGCCGCGCAGCAGCAGGGTGCGCGCCCCGCCGCGGAATCGTTCGAGGACGCCCTGCGCGGCGAGGGTGTCCAGATCGCGCCGGATGGTCATCTCCGAGGCGCCGGTCAGCTCGGCGAGGTGCGGGACCGTGGCACTGCCCGCGTCCTTCACGGCTTGGGCGATCACTCGGTGCCGGTTCGCGTTGGTCATGACGTGATTGAACACCACTCCGGAACGAACATGCAAGCTGTTCGTAAGATGACTTTTCAAACATCACGATTGTTCGTTACGGTGGACGCATGGAACGTTCACTGCGAGCCGCCCGGCTGGCGACCTTCGTCTACTTCGTCCTCGACGGCACCTTGATGGGCATGTGGCTGGTGCAGATCCCGGTCGTCGAGAAACGCGTCGGCATCAGCCACGCGACGCTGGGAAGCCTGCTCGTGCTCCTCGGCCTCGGCGCCTTCATCGGCATGCAGGTCGCCGGACGGCTGGCCGACCGGTTCGGCACTCGCCTCGTGGTTCCCGCCTCCGGCGTGCTGTGCGGCGCGTCTCTCGTCCTGCCGGGCCTCGCCCGCGAGCCGTGGGCGCTGGCCGGCGCGCTGCTGGTGTTCGGCTTCTGCAACGGCTGCCTGGACGTGAGCATGAACGCCCACGCCGTGCACGTGGAGAAGGCCTACAACCGCCCCATCATGTCCACGTTCCACGCCACCTTCTCCGTCGGCGGGGTCATCGCCGCGCTCGTCGGGGCGCGAGCGACCAGCGCGGGGATGAGTCCCGCCGCCACGCTCGGCATCGCGGGAGCCGTGGGCATCGTCATCGCCCTGCTTCCGGCCCGCAGCCTGCTGGGGCCCGCACCGACCTCGCCGACGCCCGAATCAACGGGCGCGGGACGCCCGGGCCGACCGGAGACGAAGCGGCGCGCCGTGCCCAGACGCATCTGGATCCTCGCCGCCCTGGCGCTGATGTGCATGCTGTGCGAGGGCGTCGCCAACGACTGGAGCGCCCTGGAGGCGAAGAACGTCCTCGGCGCGTCGGCGAGCACCGCCTCGTTCGCCTACGGCACCTACGCCGCGACCATGACCATCGGCCGGCTGCTGGCCGACCGCGTCTCCCGGCGATTCGGGTCGGCGGCCGTCCTGCGCTACGGCGCGGCCACCGGCGCCGTCGGCCTCACGCTCGTGGCCTTCTCGCCGTGGATCTCGACGACCCTGGTCGGCTGGGCGATCTTCGGCCTCGGCCTGTCCGGCTGCGTCCCGCAGCTGTTCAGCGCCGCCGGGCACACCGACTCCGCCGCCGCGGGCGCCAACGTCTCCCGGGTCGCCGGCCTCGGCTACCTCGGGATGCTCACCGGCCCGGCGCTGATCGGCTGGATGACCCGTCTCATGGGGCTCAACCACACGTTCCTGCTCCCGGCGCTGCTGCTGGTGGTCGCCTCCGTCGCCGCCGGGATCCTGCGTACCGGATCCGACCGCGAATCCGAACCCGAGCCCGAAATGGCGCACCGCCGCTGAACGCATTCGCCGCCGCAGCAGGAAGGAATCCTCATGACCGCCAGCCGGCAGATCGTGCTGTTCGACCTCTTCGGAGTCATCGCCCTGCAGCAGCGCCCGGGCGCCCTCGCACAGCTGGCCGCCTGCTGCGACGTGCCCGAAGACGCCTTCACCAAGGCCTATTGGGACCTGCGCCAGCCCTACGACGCCGGACGGCAATCCGCGCCGGAGTACTGGGCCGCGGTACTAAGGCTGCTGTCACGCCCGGCCGGCCCCGGCACGATCGAGAAGTTGCGGCTCGCCGACATCGACAGCTGGTCGCGCGTCGACCGGCGCATGGTCGCCTTCACCCAATCCCTGCGCAGCCGCGCCAAAGTCGCCGTGCTCTCCAACATCCCCGCCGACCACGCGGACGCCTTCCTCGCGGCCCAGCCCTGGATGCGCAACCTGGACTACCTCGCCTTCTCCGGGAAGATCAAGGCGGCCAAACCGGACCCGGCCGCGTTCCACCATTGCGTCACCGCCCTGCACGCCGCCCCCGCCGACTTCCTCTTCATCGACGACCGCGCGGAGAACGTGCGTGCCGCGCAGGCTGAGGGCATGGCCGGATACGTGTTCACCGGACTCGGCGGCCTGGTGAAAGTCATCAATGCCTGGCTGGCGATCGGTGCCGGGTCTCCCGCGGGTCGGGCGGCCAGCCGCCCACGGTGAGCACGCCCCCGTCCGTGCGCACGAGCCGGGCCGGAAGACGCTGGGCGTCGAGCCAGGGTGCGGCCGCCTCGCCGCGCACCAGCGCCGCAGTGCCGGCGGTGTTGGCGTCGACGCAGTCGGCGGCCGTGACGCTGACGGTGCGCCAGGGCGGGTTCGCGGGAACTCCGGTGCGCGGGTCGAGGATGTGATGGGCCGTACCGGCCGTGGTCTGCCAACGGCGCGTGGTGGTGCTGGAGGTGGCCAGGCCCCCGGTGCCGAGGCTGATGGTCGGGCCGGGCGCGTCGTCGTCGGCGCGATGGTCGTCGGCGATCTTGATCTGCCAGCCCCCGGCCGGCGCGGGGCCCGCGGTGGCGATGTCGCCGCCGAGGCTGACCAGTGCGCCGCAGTCCAGGGACCGGGTGACGGCGGTGGCGGCGCGGTCGGCGCACAGCGCCTTGGCGACGGCGCCGAAGTCCAGGCGGCAACCCGGGGGCGTGCGCAGTACCCGGGTGCCGGGGTCCCACTCGACGTTCTGCCAGCCGGGGGCGGGTATGCGCTCGCGGACGGTGAACCGGATTCCTTCGTGGCGCAGCAGTTCGATGTCCCGGTCGTACCCGGCCGCCTCCAATCCGGCCCCGCAGGTGGGGTCCACGTCCCCGTCGGTGGCGGCCGCGGCGCGCAGTGCGGCGGAGACGACCTCGGCGAACAGGGAGCTGACATGCACCGGAGTACCGGCGACTGCGTTGACGCGAGTCAGTTCGCTGTCAGACCGGAATCTGCTGCATGCCAGGTCCATCGCGCCGGTCTCGACGCGTACCAGGTCGCGCGCCGCACCGACGAGGTGCGGGTCGGTCGTGAGAATGACCGCGAGACCGTTCCATAAGGGGAAGGACTCGCGTCCGAGGCCGCGCGGGCTGCTGGTATCGATACGTGCTCCCGTTTTCAGCGCAGGTGGACGGAGACGAAGTCGCGGCTGGCCGGCTCCAGGTAGCGGTCGGCGGGTTGGATGAAGTTCCAGAGCTTGACCGGGTCGGGCTTGGCCCCGCTGCCGCTGTAAGTCATGAAGGAGACCCAGTCCGGGTTGATGTCCAGCTCCATCGCGTTCACCGCGCCGGCGGCCCTGAGCAGTTGCGCGAGCGTGGCGACGGACAGGGCGGAGCCGCTGACGTAGACGATGTCTCCGGTTGCCGTGATCCCGACCCCGGAGCGCGCGATGTAGTAGTCGTTGCTGATCGTGTAGCCCCATTGCGTGCCGGATCCGGCGCCGGCATCGACCTGGACGACGCCCGCCTGTACCAGGGGGCTGAGGTTCTCGCGCACCGCGAGCACGTTCGGGTTCATCGTCAGATCCGAGCCCCACACCCCGATCCGGAGCGAGCCGTCGCGGTAGAACACCTCCGCGGCTCTGCCCGGGACCAGCGGTACCGCGGTGACTCCGTTCGCGTAGTAGCCGCCGAGCGCGTCGTCCGGCTTCACCTTGAACCCGCCGTTCCAGGTGGCGACCAGCCCGGTGAGCGCGGCGCCGGCGACCGAGTCGGGTACCGGCCAGCTCCCGCCGGGCTGTTGGTAGCCGGGTTGGAGGGTGAAGGTGAGCGCCTTCTGGTTCATCCACACGGCGTAGGCCAGTTCGGAGGTGTGCTTGGCGTCGGGCCGCAGCGCCGCTTCCTCGATGACCGGGTTTCCGGCGGCGTTGTAGGTGACCGCGTGCCACGCTCCCTCGCCCGGCAGCGGGTCGGCGGCCTGGGCCGGGATGTTCGTCGGCAGGTCGACGGCCACGGTGGCCGGAGCCGTCGGGTGCGGGTGCGGCGCGCTCCCTTGGCCGAGCAGCGCCTTGCGTTGCGTCGTGTTCAGCGCTCCTCCGGTGGGAGGCGGGGTGTAGGTCTCGTTCTCCAGCCAGGTCACCGCCCAGCTCAGATGATGGTCGCGCGCCCACTCCGCGACCCGCGCGGAGTCGCTGTCGGTGCCCGGCCCGCTCAGATAGGGGTAGATGGTCACCCCGACGTAAACGGCGATGACGAGCACCACCGCCGCGGTCCCGCGGAAGAGCACCTTGAGCACGCGGCGCACTCGCGGTGAACGCACACGGCGCGTCGGCCGACGCGGCTTGTCCGGCGTCGCGTCATCGTCGGACGTGTCGCGCCGACTCTCGGACACGGGTTGATGCGGCATCTGCGCCCTCCTGGGCGAGCCTTGCTCTCGGCTGGGGTTCCTGACTTCCAGGGTGCGCGGTCACCTCCCGGAGACCTGTCGCGAATCTGTTCAGGAGGTACAAAGTTTCGACGATCCGCGGGCCGTGTTGGTTCAACGGGGCGCGGGCAGCGTCAGGCTCACCGTCAGCCCGCCGCCCGGGGTCTGGTCGAGGGCGACCTTACCGCCGTTGGCCGTCGCGAGGCGGTGCACGATGGCCAGGCCGAGCCCGTTGCCGCCGGTGCCGAAGCGGGCAGCGGTCGCGCTGAGCGCGGTCAGCGGGCGGGCGACCCAATGGCCGAGCCAGCGGGCGAACAAGACCCCGAGCGCCAGGATCGCCAGACCGGTGCCCGCCAGCCACGCCCACACGACGCCGATCCGATCGTTCGTGGAGTCGGCGCTGCGCGCGAGAACCGCGGTGTCGGCGCGTTTCCCGTCATCGCCCACGGCGACCGCGGCCAGCAGCCAGTCGCCGTGCTGGGCGAAGACGGCGTCGTCCGAGGCGGGGCGCGCGGCGGCGGCCGTCGTCGCGGCCTGCGCGGCCAGGTCCGCGGGACACGAGGCGGTGCTCGCCACGGTTCCCGAGCCGCCGTACACCAGGGCGCAGTCCCCGCGCCGCTTCGCCTCGGCCAGCGCGTCGTTCATCGCGGTCGCCGGATCGTGGTCGGCCAGGTACTCCTCGGCCGCCGCGGACAGATTCCGGGCGGCGGACTCGACGGTGAACCGGAACGAGGCGCGTTCGTTCGTGGTCAGCGACACTCCGAGCGGCACGACGGCGAGCACGAGCAGCGCCGTGACAAGACCGATGGTCACCAGGGCGATGCGGCGCGACACCCCGGCTCAGCCCCCGGTCCCCGGGTCGAGGCGGAATCCGTGTCCGTAGACGGTCTCGATCAGCCCGTCGACGGCGAGTTTGCGCCGCAGCGCGGCGATGTGCACGTCGAGCACGCGGCCGGGCCCGTACCAGTGCTCGTCCCACACCCGGGTGAGCAGTTCGTGGCGCGAGACGGCGCGGCCCGTGTCCGCGATCAGGCACTCGAGGATGTCGAACTCCTTGGGCGTGAGCGCGACCTCGGCCCCGCGCACCGTCACCCGGCGGCTGCGCGGATCGAGCACGACAGGACCCGCGGCATACGCGGTCGAGCCGGGCGGGCGCACCCGGCGCAGCACGGCCCGGATCCGCGCCTCGAGTTCGGCCAGGCCGAAGGGCTTGACCAGGTAGTCGTCCGCGCCCTCGTCCAAAGCCGCGACGCGGTCGCCCTCCGCGCCGCGCGCGGTCACCACGATCACCGCCGCGTCGCTGTACTCCCGCAACCGGCGGCACACCTCGAGCCCGTCCATGTCCGGCAGGCCCAGATCGAGCAGCACCACATCGGCCGGCGCCGCGGCCAATGCGCCGGCGGCCGTGGCGACCGACTCCACCTGATAGCCCGAGCGCGACAGGCCGCGCCGCAGCGGCCACGCGATCCCCTCGTCATCCTCGACCACGAGAACGCGGATCAGTGGCTCGCTCGCAAGCGTCTTGAGACTCACATTGCCACGGTAACCCGGCGCGCAACTCGCGGATCGCGGCGCTCCCAGTGCGGCCCGGCATCGGTCGCCCTCATGAACGCGCAGGTCAGTCGGGTACGTGACGCGCGGTCAAGCGTCGATCCGCGCTGCCCGGCCCTGCAACAGCTTCGCCACAGCCGCCGAACCTTACCGGATCTGAACACCACTCTTGCAGGTTCCGAACCGGCGGCGGGTGAGTCTGGAGGTGGGCCGCCGGCCCGACGCCGCGGCACCGACCGAGGAGGCCGACCTTGTCACGCAGGATCACCGACAGCTCTCGTGACCGCACCGAGGCCCGCGACCGCGGATTGCGCCGGGTGCGCACCGCCACCGGATGGATCACCGTCGCTTCAGCCGCGGGCGCGGTCGTGCTCGCCGGAGGGTACGCCCAGGCGCTGCCGGGCAAGACCGCCTCCGCCGCACCGGCCGCCGTCCCCGCGCACGCCGGCGCGAGTTCGGCCCCGTCCGCGTCGTCGGGCGCGGACACCCGCTCGTCCTCGTCCTCACCCGCGACCACGGCGCCGGCGGCCTCGTCCGCTCCCACCCTCCAGGCACCGGCCCAGGCGCCGACCACCGCCGCGAGCACGGCGCAGACCACCTCGGGCGGGTCATGAGCGCACTGCTCGACAATCCCCTCTGGTTCGCCACCCGCGCCACCGGCTCGATCGCGCTGGTGCTGCTGACCGCGACCGTCGTGCTCGGCATCGCGGGGGCGGGCCGGTACGCGCCGACCGCCGTCGGCCGCTTCGAGGTCGCGAACCTGCACCGCAACCTCTCCCTGCTCTGCCTCGCGCTGCTCGCCGCGCACATCGGCACGGCGCTGGCGGACAGCTACGTGCCGCTCCGCTGGATATCAGGACTCGTACCGTTCGCCTCGCCGTACCGGACGCTATGGGTCGGGCTCGGCACGGTGGCCTTCGACCTGCTGCTCGCCGTCGCGGTGACCAGCGCGGTGCGGCTGCGGATCGGACTGCGCCGGTGGAAGGCGACGCACTGGCTCGCCTACGCGGCGTGGCCGATCGCCGTCTTCCACGCGGCGGGCACCGGCACCGACACGAAGCTGGGCGCGCAGACGACACTGTACGTACTCTGCGTCGCCGCCGTGCTGCTCGCCTGCTGGTGGCGGCTCTATCACGCCGGACCGGGCCATGTGGCAGCGCGCGCGTGGATCGCCGCGCTCTCCGTCGTGGTGCCGCTGGCCTTCTACGCGTTCATGGTCTCCGGCCCGCTCGCTCCCGGCTGGTCGCATCGCGCGCAGAGCCTCGCGGCGGTATCCGTGGTCGCAGGACGCCGGTGACGACGGATACGCACACCTCAGGCCGCGAGCGCGGCTACCGGCGCGGTCCGCGCGTGCCCGAGGGAGCCCGCGGGGAACGGCTGCTCGCCGGGTGGCTGGCCACCGGCCGCCCCGCCGAACTGCCCGACCATCTGGCCCGCTACGGCGGCATCCCCGCGTTCCCCGCACGCGGCGGCGAACACCCGCTGATCGACGCGGTCGCGCGCGCCGGTCTGACCGGACGCGGCGGCGCCGGTTTCCCGACGGCGACGAAGCTGCGCGCGGTGGCCCGCGGCAAGCGGCCCGAGCGCGTGGTGGTGGCCAACGGCATGGAGAGCGAGCCCGCTGCCGCGAAAGACAAGGCCCTGCTTCGGCTCGCACCGCACCTCGTGCTCGACGGGATCGTGCTCGCCGCCCAGGCGGTCGGCGCGAGCGAGGCGCACCTGTGCGTCGCCCGCGATCGTTCCGGGCTCGACCGGGACCTGCGCGAGATGATCGCCGAACGCCGGTACAACGGCTTCGACCCGATCGACATCCAGGTGCGCACCCCGCCGCACCACTACGTCTCCAGCGAGGCCTCCGCGCTGGCGAACTGGCTCGGCGGCGGCGATGCCAAGCCGACCACGACGCCCCCGCGCACCGCCGAGCGCGGCGTGACCGGACTGCCCACGCTCGTCGACAACGTCGAGACCCTCGCGCACCTCGCCCTGATCGCGCGCTATGGACCCGACTGGTTCCGCTCGCGGGGGACGGCCGAGAACCCGGGCACCACGCTCGTCACCCTCGCCGGGGCGCTGCCCGCCCCGGGCGTATACGAGGTCGCATTCGGCACGCCGTTGCGCGAGATCCTGTCCCTCGGCGGCGCGCCCCGCGACGCACAGGCGGTACTCGTCGGCGGATACTTCGGCACCTGGCTGCCCGCAAACCACGCCGCCGCGCTCGACTACAGCGGTCCCGGATTGGCCGCGGCGGGTGCGAGCCCCGGTGCCGGGGTCCTGGCCGCGCTTCCCTCGACCTCCTGCGGGCTCGCCGAGACCGCACGCGTGCTCGAATTCCTCGCCGCGCACAGCGCCCGTCAGTGCGGACCGTGCCGGTTCGGGCTGCCCGCCACCGCGCGCGACTTCGCCCAACTCGCCTTCGAACGCTGCGACCGTGCGGCGTGGGAACGGCTCGAACGGCACGTCGAGCTGCTGAGCGGCCGCGGAGCCTGTAAGCATCCTGACGGAGCTGCCCAGCTGGCCGGCTCGGCGCTGCGGGCCTTCGCCCCGGACGTGCGCCGGCACCTGCGGACCGGTCCGTGCCCCGCCGCGCTGAACGCGCCGCCGCTGCTGCCGACCCCCGCGGCCGAGATCGGGGACGGTGACTGGCGATGAGCCGCGCGCACCGCCTCGTCATCGACCGCATCGCCTGCGCCGGGCACGGGCTGTGCGCCGAACTCTTTCCCGAGCACCTGGCCCTCGACGAGTGGGGCTATCCGATCGAGGTACCCGGCCCGATCCCCGCCTCGCTCACCCGGCACGTGCGCCGCGCGGTCGCGGCCTGCCCCGCCCTCGCCCTGCGCCTGGAGGCCGCCCGCACCCGCGAGCCCTCGTCCGACGCCGTGCCCCGCGACCCGTCTCGTTCCACGGACCCTGTCAGGACTCGCCGATGATCCTGCCCCGCACCGGGCAGGGGCGTCCACCTCGCCTCAGCCTGGCATCGCTGAGACGGGCGGACGCCCCTGTGGGCCGCGGCTACGTCTGTCGCGGATCCGGTAGCCGAGCGGCCCGGCGCGCGTAGTGCCGACGCCAGATCAGCCGGTAGACCGGGATCAGCCGGGGCACCGAGCGCAGGCCGGGGATGAAGGGCAGGAACACGAGAACCGCGCCGAGCAGGCCCATCGTTCCCCAGACCAGGGCGTCACCGTTGGGCGAGCTCTTGTACGGGTTGATCTGGTACCAGAAGGTGTAGGGCGCGAGCCAGGTCTGGCCGGGGTAGTTCCCGACCTCGTTCATCATGCCCCACTGGTCGCCGGCCAGGTGCTGGCTCTGCGCGTCGGCGGCCAGGTACGAGCCGTCGGCGAGGAAGAGCAGCGGCAGGGTGTAGTCGGTGTTGTAGAACCCTTGCTCGCCCGTCAGCTGACTGTCGAGCGCGCCGGAGCGGGCCTGGTCGAGCAGTTGGCCGAGCAGCGTGGGCACCGGCCCGTAGTCACCGGGTTTCACCTTGCCCGGATCTCCGTCGGGAGCGGAGCCCAGCGCGTCCGAGTACGCGCCGGTCCACGCCGTCTGGCGGGCGGAACTCGCCGAGACGTATGTGGTCAGCGCCTGCTGAACCTTCGGGCTCTGCGGTACCGCCTCAAGCGGAGTGAGCACGAAGGCCTGGGCCGC
>Ga0185299_10001634_pt1 | contig 40619 bp, 50 predicted proteins | sample PaiPotPPA55metaG_FD_128002 | JGI IMG/M metagenome (GOLD analysis project Ga0185299, IMG submission 128002) | Iron sulfur acid spring bacterial and archeal communities from Banff, Canada, to study Microbial Dark Matter (Phase II) - Paint Pots PPA... ...
TATCGGCAACGGACAATCCATCGCGCTCCCAGGCACCACCGGCCTGCAATCCTATGGCTTGGGAATACCCACCACGTACATTCAAGGCATCGGCACTTCTAATGAGCCCTTCGACAATTACATTTATGCATTTTTCGTTCAGGACAGTTGGCGCGTTAACAAACATCTCGCCGTAAATTATGGCTTGCGCTACGACTACGAGAGCACGCCATTATTCGCTCCGGCTACCGCCATTAACACCGCGGCCGAAAAGGCTCTGGGCGTAGTCGAAGGAATTCCGCGTGATCCCAAAAATTTCGCGCCGCGCTTGGGCATTGCCTGGGACCCACGCGGCGACGCCAAAACGGTGGTTCGCGCTGGTTTCGGACTTTTCTATGATCATCCACTGCTTGCGGTGGCTTTTAACTCCGTCACCGCGGAAGGTGGCCGCTCCGTTCAATTATTGTCTGCCGGAGGAACCCCCTCGGCATGCGGACTGGTCACGCCAGCATGCGGCAACGGACTCGACACTCCTAACAATCTGAATGGCTCTTCCATTTTTCAGGGCGTGCTGAACGCGCTCCCCAGCATGGGGTATTTGCCGAGCCAGCAGCGCTTCGATCCCCTGCTGCCCAATTCGCTTTTCGCCAATCAGAATTATCTGGCCGCTGGATTTCCGCTTCCCATCCTCCCCTTCACTCTTCCGGTAACGAAAAATTTCAAGTTCGCCTACGCCCAGCAAGGGAATCTTACTATTGAGCGCGAAATCGCCGGAACCTGGAAAATCAGCGTCGGCTATCAATACACTCGCGGCGTGGATTTGAATCGGCCAGTGGACATAAACTCCACCAACCCACAATTGCTGGCCAACAATCTGGAATTCGCCGACGCCGCCGGTTTGGGATTTACAAATCCCGTGACTGTCGTCGCTCCCAACGCAACGTTTGCTCCCGGGACGCATGGCGCCAACACCTGCGGCGTGCAAGTCATCGCTCCGCAAGCGCTCGGCGTGTTATTCGGTTGCCCGGTCGCCGCGCTCAACGGTCAATTTGTCGGCACGCCGGCATTTTTTAATTTCTTCCGTCCATCCGGGCCGAATCCTTCTTTCGCCGCTGCCACGGGCGGCGGCAATGCCACCGTCGGTTACGCTACTCAGGTTGCGCTCGCAAAAGCCGCTGGTTACCCGACAGGCTTCGGGGTACTTGTGCCGTTCAACAGCGTGGACGCCCAATCATCCAGCGGCAATTCCACTTATAACGGCCTGACCATAAATCTGACCAAGCGTTTCTCGCACTCGCTCGAACTTCTCTCCAGCTACACCTGGTCGCATTCCATCGATGACTCCACCGACCTGCAGTCCCCGCTCGAGCCGCAGGACAGCCGCTTCCCTTTCCTTGAGCGCGCCAATTCGGTTAACGACCAGCGCCATCGCTGGGTCACCAGCGCCGTTTTTCAGACTCCCGCTCACAGCGGAGAAAATTTTGTGCATCGTTTGGCGGGCGGCATCACCATCGCGCCCATCGTCGAGCTTTCTTCCGGCCGCCCCTACAATGTCATCACCGGGACCGACACACGCCTCGACTTGGGCGCCTCGCAATCGCGTCCTTCCGTAGGCGGCGGCACGACTTCGCCATTTATTCCAGGGTTCACCTTTACTTCCGCCAATCTGTGCCTCACCAACTCCTTCACCACCTTCAGTGTCCCGGGCATCAGTCCGCCAGCCGGCTGCGACGGCAATCTCGGCCGCGACCGCTTCACTACTCCGGGCTTTTTCGAATGGGACATGCGGCTGTCAAAGCGCGTCCCGCTGAGCGAACGCTTCAGCCTCGAACTTATCGCCGACGCCTTCAACCTCTTCAATCGCACCAACGTCGCCGCCGTCAATCAGCTCTGCGACCCAACCGCTGGATCGACATGCGCTGCCGGTCAACCCACCGCCGCATACGACGCACGCCAGTTTCAATTTGCCTTGAAACTTTATTGGTGATTTACAAAACGCGCGCGGAGAGACTTCTATTCGTAGCGCAACGCGATCATCGGATCAACGAGCATCGCACGCCGGGCGGGAACCCACGCGGCGCCCAGAGCTACCGCAACGAGCGCAAAAATCGCCAATCCCAACATAACTGGGTCGTGTGCGCGGACCTCAAATAGCAACGATCCGAGCAAGCGCGTGCAGAACCACCCACCCAACTGGCCCACCATCGCTCCCACAACCGTGCAACGTGCCACGCTGGACATAACCATTTTCAAAATACTTTGGGGCGTGGCGCCCAGCGCCAGACGGACACCAATTTCTCTCGTCCGCTCCACCACCAAAAAACCGATTACGCCGTAGATGCCCACCGCGGCAAGCAACACCGCAATGCTCGCGAATAAGCACAACAGCATGGCATTGAAGCGCGGACGCTCCGTCAACTTGCCAACACGTTGTCTCATGGTTTCAATCGTCACCGGAAGGGCGGCATCCAGGCTGCCTGTTTCGCTGCGCATCCAAGACGCAACGGACTTGGGATTCTTCCGTGTGCGCACAATTACGTAACCCGCGCGCGAATTAATCAGTGGATCGTTTTTCCACGGAAGATAAAACTCCGGATCGCCATTCGTTGTAAGGCCATCATTTTTTACATTGCCTGCTACTCCGACAACCGTTCGCCACGGACCATCCGGAGCCTTGAATAACCGCACCTGTTTGCCAACCGCACTCTCGCCAGAAAAAGGTTCTCGCGCCAGTGTGTCGCCGAGAATGATCGGGTTTTCCCCGGGCAGGCGGTCTTCCTCACGGAATCCTCGGCCTGCGATGATCGGAATTGCCAGCGCGCGAAAATAATCCGGTGTGACCGCCCGCCATCCCACTGGGCCTCCCGTGCCTTGCGCAAGAGGGGGCTTGCCCGCAACTTCAACCGCCGCCAGGATCGTGGATCGCACTTGTCCCGCCGGCGGAATCGAGTCACTTAAAACCACAGACGAAATCCCCGGAAAGCGCCGCAATCGCGCTTCCAGATCGGTGAAAAAAGCGAACTGCTGTGCCGCTTCTTTATAGTTGTAGCTGCCTAGCGATATCTGTTCCGTCAAGACATTTTCAGTTTCCATCCCGGTCGACGCATTTTGCAGCTTCCACAAACTGCGCAAGAGAGGGCCGGCGCTCGCCAGCAGCACGATGGAAATGGCGATCTCCGCCACCACCAGGATTTGCCGCAATGAGCCGCCGCGCCGCGCGCCAATTCGTTCTTTGCCCGTCATTATTTCCGTGGAAGGCCGGTAGAGCGCCGGCGCGACACCAAAAATCAGCGCGGCGGTCAATGTCACCACCAGCGCAAACGCTCCAACCCGCAAGTCGAGCCCGGCTTGTTGCAAGCGGGGAATTCCTTCCGGGGCGATGGACACAAACACGCGAATCAAAATTATCGCGAGGCCGCAACCCGCTCCGCCGCCCAGCAAGCCCAGCAGCAAGCTCTCTGTCAGCGACTGTCGCGCAAGTCGCCCCCGACTGGCCCCCAACGCTGCGCGTACCGTCAGTTCCCTTTCGCGCACCGTCGCGCGTGCCAGCAATAAGCACCGTGTTCGTCCAGGTACCGGATGACAGGTAACACACTTGAGAATTTATTGTGGAACTGAGGCTGGCCGGCGCGGCGATGGACAGCAGAAGCAAAGTAACGAGCGCGGCGAGCAGATTCGGTTTTGCGACTGACTTCTTCGTGACGAGATTCTTTTGTACGGAGAAATTATTCTTTGTGGCGAGATTCTTTTTTGTCACTGGCACGATAGTCCCCGTTCCGGTTCCATAGTGTGCCGAACTTCCTTTGGAAGCCGGCCTGTTTTTCTTCTGCTCGAAGTTGTGGAAGGGGTGTCCGAACGTGATGCAGAATGGGGTTTGGTGTTACGGGCAACTACTGGTGGCAGCGTCAGAGTGCGTTCAGTGAAAAACAGATTGGAGAGTTGTTAAGATTCGTGGGCCAAGGGACAGGTGCGGACGAGTGGGCGGGTGTTTGTTTTCGAGCGAATTTAAATTGAATATTTTGCTTTTTTTTTTGACGCGGCTTTTTGGTGGAGTTAAGTTTTTTGGTCGGGCGGCGAAGTGATTTCGCTGCGGCGGGGATTTACTGGTATTCGCCGGAAGTGCGAACGGAGCCGGCCTGCTTGATTGAATCCGTGGCGGCGTGGCCGGTGATGAGGCGGGCTCCGCGGCTGAAAGTCAGGAATTCAAATCCCCATTGAATAAAAACCATGACGCGATTTTGAAATTCCACGATGTATATAAGGTGGACGAAGAGCCAGGTGAACCAGGCGATGAATCCTGAAAGATGGAAACCGAAAATGTTGGCGACGGCGGCGGCGCGCCCGATTACGGCCATGTCTCCTTTGTTGAAATAGTGGAATGCGGGATCGGGTTTTTTGTTTTCGATGCGGGCCTTGATGGTTTTGGCGGCGAAGGCTCCGCCCTGGATGGCTACCTGAGCGACGCCGGGCATCGGCTTGCCGTCCTTATCGGTGGCGTTGGCAAGATCGCCGACGATGAATATGTCGGGATAATTGGGGATGGTGAGGTCGGGATTTACTTTGATGCGGCCGCTTCTGTCGGTTTCGGCGTGAGTGCGCTGGGCCAGTTTTTTTCCGAAGGTGGTGGTTTCAACTCCGCCGGCCCAGAGGACGGTGTGGGCAGCGAGACTTTCGGTTTTGTCGCCGCTGCGGAAGGTGACGCCGTAGGCGTCGATGCTCGTGACCATGACGCCCTTCATGACTTCGACGCCGAGTTTGGTGACGAGTTTTTCAGCCTTGGCGGACAGATCTTCCGGGAAGGAAGGTAGAACGCGCTTGCCTCCCTCTACCAAGAGGATGCGAGCCTCCCGGGGATCGATGTGGCGGAAGTCGTGCTTCAGGGTTTCGTTGGCGATTTCGGCGAGTGCGCCGGCGAGCTCCAGTCCGGTGGCTCCGGCACCAACGATCACAAAAGTGAGCCAGGCGCGCGATTCTTCGTGCGTGGCGGCACGCTCGGCGCGTTCAAAGGCGTAAAGAATTTTGTGGCGGATGGCGGTGGCTTCTTCGACGGACTTGAGGCTGGGGGCCCACTCGCGCCAGGAGTCGTTGCCGTAGTAGGAGGTTTGCGAGCCGGTCGCGACGATGAGCGAGTCGTAGTCAAAGGTGGCGCCGTCGAGGAGTTGGATTTTTTTTGCGACGGGATCAATGTCGGAGACTTCGCCGAGGAGGACCTGAGTGTTTTTCTGGCGGCTGAGGACGCCGCGCAGGGGCGCGGCGATTTCGCCAGGCGAGAGCGAGCCGGTAGCTATCTGGTACATGAGCGGCTGGAAGAGATGGAAGTTGCGGCGGTCAATGAGGATGACCTTGACGGGGGCGCGCTTGAGTCTTTGGACGGCGCTCAAGCCGCCAAAGCCGCCGCCCAGGACGATCACACGGTGGGGTCGGGCCATGGTGGAGTCCTCCGTCAGACGCAAAGAGCGAGTAAGCAGCGTTAGATGATGTTCTCATCTTTTTGGGCGCAGCGTATTTTGGAAGCGTGCTCACCCCCTGGCCCGGGTGTTTTTGCGCAAAGAGCTCATAAAGTGATGAAAACAAATGGTCGGCGTTGCAAAAAAGTGCAAAAGAGTTCGTATTTTGCTGAGAACATTGTAAATAACGCGAATTGCTGACACTAAAAATTTTGGGAGCATGAGCTATACCCAAAAAAGAGGCTGTATGTGGCTGAAACATTGAGGTGGTTTTGCAGCAGGCCAGCCGAATAGCTGGCGGTGGACAGGTGACGCTTGATCCAGACCGCTGACGGATGGTGTTGGCAGGGATGCGAGAGGGCAAACGTGGGAAGAACGGAATTCAGAAGGACGGTGGGAGCTGCGACGACCATGGGCAATTTTACTAGTTAGATAGCTTAACTACAATAATGAATTCATGCGTACAATCAAACTTTCCTTAAACGGTTGCAGATGCGTTCGAATCTCTGTGATGGCATTTGGGATGCAGATAGAGTAGGAAACGCCGTCGATCCCTAGGTTCCCGATTGATTGAGGGGCGATGAAAGGAATCGGAGAAAACCCCCACCCTTTGCAAAAACCGCAAAGGATGGGCCACCTGCCACGTCCCCTAGTAAGAGGAGACTCAATGGCACACAGAAGAACGCTGCTATTTATAATCGCTCTCCTATTTCCGTTCGCACTATACGCTTCACCGCAGGCTGCCACCAGTGCCCAATCTACGCCTACTCAACAGACAGGGAGTAGGTTTACTCGCAGTGGCGAAATACGAATACCGAGCAAACACTCAGCCCTTCCGGCTCAGGGTGATTTCCAAGCCGCACCGGAATCGGCCGAAGACCAAGAGCGTCGCCAAATCCGGGAAGCATCTTTCCACAGCCCTGACCCCGACCACCTCTACAAGCAGCTCTACCCGGAAATCAAAGACCCCGGTACAAAGTTGGTTGACGGCGATAGAGAGACGACCGACTTGAAAATTTATGATTACGCAGGCGGGATGATTAGGACTCTCCCGGCAGGAACGTCCGCTGCTGTAATCATTGGGACTGTCTTGAGCGGCAAGGCTTATCTATTTCACGACCACAGTTATGTGTATAGCGACTACTCAATCCGAATTGACGAAATTCTAAAACCGGACGCGGCTGCCAGTCTTGTCGTCGGAGGACAGTTAGTTGCGTACCGACTCGGTGGCGCAATCCGTTTTCCGGCAGGTCACGTTAGAAACGTTCTTAATCAGGGACAAGGTTACCCCAAAGTGGGTTCACAATATCTATTTTTCCTCGGTCGACCGGACGTAAACATCCGTGAATACGCGATGACGTTGTTTGCTACATACGAGTTGGCAAATGGTCAAGTGTTTCCGCTCGATGACGGCATGGATCAATACGAGGGTAAGAGTCAGTCCGTATTGCTGGACCAAGTCAAGAAGTTGATTGCAACTTCAAAGAACGGAGACCTGCAATGAGAGACGCATGCTTGTTGTTGGTTCTTGTGCGTGCGTCGGCGTTGGTCGCCCCGATGGGTTTGGTGCGGGCGCAAGACCTGGGTGGCAGCGATGCGGACCACTTGTCCGAGCCGCTTCACGAACTTTGGGCCCCCGAGGTTTTTCGTACTTCTGGAAGGCACCCTTGGTGGACGCACGGCTACCTGGCGCAATTTACTGGAGATGTAACTCCCTGTCTCCTCTGGAGGGAGCCTCGGTTACCGAGCTTGCCGCGACAGAGGACGGCCACATTTACGCGAGTCTATATGAGGTAAATGACACCACCCAGACGAAGACTCATGGGCTGTTTGAATTGCGTGCGGAGCGTGGCAAGGCAAGCGCGAGTTGGGTACCCGTCGCCGGTACTCTGAACGCGCACCGTGAGGGAGAATTTGTTCCGAACGACGCATTCTACCGGTTGTGGGCTAAGGGGAACGATTTGATTATTGGGCGGCAAAATGCGGCACAGTTTTCCTGGGTTAAGGTAATTCGTTAAGTGAAACTAAAACGCACTCTACCCCATCGTTGGAATCCGTGGAGGTTTTGAAATGCGATCCGCACTTATTCTTGCACTGATCGGGTCACTCGGCACTTTTCCTGGACAAACTGACCTTTGGAAGAAAGTCGGGGACTCCGACCCAAAGCTGCGTCCTAAAACCTATGCTCCCAGTCAAGCGGAGCTCGTAAGAATCAAAAAGGCTCTCGCGGCGCGCGTGCGACTCGATAAATGGTGCGGGCGGGATGACCGAGAGTGGACGGAGAATCTCGAGTTCGACGAACTGCCAGTTTCTGACACGGAAAAAATTGTGCTCGTTGAAGCCGGGCCTGGATGCGCTCGTGGCGGACAAGGGTCTAATGGGGCGATGTGGGTAATCCGCTTTCAGAGCGACAAATTTTCTTTTCTCGCTACTCCGGAGCAACAATTCAATGGATGGCTCTATTCCATTCAGGAGACAACCAGTCATGGATTTCGGGATTTAGTCCTTGGTTGGCATATGAGCGGTTTCGAGACCGACTTAAGCTACTTCCGTTTTAACGGTAACTGTTATCAGCTGATAGGTGCCGCAACGCGCGTTACGGATGAAAATGGTGCTGAGAAGATTATTCCTCAACCCGTTAGCGGAGTTGCGGGATGCAAATTGGATTGATCGAGGCGCGACGAAGGGAATCGGAGAAAAAGCCCGACCCTTTGCAAAAGCCGCAAAGGATGGGCCACCCTTCCGCATCGCTCACGGGAAACCCGCTACTTCCCGAACCGCGTAAATGTTTGCAGAATCCCAAGGCCAACCCGACTCGGCCCTATCCCAGGACTGAAAAAAGTAATATTTTCCATCACGCGTCCACACACTGCGACGTGGGTTATTTGCAAACGATACTTGGATTGTCTGCGGCTAGCTTAAGGCATGCGGCGTGCTGCCTAAACTTTCGAAATCGGGAGTGGCGGGGATCCCTGCTACTTGCGGATTTGCATTGTTACAGGGAGATTGGGCAGGAGGTAGTGGTGTAACTGGTTGGGCAGCAGAAACTGGGTTGGCTGCTGCGGAAGCGCTGCTGCAGGAGCGGTTGGCGTTGAAGTTGAAGGAGCACTGGGGGCTGGGGAACAGAAATTCTTCCATTCTTGGCCCCGTCCGCAAGAATTGTGTTGCACGGATCTTTAGACGCATGTGGTTCACGGTCCGGGCGGCATCTGCGCCGATGACGTCACCAGCGCGATTTACAACCTCAACTTGGCTGTTGCTGCGCAAACAAACCACGTTTTTGCTTTGATTCGCGGTCCAGCATAACCGTATAGTCGGCGGCCGCTTCATTCACGGTTACTAGCGCGCCCGGGCATTGCTGCAAGTCCTTGGAGACTTCCATGCTCTCGTCGTGAGCATCTACGTTTGTTTCCGCATGGCCCGAACGGAACCAACGGTTACCGGAAACGGCAGCATTGGTAACGGCGTTTTGTGTTCCTCGACCCGCAACGAATACCCGTGGTCGCTCCTGGTCTTGCGCGGACGCTGCAGCTGAGCAGAGTGTTGCAGTTACAAACAAAATCGGCGCCTTCATTTCCATTGACCTCATAGGGGTTGATAGACAGCCCTGGCTCAACACAGCATCACAGCCCTGCTCAGGTGATTTAAATTACCGACAATATTAGCTGCGGTGTAAAAGTAACTTCTCTGGCGGAAAAAGCGCGGGGAACGAGCGAAGCGGGACCATGTTCATAGCTTAAATGCGAACATGGCACTCCGAGAGCCAAAGTAGTGCAACAGCCGCACCCTTAAAACTGAAGAATGCGGCACCCGCATCTCGCACCCACGATCAATCTCGGTGCCACCCGCCTACTGGGTCATGAAGGTTTTTAGGGGGCTTGGGATTTTGTCGCTGGCGCCGCTGGCGTTGACGGAGTCGACTTTGGAGTAGTAGGTGGTCTTGGGCGTGAGGCCGTCTACGCGCACGCGGAAGATGATATAGGAATGGGTGGGGTTCAGACGGATGTGAGATTTTGCGATCTGGCTGAGATTTTTTGGATCCGTACCGAAGTGCACTACGCCGAAGTGCTCGTCGGAGCCACCAGGGTTGCTGCTCGTCCAGGTGACTATGGCCCAATCGCCATGAGCTGATTCAAGCGCGGAGCCTTTCGTAATATGGACGCGGCTGGTTTGTTTGGGAGATGAAGTTTCCTGAGCGGCTGCGTGCGGGGAGAAAAAAAACTGCCGACGGCGATCAGTGTTAGTGCAAAAAAATGAAGTTTCATCAGTTTTTACTTTTGTGTAGTTTCCCTCGAGTAGCCGCAGGCGCTTTCCTCTTTAATTTGGTCTGATTGTACTCAACGGCGGCACGGATGAGACTTTTTAGAGCACGGACATTAAATTTATCGCCCTCGAAAAGATCGATCGCTCGCCACGCGTTGCCTCCGAGGCCTGCGTTGAAGAGCTTGTCAGGATCTGGGAGGCTCGCCCCGTGGGCAAAGGTAAGCTTCACCTTATCTTTGTGAGCGTTGCCGACCGCGATCATTCCGTCGCGAGACCACACTGGGCTTCCCATCCACTTCCATTCCTCGATTATCTTGGGGTCGGTCTCAAGGATGTTCTTGCGGAGGCTGGCTAACGTCTTGCCACGCCAGTCCGTGAGTCCTGCGATTAGTTGGTCAATGCGCTCCGATGGATTCATTGATTTTTATGCCTCCAATTCTTGTCCCGTTTTCATTCTCTTCGAAAGAAGTCGTCGAACGACGTGACCTTTCCACATCCACAACCCCGAAAAGAGCAAAACAGGAAGAAAGAGATACCGAACAGTGGAGGCGTAATTTGGGGTGTCCAAAGGTGAATCATAAATGTAACCGAGTATCGGAATGCCAAAGATAATGTGAATCCAGCGAATGATCGAACGTTTGGTGGCCTCTTTCATGATTAATTTGTCCTCCCTTTCCGAGACGGCGCGTCGGGCGTTTCGATACCGAACTGCTTGGAGTACTCGGCGTTCAATCTCTGCCAGCCGCCGAACTTCATCGCTTCGGAGCCAGCCATGCGTCCGATCGGTTTTCCGCTGAGAAGGTGATCCAGAACATCGAAACAAATGTGCCACCCGGCGGCGCCCATGGCGATGAAGCGGTGACCGATGTTGGTCCACAGCGTCAGGCGCGTGGCGCCACCAACGGCTTCGAGTTGCCAGCGCATGTCGAAGCCACCCCAGTTGTACTCAAGCAGCTTGGGAGCGTCGGCTCGCGTCACGGTTGTTTCAGTAACACGCAGCGCGGGCGCACCCACGGTGGTGAGCTTCACCGTGTTTCCAACCGAACCCAGGTTCCCGTCAGCGTCGAATGGAGCCCACTCGCGCAGATGCGCTGGATCGGTAAGCGCCTGCCAAACTTTTTGCGGCGAGTGGCGCAGTTCTCTGACGAGAATGAGCGTCCACTTCTCTCCGTCCTTTCGTATTTGCGCCCCGCTGGCCGGACCCGGTGAGTACTGCTCGCGACAGTTCACCTTCTCCTCCTTAGCGAGAATAGCGGGTCAGCTGGGTGAGCTGAATGAGGTTGCCGCAGGTGTCATTCAGCATCGCAATGGTCGAGCCGGTCACGTCGGTGGGCGGCATTGTGAACGCGGCGCCGCGGGCCTTGATGCGCTCGTAGTCGCCTTTGATATTGTCGGTGAAAAACATGGCAGCGGGCTGGCCCTGTTGAAATATCGCCTGCTGATACGTTTGGGCCGCGGGGTTGTTGTTCAGCGCCAACTGTAGCTCAGTGCCGCCCGGATCCTCGGACGAGGCCACGGTCAGCCAGCGATAGGGGCCCTGACTGAAATCGGTCTTCTTGGCAAAGCCCAGTACCTCGGTATAAAAGCGCAAGGCCTTTTCTTGGTCGTCGACGTATACGCTAGTCATTTTGATTTTCATTTCGTTTCTCCTTTGTCACGTTCACGGTTTGGGCGTCGGCGTCTTCTCCTTGTCTTTCGTTTCGTCGGTGTTGATTTTTCCATGCGGTCGAGGTGCCGTTCGAGAGCATCCAGGTGAGCGGACCAAAACCGACGGAACGGAGCCAGCCAGGCATCGACTTGCTGAAGCGGTTCAGGATTCAGCCGGTAGAGACGACGCTGTGCGTCCACCGTGGATTCCACGAAACCGGCATCGCGCAGCACTCGGAGGTGCTTTGAGACGGTCGGTTGCGGCATACGAAGTTGACGCTCGATCGCTCCCACCGACTGTTGTGAAGAGACCAGGAGGCTCAGTATCGCGCGGCGGTTGGGCTCCGCAATGATTTCGAAGACGGATTCCATTCTCTTCATATACTCCACAGAGCATATACGTGTCAAGGTATATTAAAAGGCCATTTGGTGGTTCAGTCGCGGGCGCGTCGGGAATAAGTGCAGGATCCACCCACCACGGCGGGTAAACCGTGAAAATCGAGGGTGGGCACCCTTCGTGTTTATTTCGCCGACGGATACGATTATTTGTGATTTTGCAGTGGACGCGACGCGAACAGGGATGCCAAAGAGCGTCGGTGGATTCAGGCGAGGAGGGTTATGGAGAAGGCGGCTAGGAGTGTTGTTCCTTAACTGATTCTGACTGCCAATTTTTGGGATGGCGGCGGCGCCATTCGGCGGTGGCCTCTTTTAGCTGAAGAGCGTACACACGGAGGGGTGGCTTACCCAGGTTGGCCCTTGCGTTGGTCAGGTGGCGTGCAGCTTGACCGAACTCACACAGCGTGACGTCGTCCATCTTGCGCAACCGGGCGCGAAGTTCGTCAACGTTAAAAACTGCCTGGACGGCGGATTGCATTGCAGGAATTTTAGCAGCCAGTGGTGATGGCGCAAGGTGAAATTAGTTTCGCATATAAAATCCTGTGCAAAACATAGGGCGCGCGCTCGGCGAAGAGGGACCGGGGAAAGTTACATGTTCGGTAGCTCTGTGTCGACCCGTGGTGCCAAATCGGGAATGGGGGGCTCGGAAAGTGCGAGACCCGCCCGCCACGGCGGGTAAACCCTGAAAATCGAGGGTGGGGTATCCTTCGCGTTATTTTGAGTTGCGATGTGGGGAACGGTTCTTTAAGGGGTAGGTCTATATAATGCGGTATGGAAAATGAAGAGCATCGAGCGACGTGGAAGACGTTGCTGGCGTTCGGGATTATTTATTTCGTGTGGGGATCGACATTTCTGGCGATTCGCGTGGGGGTGCGAGAGGTTCCGCCACTGATTCTGGCAGCGATGCGGTTTTTTGTGGCGGGGATTGTTCTTTATGGCTGGATGATTGCGCGAGGCGAACGTTCACCGAGCGGGCGGGAGTGGAGGGCGGCGACTTTACTTGGGCTGGTGATCTTCGTTTTGGATTACGGGCTGCTTTTCTGGGCGGAGCAGCGGGTGCCTTCGGGGATTGCCGCAGTCATGCTGGCGATGATTCCTGCGTTCATGGCACTATCGGAAATTATTTTTCTGCGGACGCAGACACTGACAGTGCGATTGGTGGTGGCGCTTTTGATCGGGATTGGAGGAGTGGCTGTGCTGATGAGCCGCTCGCTAAATCTTGGTGGGGCGCCGATTGATAAGAAGGGCGCGGCAGCGCTGATCTTTGCATCGATGAGTTGGTCAATTGCGTCAGCGCTTACGCGTAAGCTGACGTTGCCGAAGTCCAAGGTCATGAGCTCAGGAGCACAGATGCTTGCCGGTGGAGTATTGTTGGCGGTCGCGGCGGCGGCGCTGGGGGAATTCCGCAATTTCCATCCGTGGAGCGTGTCACACGAGGTGTGGTTCGCGCTGCTGTACCTGATTGTGGCGGGATCTATTGTGGGATTTACTGCGTACGTGTGGCTGATTCATCACGAATCGCCGACCAAAGTGGGGACGTACGCTTATGTGAATCCGATTGTGGCGGTGCTGGTTGGATATTTTCTTGGAGGCGAGGCGCTGAGCTTACGCACGATTGTGGGGACAATGTTTGTGTTGATCAGCGTGGTGGTGATTGCTACCACGCGGGTTAAGAAGCCAGCGGCTGCACTGCCGGGGGAGAAATACGCGGACGCGTAAATTCGGACATCGCAGGAACGTTAGGAGAGGCGCGGATAATTTTGGGAAAATTCGAGAAAGTGCAAGACCCACCCTGAAAATCCAGGGTGGGGCACCCCGGGGCGCCCTCCCCATTATTTTGATTTGTGATGTGGGGCGAACCCACCGTTAGCGTGACCTGTCAGAAGCCGAAGGCGCGCGCGAGCCAAATGCCGAGTGCGGCGTAAAGGCCTGCGATCCAATCGTCGGCCATGATGCCCAGGCCCCGGCGAAGGGATTCCGCTTGTCGCGCAGGAAATGGCTTCCAGATATCGAACAGGCGAAAAAGGATGAAACCGAGCAGCAAATATTTCCAGCCAAGCGGCGATTGGTACGTGATGAAGCCGAGCGGCGGCGGGGCCCAGGAATTTGTTGTTCTCCACCATACCGGTAAGGCGGAGCCGAGCAGGAGTGCGAGGTGTTGGCCGGATACTTCGTCGATGACCACGCGTTGAGGATCTTTTTGTTGCCAGTAGCGGCTGGCGCGGCTGGCCGTCCAGAGACCTAACACGGCGACGACGACAGCGATCACACACTGAACGATCAAGAGGAAATCGAGCTGAGTCCCGCTAACGGTAATGATCTGGAAAATATCTAAACCCATAACTACTAACACTTGGTAGACGGATAGTGCGAGAGCCATGCCGGCAAGAGAGCCGAAAGTGCCAGGGGCGACGGGAATGTAGCCGAGGCCGCATGCGGTGGCGATGAACAAGGAGACATACGGCTTGCGTGACGATGATGGGACTGTCGGGGCGGTCACAGTGTTGGCGTGGCGGGCGGTCTGCATCGGCGGCCTCGAATCAGGTAGTTGGTGGAATAAAGAGTAACTCAGAAAGGTGACGGTAACGTGGAGCGACGAATTCCAGCGGTGGGATTCTGTCGCCGTCGAACTTCCCTGCTCAGTTGCGGGCGATTTTTCGGGTGAACAGTAAAACGTTCTAGAGAGATTCTAGGAATTCTCGGAATCGCCGGTCGGCCATGAATGGTTTGAAAGAATCGTCCTTCTGCGGGTCGGGCATGGATTCGCTTGAGATTACGTTCTTTTCTAAGAGAACGCTTTTCGCAAGAACTCCATTGTCTTGTTCATGTCATTTCGCCCGGCAGAGACGCAGGCGAGATTGTAGTAGAGCATCGGATATGTGGGATCTTGTGAGACTCCATAGTGAAGAGTTTCTTCGGCCCGGTTCAAATCCCCGGAGATGCCGTAGGCCGTTCCCAAATTATCAATGAGAATTCGCAAGAAATTTTTAGATAGAGAATGCGACTGCTTTCCGGCATCCAGGCCTTTCTGATATGGAGTGATCGACGCCGTAAAGTTTTGTTGAAGAAAATAGCGGTTTCCTTCGCGAAAGTCGTCGAAGCTAGGTCCGGCATCACTCGAAGGGGCAGCTTCCGTTAATTTCGACGCGGAGGTGGACTTATCGACGAAGTGGGCTGAGTTTAGAAGTGAATTGAACAATTCTTCTTCCTGGGGTTTGAAGAACACGTTGGACAGGTGAATGTCGACGTACACGTCGTCTTTTGCCAGGCAAGCGAAGAGATTCCTTTGTTGGACGGGAGCGCCATGGAATTCCGGTATGGTGAATTCTACAATCTCCATTCCAGCTGCTCCTCTCGTTTCGACCTTTTCTCGTTTGTAGTCCGCGTTTTGTGCGAGTCTAATTTTCTGATTTTTTTTGCAACCATCTGTCGCTGGACGTGAAGCTTTTTCGAGAAAGACAGAGAGGACCATATGTAGCGATGGATTCTCCGCTACCAGGTAAGCACGTCCGTCGGGCTGAACGCCGTTGGCTTTTACTTTAAATCCCGTCACGTCGAACTCTAACACCCAGGGTTTGGCCGGGAAGCCGACCTCAATTTCTGGATTGGTCGGTCGCTGTGATACCTGCGCGGCTGCAAGCTCGCCCCAACATAGCAATGTAAGTCCTGCGAACAACGGTGTTCGCAAAAGGCCTCTCTTTCCTACGGTTTCTCATGTAATGATCGAAACAGGCGATGGAGTCTTTGACGATTTGCACGTAAAAGCGACTGCGCCAGAGTTTGTTTCATAGTGTATGAAGGGTTATATCACAACCTGCGCGAAGCTATCGACGTGATGTGGATGGGCTCGGTTGATGCGTTGAGATGCGGAATAGTTTCGGGGAAAGGGCAGGACCCGGAGAGGGAAGACCCACCAACCACGGCGGGTAACCCTAAAATCGAGGGTGGGGAGCCCTCCGCGTTTTTTTGATTTGAGATGAAGTTGAAGCGATATGGCGCGAGGAATTGTGATGATAAATAATTTGAGAAATTGGGCAGGGGGAGCGCTGGCGGTAATTTTGTGGGGGGCTGCGGCGTGGGCGCAACAAGTGCCGGCGGCGCTGCAAACGGCTGCCGATGAGCAATTGGTGGTGCAGGTGCACGCCAAGGGGAATCAGATTTATTCGTGCAAGGTGGATGGGGCGCAAGCTGGGTGGACGCTGAAGACGCCGGAGGCACAGCTATTTGATAAGGACGGGAAAGTGTTTGGGAAACATTTCGCGGGGCCGTCTTGGGAAGCAAGCGATGGGAGCCGGGTGGTGGGAAAAGCTGCGGCAAACGTGGCTTCGCCCGACGCGGACTCGATTCCGTGGTTGCTGGTGAAGGTGGTGAGCCACGCGGGAGATGGCGTGCTGGCGCGAGTTACTTCTATTCAGCGAATTAATACAAAAGGAGGCAAGGCGCCTGCATCGGGGTGTGATGCTGGGCATGCGGGGCAGGAAGTGCGAGCGCCGTACTCCGGGGATTATCTTTTTTTTGCGCCGAAATAAAGTGCATGGACGATTCATTGCGTCATTTGATTACGATGCGCGGGGCGAGGAATTCAGGGGCTGAAGCCCCATGAATTATGCGAGACGACGTCGCGGCTGACGCCGCGACCTACAAAGCTTACACCGCACTGACCGTGCGACTTGTAAAACTAGGAACTGCTGCGTGAGAGTGTGATAAATTCGCGGGCCGCGGGGTGTGGACAAAATGAATTACTTGATGCGATTGGTTTCATTAGCGGGCGCGGCGATGTTTGCGGCGGCGGTGTTTGGGCAGGTAGCGGCAGAAGCGCCCAAGTATGCAGTGACCGAGGGCGACTATGTCGCGCACGGCTTCAAGTTCAAATCGGGGGAACAACTTCCAGAGCTGCGGTTGCACTACCGGACACTGGGAAAGCTCACGCGCGATGCGCAGGGGCGTGCCACGAATGCGGTGCTGATCCTGCATGGAACCGGGGGATCAGGGCAACAATTTCTGCAACCGCAATTTGCCGGAGAATTGTTTGGTGCTGGGCAACTTCTGGATATCAACCGCTATTTTATTATTCTGCCGGACGGAATTGGGCACGGGAAATCTTCCAAGCCCAGCGATGGGATGCACGCGCACTTTCCTTCGTATGACTACGATGACATGGTGGCTGCTCAGCATCTGCTGCTTACGGAAGGGCTGAAGCTACAGCACCTGCGGTTGATTTTTGGTACGTCGATGGGCTGCATGCATTCGTTTGTTTGGGGCGAAACGTACCCGGACTTTGCGGACGCGTTGATGCCCATGGCGTGCCTGCCGGTGCAAATTGCGGGGCGCAACCGAGTGTGGCGCAAGATGTTGATGGATGCGATTCGCAAGGATCCAGCGTGGATGGGCGGCGAGTATAATGAAGAGCCTGCACAAGGGCTGCGGACCGCGGAAGATAATCTAGTAATTGCCGGTGGCGCGCCGCTGGTGATGCAGAAGACGCTTCTCACTCGCGATGCGGCGGACAAATATGTAGAAGATGCGGAGAAGCGCGCCAGTACGCTGGATGCGAATGATTTGCTTTACCAGGTGAACGCGTCACGCAATTACGATCCTTCGGCGCAGCTGGAGAAGATCACAGTTGCTGTTATGTGGATTAATTCCGCTGACGATTTCATTAATCCACCAGAGTTGGGGATCGCGGAGAAGGAAAGCAAGCGGCTGAAGAACGGGACGTTTGTTTTGCTTCCGATAAGCGAGCTGACGCACGGGCACGGCACGCACACGTGGGCGGTGGCCTGGGAATCGTATCTAAAGCAACTATTGGAGAAGACGGCGCATTAACAGGTTACGTCTGCGAAGTATTCGATGAACACGCTTCAATCAGACGCTAATCACATGCCGTGGATGCGGAAGATTTATCAGCGGATTTATCGAAGGAATTAAGGGCGGCCTCTTCGTCGTCGTAGATGTCGAAAACGGTGTACAGCCTGGTCATTTGCAACAGATCCTGAACTTTTTTGGTGAGGTGGACGAGTTTTAGTTCCCCGCCGTCGTTACGCACGCTGGTGAAAGAACTGACCAGCGAACCTAAACCGGCGCTATCGATGTATTCGACATCGGCGAGATTTAAAAGGATTTTCTTTCGGCCTTTGCCGAGGAGGTCGCGAACTACATCGCGAACCGCGGCGGAACCTTCACCTAGTTCAATGCGTCCGTTAATTTGTACAACTTCCACGCAATCTATCAGCCGGGTGACTAACTTCATCGAGAATCTCCCAAGATATCCATCGCTCAAGAATGCCCCAACTATCATTGTGAAGCCATGATTGCCCGAAAGGCAATGGCTGACTGCGGAGGGACCTTCATAACGGCCCATGACTAAAGTACTAGATGTTGGCGTGACGGCTCACCATTTTAGGCGAGTACGTCCGCACTATAGCCGCGCATTCTGACAGAGTGCAGAATCTCTTTGGGTGTTGGCCAACCAGACTAACAACTGGGTAGCGGAGTGGAGAAGAGTCATCGAACCTCAACAGAAAGATCTGCGTAATTATCCCCGCATACTGGCGCCGAAGCAGTTGGTTGTGGTCTGGCGCTCAGGTGAACAGTGTGGCGCATCTCGTCTGGGCACGGTTGGACTGGGGGGATTGTTTTTAAAAACTCCCAAACCGTCAGCGGCCGGATCCACGGTCGAACTCGTGATTCAGGTATCGCCGGGTACACCCGGTACGGATGTTCGAACCCGGGCGGTCGTTTACAACGTGAAACCGGGGGAGGGCATGGGTGTGAAATTTGTGCAGATGCGCGGAGAAGACCGTTTACGTCTGAATCAATTTCTGCACGCGCACATGAACAAGTGATTGCCAGAGATGGCGAATCGTCAACCATTTCTTCAGCATCTCACGGCCATACTAGTAGTTACTACTTGGCGAAATAATCTTGGAGACATCTGTGTCAGCGTGCGAGGATGATTTGTATCTGAGGAATCGGCGTGAAACCATTCATAACCGTGTGGCTGGTAGTTGGGTTCGTGTGCTGCCCGCCAAGCCAGCAAGTTATCCAATCCCCTGACACCGCCACATCACAGAACACTGCAGCAGACTCTGCAGCCGCGAAGGCCGCTGAGCGCAAGAAACACTTCGAAGAACAGAAACAGCGAATCGAAGGCCAGGAACAGCTGGTGCAGGCAGCGGACTGTAAGGCAGGAAAACCAACCCTGTACATAACTCCAGACAAAGCCGGAATGTTGATCGGCGAGTCCCGGGGATTCGCGCTGTTTGATACTGACGGTCACAAGCTAACCGCTTCCGCGGATTGGTCCGTGAGCAGTTCCTATCACGCCACGCTCAAACAAGGTGACGAACCTGTTGTCACCGCAAAAAATGAAGGCACCTTCAAGGTCACCGCCAGAATCGACACCCGCATCGCCGAAGCCAGCATCAAAGTCTATCGCGACAAATTACCCATAGGCGCCACCATCTGGAGCGTCGCACCCGTTCCGTGCGGAAAGAGCGGCGGTATTTCCCGCTCAGTGCAAGCTGCCCCACACTAATCGGCTGGTGATGATCAGGAAGATCGGCCAGGCCTGAAGAAGGGTCTGACGCACGACGCTTCAGGCTGATAATTGATTTCTGATTACTCGACAAATAATTTGCAAAAGGCGGGCGCAGGTAAATATCTCGACGGGGCAGTGGACCGATGCGGGTTATAGAAGTATTCTGCGTTGTATGACTCTCTCAGCGCGCAATCGTCTCGACGGGAAAATTGAAGAACTCAGCTCGGTGGGGTGATGGCTCATGTAGTGATTCGCGTGGGCGAAAATCTCGTGATAACCAGGCGCACGCTGAAGAAATGAAGCTGAAGATTGGCGACACAGTTTCGGCGGTAATTAAATCCACAGAAGTTATGTTGGAGAAGAAATAGCCGGCTGAAAGTCCCGCGTTTAGACCGTGGCTTTATCCCGCAGGCCCACGAATAAATAGCCGGCGCCTTTGCAGGTGGGGCATTCTTTGTTGCGGTTATAGCCGGTTGCTTCGCAGTGGGTACATTCAATCCAGTCAGATGGTTTGGCGGCAATTGCGTTAGTGCCGCTGCAACGTTGTGCGGCGATGATTTTGCTGCAACGACCGTTTGCGACCCTCACGTTGTAACCAACTCCACCACAGTCTGTACAACTCGTAACAGGCAGGTCTCGCTTCATTTCTAGATGATACGCTTTACCGGCGCGTTCACCTATCGCTATGCCTGGAGTTGTTATGCAGGGGCATAAAAAAAAGAGGCGCGCGGGAGACTCACGCGCGCCATTCTTTCTGACAGATTAATCTTTCGTGTACCTCAGGGATCACCTCCTTAGTCAACTGGAGTGTCGACTGATCCGATTATAAAATTATTTTTGATGAGTTCAAGACTAAAGTTGGATTTTCAGCGAGCTTTGAGGGGAGGTGAAAAATGGGGAATGCGAAGCGGAAGAAGAGGAAAGCTGGCAAATCCGCGACTAAGGGAGTTCGCGCTGCGGGTAAGGATAAGCGGGCCGCGGGCCGGAGCAAGAAAGTTTCGGGTACAGGTCAGGGTGGTCCAGAAGATGTGGATAAATATATTGCGGCGGCGCCGGAGCCAGTGCGGAGAAGGTTGGGGGAGATGCGCGCGGCGATTCGGTCGGCGGTGCCTGCGGAAGCTGTAGAGATAATCAGTTACCAGATTCCCGCGTTCAAGACGAAGAAGGTGCTGGTGTGGTACGCGGGGTTTTCGAAGCATTGCAGCTTGTTCCCTACTGCATCAGTGATCGAAGAGTTTAGAGATGAGCTTGCGGGATTTACGGTCTCGAAGGGGACTGTGCAGTTTCCGATAGAACAAGCGTTGCCGACAGCATTGATTAAAAAATTGGTGACGGCGCGGGTAACCCAAGTGTGAGAAGGCCCAGTGAAGCTGAGCTTTATGGTTGCGCCTTCAGCGGCTAAAATCCGCGCCTTTGGCGTTTTGGTTATGTCGCGGCCTGCCTGCGACAGGCGCGCTGAAGCCGCGACATAAAGGCGACGGGGAAAAAGCGGAGAGAGATTCCTTGACTGCGCAAGCCGACTCCTTCGCGGGAGCAAAGGAGAAAGAAAAAGCATCGGCTTGCTCCGCTCGGAATGAAAATACGAAAGCGCGACTCCTGTCGCCGGCGTAGGCTGGCGGTGGCGAAGCAAAGAAAGAGAGGAGCCGCGCCATGCGAGAGTATATTGCGTTTGATAATCACAAGCATTACACGTGGGTGGAACACCAGGAGGCCAACACCGGGAAGTTGCGGCAATACCGCCTGGAGCACGAGTCTGGAGCGATTCAACGCGCTAGGCGATTGCACTCCCGGAACGGCGATATGTCGTAGCCGTGGAAGCCACCGCCAACTGGTATTGGATTACCGACGAGTCGAGCGAGCCGGCTGCCTGCCGCGGTTGGTGCATCCACGCAAAGCGAAGCTGATGATGGGCAGATCAACAAGACCGACAAGCTGGACACCCACGGATTAAATATCCTGCAACGCAATGGCACGTTGCCGACGGTATGGATTCCGCCGGGGGAGTTGCGCGAACTGCGGGAACTGACGCGCACCCGAGTGGTGCTGGTGGCGCAGCGCACCCGCTGGAAGAAGCGCATCACGGCGACACTGGCCAAATGGGGATTGCCGGCGAGCGAGTACAGCGACCCCTATGACAAGAAAGCGCGCCAGGAGCTGGAACAGCGACTGGAGCGTTTGCCGGAACAGACGCGCTGGGCCACCCGCCAGATGCTGGTGCAGTTGGATGGCTTGAGCGTACAGATTAAGCAGTTCGAAAAACGTCTGGAGGAACTGGTGGAGAGTACTCTGGCGATGCAGTGGTTAGAGACCCTGCCTGGGGTAGGAGTGATTTTATCGGCGACTATCGCGCTGGAGGTTGGCGATATTGGACGCTTCTTGAGCGCGGAACGATTGGGGTCTATTCCGGCACGGTACTGCGAGTGCATTCCAGTGGAGATCGCACGCGGTACGGACGCACCCGGCCGGATGTGAATCGCTATTTGAAATGGGCTTTTGCGGAAGCGGCGAATTCGATAGCGGTGAATTATCGGCGCTGTCCGGACCGGCACGTGAGCCAGTTGTAAGCGCGATTGCGGCCGCGCAAAGGGCGGTAGGGGCGGGGCCCGGCATTTGGCGGAGGCGGCCTTCCATATGTTGCGCCGTCAGCAGGCCTATCGAGATCCGACACTAAAATGTGTCGGAGCAACGGAGGTGTAAACGCGAAGCTGTCATGAGCCGAAGTTTGGACTCGCGGAATGAATGCGACACACCTCCGAAACATATTCATGCCCAACACTAGGGCGAAGAGATGACTGGGAAGACCCCTTCGGATTTGTTCGGAGTTGTATTTGACAGTCGCGCTTTCAGAGATGACCGTTGGGTGCTTTGGCGTGATGACCCAGATAGAAGATGGGCGAGGGTTTCGTGGGCTAAAGCCCCGCGGGGCAGGCTCGTTTATGTCGCGACTAAAGCCGCGACCCACAAAGCGACGGCCTACAAAAGCTGCGACCTACAAAGCCGCCGGGGCCAAAAGCCCCTACATACAAAGCGGCGACCGACAGACAGGTTGGCGAACTGGAAGGAGACATATTGGCTCTTGTGCTGGGCCAATGGGTGGTAGAATTGGCTCAGGGTGAGAGACAATGCTACCTCTTCATCTCCAATCTGAGAGTCACGTTCCCCTATATATACAACTGCGCGATCAACTGCGGGCTCTGGTGCATGCGGGCGATTTGCGGCATGGCGACCGCATTCCGGCCAGCCGAGAGCTGGCGAATATGCTGGGGGTGCATCGCACGACCGTTGCGAATGCTTATGCGGAACTGGAGTCAGAAGGGTTGATTCAAGGGCATGTGGGGCGCGGGACATTTATCAAGAGGAATGGGAATGGGTTGAAGATTACGCCCCCTGCCCCGCCGGTGCTGAATGGCAACCACGGGATACGGTGGGAGCTGCTGTTTGCGGATGAGCGCGGCGAAGAAGTGTTGAGCCGGTTGACGGCGAGCGCGCCGATGGATGCGTTGTCGTTTGTGATGGCGCGGCCGGCGCAGGAATTTTTTCCTGTCGATGAATTGCAACACTGCGTGAATGCGGTGCTGCGGAATGAAGCGACTGAGGTGTTGAACCTTGGTCCGTCGGATGGGTACGCGCCGCTGAAACTGGCGTTGCTGGAGATGCTGGGGCGCGAAGGAATTGCGGCTAAAGACGAGAATTTGCTGATTACGGATGGATGCCAGCAATCGCTGGATTTGATCAGCAAGGCTTTTGTGCGGCCGGGCGATTCGGTGATCCTGGAGAATCCGACTTATCCGGGGGCGGTAGCGATTTTTCATGCAGCGCGAGCGCGGTGCCTGGCCGTACCGGTGAAGACGCACGCGGAACCGAACAGCGAGCTGGGTGTGGATGTGGAGGCACTGGAAGCGACGCTGGCGGCCAATCGCGTGAAGCTGATTGTTTTGACGCCGGATTTTCAGAATCCAACGGGGACGTCCATGTCACTGGCATCGCGGCGAAGGGTTCTGGAATTGGCGGCGCGGCACCAGGTGCCGATCGTGGAAGATCATATTTATGGGCGACTGCATTTGCGGGACGAGCGAGTGCCTTCGCTGAAGCAACTGGACCGGGCGAATCTGGTGATTCATATCGACAGCTTCGCGAAGGTGGCGTTTCCCGGGTTGCGTGTGGGGTGGATAGTGGCTCCGGCGGCGGCGGTTGAGCGGCTGCGTCTGGTGAAACAGACCACCGATTTGCACACTGACCAACTGGCCCAAGCTACGCTGGCGGAATTTTTGCGGCGCGGACTTTTTACAAAACATCTGGCGAAGATGCGGAAAGTGTATTCCGCGCGGCTGGAGGCTCTGGACCAGGCGTTGCGAAAGCACATGCCGGACGGGACACGGTGGACGCGACCGGAAGGCGGGATGTGTTTGTGGCTGGAGCTGCCTCCGGGGTTTGATGCCAGTGAACTGCTGATTCATGTGAAAGAGCGAGGTGTGCTGTTCGCACCGGGGCGTTACTTTTATGTGCAGAATCCGCTGCCGAATACGCTGCGACTGGGATTTGCCAGCCTGGATGAAAAGCAGATCGCGCGGGGAGTAACGACGCTGGCGGAGATGTTGAAGGTGGAAATGCGCAAGAGGCAGCGGGGGTTGCGACGCGCGGACCGCAGCCGTGTGGCGTTAGTCTGAGCATTTTGTTAAAGGAAGGTTCGGGAAAATTTGAGCGACGAGATAATTTTGGCGCCGAATCCGGAGAATAAATGTTTCGGATGCGGCGGGGCGAACGATGGCGGGATGAAATTGACGTTTACGCAGGACAATGTCGCACGAAAGATTGTGGGGCGATTTGTTCTGGGGCCGCGGTACCAGGGCGGGGGCGGCATGGGGCACGGCGGAATTATCGCTACCCTGCTCGATGAGGCGATGGGGAAAGTTTGCAGGTTTCGCGAGGCGCGGGCGGTAACGGCGGAGATGTCGATTCAATTTTTAAAGCCGGTGCGGGTGGATGAAGAAATTATCGTGGAAGCGCATGAAACGAATTTTGTGGGACGAAATATTTTTCAGAGTGGGGAGATTCGGAATGCCGCTGGGGAAGTGTTGGCACGCGGGACAGCAAGATTTGTAATTCTTCAAAGTTAGAGATTCTACAACATTGATGGGCTGATTGGCCATCAAACATTATTGGCGGTGAGAGGAGAAGTTTATGGACGCGAAAAAAGTGAATGGTAGCGCCAACGGAAACGCCGGGACTAAGGAATGGCGGGTGAAGGTGGGGCTGGCGGAGATGTTGAAAGGCGGCGTGATCATGGACGTCACGACCGCGGATCAAGCGAGGATCGCGGAGAAGGCCGGCGCGTGCGCGGTAATGGCGTTGGAGCGAGTGCCGTCGGACATTCGCAAAGAGGGCGGCGTGGCGCGCATGGCGTCCATCAAAGTGATTCGCGAGATTATGGCTACGGTGACGATTCCGGTGATGGCCAAGGTGCGCATCGGGCACTTCGCGGAAGCGGATGTATTGCAGGCGCTGGAAGTGGATTTTATTGATGAGAGCGAAGTGCTGACTCCGGCAGATGAGGAGAATCACATCTGGAAGCATGATTATCGCGTGCCGTTTGTGTGTGGCGCGAGGAATCTTGGCGAAGCGCTGCGGCGCATTGCAGAAGGCGCGGCGATGATTCGCACCAAGGGCGAAGCGGGATCGGGCAACGTGGTGGAAGCGGTGCGGCACATGCGCACGATTGTTGCGCAGATAAAGAAATTGACCACGCTGCGCGATGACGAATTGATGCATGAGGCTAAGGAGTTGGGAGCGCCGCTGGAGTTGATTCGGCAAATTGCGAAGACCGGAAAGTTGCCGGTGCCGAATTTTTCCGCGGGCGGGATTGCTACTCCGGCGGACGCGGCGCTGGTCCGTCGACTGGGCGCTGAAGCGGTGTTCGTGGGTTCCGGGATTTTCAAGTCCAGTGATCCGGAGGCGCGCGCGAAGGCGGTAGTTAAAGCGACTACACACTTTGACGATCCGAAGGCGGTGCTTGAAGCACACGAAGAATTGGGCGAGGCGATGAAGGGTCTGGACATTCGACAGATGGAAGAGAAAGACATGATGTCCACGCGCGGGTGGTAAGGTGCGTTGCAAATTAGCCGACAAATTATCATCTGACAACCGAAGTCAACGACGCCACGTGCAAAACCGGCACGTGGGGCACCCAAGCGTCGGCTCGGTCAAGATTAGCAGCAGCGGGGATCAAGGCGTGAAGATAGGGATTCTGGCGGTTCAAGGTGATTTTGCGGCGCATGCGGCGATGCTGGAGGGCATGGGCATAGAAACGGTGGAAGTACGCACGCCCGCTGACATGGAGGGATGCGCCGGGCTGATTCTTCCTGGCGGGGAAAGCACTACGCAATTGCAATTTTTGCGGGAGGAAGGGCTGGCCGAAACGATCAAGAAATTTGTGGCGGAAGGGCACGCGGTGTTTGGGACTTGTGCCGGAGCGATTTTGTTGGCGAGCGAGGTGGAGAATCCAAAGCAGGAATCGCTTGGACTGCTGGACATGACGGTTTTGCGGAACGGCTACGGGCGTCAGATTGCGAGCGATGTTTTTTCCGCCAAGTCCACCTTGAAGGATGAACCGCTGGAGATGGTTTTCATTCGCGGGCCGATCATCGAGCGCACCGGGCCGGGGATTGAAATTCTGGCTAAACATGAGGGAAAGCCAGCAATCGTGCAAAAGGGTCAATTACTGGCTACTACTTTTCATCCTGAGCTGACTGCAGATACTACGGTTCACGAATATTTCCTGAAGCTGGCTCGGGAATCCGGGCACGATTCCGCTAAGACAAATGGCGCGAAGGCGAAGGTGGCTGAACCGCAGGGTAACAAACGCGAATTGACGACCGCAAAGTCTTCCACGTGAAGAAGCCTGCAGCGCAACGAACGTCAAAACAAAAACCCAAGCGGAAGAAAGTACTTTTTATTTGTCTGGGCAATGCTTGCCGTAGCCCCATGGCGGAATCGATTGCGCGACGTGATGCTGGCGACGTGATCGAAGCGTGCAGCGCTGGGCTGACGCCGCTCGGGTTTGTGCCGGCGCTTACGATGCAGACGTTAGCGACGAACAGTTATTCCATCGAGAGTCTTTGTTCGAAACCGATCTCCGGCGCGGTGTGGGAGGCAGCGGATGTCGTGATAAACATGAGCGGCGTACCTAAACAGCTTGCGTTTGTCGAGTATGCGAAAGTGGAAGACTGGGACGTGCAGGATCCCTATGGTAACGATCCGATTCTTTATCAGACAATCTATGAAGACATACAGCGGAAGGTTGCGCAGCTGGCGGAGCGTTTGAGAGGCGCGATGCCGAAGGGCCCAGCGGCAAAATCGGGCGGCGAAGTTATTGGGGATCAAGAGAAATAAATGCGGCGAGATAAAACCAGCGTATCGCAGGAAGATTATCTGAAATCGATCTGGGAGATGCTCGAAGAGGCCCAGACGCCTATCAGTGCGCGGCTGGCTGAGGATTTGCGGGTTACGCCACCGGCGGTGACGGCGGCATTGAAGCGCATGACGCGTGATGGGCATGTGCGGGTGGAGCGCAGCGGGCGCATTGACTTGACGCGCAAGGGGCGAGCGGTGGCGGAGCGGCTGGCGCTGCGACATCAACTTGCGGAGATGCTGCTTACCGAAGTGATCGGGTTATCGTGGGCCAAAGCTCATGATGAAGCGGAGCGTATGGAGCATGCCATTTCTCCTGAGGTTGAGGCGCTGCTGCTGAAGAGGTTTGGGAACAAGAAAAGTTGCCCTCACGGCGTGCCGATGCGCGGGGGGATTGCGAAATTACGGCAACGTGGCGCGGTGCTGCTGGCGGAATTGCGGGCGGCGGAGTCTGGGGAAATTGTTTGCGTGTATGAGAAGGACCGGCAATTTCTGGAGTTTCTGGAGGGGTTGCATTTGCGGCCTGCGACCAGGGTGGATGTTTTAAAGCGCGAGTACGACGAGACCATGACGCTGAGGGCAAACAATAAGAAATTGCACCTTGGGAAGCCTGCCACTTCGCGGATCTGGGTGCGACGGCTGCCTGCCTGATTTGTCTGTCCGGCCTTCGCGGTCCTTGCAAAAACTACCTGAGCGCACTAGGTTAGTCGCAATTCACGCGGTGCCTATTCCTCGATGAGCACCGCCCCCGGAGGATATACATGTTTATTGCGAATAATTCATTACCGGTTCGTTCGGGCCGCGTATTACGGGTTGTTTTTTGGCTTTGCGTTGCGTTTGCGCTGGGCGTTGTGCTGCTTACCTTTGTGGTGGCGCGCGCGCAGCAACAAGGCAGTGACGATCCCACGTTCCGGAAATTGACAAATGACTACTGCGCGGCGTGGAGCACTGGAAACACCGATGCAGTTGCCAAATTTTACGCGCAAGACGAAGATTTGATTTTTTACGACGTAGCTCCATTCTCGTATCACGCATGGAAGGAATATGTGCCTGGGGTGCATAAAACGTTGCTCGATGGCGCCGCTGAAATGAAACTCACCGCGGGAGATGATTTGCGAGCTACGCGGCGAGGGGACGTTGCCTGGACGACTGTGCCGATGCACTTTCGTGAGAAGACCAAAGATGGCAAAGTGATTGAAGCGGACCTGCGCTACACGGGCATTTGGGAAAAACGCGGCTCGAATTGGCTGTTGGTGCATGAACACGTGTCGGTGCCGATGGCTGGGAATTAACGAATTGAATGATTGAGGCACTTCGCTACTACTGGGTCATCGCTCGCGGATACCGGCTGAATCCGTGGAATAGTCCGTACATCCGGTGGAGATTTGAAACTTTTTTTGGACCAGAGGGGGCGCCACTGGATGCGCGGAAATTTTTCTCGTTGTCGTGGAAATATCGGGCGCAGATGGAAGAGTTCATCGAGTGGGTGGGAGAGCGGCGGCGAGTGTAACGCGCTCAACGCTAATTAATTTGGCCGGCGTGAACCATGGCTGACGAACACGCTATACGCATAAACAACGGCTGACGCACGCGCTATACTCAGTTGCTGGAAGGGGCGTCGTGAAAGAATTGGCCATCCTTCGGGAAACCGAACAACTTCATGAAGCGGGTTGGTGGGAAGCAGAGCCGGGTGACCGGGTGCACTGCTACCTTTGTCCGCGTCATTGCCACATACATGCCGGGCAGGCCGGGTTTTGCTTCATCCGCGTGAACCGCGGGGGCAAACTTTATAGCTTGGGTTACGGCTCGCCTGCCGCGCTGCAAATTGATCCCATCGAAAAAAAACCACTGAGCCATTTTTTGCCGGGCAGCCGAGTGTTCAGCATGGGCACCGCAGGATGCAACATGGGGTGTTTTTTCTGCCAGAACTGGGACATTTCGAAATCGCGGCAGGACCAGGTGCATTCGCAGCGGGTTGCGCCTGAGGATGTCCCGCTGCTGGCGCTGGAGCACGGATGCGAATCGATTGCTTTTACTTATAACGAACCGACCATCTGGGGCGAGTACATTATCGACATTTGTAAAGCGGCGAAGGATCACGGACTGAAAACCGTTATGGTCTCGAATGGATATATTACGCGCGAGGCATTTCATGACATTTACGATCACGTTGATGCGGCGAACATTGATCTTAAGGCGTTCACGGAAAATTTTTATGGAAAGATTACGCTGACGCATTTGCAGCCGGTGCTGGATACGCTGCAGTGGCTGAAGAATGAGACGTCGGTGTGGTTCGAGCTGACTAATTTATTGATTCCGACGTTGAACGATGGAGCCGAGGAGATTGGGAAGTTGTCGGAATGGGTGATGCAGCACCTAGGGGCGGATGTGCCGCTGCATTTTACGGCGTTTCATCCGGATTTTAAGCTGCGGGATAAGCCGGCTACTCCACCGGAGGCGTTGCACCGGGCGAGGAAAATCGCGCTGGATGCTGGGCTCAATTACGTTTACGAAGGGAACATTTTTAGCGAAGGGGCGAACACCGCTTGTCCTAGCTGCGGCGAGCTGTTGATACGGCGGTCGTGGCACAACGTTTTTGAGAATCATTTGAAGAATGGGGCGTGCCCGAGTTGTGGGTTGGTGATTCCGGGTGTTTGGGAAGGCACGAGGAAGAGCGGATTACTGAGAGTCGCCAGCTCCTTGGCGCAGCGCTACGGGCACATCAATCTGTAATTATCTAACGAAGCCCCAAATATACTTTTGTCAAACTGCGAGGCTTTCTCTTGACGGCCTGCAATCGAAGATCTATGTTGATACCATGTGTAAAAAGTGTGTATAGCTGGTGAACAACCGCGAGGTAATAAGGCGTTTAACCGACGACGGCTGGTATGAGGTCAATCACGAAGGAAGTCACAAACAATTCAAGCACCCCAGTAAAAAGGGGCGAGTTATGTACCGTACCCGAAACGAGACATACCGATAGGCACACTGAAGAGCATCGAAAAACGGGCAGGACTCAGACTAAGGTGATAAATGGATTACATAGCTTATCTTCACAAAGATCGCAAATCGGATTTCGGGGTGAGTTTTCCTGATTTTCCCGGCTGCATAACTGCGGGTAAGACTCTTGAAGAGTCTCGACGGAATGCAGAGGAGGCTCTGGCATTGCACATTGCGGGGTTGATAGAGGACGGAGAAACGATCCCGGCGTCATCCACACTAGATGACGTCGCGGACGACCCGGCCATGAAAAATGCCGTGGCAATCCTCGTGAACGTTGATTCCGAGAAGAGAGTCCGTGTGAACATCACCGCGCGAGCGAGCCAAATCGACAGAATAGACCGGCTGGCGGAAGAAGCTGGCCTGACGCGGTCGGCGTACTTCGTGCAAGCAGCTCTGGATGCCAAGGCACGGCGACAACGGAATTTACGAGCCCGCAGTTCAGGGCAGCGTCTAAGCAAACATCCTATGAAAGCTGGGAGCCCAGGAAGATCACTGAGAAACCAGCCTGTCAAGGCAGCGCGAGGCCCTTCACGGCAGGCTGGGAAGTAAAAGCAATAAATCGATGGCGGTTGACCGCGCCACCGTAAGCCACCCAAGACCCACCCACCAAGGCGGGTAAACCTGAAAATCGAGGGTGGGGCAGCTTCAGCATTCCAAAACAATTGAGGACTACTTAAGTGGGGGGCCGGTTTGTTCGCCCGGGGTTAGAGTGCGGGCGCAGAGGATGGTGAAGTCGGTGGGACTGCATTGGTAAATGTCGACGAACGGAGGATCTGAGGCGCGGACGATGTAATTCCCTGCTTCCATTTCCTGGGCGTTGGCGGCTGAGTTGGCAATGATTGGACTTCCTGGATTTACGCGGACGTGGAACTGGGCGGAGGGTGGCTCGTAGTTGGAATAGGTGAAGCAGTGGCCTATGCAGGCGCGATCGACGATGTGATGAACAAACTGAATACGTGAATCGCGGGGAGATGCAAGCGTGGGGATGACGAGGGCGCCGAAGGGGAACGCGGCCGTGAGGGATTCGGCGTGTGCTTCGAGACGGTTGAGCGTGGCGGTGTCGCGATAAAGGAGCGTAAAGAAAAATATTGAACACACCAGTGTGGCGACGGCTGTGGGTTTGCTGGGGCGCAGAGCGCTGAGGATGCCGAGGCCAAAAATTGCGGAGATGATGGTCAAGCGGGAGACCAGCAAGCCGATCCACGCGGAGGAAGGGCCGTCGCGCAGGTTCTGCGGGAGAAGGGATGTTACGGAGAAAGCTACGAGATATAACTCCAGCGAAAGAAAAAACGGACTTAAAGAGATTGGTGCTCGGCGCTGAAAATATTCGCTGGCCAGCCAGAAAATGAAAATTGCGAGGAGCGCATAGGCGACGAAACGGTAGCGGGCGTTATAAAGGACAAATTGGTCCAGGCCATTGAAAACGTAAAAGGGCTTTTCGGGCCAACTGAATTCGAAGTCCGACCAATTTTCCAGATACCAATGAGCGGCGATGAAAATCGCGATTATGGCGACGGGGAGAATCAGTCGCCAGGGCCAGCGGATTCTTTGCCTGATGGCGAGGTACAAAAGGGTTCCAGCAAACCAGAGCGGGCCGATGGGATGGGCGAGGGTCGCGAAGGCAAATATAAGAAATGCCGCCAGCCAATCCCAGCGTTGGGGCTGCTTCCATAAAATAGCGAGTCCGAAACAGGCGAGGCCGATGGACAGGTAATAGTTGAAAAAGCCCATGTTGAAGACGTAACCGTAGGCGAGCATGGCGACGCAGGGAGTCAGAAGCCATGGCGGTCGCTCGCTGATTGCCGCGGTGAAAGAAAATACTCCCCAGAAAAATGCGAGTACGGATACAGCGGCGACAATTTTGGAGCCAGCTGCAAAGCCGAAGAGCTTAACGGAATACAAAAGTAGAAGATCGAACAGAATGTTGTACCACTGCGGGGCGAGGTAGAGGCCGGGGGCTCTTCCCTGTTGGACCAGAGTGGCGAGCCAGGCGTTGAAAGTGTGGCTGGGAAGGTCGCCGGCTTCGATGTGGCGATGCCAGAAGCACGGGATGATGACCGCGACGGAGATCGCGGACATTAAGATGATCTTGGTGCGCACGAATCGCAGGGCGCGCGAAAGAGCGATGTTTTTTTCCGTCATAACCTGGGCAAAGAAATTGTTGGGTTACATGATGCATGGTTCCGACGAAAATCGGTTGAAAAATTGAGACTTTTGTTGATCGGGATTTACGAGGCGTCGAGGAAGAAATGGACGATATTATTCACTACCGATTCATGGCTGCGCAAGAAGGGCGATTATTAAAATTTATTTAGAGGGTTGGGTTTCGCCCAGACGTTTCAGGCGATCGCGGAGGCGGCGCTGCAATGGGGTGGGAGTGTTGGGATTGAAGGCGACGAGATACCACAAGGGCTGGCTGCGATCTTTGCTGAGCCACGTTAGCGTGGGGGCGTCAGCGTTGGGATGACGAGCGACATTTTCGCGGATGGCGGCGTAGGGATGCTTGGCTAGTTTGTTGAGAGTTTTGGAATTGGCGCGGGGGTGTTCGCTGATGAGGCGCAGGAGATAGAAATCTTCTTCAGGGGCTTGCTTGACGAGCTTTTCAAGCATGTCGGGTTTGGCGTCGGCGCTAAGGACCAGGCCAATTTTTTCGTCCCACGCGGTGTTGATTTGGTTGAGTTCGCGAGTGCGGGCGTGAATGAGCTCTTCGAGGATGCGGCGCTCTTGTTGCATGCGGGCGATCTGTAGCGAAGTGCCTTCGAGAGAATCGAGAACGCGGAGGAGATGTTGGCGTTCGCCAAAAACGATTTGAGAAGTGCGGGGGATACCGCCCTTGTCTTTGTCCTTATGCTGTACCAAATCAGAACGTCGCATTCTTGGTGCTCCAGCCGGGCTAGTAGCCGGCGCTAAAGAACTGAGTCACGTGGAAATCAACTGCCCGGCCCGCTGGTTTTTTTGAATCCTGTCGCGGGCTGAGCAAATTATGGTATGTGGCGGGTGTAGGGTAAAGTTTGCTGCGGGGCTGTGTGCCCGATTTGCTACGGAGTGGTCGTGTTTGGGTCCGAGTCGCGTCGGGCAACTTCAGGCGCTGAAGCGCCCGTCGGTCAGCGGCTGTGATGTCGCGGCTAAAGCCGCGACCTACAAATCGTAAATTCGAGGAATGATGAACGCATTTTCAGAATACCGGGAAGAGCTGGAACGTTACGAGCAGATGTTTGGAGTGGAACGCGGGCGGCTGGCGGTTTCGCTGGACCGGCTGACGAATGCGTTGGTGCTTGTGGGACAGCACGCGGTGTACTGCACGAGTAACAGAAACCCGATGGTGCCGGCGATGGATTTGCGGATGATGTTGATGGAGTTGACGCACGCAAAGGAGTTGTTGCAGTCGGTGATGGAAGAATTGCGCAAAAAAAAGGAAGCTGACGGCGTTAAATAGGTTTTTCTCTGGACCGCTGATTACGGGACGCGGAACACGGGGATTAGAGCGTTAGCACAACTGTGGCGGGTACGGGTCGGCCCACATTCAATCCAAGTTCTTTGGCTTTCTCATAACACGTAATTGCATCGCAGGAACGATGTTGCAACTCTGGGAGATTCGAGGCGTATAGAGTGCCTAGATTATTCCACGCTACTGGATTGTTCTGTTCAGCGGCCTTCAACAACCATCGTTCCGCTTCTAAGACATCTCGCTGAACGCCCAAGCCGCAGGAATACAAAAGCGCCACGGTGGTCTGCGCGTCCGAGTTCCCGTAACTCGCATGCGGCATCGCCAGCCTTAGGACCGAGTCGTATTCTTTTTTTCAAAAGCGGCGGCTACGTCGTCCGGACTGTAATTTCGGAGTTCCATCGTGTGACCCATCGAGAGCAGGATTTCAATTATACAGCGCCGAATGACTTGATGCGGTAACCCGCACTTAACCAGTACCAAAAATCGCTAGCCAAGATTGGCTTTATGAAAAATAGCGCTAGGTGATGAGGAAGGGGTTGGTGTGGCGTTCTTTGGCTATGGTGGTGGCGGGGCCGTGGCCGGGGTAGACGACGGTGGCATCGGGTAATTGCAGGAGTTTACGGCGCAGGGAGTCCATGATCTGGGGCATGGAGCCGCCCCATAGATCGGTGCGGCCGATGCTGCCTGCGAAGAGGGTGTCACCGGCGATTAGTTGGGGCGCAACTAAGGTGATGGCGCCTGCTTCCTGCGGGACGAAGAGACAGACGCTGCCGGGGGTGTGGCCGGGGGTGTGAATGATGCGGGCTTGGTAATCTCCCCAGCGCAGGGTGTCGCCTTCTTTCAGCAGGTTGTCGATGCTGGTGAGTTCGGGAGCGGCGACGCCGAGGAACGCGGCTTGCATCTCCATGGCTTGATAGAGCGGCAAATCTTCCTGGTGCATGAGAACCGGGGCGCCGGTGATTTGATGCAATTTGCTGAGGCCGCCGACGTGGTCGATGTGCGCGTGTGTGCTGACGATGGCTTTCACGGTGAGATGGTGGCGGGCGAGTAGATCGGTGATGCGGGTTACTTCATCGCCGGGATCGATGACGAGGGCTTCGAGGGTGAGCGGATCGCCGATGATGCTGCAGTTGCATTGCAGCATGCCTACAGGAATGGTGAGGTGGATCAGTTCGCGCGGTGCGTTTTCTTTGGCTTTGGCGGGGTGTGATTCGGTCATCTGATTTTTCTCATCTGCTGAAGTATATCATCCGAAAAGATTGGGTTTTTCGAGGCGGGCAGGCTGTCGAGCGGCGGTTTGCTAAACTGTAGGTGAAGCTTTGGGACTTGAGTAAGGGAATGGCGATGCCAAACGCTGAAGTAATAATTGAGACGCCGTTGGCGGGGGTCCATCGACAGGCGGGCGCGAAGATGGGGGTCTGGTTTGGTTGCGCGCTGCCGGATGATTGGGGAGATGCGCGGGAAGAGCAGCGGTTTGCGAACGAGAGTGTGGCGCTGATCGATAAGAATTACCGGGCGTACTTCACGTTTACCGGACCTGATCGAGTGCGCTATTTGAATGCGATTCTTACTAACAATGTTAGAGACCTCGCGAATGGGCAGGGCGGCGTGTCTCTTTTGCTGAATGCGCAGGGACGGATCCTGGCGGAAATTGAAACGTTTGCTGACGGGGAAAAGCTTTTTTGTATTTCCTATTTGATGATTCGCGAGCGGTTGGCGGAAGTGTTGGAGAAGTACATCATCATGGATGACGTTACGTTCAGCGATGATGCGGAGAAATTTGGGACGCTGGCGCTGGAGGGGCCGCGGGCGGCGGAAGTGGTGAAGGAACTTACCGGCGTGGATTTAAATTCTTTGCCGGAACTTGGTTTTACGGACGCGAATGTCAGCTCACGCACGAGTGAGGGCGCGGCAGCGGACAAGGCAAGCCCCGAGGATTCGGAACGTTCTCAACGGGCAATTCCCTGCCGGCTGGTGAGGCGATTTGCGGGTGGGGAATTTATTGTGGAGCGCGAGAAGCTGGAGGCGCTTTGGGATGTTCTGTTGCCAGCGACGCGAAGGCACGGCGGCGGGCCGATGGGTTACAAAGCGCTGAGCGCGCTGCGGCTGGTGCGGGGAGTGCCGTGGTTTGGCTATGACTTTGGCGAGAAACAAATTCCGCATGAGGCGGGATTGGAAGCGAGCCATATCAGTTACACAAAGGGTTGCTATACAGGGCAGGAAATCGTGGAGCGGGTGCGGTCGCGCGGACAAGTGAACCGGCGGCGGGTGGAATTGTTATTTTCCGGGGAAGGCGTGCCGGAAAACAGCGCAGAGCTCACTGTGGATGGGAAGGCGGTTGGATATGTTACGCGGGCGGCGCGATCGTGGTATCCGCCGTCGATTTTGGGGATGGGCTATTTGAGTAAGGAGCATCGAGGCGCTGGTGCGCAGGTACAGTGGAGCGGCGGCAGCGGGACGGTTGTGGAATTTGCGGACGCGCTTCAGCGCTGACGTTGAAAAGACTTTTCTGGCGCGGCGGAAATGCTGGCGAGGCTAAACGCCGCGGTCGGTTGCGATCTTTTGGTGCTCGAAAAGCAGGCGCAGCAAACCATTGAGGCGGCCACGGTCGTCGGCGTTCATGGCGGTAAACTCGATGGCCATTCCCTTGGCGGGGGCGACCCAGCGGACCACCCCTCGAGCCCGCACTGCACCGATTCCGGTCGACAGCACGAGTTTGACGAGACTTTGTTGCGGGGGCGGATCAGGAGTGCGAATAAAAAGCCCGCCTAAGGCGATGTCTCCCACGCGGGACACGGCGCGCTTCGTTCCCAGTTGCCAACCGACAAGTGTGCCTTTGGGAGCTTTGACGCGCGGGTAACGCCGTGTTGGTTCGGTATTCGCCATTCCCCAAGCCCAATCAATGGTGTGACGCAGAGCGTTGCGTTAGAGGCAGCGCGGAAGTGCGTCAATCCAAATTTAGAGCGCGCTTGAAGGAACCCGTTTCCGCATCGATCTTTTTTTGCAGCTGCAGAATCGAGTACAAAAGCGCTTCCGGGCGGGGAGGGCATCCTGGTACGTAAACATCCACCGGAATAACCTGATTGCAACCTTGCACGATGGCGTAATTATTGAAGACGCCGCCGGACGTGGCGCACGCGCCCATGGAGATGACCCACTTGGGTTCGGGCATTTGGTCGTAGAGGCGGCGAATGACAGGGGCCATTTTTTGCGAGAGGCGGCCAGCGACGATCATCAAGTCAGCCTGACGCGGGGACGGGCGAAAAACTTCCGCGCCGAAACGAGCGACGTCGAAACGGGCCGCGGCCATGGACATCATTTCGATGGCGCAGCAGGCGAGGCCGAAGCCCAGCGGCCAGATGGAACTTCTGCGAGCCCAGTTCACGGCTTTGTCGAGCTGCGCGAAGATTACGCCTTCATCTTCGAGAAGCTTGCCGAAGTCGTCGGGCTTGGTGAGGGTTACGCCTTGACCAAGAGATACGCTCATGTGGCCTCGTGAAACCTATTTTCGCACATTCTTGTTAGCAGGGACAAATTGGGGTTTGGCATGAGTGAGTAACTTCGAGATGATCCTAGTCTAATGCGAATGTTTGATTTGCCTGAAAAACTTTTTGCGAATCCGACGTGGCACGCTTTGCATAGCAAGCATCATCGGAAGTTTGCGAAATGCGCTGGAGATGCGTGCCGCTATCCCGGCGAAGTCGTTCCGTTGGCGGCGATTTCTGCGCCGGGGATTGCGGCGATGCGCCAGCTGTACTCGTTATTTGAGACGGGTGAGTCCGCTTGGATTGTTGGGGAGGAGTACGCGGAAGTTACCGGACTCGTTCGCGAAGAAACGTTGGAATGCCTTCAGATGATGCTGCCGGGCGATGTTGTTGTGCCGGATACGGAGACTGAAATTGTTAAACTATCAGACGCAAACGCGGGGGAGATGGTGGCGCTCACGACGCTGGCGTTTCCCGGTTTCTTTCGACAAAGAACGTGCGAGATGGGTTCGTATTATGGCGTTCGATCTCGGTCGGGCGAATTGATTGCGATGGGCGGGGAGCGATTGAAGCTGGAGGGGTTTACGGAGATTAGTGCGGTGTGCACACACCCGGCGTTTCGCGGACAAGGATTAGCTGCGGCAATTATTTGGCAGGTGGTGCGAGAACATCGCAAGGAAGGTGTGGTGTCGTGGCTGCATGTAGCAAGCGCTAATCGGCGGGCTCAGGAGCTTTATTTGCGGATGGGATTTGAGGAGGTTCGTCGGGTGACGCTGCACCAAGTCGTGCGTGGCCCGTAAGTGAATATAACCTCAGATTCGAGACACTAGCCACCGCAATCATGCGGTGCCTAGTAACTTCATACTTCTTAACTGCATAAAACGTGAACGGGCACGCAGTTGGTCTGCGTGCCCGTATCACAAATCACAGTATAGAAAGTAGTCTGAATTGGACTTGAAATCGGACCCACGCTGGACTTGAGGAACGGCGAGGATTGTACATCAATTCGTTATAGTAACAAACATAAAACTACATCGGTCCATTGATACAAAGGGACTATTGCTTATAGGACTGAGGTGAGTTTTGGCAAGAGTGGGTGCGGCGTCTTGGCGTCACCGGATTGTTTTAGTTTTATTTTATGTGCGCGGCAGATAATCGAACGGATTTTTATGTTTAATCCCTATCAAACGGTTAGTGCGACTTTGCCGAATTGGTTGCCGGATTCGAGGTAGCGGTGGGCATCGGCGCAGGAGGCTAGCGGGAAGGTGCGGTCGATTACGGGTTTCAGATGGCCGGAGGCGACCAGCTTCATTACCGAGAGCAATTCGGATTTGGCGCCCATGTAGGAACCTAGGAGGGAGAGTTGGCGAGTGAAGAGGAAACGCAGATCGATTTTGGCGTCGTAGCCGGTGGTGGCGCCGCAGGTGATGAGGCGACCGCCGACGGCGAGGCTGGCGACGCTGTCGTCCCAGGTGGCGGTGCCCACGTGTTCGAACACGACGTCGACGCCGCGTTTGTTGGTGATGCGGCGGACTTCGTCACGGATTTTTTGGGTTTTGTGGTTGATGAGGTGGTGCGCGCCGAGCTGTTTGGCTTTTTCCAGCTTTTCTGTGTGGCCCGCGGTGGCGATGATGCGAGCGCCGAAGAGTGCGGCGATTTGGATGGCGGCGCTGCCGACTCCGCTGCCTGCGCCGAGGATCAAGACGTCTTCGCCGGGTTGGAGTTGCGCGCGGGTGAGGAGCATGTGCCATGCGGTTTGGAATACCAGCGGAACTGAGGCGGCTTGTTCCCAAGTAAGATTTTCGGGGTAAGGCATGCAGTTTGCTTCCGGGCATTTTACGAATTCGGCGCAGCCGCCGTCGATCATGTAGCCGAGATTTGAGAATTGGCGGCAGAAGTTGTCGCAACCAGCGAGGCATGCGGCACATTTTCCGCAGGAGACTCCGGGGGCGAGAACAATTTTTTGGCCGACTTTGACGGTGGTTACGTCGGCGCCGATTTCTGCGATTTCGCCGGCGATGTCGCTGCCCGGAATGTGTGGAAGAGGGATGGGGACACCTGGCAGACCTCCGCGGACCCAGAGATCAAGATGATTCAGTGCGCAGGCGCGCACGCGGACGAGCACTTCGTCGGCGCGGATGGATGGCGTGGGGGCGTCGGTGTATTCGAGGACTTCTGGCCCACCGTGTTTGCGGAATAGGATGGCTTTCATGCGGCTCCTGACGATTGATGCGAGTCGCAAGGTAACATTGCATTAGCTACGTGTCCATAACGAGAACCGTCAGTGATTTCCGATTACTCGCCAATCAGGCATGTTACGTCGCTTCGATTGAAACCATCAGGCCGGAAGTGTTGTAGTCTACGATGGTGAAACTCCAATACTTGCCCGATGGGTCCGCAGATTGCCCTCTTATTCGCCCGTTCGAGTTCGACCAACCGGAGGCGCGGCGGTTGAGGCAGCCTGTAAAATCGCTGGTCGCTGGTGACCGTCAGGATGTGAGTCTCCAAAATAAAGCGTGGGTCGAAACTCTCCGCTTGACTGGCTCGATACGCAGGACGGCCACCACGACGTGCGACCTCCCGGCTCACGGTCGATACCGCTCGCTCTAAACATTTGGCAATCTCACGGATCGACGAACCGGAAGCCAGCCCGCGAGGAGCGCACGCCGCCGGACGGCCGGAGCAATCCCACCGTGACGCGACACCAGACAACGAATGGAGGAATGTTCTTTGCCAAAAGCGCGCCCGATCTCATGCAGCGTCCGCCCCGCCTTCCAACGACGCCACACGTCGAGTTTCTGCTCCGCCGAAAGCCCAAACCGTCTCCCTTGTCTCATAAACACCACCTTTGAAATCAGCTTTATAACCAGATGGTGTTGCATCGACCGTTTGAACCGACACGCGTAATCGTAGACTGCTACTATACCGTAATCGGTTGCGTTGACAGAGTGTCGGGTGGGACTTAGGCTCTAAGTGATGAGTGATCTATTTGAAGAAATAGTGAGGATGCGGCGGGCGGGAGCGCGTGGGGCGCTGGCTACTATTGTGCATACCAATGGGTCGATTCCGAGCTATGAGAGTTCGCGGATGCTGGTGCGCGAGGACGGGTCGATTGCGGGGACGATTGGGGGCGGGTGCGTGGAGGCAGATGTCTGGGCGGCGGCCAAGGAGGTGATGCAGAAAGAATTGCCGCGGAAGATGGTTTTTAATTTGAATCATGAGGCTAGCTACGACAGCGGGTTGATTTGCGGGGGGACGCTGGAAATATTTGTGGAACCGATATTGCCGCAGCCGGTGGTGTATTTATTTGGCTGCGGGCATGTGTCGATGGCAGTAGCTAATGCGGCGAGCGCGGCGGGATTTGGGATTGCTGTGGTGGACGATCGCGAGGCGTTCGCGAATATGCAGCGGTTTCCGATGGCGCAGGCGGTGCACACCAGTTTTGCGGAGGCGTTTGAAAGGATTCGGCCGAATGCGAGCAGCTATTTGATTATTGTTACGCGCGGGCACAAGGAAGATATGCGGGTGCTGGCGTGGGCGGTGCGGACGGAGGCGCGCTATGTGGGAATGATTGGCAGCAAGCGCAAGGTGCTGGCGGTGTACAAGGCGCTGGAGAATGAGGGTTACCGGGCGGAAGAATTTGCGCGCGTATATGCGCCGATGGGGTTGGATATTGGGGCGCTGTCTCCGGAAGAGATTGCGGTTAGCGTGGTGGCGGAGTTGATTGCCGTGCGGCGAAATGCGAGTGCGGCCGCTGCGCATAAAAAATTAAATTATGAAGCGCGTGCTGCTCTGAGCGAGCGGTAGCCGCGATGCCATGCTCGCGGCGGTGATTCTATCGGGCGGTGCGTCGCGCCGCATGGGCACTCCTAAGGCACTGCTTCCCTACCGGGGCGGGACATTTCTTGAACATCTATTAAAGGTTACGGGTCATCCGCGGATTGGATGGCGGCGGGTGGTGTTGGGAGCTGATGCAGGGGCAATTGTAGCGGGCACCGAGTTTC
>Ga0185299_10001635_pt1 | contig 40557 bp, 41 predicted proteins | sample PaiPotPPA55metaG_FD_128002 | JGI IMG/M metagenome (GOLD analysis project Ga0185299, IMG submission 128002) | Iron sulfur acid spring bacterial and archeal communities from Banff, Canada, to study Microbial Dark Matter (Phase II) - Paint Pots PPA... ...
GCTTGTGTCCAACGCCGGCATTTCCAAGGCTGCAACCATCAAGGATCATACGGTCGAGGACTTTGACAATCTCTTTGCAACGAATGTGCGCAGTCCGTTTTTTCTGGTGCAGCAACTCCTGCCCGTCCTCGGTGAGGGCTCGAACATCATTGTGATCACTTCGCTTGGGGCGCACGCCGTAGTCGGGAAACCCAGTCTGGACAACCCTTCGGTCCTTGCCTATGCCTCAACCAAAGGAGCATTAGAGACGCTGGTCAAATACTGGGCCGCCATTCTCGGGCCGCGGGGCATCCGCGTAAACGCAGTCGCGCCAGGCGCAATCGATACCGATATGTCGAATTTTACGAAGACCGAGGCAGGTCGTGAGGTGACGCTTGGTATGCAGGCGTTGAAACGAATCGGCAAACCCGAGGATGTCGCGGACGTAGTCGCGTTTCTTGCGTCAGATGCCGCACGCTGGATCACGGGAGCGAGCATCCCAGTCGACGGTGGGTCGAAACACTAAAATTTATGGAATCTATTTGGCAAAAAGGGGAGTTCGATGAAGACGACAGAAGAGAACAATAAGAAGCTTGTCTTGGAAGCGTTCGACACGCTGTTCAATGAGCGCGACTATGCGGCGGCCGAACGTTATTGGTCACCTCACTACATTCAGCACAGCAATCATATTGAGCCTGGCCGAGAGGGCCTGTTCAATCTCATCAAAAGCAATCCACCCACGCTGAAGTATGAGCCAGGGGTCATCCTCGCCGGGGGAGATTTCGTGATTGTCCATGGACGTTTCTCTGGCTTTGGCGCGCCTGTGAACTGGATCGCCGCCGATATTGTTCGTCTCCAAGACGGGCTGCTCATCGAGCACTGGGACGTGATTCAGGACGAGGCCACGAAGGAACAGTCAAAGAGCGGCTTGCCCATGTTCGGCGACAAGTTTCCGCAATGACCCAGGTGAATTGCTACCAGCGCAAATCCCACTGTGTAACGGGTATCGACTGAACCGGAGAAATCACGATGAGCGGCCTATTGAACCTCGCGATGAAAGCGCACGGCGGCCTCGAACGTTGGAAGCAAGTCCGAAATATGCAAGCCAAGGTCACGTTGAACGGTACGCTTTGGCGGATCAAAGGCCGGCCTGACGGACTGTCTGGCGTGGTGATGAGATTAAACACGAAGCAGCCCGATCTTACCATCACTCCGTTCCCGAAGCCCGGAACGGCGGGGCACTTTACTCCCAGCCGCGTTTGGATTGAGGACGCCAACGGAACTGTCGTCAGCGAATTGAAAAATCCCCGAGACTCATTCGCCGGTGCCGTCCTCACGACGAAGTGGAACGAACTTCAGGAACTCTACTTCGCAAGCTACGCGTTCTGGAATTACTTCACGGCCCCGTTCCTGCTGGCTCAGCCCGGCGTTGAGGTCGAAGAAATAGAGACCCACAACGAGGACGGTGAGACCTGGCGACAGCTCAGCGTAATCTTCCCGCCTGGGATTCCCACCCATTCCGCTCGCCAGACATTTTATTTCAATGATAAGGGTCTTCTTCAGAGGCTTGACTATGCCACCGACGTGGCGGGCGGCGTGGCTTCTCACTACTGCTTTGACCACGTTACTTTCGACGGTATCGTAGTGCCGACGTTTCGTCGCGTGGTCAAGCGCAAGCCTGAGGGTCCCCTTATCCATGGTCCGACCGCAGTGCTGATAGTGATCACCGATGTTTCGCTGAGCTGAGGTCGCGCGCCCTCAACGGTCATCGGGAAACAGGCCCAGTTGGGCTGCTCGCAACGATAGACGTGCAGGCTAGAACCGCAATCGTGAAGGACCGGGAAGTCGAAGGGAACGGCTAATCCGCGGCGCCCGGCTTTGTCGATCTTCAGATCCGTTGCCCCCCAGACCTGTCCCCTGCTGTGTGTAGATCGTCCAGGCGAACCTAGTCCAGGTGAACCTTGGGCTCAACCGACATACCGGGACGCAACTTATTCAGATCCCGCTGATTCGGGCTGAAGCGTATCCGCACTGGCAGCCGCTGTACGATCTTGACGTAGTTGCCGGTTGCATTCTCGGGTGGAAACAGGTTTGGTGCTCTGCCAGGCGGTTTCCTGATGGCCAATTCAACGGGCACCAACCGGCCTGGCCCGAAGCAAGCTGCTCGCCTCTTTTTCTTCCAGCGTTGTTTCTTCAGGTGTCGATTCAGCGTGCCGAAGCTCAACCGCCGACTGCGGCAAAACTCGCTACACCGCATACCGCTGCTCACAAACTCCGCCACTAACTGCCGAACTTCAGCTCGCGTCCGTCGCCTTCGTGCCGCCACCTGCTGTTCTCCGTTCATGCCTACACTTCAGCATAGATCCCACTCCTCTGGCAGGTGTGTTGCTCGCACGCTTACAGATGATTTTTCCTCTTTTGACGACGCCAGCGCTGCCCTCACGATTATTCGGAAATACTGAAATCATAGATTCGGCCCGAAGCGAGACCTCCCGACCTGTTTCCTCCCCTAGCACCAGACATCATGGCTGACTGGCCCGTGCCCATAAAAAAGGCATATTCCCCTGGTTTGAGGTCTTCATTCAAGGTAATTCTGTAGATTCTGATTCCCATATGGTCAGCTTTGAAGGGAACTTCCTTGTCCCTCTGGATGCCCGACTTGCCACCACTGATACAGCCGAAGGAGCCGACCTGAAACTCCCTGCGATCACCTTTCTTGTTGAGCTTTATCAACACGTAATCGGAAGAAGTGGATCCATCAGGAACATAGAAATAGAACGCCGGGTGGCGCTCCTTCACAACATTCTTGGATGTAGAGCGGCCCCTCAGCCGGCAGGTGCTGGCGCAACTAGAACTTCGGCGTAACCTCGTGAGGTTGGAACAATCCCTGGCGGCCCGTGATCGAGCCGAAGCCGAAAAAGAGCGCACGCTTCGAGAACTCAAGGCAGCTCTCGCGAACATCCACACCTTAGAAGGACTGCTGCCGATCTGTCTGTCGTGCAAAAAGATACAGGATCAAAAGGGCCATTGGCAGCCCTTCGAGTATTACATGAGAGCGCACTCTGAGCGAAAGTTACCCACAAAATCTGCCCTGACTGTTCCAAAGCGATCTCGGCGTGAATGCGAAGTGCCGTATCGTACGCGGACCATACGGTCTGTAGCGGAATCCCTGTCTTAATTCATCAACCGACTATTTCAACCTCAGGGATCACAGCATGGACGAGGGAGTCTTGCAGGAGCGCCCAAAACGGGCAACTCCGCTTCGTCGGGTCAATGGTTTGCGGGCGGCGCGCGCGCAATGTTTTTGGAAGGCTTATGCCCTTGCCTTACGACAGGTCGGGCGTGATCCAAGGCGCAAGCAAGCGAGATGAGCGTACAATCACTGCCGTTTTCAATGTCAAGAAGGAAATCCGTTTTGAAATCGCCCTTCTCGAAAGGGTGCCCGACAGAATAGACTAGCGGCCTAATCTGTCGGGTCCCCGTGGTTTCCAAACAAGCAAGGGCAGTTTCCCCAGGAGGCAATATGCGCTCTCTAATCGTACTTTTCCTGCTGTGGTTGGCAAGCCCAGCATTGCTGGCGCAGTCTACCAGCCAAGCATCCCAGTCTGAACCGTCTGTCCAGAGTTTGCTCGACCGTATCCAGAAAATGGAGCAGCGGATCAGCGAACTCGAAGAACACGAACGCAAAGAGCTAGCGGAGCAGACCGGCAACCCGGCGTTGCCGGCCCCGGCTGATCAGCAACCGGCGCAAGCCACCGCAGGCCCTGCCCCAAGCCCAAGCCAGGCGCTGCACTCCGAGCACGGAACTAACCCAACGGAAGTCCGTGAGGCAGAGGTCCATTACCCGTCCTTGCAGATCCGGGGATTCGGCGATGTGGATTTCCAAGGGACGGACCAGAAAGGCTCCACAAGCGGCTTCTCTTTGGGGCAACTGGACCTGCATTTTGCTTCGCCGCTTTCACGGAAGGTCAGCTACTTCGGCGAAGTGACCTTCACGGCACAGCCGAACACCTACGAACTGAATGTGGAGCGTTCGTTTGTCCGTTTCGACTATAACGATTACTTCAAGATCTCGTTTGGCAAGTTTCATACCCCGATCGGCTATTGGAACACCGCTTACCACCACGGGGCCTGGCTGCAGACGACGATCATCCGGCCGCAGATGATCAAGTTTGGCGGAACGTTCACTCCCGTACATATCGTCGGCGTGCAAGCGGAAGGCAGCATCCCTTCAGGCGGCTTGGGCCTGCGCTATAGCCTGGCGCTGGGCAACGGCCGCAACGCGACTTTCAGCAAGGCAGGCGACAGCGGCGATGTCAACAACAACCGTGCGTGGCTAGCTCAGCTGTCTGCCCAGCCATCCCGCTTGTATGGTCTGGAGTTGGGGGGCTCCTATTATCACGATGAACTTACTCCGAAGCCCGGAGTAAACTTCCGGGAATGGATTGCCGGTGGATACGTGTCCTGGACAAAAGGGCGCCCGGAATTGCTGGCGGAATACGAGAATGTTCACCACACGAGTTTGGAAACGTCGCTGACCTTCAACACCACGGGGTACTATGCGCAAGTGGCGTACCGGCTTCCCTGGCAGGAAAACAAATGGAAGCCTTACTATCGTTTCGAGTATATTCATAGGCCGACCCAAGAGCCTGTGTGGGACATCACGGGGACGTCTTCGGTAGAAGACCTGGTCGGTTCGCTGGTGGGCGTGAGATGGGACATTACGAACTTCGCGTGCTTCAAGGGCGAGTATCGAAAGTTCCGTCAAGCGACAGGTACGCCTAGCGTGAACGGGGCGTTCTTCCAGTCTGCATTTACCTTCTGAGCGCGCTATATGAGGGCATATTGGAAAACCGCGTGTGGAGGGCTGCTGTTGGCGTGGCTGTGCCTTTGCTGGACGGTCCCGGCGGTGGCTCAAGGCCACAATGTTGACGTGGCGTTGGTAGCTGATCCCGACATTCCGGTGAGCAATCTCACTCTGGCCGAAGTGCGCAAAGTATTCCGGGGTGAACGGCAATACTGGAATGCCAACTTGGCCGTGGTGCTGCTTATCCGCGCACCCGTGGCGCGAGAGCGGGACGTGGTGCTCAAGATCATCTATCAGATGTCGGAGTCGCAGTTCAAACAGTTTTGGATCGCCAAGATCTTTCGCGCGGAATCGGCTACCGCGCCTAAAGTGGTGTACTCCAATGACATGGCCAATGAGCTGGTGTCCGCCATTCCGGGTGCGATTGCCTTCGTCGATGCGCGGGATGTTCGTCCGGGAACCAAGGTGATTCGCGTCGATGGGCACCTGCCAGGGGAGGCGGGCTATCCGTTGCGATGACGGCGTGGGCCTAAGATTACTGGGGCATGGCCAGGCGCCGCAGGATCTGCTGGAAGCGCGGATCGGAGCGGATCTCGTCGAAGGCAGGCTCGACCTTGAGGTAGGTCAGATGGGCATCGCGCTCTCTAAAAGCCTGCTCCAGCCAGGCTATGGTTTGTTGTTTGTCCTCGAGCCTGGCATAGATCTGCGCAACATTATAGGGAGGAACGTAGCGCTCTTTGGAAACTTGTTTCAGCCCTTCGAGTGAGCCTTGCAGCACTCCCGCGTAGCCGGATTTGCGGTAGTCTTCGCCGATGGCCGCCGCCAGGTCCGGATTTCCCGAAAGAGTCAGCAGCCTTTGCCGCTCGGCAATCGCCTCCCGGTACATCCCGGATTGAGCATAGGCCGCCTCCAACGCGCGCTGTGCGAGTACAAAATTAGGATCCAGCTCGAGCGTCTTTTTCAATTGTTGGATCGCGGGCTCGTATTGCCGCGCAAAATACAGTCGCTGCCCGACGCTGGTATTGATGGGCAAGGAAAGGGGATCGAGTTCTAGTGCCTTCCTCAGTTCAGTCCTGGCTTCTGCCAGACGCCCCAACCTGATCAGGAAGTTTCCGTACCACTGGTGGGCGGTGGCAGAATTGGGGTCAAGTTCGAGAGCGCGTCTGAATTCGGTTTCCGCCCCCGGCCAATCCCAGTCGTAAGCTTCGCGAACCAGAGCGAGGGAATTGTGGGCCTCAGGCAAGGTGTCGTCGATCTTGAGCGCCTGCGTGGCCGCCAGTCTGGCGTTTTGTCGAACCTGCCCAGGGGCAACGTATCCCGAATCACCCAGGAAATTGTAGGCGTCGGCAAGGCCCGCGTATGCCAAAGCGTAGTTTGGATCTCTCTCAGTCGCTTGCTTGAAATAATCAATAGCCTTGGTGAATCCAACCTCCGTCCATTTGTTCCGATAGTAAAGGCCCTGGAGATAGAGCTGATAAGCCTCGGGGTTGTCGGTGTAATGCTTGGTCAGTTGAGGCATTGGCTGGCCGGTGAGTCTGGGGCGCAGATTGTCATAGATCTCCTTGGAGATGTCCTCCTGAACGTTCAACAGATCCGCCACTCTGCGGTTGTACTGTTGGCCCCACAGTTCCGATCCGTCCGCGACGCTGACCAAATCGGTCTGAATGGTCAAGGTATCGCCTCGCTGGGCAACGCGTCCCGTAAGCACAGCATCGACATTGAGTTCCTGGCCCACTTTCTGGGCATTGGTTTCCTTGCCTTTGTAGCTGAATACTGTGCTCCGGGCCATCACCCGCAGCTCCGGGACCCGAGAGAGGCTACTGATGATCCCATCGGTCACGCCATCAGCCAGATACTCAATGTTGGGATTGGCGCCAGCGTTCGCGAAAGGCAGCACGGCTACAGAATGAATCCCGGCCGAGGCGGACTTGCCCCCTCGTAGCTGCCGCCAAACACGCGGAGCCCGAGCCAGAAGCGTCACCAGCAAGACGCAACCGACTGTTGCCAGAAGTGCCGGCAAACGCCAGCGAGCCCTGGCGGGTTGGAGCCTGACCACGGCGGATACACGGGCCGATTCCGTGTCGCGCTTAACCCGACCCAGATCGGCGCGGAGTTCGGCTGCGGACTGATAGCGCAAGCGCCGGTCTTTTTCCAGTAATTTGGCAATGATCCAACCCAGATCGGGCAGCAGATCGACATTCAGCCGGGTCGCCGGGACGGGAGTGCGATTGAGGATGGCCTCGAAGACGACCGCCGTGGTTCCGACGCCGGAAGCCAGCCGGCCAGTAGCCATTTCATACAACACAGTACCGAGGGAGTAGAGGTCGGTACGCAGGTCGAGCTCTTCGCCGCGAGCCTGCTCCGGAGACATGTAGGCGACGGTGCCGAGTGCAGCGCCCGTGCTGGTCAAATGCCTGCCTGTGGTCTCGGTCGGGAGACCGGAAACTCCTACCCCTTCGGCTACCCGGCGCGGATCGGCGACCAATTTGGCCAACCCGAAGTCCAGCACTTTGGCTTGGCCTCGACTGGTAAGAAAAATGTTAGCGGGCTTGAGATCTCGATGGATGATACCGCGTTCGTGCGCTGCTTCGAGAGCGTCCGCAATTTGGATGGTGATTTCCAGGATCTGATTGTTGGGGAGCGGTTTACCTGTGACCAGGTGCTTGAGGGTTTGGCCGGCAAGGCACTCCATCACGATGAAGGGGTGGCCATCGGCTTCGTCAATCTCGTGAATCGTGCAGATGTTGGGGTGGTTGAGAGCGGAAGCGGCGCGGGCTTCTCGCTGGAATCGCTCAAGGGCCTGATTGTCCCGCATCAGGTCGGGTGGGAGAAACTTGATAGCAACATTCCTGCCCAGGCGGAGATCCACGGCGCGGTAGACCACTCCCATGCCACCGCCGCCGAGATGTTCCTCAACCCGGTAGTGGGAGATGACTTTGCCAATCATAGGAGACCAGCGCGCAAAGTTCTAGCAGACTGCCATGTTAGGCCGCGCGGACGGAGCAAGTCAATGGAATGGGACGGCGGGATAGTAGATAGAGCGTTTCAAACCCGGGGCCATAGATACATCGCTCCCGCCCGGCGAAATGCTGTTCCAGATCATCGGAGCGACAGCACAGTGGGAACGATCCCTGATTGTGGAGCGGGTTAGAGCAGAATTGCAGCATCCACATCAGCAGGGGAAAAGACTTGGGCGGCCATCTCTACGGGAATTGGAGCCGGAGGAAATCGCGAAGCTCAGGAGCTGCCGCTCTTCTCATCTCCGACCCCAAAACTCGCAAGGGTCGCGCTCCTGTTCCGGTAATTCGGCAGCTCGCGGATCGACTGGAAATCCATCGGCTACGTTGCGCCAGTCCGAACGTTGGTCCTATCTTCGCGAATGCTTTGGGAAAGCCTCTGGCGCTCGGCAGTGCGGTCAATCGCGTGATCCTTCCCGCGCTCAATCGGTGTGAATCTTGCGGCAAAGCAGAGCTAAGCCACAAGGCAGACCATCCATACAAACGTGACGCTCGCCTACCAGAGTGGCTCGGCTGGCACGCCGCGCGGCGTGGGCTGGGCAGCAATCTATACCGTCTCGGTGTTCCCGATATGGTGATTCAGCGCATCCTCAGGCACGCGAACGTGAGCACGACGGCGACTTACTACATCAAAACGGCAGCTGTTGACGTTCGGAATGCGATGTCGAAACTCGAAGATCACATCGAAAGATCGGAGAATATCCAACGTAACCGTGCCGAGACAGAGGCGAGAGATCTATCCCTAGTTCAAAAGTAGTCGGAGGAAATTGGGTCGCCGGTCGCCGGGTCATGTCCGACTTAAAATGCCGAATCGCCCGACTAACAGCGACTGTAACCACGCATAGGTCAAAATAGACCCCAGCGAAACACCTGCCATTCGATGATGTAATCGGACCAGTTCTCGATCGCCCATGCTAGACAGCATGTCAGCGAGAACTCGCTTTGCCGGCTGAATTTTGTCCTTCAAATCTCGCGCGTCGTCACGAAACGCGAAAGGAAAAATGTTCAACCCTTCCTCTTTACCAGACGTAGCCGCTTCCAAGAAAATTTCGAACAACTCGGCAATAATTTTGCGCTGTGCGAACTGCTGCGTTGCCAAGGCGGGATTGTAAATGACATAAAACCAAGTGAGCGCCTTTAGAAGAGAAACCTCTCTTCTTGTCCTGGCTACAATCTCCACAACGTCATTTTTGCTTGTTCTAACATTCAACGTAAAAGCATCGACGTACTTGCCTATCAAAAAAGAAGAGAAATCTCTGAGCCTCGATCGCTGATCCCGCGTTCCCGTGTAGGGCTCGGAAATTGGAAATGTAGTAATTACTGAAAGAAATTCTTCTTCGAGCTGCGGACGCGGGGTTTTGCCCAACTTCTTTACCATCGCAGTTCGTTGGTACATTCCGTCGAAGAAACGAGTTCGTTCGGAATCATCTTTCGATGACGCCAGCCTATCCAGTGGAATCAACCGGGCGCGATAAAAGTCTTCTGCATCGTGTACTGCATATGTAATGTCGTCAGCCCAGTCCATTATTTCCGCTTCGAGGCTTTTTTTATCATCACGCGAATATTCCCGCGCAAATTTAAAGTCTGCATCGTCGGATTGATAGACGCCATATTTTTCAGCTTTGTCTCCTTCCGATTGGCGAGTCCAAGGGTACTTTAGCATTGCGTTTAAGGTAGCGCGGGTTAGATTAAGTCCTGGGACACTCGGCGAGCGAAGCGCTAGTTTGGTCACAATCCTAAAAGACTGTGCGTTGCCTTCAAATCCGTCCCAAACTAGATTGGGCGGCGCCTCCAACTGCTTTCTGAGTTCCTGTTCGCCGACGTGCCCGAAAGGAGGATGCCCCAAATCGTGGGCGACGGCCGCTGCCTCTACAACATCTGCATCTAGGCCGCCCGCTTCGTCTACCTTGTTAGTTTCGGTATGCAGCAACTTTTGCGCAATTCGTCGGCCAACTTGGGCAACTCGAAAAGAATGGGTCAGTCTGTTATGAAAAACGTGCCCCTCAGAAGGAGAAACTACTTGTGTCACAGCGGTGAGGCGCTTAAACGCGGAAGAATAGATAATTCGATCGTAGTCGCGTTGCGCGGGGGAACGGAAATCGTTTCTATATTCCGGAGTAAGGCGGGCAGCGCGATCTATGCTAAGCGACGACCCGGCCACAAGTTTCTTTTGGGTAGAAACACCAGACCGTCCGGATTTCGTTTTTCCAAAGCGGCTACGCGGCTTTGAACTCATTGCCGTGAACGAGGCGGATCTTCCAGTCGGCCGTGATGTCGACTTTGCCCTCGAAGCTCAGGCGGAGCACTCCCGCCTTCAGTGTCGCTTCATCAAGCCTCGGTGTGCGACAACTTTCTACTAAAGTCGCTAGGCTGACATCCTCGTTGTCTTGAACGAATGTCAGCACGACATCCATCGCTTTACCTAGAGGGTTTTCCAAAGCCGCCGTGCTCATAGGGGGACGCTCTCCATAGTAGAGTATTTATTTGCTCCCTTATGATGAGTCGCGCAAGCGGCGGACTGTTGAAATGTCGGCTATTTCTGAGGGCGCCCTATTCTGCTAACTTTCCATTCGGGACTAATTTCTATTTGTCCTTCTGATGAAAGTCGAAAGACCGCCGCTTTTATTGACGCTTCGTCAAGGTTGTCACCTAATCGGCTGATCAGGTCTCGAAACGTGAAAGAGCCTTGCGAGCGAACCACCCGCAGCACAGCAGTTCTCACAGACCGACGATTTTCGTCCATTTGGAGCCGCGTGAAGCGCTGAGCAGTGAAATGATAAGGCATTATGGGTTCGCTTGAAGTGAATTTTAAGAGTCGCATTGACGTCCTGGCTACCCCCATCAGCCTACCCCAGTAACTTTGGTGACGAACAGAACCGTTTCGGGAGCCAGAAAATGCTAACAAGAATAGCGGACACTAATGGGACACTAGCTAAACGATCTCGCCCCGTGACATCCCTTACTTTCAGGCAGGCAAACCGTAGATTCTCTAGGGACTGGCGGAGAGGGAGGGATTCGAATCCGCCGTTAAACGTAACTTCAACAGCTTACAGGGCCACGGATGACACCAAAAGCCCACCAACGCACTGTTAGTAACGCTAATGGAGCGCAGTTAGGACGCACGCTAAGATTTCTTTCTTCGCCTCGCGTAATAGCCGGGTCCCCGTTCGTCCTTGGTTAGTAATTCCTTCTGCCCCTCGTACTCTACCTCATAATCACCCTTGGGAAAGTTATCGGAGTCAGTGACGGAAAACTCCGAGTATGTGGCTTTCGCGGGGCCGTCTAGCCCTTCGACAAACATGTCGTTGCGGTTCACTTTGACTTTGCAATCGCGTTTGAGCTTGCCATCCACACTACGCAGCAAGCCCGTCACGTGGAGTGTTTTGGTCTTCGTGGGCATTTCGATCTCGCTTTCTAGGGGCCGCCCGGAATCGGTCACAAGCGGCCCCGCGTTCCCCTCGGCAAACGCCATTATAAAGCCCACCAAACTATTCTCCGCCCAAATGTTTTAGCGTTCTCGGGTGGTAGCAATCCAGGCTAAACCGCCACTCGACGCGGCGTGGGTAGGTTTCGCGGATGTATTCTCGTCCCTCTTCGGCCGTAGGAAAAACCATAAGGAATTTGTCTTTCCCCTTCGCGTAATAGGTCAAAATCCATACCGCCCGCCGTGGAAACTTCGGAATATCGGATTCCTTGACTATCTGTCCAGGTTTGAATTTGCTTTTCATCGTGTCGGACTCCCTTGTCCGATGAGCCACGATAGCGCACGCTCCAAAACCCGCGCAAATAACTTCAGAACCGGTACATCGTTACTAACCGGTTAAGGGGGCAAGGCTTAGCGCACTTTAAGGGGGCCGGTTAAGGGTGCATTTCAAGGGGGCCTACCGTCTCATACAATGTTTGACCTTGAGTAAGAAACGGTATATGGTTTCACCATGGATGCGACTTGGGAAGACTACCACGGCAAGATGATTGCCGAGTTAACTGAATTGATCGACCGGCGCACAGCCTTAGAGGAAGAGCGCACGCGGGTGGATGAACGAATCATCTTACTGTCAAAAGCGGTAGCATCGGCAGAAGATCTAATGGGTAGGGATTCGACCGAAGCCCGCAAGCGAGCGAACGCCACGAGGGATTACATTTTAGGCCCGCGTGTGGCGGATAAGGTTCGCTTTGTTTTGGCCCGCTGGTCGCATCGTCCCTTGACTGCAAGGGATATTCTGACATTACTTTCCCAGTTGGGTTACAAGTTCGAAGGCGACCCGCGCCCTATCGCAACCATACATTCGCTCTGTCATCGCATGGCAAATGCCAAGCACCCGTCAGTCGAAGCGACGACAAAGGACGGGATTAAGGCTTGGAAATGGATAATCTAACATTGTTTGATATCGTGCTTGACAACCATGCGGGGCCCAGGTTATCTTTTAGAAGGTGGAAGGGTAGGTAAGAAATGAGTACCCCGGCAAAGTTTTTCTGTAGTGGGAAGTTACGCGGGCCGTTTGACCGCATGGTTGCTTACACGGCGGTTTCGATTATGTCTTCCGCTAGAACGTCGGGGAATTCCCAGGCGTCCGTTGCGGCACAGCTAGACGTTGTGCGCGACGTTTACGCCGATGACCCGAAGTTCGTAACGGCCGTAGTCCAAGCCGTTTTGTATTTCGGTGAAGAGCGCGGGTTATTGGGCTAGAGGCAAGAACGATGAATCCTAAAAGGCCCGATACGAAGGACGAGATTGCCGCGAAGAGAGCGAAGCGGGCGGCGAAACACGCCCGGCGCACGGCTCAGTGGACTGAGGGGGTTATCCAACGTGCGGAATGGATAACGACCGCCAAGGTTGAGCACGAGACTGCGATACGAAAAGCTATCACGGGCGTACTCAAGCCAGGGAAAGGCACAAGTAAATGCGTAATTTTCTCTGTCGTTTATAAAAGCTTCGGCCGCCCCGCTGCGGACAGTCGAGAGCGGAAGCGGCTCAGGGTGGATATAGACACTGTATTGGCCCGGCTCTACCTGGAGGGTGTTATTCGCTGTCGCTTTGCATTGGAGGGGCCGACGCCGGACGGTCACCCCCGCGTGACCAGCATGATATATCTGCGGCCGACGAATGACATACCCGTCAACCGCATTGCGGCCAGTGTCAACGGCCCTGTCTGGGGAAGTTCGGGATTGTAAGACCGGCGTGAGTAATCCGCCAAATTTTGCGCCCCTGAACCGGGGCAAGATGTGTACGTGATCCTGGGCAAGCTAGCGGTTCGGGCTCACATTGGAACATTAACCCCAGCCCCCGTTCTCCCAACCCGAGAATGGGCAAAGCTAAGTCCTCCAGCCCTGAACCGGGTGGATGAGGCCGCCTTATCGTCACCCGTAGTGTTGCGGGCACCGCGCGAAAGGCAGAACAATACCCAAATTTTTAGCGGCCCAGCCGCGTAGGAGAAGCTATGTCTAAAGCAATTGAGTTAAGACAAGAACGTCATGCCATCTCTTTGAAGATGAATGAAGCTCTTGATAGGAGTGATCTTCAGGAATGGAAGCGGCTTGATGAAATCCAAGAAGGTTTGCGCATCAAGATTGAAGCCACGGAGCGCACGAGCGCACTTAACACGGAGTTGGGTCAGGTTCGCAACGCTGAACTGCCGAACATTGTTGGTGGCTCTTACACCCATGATCCATTCATGGACCAACGCGAATTCGTACCGGGCGAAATGCGGGATAGGGGACGAATCGCTGAGATTCGATCTTCACGCGCATATGCTCGGGAGTTCGATAACTACCTTCGCACGGGTGAAGTTTCCGCACAGCAACGCGAACTCAGAGTATTGGGCGCGGCCAGCGGTGCGGACGGCGCAACCCTTGTACCCCAGGGCTTCGAAGCGGAACTCGAAACCAAAATCAAGTACTGGGGCGGCGTCACGAAGATTTGTCGCCACCTACAGACAGCGACTGGCAACCCGATGCCGTGGCCCACTTTGGATGACACCAGCAACACCGGTGAATTCCTGGCTGAAGCTGCGGGCGTTGGAACTGCGGATCCGACTTTCTCCAATATCACTTTTGGGGCGACGTTGGTTTCTTCGAAGCAAGTTAAAGTGTCGGTCCAGCTTGAACAGGATTCGGCCTTTGATATGGCCGGGCTTCTTTCCGATGCTTTCGGAGAGCGTCTGGGCCGTGTGCTTGATTCGGCGTATTACCTGGGCGATGGTTCCGGCACTTACGGCAACATCACCGGGCTGCTAACCGCGCTTCAAACTGCGGGTGGGCGTTCGGTTAGCGCAATCGGTGCCAATAACAACAGCGGCAACAGTGGCGACACCGAAGTAAACTCCATTGGTACCGATGACTTCTCTAACTTGATTGATAAGTTGGACTACGCCTATCAGAAACCCACCAATAAGTTTCTCTTCAACCAAACCACCAAGAACGCCCTGCGAAAAGTGAAGGATCGTTACGGTAGACCAATCTGGGAAGTGTCACTTGCCCAGGGTGAGCCGGACACGATTTTCGGCTATGGCTTTCAGGTGGACAACGCCGTCGCCAACATCGCGCCCAGCGCGGTGTCTGTGGTGTTCGGGGACTTCAGCAAATTTGTAATCCGCGATGTCCTGGGCTTCACATTGGTGCGGTTCAACGAACTGTATATGCCCAATTACCAACGGGCGTATCAGGCATTCATGAGAACTGACGCGAAGCTCTTACAGAGCGCGGCATTCTCGTACCTGTCTCACCCGCTGAGCTAACCCTTGGCGTAACTCCGAGTGGCCTGGGCGACTGGGCCGCTCTTTTAAATCAATCGGGGGATCGGAGACTTATGAACGAAGTTTGGTTTGACGGCACGAGATGGGCAGCAAGGAAAGCGGGATTCCCCGGCGTCGTTTACGGCGACACGAAGGGTGAAGCATTGAACCGTATCGCGGATTGGATATGGAAGCACTTCCCGAAACCCGAAAAGCCACGGCGGGGCGGGCGGTAGAAATGAAACGTACCTTGAAAAGAATTAAGAATGCGCAGGGCTGGGGCTCTAACGCGCGGCACGGCGGGGCGGTTGGGGGAACGGTCACGCCGGAATGCCGGGCATATCACGCCGCACGCAACCGCTGTACTAACCCGAAGAACGGAAAGTACGCAAACTACGGCGGCCGTGGAATCAAATTTTTATTTACGAGCTTTGAGCAGTTCATCGCAGAGCTAGGCACCCGGCCATCATGTGCGCACAGTTTGGACCGCATTAACAACAACGGCCACTACGAACCGGGCAACGTCCGCTGGGCTACGCGGTCCGAACAAGCTAGAAATCGGCGCACGTGGGTGTCAACGGAACAGCGCAATAAGCGGGCGAGTATTTCAATCACGAAACTTTGGCAGGACCCAGCGTTCCGAAAACGGATGCTGGACGCGCGGAAGGCCGCGCGAGAAAAGAGACTAACGTGCCTCAGGTAGGGACCCTCACAGTTGATTTAGTAGCAAACACGGCGACGTTCACTTCCGACATGGGCAAGGCTTCGAAGGCGGCGGAAGACTTCGGCAAGAGCGCAAAAGATGCCGGGGAAAAAACCGATTACAGCATGATGGAAGCTCGTCATGGTGTGCAAATGTTGGGCGAGGAATTCAACGTCCGTCTGCCCCGCGGTATTACTTCCTTCATCGCAAGCATTGGTCCCGTTGGGGCTGCGATGGAATCGGCCTTCCCGTTCCTAGCTATCGCGGTGGGCGCGAAGATCCTTATAGACCACTTCGCAAAGATGCACGAAGCGGCCGAGAAGGTGGAGTTTGCTTCGGTTAACTTCGGCAATTCCATCCTTGAAGTCTTCAGCAACCTAGACGATAAGTTGTTACAAGCCGGTATTAAGTCGGATGAATTGGCGAATGACCACTTAGGCGCACTCAAGAAGCAACTGGAATTGATAGATCACCAAAGCATGAAGGAACTTGCTACCGAGTTCGGCATTATCTCGAAATCCGCTGAAGTCATGTTTGCCGACATGAAGTCGCAATGGTTCCAGTTTGCCGGATCCACGGCCGGGGCTTCGCACGCGTTGAAGTCCTTCAAGAGCGAATACGACACGCTGTTAGCCCAGGGTAAGGACAAAGAAGCATCGGACCTTTTGGCGGGGACGTTGGCTTCAGCCGAAAAGATTCAAGCGTTACAGCGGGCCGCGTTGAATAACCCCGATAGGAACGCGCAAAAGCAAGCCATCATGGAGTTAGAGCAAATCAATAAACAGAAAGGGCAAAACATTAGCCTGGGTAAAGATGATTTAGCTTCGCAGCAATCGCTAGTGGATGCCTTGCGGGCGCAGGTAACCGTAGAAGAGAAAGTAGCGGCCTTGAAGAAAGCCCAGCAAGCCGATGCCGAAGACTCCGCGGACAAGAAGATAGGCGCCGACGCGGATAAGGCATTCCGGCGTCAAGCTGAGGAAGCAAAGCAAGAAGCAGACCAAGCGGAAAAGGAATTCGAACGGACATTCAAAGAAGCCGTGGAACGGTTACAGGAATCGGAACGCATGAAGATTGACGCCACGAAGAAAGGTTCAATCGAACGCCTTGCGGTTATTGACGCGGCCATCAAGGAAGAGAATTCGAAGGGTCTACAGGCGACCGGCTTCTATCGCGGTCTATTGGTAGAGCGGGTCAACATCACGCGGGAAATGGCGGACCAAGAAGCCAAGATTACCGAGAGTCTAGCCACGGAAGAACTTAAATACACGTCCACAATGGCTAAGTTGGCTACCGCGTCGGCCGAGGAAGCGGCCAAGCATAGGTTTGCGATGGGGCAAGCCACGAGGCAGCAAGAATTAGCCGCTGAGATAAAGGCCGTCCAAGATGAGCTTCAGGTGGAGCTTGCCGGGTACGACAAGAAGATTGCCGGGCTGAATCGCAGCAACGCGGAAGAGCTTGTCAAGATAACCGAGTTCGAACACAAGAAACAGCAAATCAAGGCTCAGAGCGCGTTGGCCATTACCAAGTTAGAAAACGCAGCCGCGCAACAGCAATTCCACGATATCAGCGGGGCAGAACAGCATATAGCCGATGCGATAGCGAAGACGGCCGCGCAAAGCATTATGTCCGGTAAAGACATGGGCGATGCGTTCCGGCAGTTGGGTTTGCAAATGTCACAGCAAGCCTTGCAGGACGTGTTACAGCTCGAAACGATAGAAGGCCGAAAGAGGCTAATGCAGTCAAAGGGTGCGGCCCGCGCCGCTTATGTCTCAATCATGGAGCATATACCCGAACCATTGAGCGCGGTCCTTGCTCCGATAGGCGCGGCTGCGGCCTTCGCGGGCGTCATGGCGTTTGAGCTAGGCGGCCAAGTCCCCGGCATGGGTCCGGTGCCCGCTGTTGTACACGGTGGGGAAACGGTTGTTACTAAGGCACTCACCGACCGAGTGGAAGCGTCCGAAGGGCGCGGGCAGCGCACGCCACAGGTTACTAACTTCCACATCCACGTGAAGGACGTGGACGGGTTCAAGGCGTCACAAAGTCAAATTATTTCGAAGCAGCAAAACGCAGCGGACAGGGCCGCGCGAAGAAACGGAAAGAGGTAATTATGGCCGAACTTCCTTATCTCGCACACGGGCCTATTGCTCAGGCATTCGCTGAGCAGTCAGAAGACTACGGTTACCTCTATGACCGCGGGCAGAATATCGCATGGGTTGGTTCCCGATGGGCCGCCGGGGACAAGGATGACTTACTGCTAAGGGCGTCGGTCGGGGAATTCTGCAACCGTCTGTACTTCAGTTTCCCCGAAGAATCCAAGCGAAACTTGCTCTTAGATTCCCGTTTTCGCCAAGGCGTCTTGTACGAGGCCAAACCGCTTGTGCCAAAGTGGAAGTTTTCGGAAGACTTTGACCGTGACCCTCTATTGTTGGGCGTGCCTGGAAATAAAATCGTTGAGCTTCGCACGGGAACTGTACGCGCAATGACCCGCGAAGATCACATCACAAAGCGGACGCGAATCGCACCGGATGCGCAATGCAAGCCGGTTAGGTTCCTGCAATTCATGGATGAGATTACTTGCGGTGACGGCGACTTATCCGCGTATCTCTTCCGCTTCTGTGGCTACGTTTTAACCGGGTCAACCAAAGCGCAATGCTTGCCCTTCTGGCACGGTCATGGCGCGAATGGGAAGGGAACGCTGCTCAACGTCTTGCACAACATCCTAGGTTCTGAGTACGGGACTGTGTTACGCATGTCGAATTTGAGCCGGAAAGAGAAAGAGGACGATAGCCAACGGCGCATCATTGCCAAGTTATGCGGTGCCCGCCTAGCGACCGCGAATGAAGGGAATGCCCAAGTAAAACTGGACATGTCGCTGCTCAAGTCTTTGGCTAGCTCGGATCTCTTGACCGGGGCTTTCCTGTACGAGAACGAATTCGTTTTCCAGCCGTCCCACAAGCTAATCATTGCCACGAACCACAAGCCGGACCTTGAGGTTGACACGGCTGCGCGGCGGCGTGTACATCTTGTGCCCTTTGACGCGGAGTTTACCGGACCTAAAGAAAACAACAACCTTGAGGAAGAGTTAAAAGCCGAAGCACCCGGCATCATGCACTTACTAATACAGGCGTGCATAGAGTGGCTAGAAATAGGCTTGGCACCGCCAAAGCGTGTTACCGACGCTACAGCGCAGCTCTTCAATGACCTGGACCCGATAGGGCGATTTATCGGCGAATGTCTGATTGAAGACGCTGATTGTTTCCTTACTTCGGACGAACTGACTACGGCATACGGCGCATGGTTAGACGCAAATGACGCACCGGACGAAGGGTACGTGCAACGGGATTTAATCGGACGGTTGAAATCAATGCCCGGCGTGAAGTCAGTTACACGGGTAAAGGACGGCGCACGGCGCAAGGGCGTGGTTGGCCGCAAGCTAATCGACACCCGTCACCCGTAGTCCCCTATCTTTTTTAAGGTGCCGTTAGGTTCGTGAACATGCTGTTACGTAAGAAAAGCTAGTACTACACCCGTGACGGGTGACGATTTAGGAGGATTCAATGGCACCGACCGCAATACCGACGCACGAATCGAACAGGAAAACCAAACGCAAGAAGACGCAGCTAACTCTTGCCGACATGCCCCACGTTCAATCACAACCGGCACAACCGCCCATTGTTCGTGTGGACGTTGATATGTCCGGCGTAGAGGCGGAACTGGCCAACCTAGCGCACTCGCTCAAATCCTACGTGGTTAACAGCTACGACGGTGAGCACAAGCTAAAAGTATTCACGGGTCCGAGCGGTGGAGGTTATCACCCGGTGCTGCTGGAATTTCAGGGTGAATCACAGGACGCACTAGAGCGCATCGCCGTTGCGTTTGAGCGCATCGCGGATTCGGCAGCGAAGTTTGCTGGGCTCACCCGGCCGCGTCTTGAACCCGAGCAAGAAGAGTAAAGCGATGGGGAAGTGAGGGAAGGATGGCTTTAACTTTAGCCCTTGTGCCGGGGTAGGGGATATCCCCTTCGAATCCCGTAACCCCTTTGTTTCGCGGCCCGTCGTGGACTAACTTACACGCGCAGACAGTGATTTTTCGGGAGTGTGTAATTATTACATAGTGTGATAGTCATTTAGAATCAATTAGATGGCGTTTAGGCGCGATTCCAGCGTATTTATTATGGCCGTTTTCACCCAATCCGAATGGCTCACCGCACGCGAAGCAGCCCGGCACTTGAAGGTTGCGCCGCGCACGCTGGTTAGGTGGGCCCGCACAGGCCAAATACCCGCTCACCGGCTGTCCGGCATGGCCCGCGTGACATGGCGTTTCCGACGTTCGGAGCTGGATGATATGCTGTGCCGGTCATCCGTGGACTCTGCTGAGGAGATATCAGCATGAGAACACAAAGGGCACCAAGGCACACCGTTGGGTGTGTCCGTTTCGATAAACGCCGGGGAACCTGGAACTACCTGTTCTATGACCACGGCAAGCGCCGGTCAAAACGTATCGGCACCAAGAAAGAGTATCCAACCAAGGCAAGTGCGTGGAAGGCTGTTAGGCCGGTAGAAATCCAGCCGAAGGCCGCACACGCGCCAACCGTCAACACGTTGGTAGAGCACTACAGACTGGAGAAGATGCCCAAGCGAGTGATGACGCGGCAAGGTTACAACACGTGGCTTAACCACTACATCGTTCCGACCTGGGGCGGTTCAACTCTCAAGGATCTACAGGCGCGGCCGGTTGACCTGTGGCTGCAATCTCTACCACTCGCACCCAAGAGCAAGGTTCACATTCGCGGCCTTGTTCGTGTTCTATGGGATTACGCGATGTGGCGCGGTGACGTGCCGCTACAACGCAATCCGATGGAACTTGTCACAATCAAGGGCGCATCGAAGCGCACGCGGCAACCGCGTAGCCTAACCGTGGAAGAGTTCCAAAAACTCGCAAGGCAGCTTGAAGAACCATTCCACACGATTGCGCTAGTCTGCATCTGTTTCGGATTGCGGATTAGCGAAGCCCTTGCGCTTCGTTGGTCCGATGTCGATTGGTTAAATGCGAAGCTACACGTTCAACGCGGTATCGTTCATCAAATTGTGGACGATGTTAAGACACCGGAATCTAGCCGGGCCATGCACGTGGACGCGGCTATGCTCACCGGGCTGAAAGACTGGAAACAGCTATCCCTGTTTTCCGGCCCCGATGATTGGATGTTTGCTTCGCCGGTGAAAATCGGACGCTTGCCCATTTCCTACGCGGGAGTCTGGGCAGCACTCAAGAAAGCGGCGGCGCGGGCGGGCATTGGTCATCTCAGTTCCCACACGTTCCGGCATACTCACCGATCATGGCTAGACGCCGTGGGCACTCCGATAGGCGTACAACAAACACTAATGCGCCATTCCGACATCCGCACAACGATGAATACTTACGGTACGGCGGAAGCGGCGGCAATGGCTGTAGCAAGCGGGAAAGTAACTCGATTGGCTCTTAACGGAGCGCAAACAGAGCGCAAGCCAAGTTAAGTGCTTTAAACCTGGCGGAGAGGGAGGGATTCGAACCCTCGATACAGGTGTTAGCCCGTATAACGGTTTAGCAAACCGCCGCCTTCAGCCTCTCGGCCACCTCTCCGGCGTTCAAATCTTCTTACTGCGGAGCTATAGTTTACCACTGCAATCACGCGTCGTGACTATGCGCTTGCCTTATCGGCTAGAGAAAGCGGTTTATCCGTTGATGCCGATGTTTCCAGTTCTAGCTGTTCCTGCCCACTGAGAGCGGTTACTTTTCCTCGATAATTTTTTAGATGCCGCTGTGCGGTTTCGAAGGCTTCCTGCGCTTTGTTCAGATTCTTCCCCACGTTTTCGAACTGACTCTGGAAGAAGTCAAACGACTTTTGCGCTTTGGCCAGCTCCGCTCGGCTTTTCTCGAAGCGCGTGGCAACTTCGTACCATTTGTGGACCAGCGAAATTGTATGGAGCGTCATTAGTAGAGTATTGGGAGAGACGGGGAAAACGTGCTGCTCGTTCATCCAGTCGCCCAGTTCGCGATTGCGAATCACTTCCATATAAAGCGTTTCGCTCGGCAAATACATGAGCGCGATTTCGGTTGTACCGTTCTCCGGTTGGATGTACTGCTGGATGCGCTTCGCTTCCGCCTTCATCACGCGGACTAGAGCGATGCGTGCCGCATCAATTTCGGCTTTGTCGTTGCTTTCGAAGAGAGCAATCACCTGCTCGCGCGGGAACTTGGCATCGATTGGAAGTTTGCGATCGGGAAAATAAATAACGGCGTCCGCTCGTCCTCCGCCTTCGCCCGGAGATGATTGCAGGGCGAACATATGTGCCGGAAGAAAATCCGCGAGCAAGCGTTCCAGGCTGGCTTCTCCGAACTGCCCTCGCAGATGCGGGAGCTTCAGCAAATTGTTTAAATCGTTTATGGAATGTCCGAGTGCGCCTACTTCACGCAACTGCTCTTCTGCGTTCTTCAAGTGCTGTTGAACTTTTTCGAACTGGGCAAAGCCTTCTTTAATGTTCTGATCGAGTTTCTGCTGCACCTGGTCGGTGATCGCCATCAACTTGGCGTCGACACGGTCGCGAATTGAGTCGAGACTTTTCGCGGTTTGCTGATTCAGGCTCTGGAATTCCACCTTCAGTTGCTGCGTTGTGAGCAATAGCGAACTCGTCATTTCGCTTCTGCCGTCGCTCAGATTGCGTTTCTGCTCGTCGCGTCCGGCGGCCAGTTGCTGCTCCACCGAACTGCGAATCTCTGAAAAGCCTTGCTGGATGCGGTCTGTCACCTGCTGCCTGAGGTCCCCTTTGGTCTGCTCCAGGCGACTGGCCATATCGGCAGTGCTGATACTGATCTTCTGGCCCAAAACGCTATTGAACCTTTCGAGCTGGGCTGCAACTTCCGTTTTTACATCGACTTGCGAGGCAGCGGAAACGCGGCGCAGCAATACGGCCGAAAACCCAAGCAGGGCAAGGGTTCCGGCGAGGACAGTAACTAGCAGCAAGGTCTCCATGGTAAGTGGCTGAGGTGAATTCTAGAGGCTAGCGTGACAGATGGAAAGCGGAACTTTGGCGGAGATCTTTACTAGTTCTCCACAGTTGCGAACCTCAAAATTATGCTCCGGGCCTCGGTGATCTTCTGCGCGATGTTGGCGGTGCCCCACGGAAACTGTGCCGCGCAATCTGGTGGACCGGCGGCATCCAAGAAGCAATTCTCCAAAATTCTCAGGAATCAGCCCTCCCCTCCCCTCAGCACTGCGTCCAAATCCTCTGCAGGAGAAGATCCAGCCGCCGAAAATGAACTCCTGGAACTGGCGAACAGGAGCCGCGAGCTAGCCGGAGCACCGCCGTTGCGCGCGGATGAAACCCTGCGTCGAGCGGCTCGGCAACACGCTCAGTTGATGATCACGCGCGATCGCCTCGACCATCAGTATTCTGGCGAGCCCGAACTGCTACATAGAATTGCGACAGCCGGTCCGCTGAAGATGGATTACGCGGGCGAGAATCTTGCCTCTGCCAACGGCGCTGCCTCCGCGAATGATGCGCTCATGCACTCGCCTCCGCACCGCCATAATTTACTGGACAGCGGATTTGATGTCGCTGGTATCGCAGCTTTCTGGAGCAAGGGGCAACTGTATGTTGTTCAGGATTTCGCGCACGAGATTCGCTCGTACTCGGCTCACGAAGGCGATAAGTTAGTTAGCAAAGCGGTTGCAGAAGTTCGGCAACAGGCAGGGCTTTCGGAGCTCAAGCAACTGGAGCCGCCGAAGCTCGATGAGGCCGCCTGTTCGCTTTCCAAGGGGAGCCGTCCGGACGCCCACTTGATCTCAGCCGCCTACAGCAATTTGCAGGTTATCGCTTATACCCAGAGCCATCCTGAAGTATTGCCGCCCGCGGCCGTGCATTTGTTGAGCGATCCAGGCGTTCAACAATTTGCGGTGGGCGCTTGTTACGCGCGCAATGCGACGTATCCGAACGGAACGTATTGGGTCGCGATACTGCTTCACTAAACGTCTGTTCTGACAACTCACCGCACCCTCATTCCACTCCAGGCAGCAGTTCAGCCTGCAAACCCGAACGCTTAACGGCAACGTAACTCTATTGGCAAGTAGGGAACTTAAACGATGCAATCCGGGTGTGGAAGTTAAGGCGTCCGTTCGACGGCAAGTATTCGTTCACGTACCAGAAGGTGCAATCGTCGGATGGGTCGATAGACAAACCGCTGTAGTCACCCCATCGATCAACATGAAGCTGCGAGCCGTTGCCCTGGAAAATCAGGGCTGGAGTCTCCATCGTGTTCAAGGCATCGCTCGGAACGCGTCCCGCGTAGAAAATCGCAGGATGAGTGCTGGCGCTCGATTCGCTAAATCCCACCGCAATATCGCCGGCTTTATCCATGCCGATGCTTCCCATCCATAGAGACTTGTCGCCGCTCGTGAGCGTACCGCTCTGAGAAACAAACGGTCGGCCGTCAGGGTCGTGGATCTCGTACCAGCGGACGCCGGCGGCAGCGGAACTAGTCTTCACAGAGTGGTTCACCACCAGCGATTCATGGGTGATCATGTTTCGATACGCTAGACGAAACATCAGCCGGTCACCGAGCGCGTCCAGCGGCTGCGTCGTGTCCGCCTGTGGGATGCAGGAACCGTTCGCGCAGGCCGGAGTAAAAGGATGAACGCTGATCGGAATGGGACCGGTGAAAGTCGAATTGGTTGGTGTCGTGAAGTCGACATGAAAACGGAACAGATGCAACGAGCCAGTGGTTGCCAGGTCCACGAAGAACTCCGGCTCGCCGCTGGGCGGCAAGTTCGCACCATCCAGGTCAGCGGGGAGGAATGAAAATTCATTGAAATCCGCGAAGCAAACAACGGTGGTATGTCTCCCATTCATCATCGCGGCGCGATCATAAGCGCAGGCCGTGCCGGCCAGGCTGACGTGAGTGAAGACGTTATAGGAAGCATAGTAAGCGTCGGGCCACACGCCGATCTTTGGATAATCGTTGAAAACATTCTTGCCGAAGTCGAAAGCATAACGGTGATATCGGCCTGTGGCGTCGGAGGTCGCGGAGACTGCGATGCATTCATTCCCCGTCGAAAAGGAGTTGTCCGCGGCAACGATGCTGATGATCCAGCGGCCAGCGATTTTGTCGTACACCACAATTGGGTCCGTGAAGAAAAATGTCACGCCTTGCCCACATAGTCCCCCCATGCCGGTGAAGATGGTGCTGATCTGTCGCGGTGGGAAAAATGACTTGCCGGTCGCTTTGTCATAAACCTCGTAAGCCGTGTTGATCACTTCGACCACTTGCGTGTCCCCCACCGAGAGGTTTTCGTCGGGAGGAACTGAAGCCAGGGTTCCATTCGCAGAGTTCGGAATGCCATCGAAGTTAAACCCAAGAGTTGCTGCAACTGGTGACAATCCCGAAGACTGCTCGTCGGCATCCGGCCCCTGGGAAATCGGCCCAGGTAACGGACGTCGCAACGGCTGCGGGCGCTCTGGAAGGTGAACGGCACCGGTTCCTGGCACACTCGCCTGCGCGTTAGCGTACTCGCGCACCGGTGCGGAAGTGTCGTGATAGAGATCGCGAGTAATTGTGGGGCCACTTAATGCGGCGGCAGTAGAAATGAGCACGACGCTCAGGCAGATCGTGAGAGCAGGGCGGTTGAATGAAGTCTGAACCAGGCGTGCCATCTTCCCTCCAGAGGCTGGCTTCGGGTGCACCCGCAATCACGCGACTCGTGTGTGAGTGCTCGAGAAGAGAAAAGCGCTTGCGGATTTTCCCTTAAAAGGTAGAGGGAGTCAAGGCAACAGATAGGGACTTCTTTGCGCGGTCCAGAGAGCGACTAGCATTCTTTAACCACTTTATTTGTGATTTAATTGGCATCATGGAACAGGCTGGAATTAATCCGCGCCCCGTAGTTGGGACAATCGTCGTGGTGAGCGCACTCGCGGTGTCGTTCTTATTGTGGCTGCTGTACGTGCATCATGCGTCGGCGGATTTCGCCGGCCGCTGGATGTTTTTGCCGGCCCTCAACGCGCTTTTGAACGGATTGTCCGCGATCTCGCTGTGCGTGGGATTTTACTTCATCAGACATCACAACGTCGGGGCGCATCGCGCAAGCATGATGCTCGCATTCGCGTTCTCTTCCGTTTTTCTCATCAGTTATATCGCGAATCACGCACTGCACGGTGACACGATCTTTCCCGGTCATGGCGCGGTGCGGACGTTGTATCTTTCGATTTTAGCCAGCCACATAATCCTTTCCATTGTTGCGTTGCCGATGGTGCTGACGACGTTCTTTTTCTCGCTGACGGGCCGCTTTGTCATGCACCGCCGCATCGCACGCTGGACTTTTCCCATTTGGTTGTACGTTTCGGTCACAGGCGTGGTGGTCTTCTTGTTCCTTAGGGCTTACGCGTACTGAGACTACCGGACGCCGTCCCATCCATAAATTCGCTCATTCCGCCCAAGCGATCAGAAAACACTTGACAAGCGCAACAGTGTTATAGTTAACTACAACAGTAAATGACGCACCGGGATTGAATCCAGTCGGTGTGATCGGAAATTGAAACGCAGGAGAAAACATATGAAATCGCTTGGTTTTATGCTGTTTGTTGTTCTGATGTCTCTCTCAACCGTGGCTTTCGCCCAGTCCGAAGCCCAGTACGACGCGCACAAGTCCGTCGATAAACCCGCTCCGTCCGAGGCGCAAAAGTCGTTCGAGACCATGAAGACGTTCGCGGGAGAGTGGGAAGGCCCGGTGAAGGTTCCGGAGATGCCCGAGATGAGCGATGGCAAGCCGCTTCACGTCTCGCTACGCGTGACTTCCCGCGGAAATGCGGTTGTGCACGAACTTCAGGAAGCAAACACCCCGCTGGATCCGAACAAATTCGACCATCCGGTGACGATGCTTTATGTGGATGGCGAGCAGCTTAACCTGATCCACTACTGTGACGCGGGCAATCGGCCGCATATGACGGGCAAGATGTCACCGGACGGCAAGACGGTGGAATTTGCGTTGGTCGATGTCTCCGGCAGCATGAAAAATGGACACATGCACCACGCCGTCTTCACCTACATCGATGCCAACCATCACCTCGAGGACTGGACGTACGTGATGCCGGGTGACAAGCCGATCCACGCGCACTTTGACCTGCACCGGGCGAATTGAAACACGCGGTTCTCTGGTAATGTACGAGTTCCCTGGAAAATAGGATGGATCGTGAGTGGAACGACAGTCAGCCGATTTACCGCCAGCTTCGCGACCGTGTGGTCGCGATGATACTCGACGGCGTGCTCAAGGAAGGCGATCCTCTGCCCTCCGTACGCAATGTCGCGGCGGAGTATCGGGTGAATCCGCTGACAGTTCTGAAGGGCTATCAGCAACTGGTGGACGAGGGCCTTGTCGAAAGCAGACGAGGCCTCGGCATGTTCGTCAATGCAGGAGCACGCAGCTTGTTACTGCAGGGTGAACGGCAGAAGTTTCTTGGCGAAGAATGGCCCAGAATCTACGCAACGATTCATCGGCTTGGCCTGAAAGCGGAAGAACTTTTGAACGGCCCTGACAGCAAGTCATCTTCGGATGCCTCGGCGACAGAGAGCCCAGCGTCGAAGACCTCCAGGTCGAATACTTCCAGACCGAATTTTCCCAAGCCGACTTCAACCAAGCCGAGTTCAACCAAGGAGGAGCGCTGAAGCCATGGCATGCATAGAAGCACGCGGCCTTCGCAAGACCTTCGGCAAAACCATCGCGCTCGACGGCGTCGATCTGCGGGTGGAAGAGGGTCGCATCCTTGGACTCATCGGTCCGAACGGTGCAGGCAAGACTACCGCCTTCAACGCGATGCTCGGCCTCACACCATATCAGGGAAAACTGAGGGTGCTCGGACGCGATCCCTGGACCGAGCGCGATCAGCTCATGCGGGATGTGTGCTTCATTGCCGATGTTGCGGTGCTGCCGCGCTGGATGCGGGTTTCACAGACGCTCGACTACGTCGCCGGCGTGCACCCGCGATTCGATCGGGCGAAGGCGGAAAGCTTTCTTGCGAAGACCACCATCGGCCGCGACCGCAGAATTCGGGAATTGTCGAAGGGCATGGTGACCCAGGTGCACCTCGCAATCATCATGGCAATCGACGCGAAGTTGCTGGTGCTGGACGAGCCCACGCTTGGCCTCGACATCCTCTATCGCAAGCAGTTTTATGATTCCCTGCTGAGCGACTATTTCGATCGCAGCCGCACCATCGTGGTGGCAACACATCAGGTGGAGGAGATTGAGCACGTCCTCACCGATCTGATGTTCCTCAATCGCGGCCGCATTGTATTCCAGAGCAGCATGGAAGAACTGGAGGCGCGCTATCTGGAAGTGATGGTGCGCCCTGAGCACGCCGCCGCGGCACGGGCGCTCAAGCCGATGCACGAGCACCAGGTGATAGGGGGCAGCGTCCTGCTCTTCGATTTAATGCCCGATTTAATGCCCGATGTAAAGCATGATGTGAAGCACGGCCATGTCGATCGTCAGCAACTCGCCGCTCTTGGAGATGTGCACACGCCCAGCATTGCCGACTTGTTCGTTGCAGTAATCGGTAATCAGGCGGGCCAATCACAAGGACAAGAACAGGGAAAAGGAAAAGGAGTGGCCCAGTGAACACTATTAATACGCAGCCGACCGCCATACCCGAACCTAAGCTCGATTCGCAGGTCAACGCGCCCGCAGTCATCCCGCCAGCTCAGCTTATGTACTGGTCCGTGCGACGGGAATTATGGGAGAACCGTTCGCTCTACATTGCTCCACTCGCGGCCGCCGCTTTGTTTTTGGTCGGCTTCTTGATCAGCACCGTTCGCCTGCCGGAAAAGATGCGTGCCGCGTCGGCGCTCAGCCCGATGCAGCAACTCCAGTTGATTGCGGAGCCCTACAACTTCGCTGCGCTTCTGCTGATGGGGACCACCTTGTTCGTCGCCATCTTTTACTGTCTTGACGCCCTGTATGGCGAACGGCGCGATCGCAGCATCCTGTTCTGGAAGTCGCTGCCTGTGTCCGACCTTACGGTAGTGCTCTCGAAGGCAAGCGTTCCGCTCCTGCTTCTTCCACTGGTAACCTTCGTGATCACCATCGCAACACAGTGGATCATGCTGATGCTTAGCACCGTAGTACTACTGGGTAGCGGTGTGAGCGTCGCGCCGCTATGGAGACAGTTGCCGTTTTTCCAGATGTCATTGATGCTGCTCTTCCACCTTGTGCTCGGACATGGACTCTACTATGCCCCGTTCTACGGCTGGCTACTGCTGGTCTCAGGATGGGCTCGGCGCGCGCCATTTCTGTGGGCAGCCTTACCGCTGTTCGCAATCGGCATTGTCGAAAAAATTGCCTTCAACACCACGCATTTCGCAACCATGTTGGGCTCTCGCTTCACCGGCGGTGTGGAAGGTGGCGACTTCCCACTGACGGTTAGCGAATCAATGCATCCGTTAAGCCACCTCATTCCGCTAAGGTTCCTGATCAGCCCCGGACTTTGGATCGGCATGGCTGTGTTCGCGCTATTCCTCGCGGCGGCAGTCCGGATACGGCGCTATCAAGCACCGATCTGATCTGCCAAACTTGAATCCGACGCCTCACGGCGTGCCCTCAAAAAGCGGCCACAGCCGGTCGGATGTCACGCGATAAATCGCGTAGGCGCTTCCCGTGTCAAAGACGCGGCGGAACAACAACTCGCCACGCCCGTCGCCATCCGCGTCGACTACGTCGATCAGTTCCATCCGCGGAGTCTGGTCGAGATGCCGCGAATCGGTTTGCGAGAAAAACAGCTTCTTCACCTCGCCTTCAAGATTGGTGCGCGCGATCAACATAATCTCTTTAGGATCATCGGCATTTTCGCTCGCATGTGAATCTGCACGTCGTGTTTTCGCAGAAAGCACCAGCACGGGTTCATTCGAATTTGACAAATCAAAGAAACGCAAGCTGACATCGTCGAATTCGGGCTTTGGCAATTTCACCGCGGTTTTGCCAGTGGTTTTAAACGTCGCAGTTTTCTTGGACGACGCTCCTGACTCCCTGGCCGAGGTTGGCGGACCGCGGAACTGGGTGGCGGCGAGGTCCAGCATTTTTTGACGATAGACAGCTTCCTCAGTCGGCTTGATGTCATAAACGTAGGGACGCGATTCCGGGCCGCCTGCGTCGGATATTGCCGGGAAAATGGTGACCTGCGCGATGGATGAGGATGAGGAATCTAGCGCGGCGCCTCCCGACTTTGTTGAGCCGGAAGGTGCCGAAGCGGGTGCTGGAACCGGCAGCGCTTCGAATTTCGCGTACACGTCGCGTCGTGCGCTGGGATCCGGCCGCCCGCGACGAAGACGAGGACGATTCGGGTCTGCGATCGGTTCTTCGGACGATGATGTCTTATTGTCGTCAGACTTGGTTGTTGCAGTGCCGGCAGGCTTTGCGGACGTCGACGCCCCAGTTGCCGGATCTGACGGAGCGGCAGTCCCAGATTTCTGCGCGTCCTTCGATTGATCGCTAGGAGCCTTATCCTTTGCGTCAGTATTCTTTGCGACGTCTTTTGCCTTAGCGTCTTCACCCTTAGCGTCACCACCCTTATCTTTGTCTTTATCGTTCTCTTTGGCATCGCCGCCATTTCGGCGATGCAGTACGGGAGGCCCTTCGCTATCCTCGATTACGGGAGGAGAATATTTTTTACTTTTTTCTTGCCCCCTCAGTCCCGCCGGAAGCCACGTACCTTCCGCGATCCAAGTGTGGTTCAGCTGGCCCGGTTGTGAAATGGTAAGAATCCCCTGTGACACTCCAGCATGAAACGCTTCGTAAACTACTCCAAAATCGAGAGCCATGGGAACCGGCGCTGCTTTATACGAATCGGCGTCGTAAAATTTTCCGTCCACCATAATGGCGATGGGAATTAGGCGAGCTTTGCCCTTAGCTGGAATCTGGACTAGTCCAAGGGCTCGCGGACCCTTATCCACCTTGCCCTTCTGCCCGTACTGAATAATCGGTCCCTGAGCTTCGAGGTGCGAACTAACGAGCACGAGCCCTAAGACGGCGATGACGGCGAGCAAGGTGACGGCGAGTTGCCGGCTGCGATATAACCAAGAGCGGCGAGGTGAAAATTGCATGGATGTCAATGATAAATCCCCAGACTTCAGTACGACGGACGAGAACGGCAAAGAGGTTGCCTTGAAAGACTTTCGCGGCAAGACTGTTGTGCTTTATTTCTACTCCAAGGCGGACACGCCTGGCTGCACCAAGGAAGCCTGCGGCTTTCGTGACAGTTATTCAGCAATCAAGAAGACCGGCGCGGTACTCCTCGGCATCTCGGCCGACACGCCTGCCTCGCAGAAGAAGTTTCTGGACAAATTCAATCTGCCTTTCACGCTACTGGCTGATCCGGACAAGAAGATCGCGAACCTTTTCGGAGTGGTCAAAGAGAAGAACATGTACGGTAAGAAAGTGATGGGCATAGCGCGGACCACATTCGTGATCGGTCCGGACGGAAAGATCAAACATATCTTTAATAATGTGAAAGCCGAAGGCCACGCCGCCGAAGTGCTGAATTACTTGAAGAGTGCTGCGTGAGGCCAGCACAACACTCTATAGCGTTGTGATCCTGAGCGAAGCGAAGGAGCCTTACTCCCTCTGAAAATCTGTGCCGGAAGTAGGGGTCCTTCGACTACGCGGGGACTCCACTTCGTGAAGTTCCCGCTCCGCTCAGGATGACACGTTTTCAGGATTACGCTTTTAAGGGAATTAATGAGCTCAGTGGGTCGCGTCACATTTCTAAGAGAGGAATTTTACAATCGCGATCCTCGCCGCGTTGCGCGAGCCTTGCTCGGAAAACTGCTGATCCGCAAATTGCCGGGCAGGATTTTGGCGGGAAGAATCGTCGAAACTGAAGCGTATCTGGGCGAAGACGATGCTGCGGCCCATACGGCTGTTGGCCGCACGCCGCGAAATTCAGTCCTTTTCGGTCCTCCCGGCTACGCTTATGTGTACTTCATTTATGGCAACCACTACTGCCTGAATGTTTCTTGTCTGCCCGATGGTGTGCCCGGAGGAGTGCTGTTTCGCGCATTGGAGCCGGTGGCTGGGATCGAGCGAATGGCCGAGGCGCGCGGAGTCGATCTCATATCTGGCGTTGATCTAAAGAATATATCTGTTCTCCGGAAAATTTCTTCGGGGCCAGGCCGCTTATCCGAAGCAATGGACATCACGCGCGAGCGAGACAATGGCAAGAGCTTGATGAGCGCGAAGTCCGACCTGCATATTGCTGACGACGGCTACCGTGTGCGAAGAATCACGGTGACACCGCGCATCGGAATCGTAAAATCAGCCGCGCACCCGCTGCGATTTTTCATCGCCGGAAGCCCGTTCGTCTCGGGTCGAATGGCGGTGGCGTAACTGGAATGCCGGGTGTAGTCGCCCGTCATTTTTCGAACGCAGCCGACATGCCTGCCGGGCGGGAACGCCCGGCGCTCCATTTTTTACTTCAATTTCTCGTACTCCAATTTTGCTTGCTTCAGGACGGGCAGATCCGGATCGGCGTCTTTCCATGCGGCAAAAAAATCCTGATAGGCGGACTTGGCCGCCGCCCTGTTTCCCTGCAAAGCATACGCCCGTCCCAAGCCCAGATGGGAGAGAGTGTAGGTTACATTCCAAGGGTCTATGCCGCGGTGATCCAGTATCCTCAGGTACTCGGCCGCCGCCTTTGCACCTTGGCTTGAGCCCAGGAAGGCCTCGCCACGAATGTAGTTGACCCAGTATCCCGCCGTGTTGGGAAGGGTTCCGAGTTCGTAGGGGATGGCTATTTCCAGCCGCGCTACGGCCGGTTCCGGCTGGTTGCCCTGGAGGTCACTTCTCGCCTGGGCGACGGGAACGAAGACCTTGTTGAGCAGGGTATCGGTGGGATACTCGCGGACCAGACCTTCCGCGATTTTCTTGCTGAGTGTGGTGTCTCCGGTCCGGGGTAGGACAACCATGACAGTCGCCCTTGTGTCGCGATCTTGCGAGACCGCGAGCGCCTCCGAAATCTTCTGGCGCGCTTCCTTGACGTTGCCGAGTTCAGCTTCGCACGAAGCCTGCTCTGCGAGAACGCCGCCGCTGAACTCCTTGTATCCGAGCCGCTGGGAGGCCTTTTCGCTTTGGGCATAAGCGGCCCGGGCAGACTGTAGTTTGCCCAGTGCGCACTGGGCATTGGCTTGGAACATAAGCAAAATGGGCTCGTCTGGCTTGCCGCCAGCCAGTTCTACTTCGTGGCGCTCTGCAGCTTCATCGCCTCGAATGAAGGCGAGATCGAAGAGCGTGAAATGGACCGAGCGGCCCATGTTTTGCGCAGCCGCCCGCTCGGCTACCGCCCTGGCTTCGTCAAAGCGATTGAGGCGTTCATATGCGTCGGCAACATTCTGAAAGGCGTAAACATCTTTGGGGTCGAGACGCATGGACTCGCTGGCGTTGGCCAGAGCTTTTTCGTGCTGCCCGATGGCAGAAGTAGCGCAAGGCGAGGTTGTCGCGAGGCACGGAATCGCGCGGATAAGTCTGCACCCACTGCTCGTAGATCTCGACGGCCTTCTCCAGTTCCCTAGTGACAAGGTCGTAGTAATGCGACGAGATATAGAGCCGTTCACGCTCGCTGGCTCTCTCCTTCAAGTCGAACGCTTTGGTGAGATAATTTGCGGCCAGGTCTCCCTGGGTCAGATTGCTATAAGCCACGCCCAGTGTGGCATACGCCGTCGCGAAGTTGGGATCGAGTTCAATCGCACGCTTCAGATCGGGAACGGCCTTGTCGTCGGCCAGTCTCTGGTGCGCAGCCTGGCCGAGGCTGAAGGCCTGCAAGGCTTCGAGCGACGATGTAGTGGCCTGCTCAAGCGGCTTGGCGAACTTCTGAACTGAACCGATGGACTCGCCCAGCTTGCTCCGCAAACTGGAAGCTGCCCGGTCGAGCGACTTGAGGACCTGCTCCTTGCTCTCAGCTTCGTTCTCCTCGCGGGCCAACACGTCCCCGGTTTGGGCATTCAAAGCGGAGAGGGTAATGACATAGTGAGTCCCGAGGCTGGCGATCGTTCCGGTGAGCATAGCTTTGGCGCCTTCGCGCATACAGATCTCGCGAGTGACGTCATTGCTGAGGCGCGTGTCGGGCGGGCGGCCCATGAAACGCAGAGCACCGTGGATGCGGGATTCAGGCAACAGATTCAGGTAAGGAGATTGCTCAAGTTGGACCGCGAGAGCCTGCTTCAGGGTGCCGTCAAAAACCGGATCGCCGGTGGTGTTCACGAAGTCAGCAAGAACCACGGTGTCTTTTTCGGTGAGCGCGTTGGCGCGGCGGGAGCGGAAGAACAGGCCTCCGCCAATCAGCGCAGCGACCAAAACAGCGGCCGCGATTGGAATGACCCATGACTTTTTCTTGTTAGATACTTCCTGAGTCGCCGGGATGGTTGCACTCGACGGAATCGCGGTTCCGGTGGAAGAACCAGAAGATGAACTGCTAACTGCGGCTGGGCGCGAACCCGACGAAACCGGTTGCGCCGCGGCCTGTATAACCGGCTGCGATCCCGATTCTCGCGCCGCTGCGACCGATCCCGAACTTGCAGCAACGGCACGCCCCGTATCCGTATCGCGCTTAAGTCGCTGCAGGTCTGCGCGGATGTCGGCGGCGTGCTGGTAACGCAGATTGCGATCTTTTTCCAAAGCTTTGTTGATGATGTCTTCGAGCTTTGCCGGCAAATCCGGATTCAATCGGATCGGCGAAACCGGTGCCCGATCGAGAATCGCCTGGAAAATCAATGCCGAGGTTTCACCCCGAAACGGCACCATCCCGGTAGCCATCTCATAAAGCACGGCCCCAAAAGAAAACAAATCGGTGCGCGCATCCAGTTCCTTGCCCTTAGCCTGCTCCGGAGACATATATGCGACCGTGCCAATCGCGGAACCGGGGCTGGTGAGATGCTCTTCGGCGAGCGAGGTTTCTACCGTTACGCCAGATGATCCAGGCGATCGAGTAGTTGACGAAGATTGGACCTTGGCCAACCCAAAGTCGAGAATCTTCGCGTGCTCGCGTTTTGTCACAAAAATATTCGCAGGCTTAATATCGCGGTGGACGATTCCCTGCCCATGCGCCGCGTCCAGTGCATCCGCGATCTCAATTCCCAGCGCCAGCAACGTTTCCAAGTCCATCGGACGGTTGCCGATGATATGTTTCAGCGTCGCCCCGTCGAGGTATTCCATGACGATGAAGGCTCTGCCGTCCTGCTCGCCAATGTCATAAATGGTGCAGATATTGGGATGGTTGAGAGCCGATGCGGCCTTAGCCTCGCGGCGAAATCGCTCCAGCGCCTGCCGGTCCTGGGCGACATTTTCAGGAAGGAATTTGAGCGCAACAAAACGGTCAAGGCGGGTGTCTTCAGCTTTGTAAACGACTCCCATGCCGCCACCGCCAAGCTTATCAACGATGCGGTAGTGGGAGACAACTTCGCCAACCATCCTTCACCTCTGCCAGGGCTGAAATCTTACGGTTGGAGATGGGTCAAGTCAAACGAAACGGTGGCAACGTCTCCGCTCACGGGATCAGAAGGATATTGTCGATCAGACGTGTGCTGCCTACGCGCGCAGCAATGGCCAGCAGCGCGGTTTGTGTAATTCGTTCGACCGATTCCAGCGTATCGGGATTAACAATCTCCAGATAATCGACTGCGACTTGGGGCTCACTGGCGAGGACTTCCAGAGCGGCGGAAATTAGCTTAGCGGCAATTCTTTGGCCGGATTGAAATTCCGCTTCCGCGCGCCGCAACGACCGCTGCAGCACAAGCGCGTGGCCGCGTTCTTCTGGGCTGAGATACGCATTGCGCGAGCTCATGGCCAGTCCATCGGGTTCACGCACGATTGCGCCAGCGATGATTTCGACCGGAAAGTTAAGGTCCCGCACCATCCTTCGTATCACTGCCAACTGCGCTGCATCTTTCTGTCCGAAGAATGCGATCTGTGGCTCGATAATATTAAAGAGCTTTGCAACCACCGTGGCCACACCACGAAAATGGCCCGGACGCGATCGTCCGTCGAGCTTTTCGCTTAGGCCCTCAACCAGTACCCACGTGATACTTCCGCTACCGTAGATTTCTTCGACCGAAGGTGCGAAGAGAATGTCCACGCCTTCCTCTTCAAGCAGCGCACGATCGCGTTCCATTTGACGCGGATATTTGGCCAAATCTTCTGTTGGGGCGAACTGAGTCGGATTCACAAAAATCGAAACGACGACAGCGTCACACTGCTTTTTTGCCGCGCGGACCAGCGATAAATGCCCGTCATGCAAAGCACCCATGGTGGGAACGAGGCCCACTCGCTTCCGGATCGCGCGCATATCGCTCAAGGCGGCGCGCACTTCGGGAATGGTGGCGAATAATTTCATGGGTTACCGCGTAGACAAATGGCCTGCTAAACGTTCACGAATGCCGGGGTAATCAGGGCGATTCGTGCACCTCGACGTCCAATTCCCGCAGCGTGCCCAGTAGCAGCCCGCGATTCTTTCGTAACTCTTCTTTTGTTTGGTCGGAAGCATTCTTGGGAGCCGCTTGCGTGACCAGCACAACGCGCCCATAAGGCCACGCGCTCAAAGGAAGAGAGACCAACTCGGCGGGAACTTCTTCCGGCTTGAGTACGTGAATTTCGCGGTTGGAGAGATCGACCAACCCTATGCCATCGTCGCGCACGACCAGGTAGGGATTTTGCCAGTCTTTCATGTTGCTCAACGTTGGATATTTTGAGGAATCAGCCGCAGGAATTCTCTCAAGATCGGTCGGCTTCGTCGCTTCCGCCGGTTCGGGCGGGCGGCGGGGTTTAGAGCAGGCGGTTAGCAACACGAGGACAATTAAAAAACCAACTCGCAAATTTACTCGAGCCAACGCCGATCCGACGGATCGCGCAACCCCTCCCTGAATATGAATATGCCGCCCCGCTATGCGCACGAACAACCTCCGTCCGCCATTATCGCTGCATAGCGCGTTTGCGGAGGAGTACCGTTTCGAGTGCGGCCCGCGTCTCTTTTGGCAGGTGGTAAGACTCGGCATCATTCGGAAACTGATGCGATATGACGTCGGCCTTGAAGGCGAGCACCGACTGCGTAATCAATGCGGCAGCATCGCCGTAGCGGCGGACGAATTTTGCCGGCTGCCCGAACGTCAGATTAACGAGATCGTGAAACACCAGCACCTGGCCATCGCAATCCGGACCAGCTCCGATGCCGATAGTCGGGGTCTCAATCTCGGCAGTGATCATGGCGGCCACTTCGCGCGGAATGCCTTCAAGGTAAATGCAGGTGACACCGGCGCGATCGAGCGCGACGGCATCGCGCATCAGTTGCTCGATCGCATTCAGCGTCTTACCTTGAACTTTGTACCCGCCCATTACATTGACCGACTGCGGCGTGAGGCCTATGTGTCCCGCGACAGGAATTTCGGCGTCGATGACGCGGCGGATCACATCCGCCCGCTTCTCGCCGCCCTCCATCTTAACCACCTCGGCGCCGCCTTCTTTCACGAAGCGAGCGGCGTTGTGAATCGCCTCATTATGGTCGGCCTGATAGGAGCCATAGGGCATGTCGGCGACGAGCAACGCGTCTTTAACACCGCGACGCACGGCCCGAACATGATGAAGCATCTCGTCCACCGTCAGAGAAAGTGTGTTGTCGTAGCCGAGCATGGTCATGGCGAGCGAGTCGCCGACGAGGGCAATGTCGATGCCTGCCTCGTCGACCAGGCGCGCGGTTGCGTAGTCGTACGCAGTCAGGCAAGTAATCGGTTCGTGGAGAAGCTTCTTTTCGCGAATAGTGGCAGTGGTTACTTTGCGGCGAGGTGCGCCGATGGGTGTGAGACTCACGATGTCCTCCAGTGCCCCTCCGCAAACCCGGCGGATAGAGCCTGTACGCGTCGTTGGATGACGCTGGCATTATTGTAGTTGCTAAATTGCGGTTGGTCGATAGTTTTGTGGCGAATTACGGCCTTCCGGGGGGACGGCCACAAGTCCTTTATATTCAATATTTTGGTTAGGGAAATTGCCTCTAAGCGCTGGCCGCGTTTTCGCTCCCTAGCGGCAGGAAATACTGCGTGCCTTTGATCGGGGCGGAGACTTTTTTCAGCAATTCCTGCAAGTCCTCGTTGCGATCAACGAAGTCGATCTCGGAAGTATTCACGATCAGCAAGTCGGATTGCGTGTAGTGAAAGAAAAAGTGTTCGTAGGCCTTCACGATTTCCATCAGGTAATCCTCGCTGATGGCCTTTTCGCCGGCCGCGTTCTTCTTTTTCAGGCGCTTCTTCAGCACTTCCGGCGTGGCCTGGAGATAAATCACCAGATCGGGCGTAGGAATTTGCTCACGAAAATAATTGAAGTAGCGATTGTAGGTATCTAGCTCCTGATCGTTCAGATTCAGGCACGCAAAAAGCTTGTCCTTCTCAAATATGTAATCTGAGACGATAGTCTTATTCGACTTGGCGCCCAGATCAAGCGCGCGTAATTGTTCGAAGCGGCGAATCAGGAACGCCAGCTGCGTTTGGAAGCCCGCGCCGGGCTCACCCTCATAAAACGCTTTCAAAAATGGATTGTCTTCCGGTTCAATCACGCGCTGGGCGGCGAGGCGATCCCCGAGAACCCTTGCCAGCGTGCTCTTTCCCACTCGTATGGGACCTTCAACCGCAATGTAACGGGGAAGCTCGAAAAGCTTGGCCATGGTTTATGGGTGATCGATTGGTGAAGAACTGGGAAGCAGAATATATTGCTTCGAGCCAAGACGCAATGTAGGAAAGGTGACCGAAAGAGTCGCTGGCCGGCTTGTGGCGATTGTTTGCGATTCTTTCATAAGCAGGTTTTGGATAGCCTACGGCTTCAGCCCTGCCGGCCAACAGCATTAGCTGAGGGCTTTAGCCCCTGAGGTGTCGATTTTGCGAGCCATATACAATTTGCGCATGTTTGCGAGTCTGACTGGATTGGCAGCTGCGGCCGCTGCCACGGCGGCGGGATATCAGTCCATGTCGCCGACCGGACAATGGTATGGACAGACCTTCGCCCACGGTATCCGAGGCAGCAGGAAAATCGCGCTCACCTTCGATGATGGGCCAAACGATCCGCACTCGTTGAGGTTGCTCGATGTATTGGCCAAAAATGGCGTGCATGCAACGTTCTTCATGATCGGCCGCTACGTGCAGCTGCGTCCCGATATTGTTCGCGGCGTGGGGCAGGCCGGACACGCCATCGGCAATCACACCTTCACCCATCCGCAGTTAATCTTCAAATCCGCCGCGCAAACGCGCCAGCAGCTTCTTGACTGTCGCAAAGCATTGCAGGACGCCATCGGCGAGCATTCCAATTTATTTCGTCCGCCGTATGGAGGAAGACGTCCGTCGACGTTGCGTGTTGCCCGCGAGCTCGGTCTCGAGACTGTGATGTGGAACGTGACCGGATATGACTGGAATGCTCCGCCAGCGTCGGTGATCGAGAAGAAAGTAGTGCGGCAGATGCGGGGCGGGGACGTAATCCTTCTGCATGACGGCGACGATAAGGTGATGGGCGCGGATCGCGGGCAAACGGTGATTGCTGCTGAGAATTTGATCCGGCGGTATAAGGATCAGGGATATGAGTTTGTAACGGTGGAAGAAATGCGCGCTATCAATCGTCCGCTTCTGCGAGCCGGATAGAAGGGTTAATTTCCGTCGATTTGAGTCGATCGTCTATCGAACAACTTGTCACTTAGTGTAAACGTGTTTTCGACAACTATAAAATATGGACGCTGCCGAACCCATTGGCGCTGGGCGCAGAACCCGCTTATGGTTTGTACAAACATGAGTCTCCCAGTGTTGTCGTCGATATCGAGAGGTTGTCGGTGGATCTATTTAGACGCAGCGCCTGCTTTCCGGGAAATTGAAAGGAAACCACTCGCCATAGCCTCTTTTTGTAGGGAGGCAAGGTGCAGACGGCCTGCAGTCGTTTTGCCGGAGTTCATTTCGATTTCTCCCAGAGCCAATTTAGCCTCGAGTTCGTAACCTATGAAGCCGTATTTGGTTGCATCGCTAAGAATAGTTTCGAGTCGGTCTTTTGCTTCCACGGTGTTGGTTCTTGCTCTTTGGCGCGCTGCAATAATCTGGAGCTTGAGCCGAGTAAGCGCGTTCTGGCTTTTTTTGACAAGTTTCTGAGCACTATTAATTTCGGCCTGGGCGTCAGCGGTCTTTCCTTCAGCGACAAGTACATACGCCAGAATTGCTCGCGCCTCGATTTCGTCGTCGGTTAGCCTTTCAGCCAAAAACTCTTCCAGCGCCTGATGCAGTAGCGTTTCTGCTTCTTGAAGTTGACCTTCTTCGATTAAAAGTTCGGCATATCGAGAGCGGTTCGGCGGGTAGATCTGGATTCAGCCGCACCGCCGACGTGGGCGAGGCATCGAGGATTGCTTTGAAGATGACCGCCGAACTCTCTCCGCGGAACGGCAGCATGCCCGTCGCCATCTCGTACAGAACGGCGCCGAAGGAGAACAGATCGCTTCGCGCATCGAGTTCTTTCGCGCGCGCCTGCTCCGGCGACATATAGGCGACGGTGCCGAGCGCACTGCCGGGGCTGGTCAGGTGCGGTTCATCGATCGTACCGGTTAGGGTGTTCGCCGATGCTACCTGGCTAGGGGAATTGCCTGTGGGTGCGACCTTCGCCAGCCCGAAATCCAAAATCTTCGCGTGACCCCGCTTGGTGACGAAGATGTTGGCAGGTTTGATGTCTCGATGGACGATGCCTTCGGAATGCGCGGCGTCAAGTGCATCGGCGATCTCAATTGCCAAACCGAGCAAGACATCAGTCTCGACGGGCCTTGCGGCGATGCGATGCTTTAGCGTCACACCGTCCAGAAACTCCATGGCGATGAATGCCTGACCGTTCTGCTCGCCGATGTCATGAATGGTGCAAATGTTAGGGTGATTCAGCGCCGATGCGGCTTGGGCTTCGCGTTGAAACCGGGTGAGCGCTTGCGAGTCAAGGGCAACGTCTTCTGGCAGGAACTTGAGTGCGACAAAACGGTGCAGGCGGGTGTCTTCAGCCTTATAGACCACGCCCATACCGCCGCCACCGAGTTTCTCAACGATGCGGTAGTGCGAAATTGTCTGGCCGATCACTGTCGCGAATCTTACGTGCGAGAAAAGATCAAGTCAATGAAAGCAGGGGAGTTGGCGGCGAACGATCTGCTTGCCGCATTGAAACCGGTCTGCCCGGCCGATGATCAGCACGAAGGCCAGCGCCGTCAGTGCACCTACACCGGGATGCGTCTGCAATCGCTGCGCCTCAGGACACTTCTCCATCTCTTG
>Ga0185299_10001637_pt1 | contig 40541 bp, 26 predicted proteins | sample PaiPotPPA55metaG_FD_128002 | JGI IMG/M metagenome (GOLD analysis project Ga0185299, IMG submission 128002) | Iron sulfur acid spring bacterial and archeal communities from Banff, Canada, to study Microbial Dark Matter (Phase II) - Paint Pots PPA... ...
GAAGGACTGCTGGGGCAAAAAGTCCTTGGAAGCGATCTCACGTTCGAGCTGGATCTTTTCGTCAGTCCCGGCGGATACATTTGCGGCGAAGAGAGCGCCTTGCTGGAAGCGATCGAAGGCAAGCGTGCCGAGCCACGGAACAAGCCGCCATTCCCCGTTCAACAAGGATTGTGGAATAAGCCGACGGTGATCAATAACGTTGAGACGTTCGCACACGTGCCGCAAATTCTGGTGCGCGGCGTTGAGTGGTACAAAGCGCAAGGGCTGAACGGAACCGCCGGATTGAAGTTTATCGGCGTGAGCGGCGACGTGATCCGTCCGGGTGTTTACGAAGTGCCGATGGGCACGCCGGTGTCCGAAGTGATATTCAACAAGGCTGGGGGCATTACGGGAGGCAAGAAATTGAAGGCGTTCGCGCCTTCGGGCCCTTCGGCGGGTTACCTGCCGGCGTCGATGGCGGACGTGCACCTGGATTTCAAATCACTGGCGGATGCGGGTTCGATGCTTGGATCGGGAGCGCTGGTGGTCTGCGCGGAAGGCACTTGCATGCTGGACATGGCGCTGAGCGCGACGCAGTTTTTCCGAAACGAATCGTGCGGAAAGTGCGTGCCGTGCCGATTGGGTTCGCAAAAGATGGTGGACATACTGACGCAATGGACAATCGGTAAAAGCACCGTTGACGATATGTCGTTGCTCGACGATTTATCGGAAGCGATGAAGCTGACGTCGATTTGCGGCTTGGGGCAGGTGGTACCTGTGCCGATCGCGTCGGTGTTGAAATATTTCCGGGAAGAAGTGGAAGCGCACGTATCGCGGCGAGAGTGCCCGTCTGGAGTTTGCTTCTCGGGCGTTCCGAACCGGATTGCTTCGCCGGAAGTGGTGAAACCGGCTCCCGGGGCAGAGATTTCAGTTAAGCCGACTCGTCCGCCGGCTGGGGGCATTACGCTGAGGAAAGCATGAGCGCGGCCGGAATTGTTGAACTGACAATCGACGGGAAAAAGGTCGCCGTTCCTGCAGGCACTACGGTGTTCGATGCGGCGCGCCTGAACGGCGTCGCGATACCTACGCTGTGCCACCAACAGAACGAAACACCCGTCGGGGTGTGCCGAGTCTGCGTGGTGGACGTAGGCGGGCGCGTGCTGACTGCTTCGTGCATACGTCCTGCGGAAAATAATATGGTGGTGAACACCGCCTCGGACAAGGTGAAGGCGTCGCGCAGCACGCTTGTGGAATTATTGATGTCGGACCACCCGAGCCCATGCACTCGCCAGCAGCATACGGGCGACTGCGAACTCGAAAAACTGGCGCAGCAGGTTGGGATCAAAAAGCCGCGTTATCCGCATCGCACCACAGGCCGCGGCAAGGATGATTCTTCGCCGAGCATCGTTGTGGACTTCGACTCCTGCATTTTGTGCGACCGATGCATTCGCGGGTGCAGCGAAATTCGCCATAATTTCGTGCTTGGCCGAATGGGCAAAGGCGGACAGGCAGGAATCGCGTTTGACAACAACCTGCCCATGGGCAGTTCTACCTGCGTTTCTTGCGGCGAGTGCATGGTCTCGTGCCCCACGGGAGCGCTGACGAACAAGGTTGTTACGGGGACGGCATTCGCTGCCGGCTCGGATGCCGAATCTGTGAAACCGGAGGAACTGGAAAGCCTGCCGGTGTTTCAAGGTGTATCGGGCACTTTCCTCAGCCTGAACAAGGGCGCCGTGGTCCGCCGACATTTCAAGCGCGGCGATGTTATTTGCCGCGAAGGCGAATACGGCTCGACGGCGTTCTACATCACCGAAGGAAAGGCCACCGTTTCCATTTCCAGCCCGATGGCGCATGTAAAAACGCATGGCGGAGCGAAAGGATTCTTCAAGAAATTGACGAGCGGGCTGGCAAAACGGCGGGATGACCGGCGCTCGGAAGAAACGAATCAAAAGTACATCCACATTGATGCGCCGATCGACCTGGCGTACGAAAATCCGGTGGCCCATCTGGGGCCGGGCGACCTGTTCGGCGAAATGACGTGCATGAGCTTGTATCCACGGTCGGCCACGGTGCGCGCCGAGACGGATTGCACGATGCTCGAGATGTTGCGGAACGTGCTCGACATCATGCAGCGCAACAAGAATTTCCGCGCAATGCTCGACAAGTCGTACCGGCAGCGCGCACTGGATAACCACTTAAAGGGTGTCCCGGAGTTCGCGTCGCTGACGGACGACTTTATCGCTAGCCTGCGGGATAAGGTGGAGTTGATCCGTTGCGCGCCAGGGCAAATGATCTGTCGGCAGGGTGACGTAGCCGACAGCTTCTATCTTGTGCGCATTGGATTCGTAAAGGTGTCGCAGAAACATCCGGGCGGCGAAATGGTGCTGGCTTACCTTTCACGCGGCGATTATTTCGGAGAAATCGGATTGCTGCAAGGCGACGTGCGCACCGCGACGTGCACGGCGCTCGATCACGTGGAGCTGGTAAAAATTTCCGGCGAAGATTTCAACCGGATGATGAAGCAGTTCCCGGATATACGCAAGAAAATGGAAGCGGTGGAAGAGGAACGGCTGCAGCAAAATCGCGAGCGGCTGTCTGTGGTGCAGAGCGTTCCGCTCGAGAGCTTCCTGGCGCAGGGGTTGATGGAAGCGCAGAGTTTGCTGCTTCTCGATCTCGATAAATGCACGCGGTGCGACGCGTGCGTGCGCGCTTGCGCGGATGCTCACGACGGAGTCACGCGGCTGGTTCGCGAAGGATTGCGGTTCGACCATTATCTTGTGGCAACGTCGTGCCGGCAATGCCGCGATCCCCTGTGCATGGTGGGATGTCCGGTGGGGTCGATCCGGCGGCGCAATTCGCTGGAAGTGATCATTGAGGATTGGTGCATCGGCTGCGGACTGTGTGCGCAAAACTGCCCGTACGGAAACATCAACCTGCACCCATTTGAAGTGATTGGGCAGGATCCGGACCATCCCGGTCAGACGAAGGCCGTGATGAAGCGGAAAGCAACTTCGTGCGACTTGTGCACCGAGCACGCGGAGCCCAGTTGCGTGTACGCCTGTCCGCACGATGCCGCGCATCGCGTGGATCCGAGCAAGCATTTCGCAGAGCTGCTGGGGATCGCGCCGGTTCAAGTAGCGAAACGTTGACACGAATCTAACGAGGGGCCGAGGCAGAGCACCTCGCGCTCAAATTCCCGAACTCGATTCTCAGGAGCAGAACAAGAAGTGCGGATCGACAGCACACATCGGAAATGGATGATTTTCTCGGTGCTAGTTTTGGTGACGGCGACCGGCGGATATGTCGTCTACGTCATCCGGGCGCCGCACGGGCCGAGTGGTTCGAGCGTAGCCGGGCTGATTTTCGGCAGCGTTGGTTTCGCGTTCATGATCTTTGCGGCTCTGCTCGGAGCGCGCAAGAAGGTCCCGGTGTGGCGGCTGGGACGCGCGCAGGCGTGGATGCGCGGCCACCTATGGCTGGGTTTGCTGAGCCTGCCGCTGATACTGTTCCACGGCGGATTCCGGTTCGGCGGCGTGATGACGTCCGTCCTGATGATTCTTCTGATCATCGTTGTGACCAGCGGAGTATTCGGGGCCGTTCTACAGCATTATATGCCGCCCGCCATGACGTCCGATATTCCGCTCGAGACGATTTTCGATCAAATCGATCGAGTTCGCGGACAGCTGCTTCAAGAGGCGGACGAATTCGTCGAGGGAGTTACGGCATCGGGAGGTGCGCTGGCCACCGCTGCGGTGAGCCGGGCGGCCGCGATCGCCACCGAGGAGCTACCCGCAGTCTCGGCGGCGGACATTGCACCGTTGCGCAAATTCTACGATCGGGAGATGCGCCCGTTTCTCGAGAAGCCGAACGCGGGGGGATATGCACTCGCCGATTCAACGAAGGCTCATGCGATGTTCATCGGATTGCAAACTTTGTTGCCTCCGGAAGTCCATGAGACCGTGAAAGATCTAGCAGACATCTGCGAAGAAGAACGGCAGCTGCGGCGGCAAGCGCGCATGCACCGCTGGTTGCATGGCTGGCTGATCCTGCACATTCCATTATCACTTGCGTTGCTGCTATTGGGCGCCGTGCACGCCGTCATGGCGCTGCGCTTCTAGAATTTCAAAGGCGCGTTCCTCCTCTGATTCGCCGCAGTGAAGATTCTCTAAAAGAATGGATACAGGTGCGGGAACACGCGCATAATTTGACGGGCGTTCATAAAAATGATTAGCCACCATGCGGTTGCGATCCTTGCGTCACCGGCGACGAGAAGCGTGTGGAGATGGCTGCGTCACGTCGGCGGGCTCGGATTTATTCCTCTGGGATTAGTCGACAGTTCCGTCATTCCCATTCCGGGAATGATGGACGCGCTCACGATTGTGCTCGCCGCGCACGACCGGCAATTGTGGGCCTATTACGCGGCAATGGCGACGCTAGGTTCCGTGGTCGGAGGCTACGTTACGTACCGGCTGGCCCGCAAACAGGGCGAGAATGCGTTGGCCAAACGTTTTTCGCGCAAGAAAGTGGAAAAGGTGAATCAGGTATTCGCGCGTTGGGGATTCGGCGCGATTGCCATTCCTGCCATACTGCCGCCGCCCATGCCGCTGGTCCCTTTTCTGGTAGCTGCGGGCGCAATGCAGTATTCGCTGCAAAGGTTTATCGCCGCCTTGACGCTGGGGCGGCTCATCCGCTATGGGCTTCTCGCGTATCTCGGCGCCATCTATGGACGACAGATCCTTTCTTGGTTCTCGCGATTTGGTTACCCAATCCTGTACGCCGTGATTGGCATCGCTCTCCTCGGCGCGGCCGTTTTAATTATTCGTTGGAGAATGAGCAAATTGAAGGGCCGCGCAAAATCAGCTGCGTAGCTCGGCCACGCCGACTCTCAGGTGGTTTTTCCGTCCTGGACCGCCGGCATCTGACGAACGATGACAGTTCCTGGTTGTTTCGATCTGGTTCTTTCGGTTCACTCTGGAACATGCAGCGTATCGCCAGAATCGACTCCTTCCTATCAGTCGCTTTTGTCTCCGGTTGGATTCGCCTGTCAAATCAAGTAGTTGCGACAAAACAGCCCCTATCCTCCTCTGGCTGACATCGTGCAATGGACATCTCGTCCGCTCTGCGTTTGCCAGTAGACGTGCGCGTTGCGCTCTTGCTACTACACGCAAAAAGCAGAAGATCGTATTGGCCGGAGCACCGTGCAATTACCAGAGACACTGAACCTGCGATCCAAACTCACTCCTCCGGCCGACACGGCACGGATTAGCCTCCGTAGAATCGAACGGAGGGAGTGGCAACTATGGTTTGTAGCTATTTTAGTCACGCTAATTTTGCTATTCGGGTTGATGGCCTTCATTCTTCCAGGGCTCGGGCTGCACGAAGCCGGTTTTTCTTTCCTTCTGCTTCCTCCGGTGGTGCGCGGTTTGGTTGCCTTAGTGCTGATTTTCGATATCTACTCGATTTATCAGCAACTGCAAATCCACCGTATGCGCAATCGACTTTTGGAACGCGAGGAATTATTCCGCCTGATTAGCGAGAATGCGGCCGACATGATCGCCGTTGTGGATATGGAGGGCCGGCGGCTTTACAACAGTCTCGCATACCAGAAGATTCTGGGATATTCGCCCGAAGAACTAAAGAAATCGTCATCCCTGGATCAGATTCACCCCGAAGACCTCGAAGGCGTAAAAGCCGCCGCGGCCGAAGCGCGCCGGACCGGAATTGGCAAGAACTTGGAATATCGCATCCGCCACAAAGATGGAACATGGCGAGTTCTGGAATCGACCTCCAGTGTCATCGGCAACGCGAAGGGCGAACCTGAGAAGCTGGTCATCGTAAATCGTGACGTCACCGAACGGAAGCGGGCGTCGGAAGCGCTACGGCTATCGGAAATCAGTTTTCGATCAGTCATTGAAAACGCGCCCTATGGGATTTATCGTGCCCATGCTTCGGGAAAGTTGCTTCTCGTCAACCCGGCCCTTCAAAAGATGCTGGGATACGGCTCGAACGCCGAATTACTGCAAGTGAATCTGGCTAGCGACGTTTATGGCGACCCGCTGGAACACCGGAAATCGATTGAGTTGTTTGCGAGCCAGAAAGATTTCACGGATGTTGAAGTGGAGTGGAAGCGCAAAGATAGTACTCCGATCCGAGTGCGCTGCACTGGCCGAATCGTGAACGACGCCAGCCAGGATGAAGCTTATTTTGAAGTATTCGCCGAAGACGTCACTGAGAAGTGGGTGCTCGAGCGCCAGCTCCGCATGGCGCACAAGATGGAAGCCGTCGGCAGGCTCTCCGGAGGAATCGCGCACGACTTCAACAACCTGCTCGGTGTGATCATCGGCTACAGCCAAGTCCTCAAGAGGGCGCTGCAGGCTGGAACCCCCGTCTTCGAACACGCCGACGAAATTGAGAAGGCGGGCCAGCGCGCCGCAGTGCTGACACGGCAGCTATTGGCCTTCAGCCGGCAGCAAGTTCTAGCGCCTGCGGTCTTGAACCTCAACTCCCTGATCTCGGAAATGGAGAAGATGCTGCCTCGCCTTATCGGCGAAGACATCGAGCTAGCCATCACTCTGGATCCCGCGATCGGCCGAGTGAAAGCGGACCAAGGTCAGATCGGACAAGTTCTGATGAACTTGGCGGTGAACGCGCGCGACGCCATGCCACAGGGCGGAAAAGTTGTAATTGCCACTGCCAATGCAAAGATGGACGAGGCGTATACGCGCCATCGTCCCGGATCGAAAGTCGGGGACTACGTGATGTTGTCGGTTACCGACACCGGTTCCGGGATCGATTCCGAAACTCTCGCACACATTTTCGAACCGTTTTTCACTACCAAACAGCAGGGCAAGGGTACCGGTCTGGGGCTGGCAACCGTTTACGGCGTCGTTAAACAAAGTGGGGGATACATTTGGGTAGACAGCGTCGTCGGAAAAGGAACCTCGTTCGAAGTTTTTTTACCCCGTATTGACGAGCCAGTAAGCGCTATTGAACCTGCCGCTCCCGCGCCGGGAACATTTCGCGGAGCGGAAACCGTGCTCCTGGTGGAAGACGCCGACGCTCTGAGAAAACTAACCCACACGCTGCTCGAGCAAAATGGCTACCGCGTTCTTGCCGCTGCGAATGGCGCGGAAGCTCTGCAGTTGGCGCAACAAAAGCCGGAGCGAATCGACCTTCTGTTAACCGACGTGATCATGCCCGGCCTGAATGGCCGGGCACTCGCCGAGCGTTTCGAGCTACTTCAGCCCGGAATAAGAGTGCTTTACATGTCGGGCTATACGGACGCCGCGATCGTCGATCACGGAGTCTTTGAATCCGGAACCTATTTGCTTCACAAGCCGTTCAGCGAGGAAAGTCTCATCCGAAAAGTGCGCGAGGTTCTGGACGTAGAGAAAGTCGCCCCGCCCATCCCCGATAAGCCTTTCATTCTGACGGGAACTTAAGAGCTGAATCAGCGGCTGGAGGCAAGACTAGAAATGAAACGACTTTTGATCGTCGATGACGATGACGCCATGCGCCGCCTCTTCCGTATAAATCTATCCGACAACTACGAAATTATTGACACGGCAGATCCTGAACAAGCGCTCGCTCTGGCCATGGAACACAAGCCCGACGCCATCTTGATGGATCTTCAAATGCCCAAGTTTTCAGGCCTCGATTTATGCCGGGCCTTCGGCTCCATTAGTAAGACACAGCCAATTCCCATATTCGTTGTCAGCGGAGAAACGGGTATCGAGGCGAAGGAATCCTGCCGCGGCATGGGTACATCGGGTTATTTTGAAAAGCCGATCGATTTTGACGCGTTGAGGATCTCTCTGGCGGGAGTAAAACGCCAGAATCGGCTCCCACGAACTGAGGTACGAGTTCAAATACGCGTTAAGCTGACGCTCTCCGGGAAAGATATCCACGGAAAAGAATTCAAAGAAACAACCTTCACGGAAAACGTCAGCATAAGTGCTTTTCTGTGCAAATGTGCGGTCAAATTGCAGAGCGATTCAATCGTCGACGTTTTTATCCTCCGTGGAATTGAAAAGTTCGTGGGCACCGCGCGCATGGTTCGCGCCGAGCTGCACGAAGGCTCCCCCACTCTTTATGCTTTCCGGTTTCTCGAGAAGACCGGCGAGTGGATCCTTCAGTAATGATAGCGGTCAGCGCTAGGCGCTTCCGACTTTCGGCAGTGCCGGCTTCCAGCGTGTCGGCTTCGGCTACCGGCAAGGCCAACAAAGTTAATCTGGCCACTCTCCTTCCTCCGTTGGTCTCTCGGGTGTTAGTCGTGGACGATGAACTTCCGGTCCGGAAAGTTTTGGCCGCAATGCTCACGCAGTCTGCCATTCTGTGCAACACCGCTGCGAGCGGCGCTGAAGCGCTCAGGCTTCTTGAAAGTGAGCGGTTCGATGCTGTGATATCCGATTTGCTGATGCCTGGTATCTCCGGTATGGAGCTGTTGGCTGAGGTCCGCCGGCGATATCCGTATATGGCTTTCCTAGTGGCTACCGGGGTGGACGACATTCGCGTGGGCGTGCAAGCCATGCATCAGGGAGCAGACGACTATCTTGTGAAGCCCTTCGACCTAGAGATCGTCGTCGTTAGCCTCAACCGCGCCCTCGAAAAGAAACGCTTGGAGCGCGAAGTGGAAAACTACCGCTGTCACCTTGAAGCAATGGTCTCCGAAAGAACTCAGCAACTTCAAACTGCTTTGAGGCAGACTGAGAGGAGCTACGAGGACACCCTGGAAGCCCTCGGGGCAGCGATCGATCTGCGCGACAGTCCAACAGCCGGACACTCCCGTCGAGTATTCCTGTATTCGATGGAAATTGCCAAAGAAATGGGCGGTTTGGAAAATGGATTCAAAAGCATCGCCATGGGGTCTTGGCTGCACGACATCGGGAAACTGGCGATACCTGACCGGATTCTTCTCAAGCCGGGCCCTCTAACTGAAGAGGAATGGGAGATAATGCGCGGTCACGTACGGATCGGCTACGAGCTCGTAAACAGAATATCTTTTTTGGCTGAGGCTTCTGAGATTGTCCTCACACATCACGAACGCTACAACGGTAGCGGGTATCCGCAAGGCTTGAAGGGAGAGCACATTCCTCAAGGCGCCAGGATTTTCGCCGTGGCGGACACACTCGACGCGATGACATCCGATCGCCCCTATCGTTCCGCTCTGCCATTTCAAACGGCGCGAGATGCAATCGAGCGCGGCTCAAGAATTCTGTACGACCCCGATGTCGTACGCGCGTTCTATGGTGTGTCCGATGAGGTTTGGAAAACAATCGGCAACCAAACAGAAGGTGTTCAGGCCAGCTCCGTGGTGGCTGCCGGAAAAAAACCTGTGATTGAAATCGCAGACACCGACAATAGTCTTGCGGAGTAAAGTCGACGGATCTCTCAGTTTGAGCGGTGGCATTGTCCGGCTCTTGCAGACGCGCAGAACGGCATTCTTAACTCCTTAGTTGTCGGCCCCCCAGCATTCCCCCCGCAGATACAGGTATCAATGGATCGGAATTCTTTGCGGGCTATATTACACAAGCTACGAGCGTCCCCAAGTCCTCCCGGCGAATCCCTCGCGATTCTGCCGGAACCAGCAGGAAAGCGCTTGATATAAGCGCACTTTTGCGTTGGGAGGAAATCGTGAGGATAGAACGATCGAATTGGTTATGCATCGTCCAAGGCGCAGTAATTTGCGGGCTAGCATTATTCGCATATCCGGCTCGCGGTCAACAACCAGTAGGGCGAGTTCCCGCTGGGACCGAGACGAGCCCAGACAACCTGCCGGACGCCCCCGTCGCCCAGTCTGATTCGCCTCGATCTGGAGCCCGGCACTTGTCGTTTGGCGAGCGATTCCATTTATACGAGCACACATTTATTGAACCTCAATCCGTAATCGCCCCCGCGCTCGGAGCGGCGATCGATCAGGGACTGAATAGCCCTAAAGAGTGGGGACAGGGAGCGGCGGGATTCGGTACACGATTTGGTTCGAATTACGGAAGGGAAGTAATCGCGCGCACCATCCGCTTCGGCGTCGCGGCTACAGACCACGAAGACCCTCGATACGTCCCTTCGAATCGATCGGGTTTCGGACCCCGCGTAAAATGGGCCGTCCTCAGAACCTATTTTACAAGCACCGATTCTGGTACGCCTATCCCCGCGTTTTCCCGCTTTGCAGGCGCATACGGTGCGGCATTCATCTCTAACGCCTGGTATCCCAAATCACAGGCCGATGCGCCCCACGCTGTGGAGCGAGGTTCGGTCTCGCTCGCCACTAGCGCAGGCTGGAATGTATTTAGAGAATTTTGGCCCGATCTTCGGAATAAGCTGCACCATCGCGAATAAACCGCCCCTGATATGTCCGAACCAATCTAGAGGGTTCGCTGTATCGACAATTAAGGCGGCCGGTCGTTTCATTAATTGGAGCTGACTTTAATGTGCTTGTCGTCGCTCGACCGGCCGCAGACGGTGCGACCTCGGCCGTTTTTAAAAATCTTCGTCATTCAGGGGCCTCGATGGCTTGTTCGGAGAGCAGTCTGGAAACGTTACGGGCAGATAGCGCTCCTGCCGCTAACAAAACCGGACCGGCCCATCTCCCCTCGAAGATAACCATTGCTCGCCTCCTTCAGCCGCACTCGCCTGCTTTGATAGCGGCGTTTGTCGCCGTGCTTGGCGAAACATTGGCCGATATCCTCGAGCCTTGGCCCATCAAAATCGTAGTCGATAGTCTTCTGCAGCACAAAAAACTGCCCGGTTGGATCGGGGCATTTGTTTTGCGATTCTTCGGCGAGAACCAGATGGCGTTGTTGAATTTTGCCGTTGCTACCGTCGCAGCGATCGCCTTAGTGGGAGCCGTCAGTTCTTATGTTGAAAAATATCTCACCACCAGCATCGGCCAGTGGGTGACACACGACTTGCGCCGCGCTGTCTACAATCACATTCAGCGTCTTTCGCTCGCCGAATACGGAGAGGCGAGAACGGGCGACCTGATCACGCGCATCACAAGTGACGTTGCGTCGGTTCAGGATTTCATAACTTCGGCTTTGCTGGGAATCATCGTCAATATTCTGACGCTCGTGGGCATGATCGGCGTCATGCTTTATATCAACTGGCGGTTCACGTTGATAGCTCTTTCCATCGCCCCCGTCCTTTTCGCCGTCGTTTACTACTATACGAGAGAAATCAAACGTGCCTCGAGAGCCGTCCGGAAGACTGAGAGTGAGCTGACGTCAGTTGTGCAAGAGGTGCTCAGTTCCATTCGAGTGGTGAAGGCGTTCGCCCGTGAGGACTACGAACTGCAACGGTTTGAAACGCAGAGTATGGAAAATGTCGAAATAGCCCTGCGAGCGCGAAGTGTGAAAGCAAAACTTTCTCCGATCGTCGAAGTGATTGTCGCGATCGGAACCTGCTTGGTACTCGGCTACGGCGCGAGACTCGCGATAGCCGGCAAACTTAGTGCGGGCGTGTTGATCGTCTTTCTTCTGTACCTCGGGAAGATGTACAAGCCCATGCGGGACCTGTCGAAGATGACCGACACAGTTTCGAAAGCGATGGTGGGTTACGAACGCATCCAGGAAGTGCTCGGAATCGAGAGCCAGGTCCGGGACTTGCCGAAAGCACGGCGCGCCCCGAAGTTCAAAGGTGAAATCGAGTTCGAACACGTCGATTTCGGCTATCAGAGCGACAGTCCGGTTTTGAAGGACATCGGCTTCAAGATCGAACCCGGCCAAATGGCTGCGTTCGTAGGTCCGTCGGGAATGGGGAAGACAACCATTATTAGCCTAATCCCGCGTTTTTATGACCCCTCATCGGGCGTTGTAAAAATAGACGGCCGCGACATTCGCGGCTACACCCAAAAATCGCTGCGAGAGCAAATTAGTTTCGTCCTCCAGGACACTCTGCTCTTCCGCGCTTCGGTGTGGGAAAACATCGCCTACGGTAAGCCGGGTGCGTCGCGCTCCGAAATCATGAAGGCTGCCGAACTGGCCAACGCCCACGAGTTCATCGAAAAAATGCCCGAAGGCTACGACACGATGGTCGGAGAACGTGGTGTCTCGCTTTCGGGCGGGCAACGCCAAAGAATAGCTATCGCTCGCGCGGTCATTCGCGACACTCCCATACTGATTCTCGATGAACCGACATCCGGCTTGGATGCAGCTTCCGCGCAAACGGTAATTGAGGCGCTGGACCGGCTGATGAAGGGCAGAACTTCAATTCTCGTCGCTCATCATCTCGCCACCATCCAGCACGCCGACATCGTTTTTGTGATCAAGGATTCCGAAATCGTGGAACGCGGAACCCACGACGAGCTAGTTACGGCGGGCGGTGTTTACGCCGAGCTTCACAACATCCAAACGTCGGCGGTTCCGCAGGTAAGTGTTCCTGATTCTTCACACACGCAGGGAGGCATCGAATGCAGCGAAGCACGTTAATTCTAAAGTCGATTCTTGTGCTCCTTATGCTCGTGTCCACGGCGGCGTTCGGTTTGCAGAAAAAACACGATGACCAGGACAAGAAGGAGGCTCAGAAAGAACAGAGAGAGAATGCCGCAGATCTTCCCGCGGTGATTTGGCGTGATCCGGGCGACATTTCGACTCTGAATCTTGTTTACGGCGCCGGCGGAGCCGAACACGCGCCTGATCCCAACGGCACCTACACATTCGACAAAGAAGACATGGAAGGAACGAGCCCAAAATTCGATGTGAAAGATGGAAATGGTACCAAATGGCGGATAAAGCTGGGTCAGGAGCCTCAGGCTGAAACAGCGGCAACGCGACTGCTCTGGGCCGCAGGATACTTCGTTGATGAAGACTATTACCTGCCCGAGGTTAAGGTTGCCGGACTTCCAAAACTTCACCGAGGTCAGGAATTCGTCTCCGGAGACGGCATCGTCCGCCGGGCTCGTCTCGAGCGAAAAGACAAAGAAATAAAAAAGATCGGAAATTGGGACTGGTTCAAGAATCCCTTTACGGGGACGAAGGAACTGAATGGCCTTCGCGTGATGATGTCCCTGCTCAACAATTGGGACTTGAAAGTGATCAACAACTCAATTTATGTGGTCGACGGCGAACGCCGGTATGTGGTGAGCGATGCGGGCGCGACCTTCGGCAAAACCGGCAACAGCATCAGCAGATCGAAAAGTAACTTGAAAGGGTACGAAGAATCGAAATTCATCAACAAAGAGACTCCCGAAGAAGTTGATTTCGTTATGCATAGCCGCCCGTTTATTCTCACCGCCGTCAACGCTCCCAACTACAGTAAGCGCAGCAATATGGAAAATGTAACCAAACATATTCCTCGCGCCGACGCCAAATGGCTGGGCCAATTACTCGGTCAGCTTTCGGAGAATCAAATCCGCGACTGTTTCCGCACCGCGGGATACACCGACGACGAGGTAGACGGATATACGAAAGAGGTCCAGAGGCGAATTGCAGCGTTGAACGCACTGTGAGCGCTTCCCGCCACTCTCTCGCGTTTATTCATCCCCGGTCCTGTCGCGGACCAGTGGCGGAATTCCGCGCTTCGATGCAAAATAACAATATGGATCGCGCGTTGCGAAAGGCGGGAACCCCGACGTGAAATTGATCATCCAGCCGGACGACGGACCGGACTCGCTTCTCTCCGCGATTAAGAACGCCAAGAAAAGCATCGAGATCGCCATTTTTCGCTTCGACCGCAGCGACCTGGAATCCTCGTTGAAGGCCGCGGTCGCCAAGGGCGTAAAGGTCACGGCGCTCATCGCCGATGTGAATCGCGGCGGCGAGAAGAACCTGCGCCAGCTCGAGATGCGTTTTTTGAAAGAGGGCATTACCGTGGCGCGCACTGCGGACGACTTGATCCGCTATCACGATAAGATGGTCGTCATCGACCGGCGCGTTCTCTACATGCTATCGTTCAACTTTACCCACTTGGATATCGATCACAGCCGCGGCTTCGGTATCGTCACTACGAAGGCATCAATCGTCCAGGAGGCGGCCAAGCTTTTCGAGGCTGATTGCGCGCGACGCAGCTACTCTGCGGGACTCGATACGTTTGTCGTCAGTCCGACGAACTCGCGAAAAGTGCTTCGCAGCTTCCTCAAGCGCGCGAAAAAACAATTGCTTATCTATGATCCGCAGATTTCGGATAAGGAAATGATCGGTATTTTGCAGGATCGGGCCAAATCCGGCGTTGAAGTCCGGGTGATCGGAAAGATCAGCGGCCGCGCCAGCGTGCCAGTTCACAAACTAACGCACATGCGCCTGCACACCCGCACGATTATTCGCGACGGCCACCAGGCTTTCGTTGGCAGCCAGAGCCTACGTCCCGCCGAGCTGGACTCCCGCCGGGAAGTCGGGCTCATCGTTCGCGATTCGAAAGTTGTCAAAAAGCTGCTTGGCTGTTTTGAAGGCGATTGGGAAACTACTCCAGGCGCCAGCCAGCAAGATATTAAGGAAGATGAAGCTCCTCAGGTGGCCCAAAAGGAAGAAGCCGAAAAGGCTGTCGCTGTTCTTGTTCAGGAGCTCCGTCCACTTACTGGCACGGTAAGAAAAGCGGTAAAAAAGGTCGTGGCGAAGGCCGGTGAAGAAGTGCTCCACGACAAAATCGTCAAGTCGACTGTGAAGAAAGTCGTCAAGAAAGCTGTAAAGCAGGCGGTCAAGGAAGCAACCCGCGGCTCCCGTACCGCGTAAATTTTCAAAGCGGAAACGCCGCGTCTGAATTAAGCTATGGAAACGAATCAACGCATCGGATGTCATCTTCTTCATTCTCTGTTGCCGGTCGTACTTCTTGCGGCCGGTTGCGCGTCCACCGCCCGGAACCAGCAAGCCGCCTTGCCGAAGGAGCAGCCGGAAAACGCCGCGGGCTACAAAGAATTCCTGACGCGTGTGCAAACGTACGCCGATTTGCACAAGTCGATATCGTCGACTCTTCCCGCTCTCAAATCCACGGACGTGCCCGAACTCATCACGGCTCATCAGCAGGCGCTGGCAAGAAAGATTCGCGAGGCTCGGTCAAACGCCAAACGCGGAGATATTTTCACCGAAGAGGCCGAGAAATCTTTCCGGAGCGCAATTCAGGATGAATTCCGAGGCTCTCAGGGCCATGAAGCTCGCACCACGATTCGGCAAGGGGAACCGCTCAAGGAGACTCAGCTTCGCGTCAATGAGGCGTACCCCGACGGAGTGCCGTTCACCACCGTTCCACCGACTCTGCTGCTCAAGTTCCCGAAGCTGCCTGACCAGGTGACGTACCGGATCGTCGGCCACGATCTCATTCTTTTGGACTCAGAAGCAAATCTTGTAGTCGATACCATTCCCGGTAGCATTCCGTAGACTCTCAAGTTCCCGGACGGACTCATGCGAAAACGGCTCTTTCTCATTTTGAGTTTGGTCGGCGTCTTCTTCCTGCTCGCGAGCGCGGACCAATTCAAGTTTCCGCTCAAGCCTAACTCCGTGCGCTTCGCGGCCATCGGCGATATGGGAACCGGCGCGACGCCGCAATATGAAGTCGCTCAGCGCATGTTCACCGTTCGCCAGACTTTCCCATTCGAGTTCGTCATCATGCTCGGCGACAACATCTACGGCGGCAGCAGTCCTAAGGATTTTGAAAAAAAGTTCGAAGTGCCATACAAGCCGCTCCTGGATGCGGGCGTGAAGTTTTACGCCTCGCTGGGCAACCACGACAATCCAAACGAGCGCTTCTACAAACTCTTTAACATGAACGAAGCGAAGTATTACACCTTCACAAAAGGCAACGTGCACTTCTTCGTGCTCGACAGCAACTACATGGACTCAAATCAACTTGCCTGGCTGGAAAAGCAATTGCAGAGCGCCGGGAACAAAGATTGGAAGATCTGTTACTTCCATCACCCCCTGTACTCTTCGGGAAAAACTCATGGGTCTTCCGTCGAGTTGCGGTCGCTGATCGAGCCGCTGTTCATCAAGTATCGAGTGGACGCCGTGTTTTCCGGCCACGACCACGTCTACGAGAGAGTTCACCCCCAGAAAGGAATCTACTACTTCACCGAAGGATCTTCCGGCCAACTGCGGGACGGCGATTTGGCAAAAACCGCTCTGACGGAAGACGGGTTCGATACCGATCGCACATTCATGTTGGTCGAAATTGCCGGCGATGAAATGTATTTCCAGACACTTTCGCGCGCCGGCACTCAAGTCGACTCTGGCATGCTTCCGCGCCACGTTCCACCGCCCGATATCGCCACTACCAAATGAACGTTTGAGGCCTGGTGGAAAGGCTTCGGAGAGGGTTGTGTGGCTGATATCGAAATCGCTACTTCAGCGACGATTAGAAACGCCGCCCTCCTTTGTTTTCAGTCATTTACGGCCATTTCCAATCGGCCCCCACTGTCGATTAGAACTGCCTAAAAAGCAAAAAGCGCCCTCAGCGTGACTTCCGCCAGGACGCTCCTTCTAACCAAACAATCTTCAAACTGCCAAACAACTCTATCACAACCGTTACCGAATCGCCAGAAAAAAATGACGACTGAATGGGCTTATCGAAATCTGTGTGAGACTTCGAACCTCCGGCCTCAACGGTTGAAGCCGCACTGATTTTGACGCCTATTTTACGGCACGGCTGAAGCAGTTCCCTACCCTAGCCTAAAACACCGGCCATCACACAGACTTTTTATCGCCCTTGAGGATCAGTCTTGAGGGCGAAGGCATGGCGCAAGCTAGAAAAAGAGTTTGATAGCGAATTGAATCTGTCGCGCCGGGAAGGCCTGCAAGATCTGCCCGAAGAACGGATCGAGGGCAGAACATGCGTTAGCTCCACTGGCGGTGGCGATGCAATTATTCGGAAACTTTGCCGAGAAATTGCCGGTGATATCGGAAAATATCACACCGACGCGGCTGTAGGGCTCGCGAAAGTTGGCATTGTTGAAGAGGTTGAAGAACTCCACCTTGAACTGCAAGTTCGCCCTCTCACTTTTTCCCAAGTGCGTGTCCTTAAGAATCGAAAAATCGAAGTTAATGTATTTCGGGCCCGTAAAAGCGTTGCGCCCCAAGGCACCGGGCTGCAAATTAAAGGTCGGCGTGAAATCGAAGGCGTTAATGGGGATCGCGTTTTGCGGATTGTTGTCGTTGATATGCACTGGTCCAACGACATCGGGACGCAGCGGAGTACCGAGGACATCGGAGTACACGGTGAATGGCTGGCCCGATTGAAGGGTGGTGATCCCCGCCAGTTGCCATCCCGTGCCAATCCGAGGAGCCCAGCGAGGCAACGAATAAATGTACTCAATTACACCGCGATGGCGAATATCGAAATCAGAAACGCCGCGTTCACCGGCGAGATTGGTGGAATCCTGCGGGAGGCGTGGCCGCGTCGTGACGATGGGAAGGTTCCCTTGCAGGCTGAGAGTAGGACTAATGTTGTTGGCGCCCGCCAACTCGTCGGGATTGAGGACAGAACTGGAGACTATCAAGTCCGCAACCAGTGGTGAAAGAAGAAATACTTGAGGCTGCAGACTGGAGGAGTCATCGATCGATTTGGCCCATTGATAGAACGTGTGTAGTTGGAGTCCATGGAAGTTCCGAGTGTCGAATCGAATCTGCAATGAATTGAAGGTAGAGTTCGCGGTGTTTTGCTGGTTTACGACCCCGGCGAACAGAAATGGGCTTTGCACGAGATTGGTGCAGGCGCTGGAACCTGAAAGGAATTCAGCGGGTGTGCATTGGCTAATGGCCGCGAGCTGCGGCAGTCTGTGGCCCGACGAGCCCACATAAGCCACCTCAACGACACCCTTGCTTCCCAGTTGCTGTTGGACTCCCAAATGATATTGGTTGACGTAGGAAGTTTTATTGCGCTGATCAACGGCGGTGATGGAATAGGGAAACAAACCCCAATCAGATCCCGAGTTAGGATTGCTGGAGGTTGTCAGGCAACCGGTATCGGATACTGCGGGACCGCAAGCCGAAAACGTATCGCCCAACGCGAAGTTCGGGCGAAAGGCAAATGACTGTTGAATAAACGGAGGATTCAGCAACATATTGACGGAGGGTTCGAGCGCCTGCTGGTCGAACATCAAAGCGTATCCGCCTCGCAGGACCGTCCGTCCGTTGCTCCGAGGATCCCAAGAAAAGCCGATCCGCGGTCCCCAGTTGTTATAGTCGCTGTTGTAGCCGGCGCGAGGAGCGGGGTGAGCCGCTGTCCCAATTACATCACCGAGGGGATCGAATTCTGTAGTTGAGCCGCCCTGGATCAAGGCACCTTGGGCACCGAGGTTGGGATAAAAGTTCACGAGACGATTATCGAGCTCGACAGGCGCGGTGTTCACCTCATAACGAATGCCGTAATTTACGGTGAAATTGTGCCGGATACGCCACTGATCCTGGACGTACCAGTCGATCGAATTCGTCGTGAACTTTCGCTCGAAACTATTTCCGAATTGGGCGCACGCCTGAGCGTAGGCGGCAACCAAAGCTTGCAGGGATTGTGGACAAATGCGGGCGATTGAGGCCACGTCCGGTGCACCAGTCGCAGCGACAAAGCTGCCAGAGAAGAAACCTAGTACACCGCGAGCTGCCGCGTCGTTATTGACATTCAGGCGAACGTGCCGGTACTCGGCGCCGAATTTCCACGCGTGCCGCCCGCGCGTGAAACCGACGTTGTCAGCAAAGGACCAGACATTATCAGCGCGATTGCTGGGAGTCGACTCGTTCGCCCCGAGTGTGCTGAAAGGAGCAAATGAGCCAAACGTTCCGCCGACGATGATCGTGGGCAAGCCCTGGTTGGTAAAGTTCAGATTCTGAAAACCAAGTGTTGTGGGGTCGACACCAGCGTCCTGCGCCGAAGTGGTGAGGCGGAAGCGATTCCATCCCGCGCGGAACTCGTTGGTCATTCGAGGCGAAATCTGCTGGACGAGATTGTAACTAAAATTTTGGTTCCGGCCGTTCACGCGTGTGCCGTTACCCGGATAAGCTGGTGTCTCCGAGATGTCTCCTCCCTGTAACTGATTGATCCGCTGGATATTGTGCTTGAAGCTCATACTAACGCGATCGCTCTTGCGCCAGTCGATCCTTTCGAGGAAATTGTCACTGTCCGTGTGGTTCCCGGTCTGCCCGACTGCGAAGGCGCCAGAACCGAGAGGCAACCCGTTCGGGTTAGTGGAATCAAAGGCGAGAAAACCAGTCGGATTTGTGAACGGAGTAGCCGGCACGTTGGGAGCCGGATAAAGGTTGTAAAGCGCCAGCGCCGTTGGGTCGCAAGGACCTCCTTCGAAAGCCGCGCAGTCCGTCGCGGAGCGGAATGTTGTGCCAGGCACCTGCTCGAACAGCGGCCGAGGATTCACGAGACGAAAGCTTTCCCAGTTGAAGAAGCCGAATAGCTTGTCCTTGACCAATGCGCCGCCTATATTTCCGCCGAACTGATTCTGGTTCACCAGGGGGTTGTGCACGTTGAAGAGAGGCGCGAGCGTGGGGTCGGTCAAGGGATTCGGATTGCCGGGAAGGCTGACTTGGATTTCGCGAGCGTATTGATCGAAGGTGCCTCCGCTGAACGCGGAAAAGAAATTTCCGGCGCTGAGAGCCGAGTTGCGATTGAACTCAAAAAGCTCTCCATGGAAGGCATTGCTACCGCTGCGGCTGACGAGGTTAATCTGGGCGCCTCCACTGCGGCCGAACTCCGCGTTTTCAGTGGAAGCTTGCACGCGGAATTCCTGCAGGGCCTCGACAATCTGAAACGGAAGCGATTGATTGAGGGTGTAGTCGTTGTTGTCGGCGCCGTCGAGTAAGAAGTTGTTCATGTCGCCGCGGGCCCCGTTGACGGACAACGAAGCGCCCTGCAGAACGGAACCCTGCGCGACCGGGTAGGTGCCCGGGACCAGCAGGGCCAGGTCGATGAAGTCACGGTTGGCCAGCGGAAGCGTGTGAACCGAGCGGCTGTCGATCACTCCGCTCTGGGTAGTGCTCAGGAGATCAATCGAAACCGAGGGCGCTCTCGCCGACTGCCGCGGAGCCGGCGCAGCTGCTTGCGGCTGCGGTTGGGAAGGTTCTTGCACCGCGACCGGCGGATTTGCCTGGACCGACGACACGAGCAAGAAAGGCGGCAACACGAGCTTCTCCTCGTCCACCTGCACGATAATATTGGTCAGTACGGCCGGGGAGAAACCGCTCTTCTCGACGGAGATCACGTAGTTCTCTGCTGGGGGAACGTTATTAAAGGTGTAGGTGCCGTCGGAACCGGTAGTCTGCGTTTGGGAGAAGGCGACGCTAGCGTTGATTAAGTGAACCGTTGCTCCGGAAACCGGTGTTCCGGTGGCATAGACCTCGCCAGTGATGGTGGCATTCTGGGTGCCGGCCCGCGCGTGAAGGCATAGCGCACCAAAAATCAGAACAAGAATGACGGAACGGCGCGGCGTCCTCATCGGTTTGCTCCTATGCAAGCTGTGTCTCTATGAGGCAATCTGTGGGAATCCATAAACTGGCGAATGCTACTCAACGCGAGATTGCCTGTCAAACCAATTCTGCCTTTCTCGACAGGAAAAGTTACGGCGCGCTCGCGCCTGCGCTCTGCGAGTATAGAGACATGATTTTCGGAGAGACGTATTGTTTTGGAGGCTGAAATTGGCGCGAGTCTTTCTTCAAGGCGCGAAAGTCCGCCACCGCAAGATCCTTCTGCTGGGTATCTCGCTCCCCCGAGAGAAAGTAACGCGAGGCACGGGTGGCTCCGCGGAAGAAGTAAGCGAGCGCAATCTTGCGCCCGTGATTGGCCAGGTACGCGCCAAACTGCTGCTCCGCCTGATCGTACTTCCCCGCAAAGTAGGCTTCGAGCCCAAGGCGCAGCGGCTCTTGGTCCGCCATTTCCTGAGCGGTTTTCAGCAGGGGCGGAACTTCATGATTTGCCGGATCGAGCATTTCGGCTGTCTTCAGCTTGTCGACTGCTGCCGCGTACTGTAGGCCGCTCACGTCCGCGCGAGCTTCTTCGATGAGTTGCTGGGCAACCTGCCTGGGATCTTTTCCGGCATCCGCGACCGTTTTCTTCGTCTTCTCGCGCACGACGGCATCCTCCTTGAGGGCCGCGTCGATTCGAGGAACGTAGGACTGAGCTTCGGCGGCATGGGAACCTCCCTTTTGAATCAATGCCTTGAAGCGCGTCTTCGCATCTGGATAGCGTTTGTCATTAAAGGCCCTGACGGCCTCATCGAACGCCTGCTGATCGCTCTCGTTCTCCTTTTTCCGGATCTCAGCTTCTCGGCGGTCTTTGATGCGCTGTAGGTACGAGCGGGCATCGTCGGCTCGCGCGCCCTTTGCCTGTTCGATTTGCCCGAATTGAGTTGCAGCTTCGGTATCCCGCCCTTCGTTAAAGAGTTGAACGGCTTGTTGGAAAAGATTTTCCTCTCGCACCCGAGCTTCGATTTTCTTCAGATAGTCGTCCATTTCAGCACGATACTTAGGATGGTTCAGGGCGAGACTGCGGCCCTGCGTAAATTTTGGCTTGGCTTGATCAAATTGCCCCTGTTTGAAAAGCTCCAGCCCCTGCTTGTACAGCCTCTCTTCTTGTTCGTAAGTTCGTCTCGCGGAATCGCACGCGGGGTTTAAATAAGTGCGGACGTCTTTGTAACCAGCGTTTTCCTTCTCGATCTGCTTTAGGGCATCACAGGCGTCCTCCATCTTGGCTTCGTTGAAGGATTGGATAGCTTTTTGATAGCGTTCTTCGAGGGTCTGTTGGGCAGATGCGGCGAAAGCAAAAAGAGACACGGCCGCTGCAAGACCGAGAAGGACCAGTCCAACAAGCTCAATACGCCGAGAGCAGCTTTTGCACAAGATCGTCAATCTTTACCTCAGGAAAAACGCAACTATACGCGGATACCGACGCTCGTTCTACGGAGGCTTCCACTTTGCAATTGCTTTGGCCGTTCTTCAGCTCGATTACGTAGCGCCCGGGCGGGAGTGCGACCTGGAGCGGTGTCTCCCCGGTGATGTTCAGATGCTCGCCTTTCGCATTGCTCACGTTGGCAACTTCGGCCCACGGAGCCGCCGTCAGCTGGATATAGCCGGAGGCGCTCCGGCCCCGTGCGTACCATGTCCAAACACCGGCTAGGACGATGGCCGCGACACCCAATATTGCCGCGACGGCAATCAGCGGCTTCCTGGACGCCGCTGGTTCCCTCGAAGCCCCGCTCTTGGATACAACGCGAGGCTCCCGGCGTTTTGTGGGAACGCGCACCAATTGCGGGATGCCCTGTTCGCTCGCGCGTCGCTGCGCCTCTTCGAGCAGCGACTTTGCCTGCGCTGCTAGCTCGGGCGAGTCGACTGATTCCCACGTGACCGACGTCAGCAGTTCTATCGCGTGTGGGTATTCCATGCGCCCAACTGCCACCTGCGCTTCTTCCAGGAGCTTGGCCCGCTCTTCCCGATGCAGCCGAGACGCCTCTTCCCGGACACGCTTCTGAAGCGCCAGCAGTGTCGGCTCGCTGGGATAGGGTTTCAGCGCCTGATCGAGCAGTGATTCAGCGGCACTGATATCCTCTTCGGCCAAGCATTTCTTGATCTGGTCCGCAGCAGTGCGCACGAAATTGGCCCGGTCCACGTCCTGGCGGCACTGAGAATAGACGCGCTGAAAGTTTTCGTTCTTGAAGTAGGCTTTCGGAGCTCCGTCGAAAAGAGCCACTGCCTTTGCCGCTTCGCCGGACTGCAGCATTTGCAGCGCACTGGCGATGATTTCTTCACGCCGCAGCTCGGAGGCTTGTCGCTGCTTTCGAACCGTCGCCAAAAGCGCGTCGATTTCAGTGGTTTTTAATTTGGTTCGAGCCTCCAGCAGGAATTTCTCCGCGTCCGCATACTGTTCTTCACGCAGATAACCTTGGGCTCGGGAAAGCACCTGGCGTTCGCTTTCGCGCCGGTCGGCCTCGTCGAGAAGGGATTTGGCTTGCGCAGCCAATTCTGATAGGTCGGGCGATTCCCACGATAGCGAGTTGAGCAACTTGATGGCACCGGCGTATTCCATACGGCCCAGCGCGACTCGGGCTTCCTCGAGGAGTTTCTTTCGCTGCTCGCGTCGCAGCTGAAGCTCCTCTTCCCGTAACCGCTTCTGAAGCGCCAGCAGCGCGGCTTCACTGGGATACTGTTTCAGCGCCTGATCCAGCACTGACTGGGCGGATCCAAGGTCTTCTTCGGCGAGCGCTTTCTCGGTTTGATCGACCGCAGTGCGCACAAAATGAGCGCGATCGAGGCTTTGCCAGCATTGGGAATATACGCGCTGGAATTCTTCGTCTTTGAAATACGCTTTTGGCGCGGGCTCGAACAGTGCGACGGCCTTGGCCGCGTCGCCCGACTGGAGAAGTTTGAGAGCGCCCGTAATGATCTCTTTGCGACGTTTCACAAATTGTTCACGCTGCTGACAGGCGTCGGCGAGGAGCGCCTCGATCTCAGTGCTTTTCAAATCCGCTTGACCGCGCTCCAGAACCTGCACGGCTTCGTCAAACTGATGCTCGCTCAGGTGGGTTCGTGCGCGCGACAACACACGGCGAGTGCGTTCTTCCCGTTGCTGTTCCGTCTGGCGCTCGCGGACGAATTGAAGCAAATCGGTTATCTCGGGAGACTGCCCGATCTGGTTCAGGCTCTTTTCCAGGATTTGGATCGCGCCGTCGAAGTTTTTGGCGCGTACCTGCTCGTTCGCCTTTTGGACGGCCTCCCGGCTCACCTCTTCGCGGGCGCTTTGCTCGTGGGTTTCCTGCACGGACTTAAGATAGGCAGATAACCGGGGATCATCCGGTATCTTTTGGATTGCCCGCTCGAGGACCGCCAATGCGGATGAGAATTGGTTTTTTTGGACGAAATCGCCGGCGGCCTGCAATTGTTCGTCGACGTAGCTTCGCTTCTTGTCGACCTCCAAGCGGCGAACTACCTGCGCGTGCAACCGCAATATCTGAGGCTCATCTTGGAATTCACGCAGCGCATCATCGGCCGCCTTTTGCGCAAGTTCCAGTTTTCCTTTGCTGAGGTCCTCTTCGATTTCGGCTACGCGCTCGACCAGTAGCTTACGTCTCTCTTCCTTTTGCTGATTGGCGCGGACCAAGCGTGTTAATGCGTCGACTTCGATATTGATGGCGTCGAGCTCGCGGGCACGGTCCAAGGATTCGAGGGCCTTGTCGAAATTCTTTTTCGCTAAGTGAGCGCGAGCGCCTTCGAGATATTCAGCGACTTGGCGAAGCCGCTCCTGCTCGTCGAGATCCCTACTCACCCAGTCCATCATTCCGAGTGCGGCGGAATTGTCCGGCTCAATTGTCAGCACGGCTAGTAGCTCGGCTTTCGCCCTTGGGAGGTCCGCCTCGGCGGCAAGTTTTTCCGCGCGCTCGAGATGGCGTCGGATTTTCGCTGCGCGGTCGCGCTTTTCGACTGCGAGCTGCTTGTACTGTTTGCCTATTTCATTCCCGGGATCCAAATGAAGCACTTCATCGATCCACCCCAGTGCATCTTCGAACTGTTCTGCCTCCAGAGCCTCCGTGGCCTGGGCAAGATTGTGTTCCACCTTTTGTTCGCGTAGACGAGACTGAATGTTGTCCCGAACCTGGGCAAGCAGGTCTTTCGCCAACTGGTGGCTGCTGTCGATCTCTAGAACCTTTTGTAATGATTCCTTGGCGATCGTGAAATCGCCGTGCTGCAGAGAACGCTGACCCTGCTCGAGGAACACGTCGATCGTGTCGCGCTTCAAACTGTCGGCGATCCGCTGTAGGTCGAACGCCATATCTTCGGCAGACTGATAGCGTTTCTCACGGTCCTTCGTCAGTGCGCGTTGGACGATCTGTTCTAAAGCTGGGGGACACTTCGGAATAAACTTGGTGATGGGTTGCGGCGGTTCATTGATGATCTTGATGAGAATCGAGGGCACATCGTCGCCCGGAAATGGCATCTCGTAAGTGAGGAGTTCGTAAAGAACGACACCGAGAGAAAAAACGTCGGAACGACCGTCGGCCGTCATGCCCTGCACCTGCTCGGGCGACATGTACATTACCGTGCCCAGCACGACGCCCGTGCGCGTCATCGAGGAGGCACCGACTCGCGCGATCCCGAAATCAACAATTTTCACTTGCCCGCTGGTGACCACGACGATATTGGCGGGCTTGACGTCGCGATGCACGATGCCGTGCTGGTGGGCATAGTCAAGGCCCTTGCAGGTGTCGATGACGATCTGGACTTTTTTCAGGATCGGAACATCGCGGCGCTCGGCGATGATTTTCTGAAGACTTTCTCCTTCGAGATACTCCATGGCGATGAACGGCACGCCATTCGCTTCGTCGATCTCATAAATGGTGACGATGTTAGGATGGGTAAGCTTGGCAGCCGCTTGGGCTTCGCGATAGAAACGCAGGAGGAGGTCGGGATTCCCGGCTACTTCCGCATTCGTAGTTTTCAGGGCGACAAGCCTGCCCAGCCTGGGGTCCTCGGCCCGATAGACAACGCCCATGGCGCCGCTGCCGAGTTCGCCGAGGATTTTATACTTGCCGAGTTTGCTTAGCATAGCGAGCTGGGCTGCCTCGCAGAGCCAAATTTCACACGTCCAACCACATCGCGACGACCGCGCGCAATTCTAAGCACTGGGTCAATCCCGCTCAAGCCCGAGAGTCCGTGAGTCGATCAGCAAGCACGCGAAGCAGCTGGTTTCCAATCATCAGAGTATCGCCGTCGCGCGCCAACGCACGTTTGCGGATCCGAGCGAAAGTGCCGTTTCGGGTTCCTAAATCTTCGAGAAAATAATCGCCATCGCGACGCTTGATTCGCGCGTGGGCGGCTGAGAGATACGGGTCGTCTGGAAAGGTGAAAGTCCCTTTGGAGCGCCCGAACGAAGTCTCGGCGCCAAGGAGCTCATAGTGGTCCGTTTCTTCATCTTTCGAATTTAGTTTGACCACCGAGGCCATTTGTGCCGTGGCCGCCGCGTCCGGAACGAAGGCAATCGTGCGGTCCGGAGACACTTTCTTTGGGAAACGTACATCGCTTCCATGTGCCACAAAACGCAGCCTTTGTTGCCCGATTTGGAAGATATCTCCAGCTTTCAGCCTGTGCGGTTCGCGAAGCCAGACGTATACGCCTCTCGGGCTGCCCAAATCCTCGACATACACTCCGTCGCCGAGCTGAGTAAGACGCGCGTGCTCTGGAGCTATCAACGGGTCGTCGGATAGGGATATCTCTCCCTTCTGTCCCGCAATTATGCCGGGATGATCAAGCACATGTCGCTCCCCCAAGCTGCCGTCCGCGCGAACCCGCACCAACGCAAAACGTAGCGCCTTCCGTGGGAGCTCTTCAATACCTGCCGCGCCGAGAATCGCGGTTTTGTCGAGGCCGCGAGCAGAGGGCGAAGCCACGCTCGCTTGCGCCGAGTCGGGGCCAGCAGTGCCGCCGCTGGTGCCGCGCTGAACGAGTTCAGCTAGATTCGAATGCAGGCCCGTAGCGAACGCCAACTGTTCTTTCGAGGGGCGGGGAGGCGCAGGCCCCACGCTCTCGTCCGGACCCAACACAACCGCATAGAGGTCCAGCTTTCCCACCTTTCCCTTCAACTCTACACCGGAGGCCTTCTTCCGAACGTGGATATCGGGAAGATGCCGGATTTTCTCGTAAACAGAGGGCGAAATAGCAATTTCGTCGGCATCGGTGGCGGCCTCGATTCGAGCAGTCACGTTGACCACATCGCCGAAAACATCGTTGCCCTTCAGGAGGGCCAATCCAACGTTGATCGCGACGCGAACGTGAATCTGATCGACGGGAGGCCTGTGGCGATTGCGCTCGGCCATGTTGCGTTGCATCGCAACCGCAGACCGCACCGCGCCTTCGACATCGCAGTAACGTGCGAGAACCGCATCGCCTATCGTCTTGATCACCGTACCACCGTGCTGTTCGACCAACGGGATCAGCACGTCCAAACACTTTTGAACCATCACCAAGCCGGCGACATCGCCATGCTCGTCGTAAAAGCGAGTGGACCCGACGATGTCCACAAACAGCACAGTGACCAGTTCTTTGCAGCGCTCGAGCTCGACATCCAGCCGAGCTCGCTCGCGGATTAGTTCTTCCAGTCTTCTTGAGGGTTCCTGTTCTATCATGGAAATTCAGCTCTGCCACTCGGCGAGCACAATCGTACACCTGACTTCTTGCTGGTGCCACTGGTCGCTCTACTGCCGTACCCAAAATCAAATAGTCTTTGAACTTTCGGCCCCGTGCCACGAGTACACTGGCTGATGTAGCGAGGGCAAGACCGAAATTCTATTGTCCGTCAATATAGCGAAACTCCAAGAAATAGAGGCTTCCATCGCGCCCAACAATCAGCTAGGTATTGGGTTCCTAATGCATTCGTTCGTGGTTTCGCGCATCAAATCCGAAAGGGGCTGTGTGGCGAAAGTCCGATACAAACCGATCCTCCTGGGCGAGACGTGGCGCCTGGCTCTGCAAGCGCTGAGAGTGAATAAGATCCGCACGATGCTGACGACGCTGGGCGTAGTCATTGGCAGTGCGTGCATCGTTCTTGTGGTGACGGTGGCGCTCACGGGGAAACGTTACGTCGTGTCGCAGATTGAGGGCGTTGGCGCGAATCTGGTTTATGGACAGGTGGTGCAATCTCGCGCTGAGCGGCTGGCAGACGAAATTACTCCCGCCGACCTAGAGGCTATCAAAGTTGGAGTCCCGAACGTGGTGGAGACAGCGGGCACTAACGATAATCCGATGAAGATGGCCGTCAACGGTGTCGAGCATTCGATAAGTCTCGTGGGCCTCACGCAAGGATTTGAACGAATCCGCAGATTGATCATAGTGCGGGGGCGATACTTCGACGAAGACGAGTTCGCGACCCAAAGTAAGGTGTGCGTCCTTTCTGAAGCGCTCGCTACCACTTTGTTTCCCACCGAGTATGCTGTGGGGAAGAAGATCCGTGTCGGCGAGTTGTACTTTACGGTGATCGGCGTTTTCAAGGAACGCGTCACCACATTTGGACAATCGGAAATAACCTCTGAATCGATCCTTGTCCCATTTTCTGTGATCAAGAACTACACGGGGACGGAGTACTTCAAGACATTTTATGCACAGGCGGACCGGCCCGAGGATGTGCTTGGGGTGACGGCAGCGGTAGGTGAGATTTTGCAAAGTCGGCATCGTCCAGAAGCACAGTATTTGGTTCAGAATTTGAGCGGCATCCTCGAAACCGCGAGAACGATCTCGGTGGCGCTGACGGTGCTTTTAATTCTGGTGGCATTCATTGCGTTAACCATCAGCGGAATCGGGATCATGAATATTATGCTCGTGACTGTGATCGAACGAACGCACGAAATTGGGATACGCAAGGCCATCGGCGCATCGAGCGACACGATCCGGCACCAGTTCCTGATGGAGGCGTTGTTGATCAGCGGAGTGGGGGCGCTCCTGGGCATTGCGATCGCGGTATTGATTCCGGCGGCGATCAATTATTCGGTCAGTTATATTCCGGCAGCCGGAGGTCTTCACGTTCCGATATCATGGATGTCCGTTGTGCTTTCCTTCGTCGTATCGTGCTCGACCGGATTAGTGTTCGGGTACCTCCCTGCGAATCGAGCAGCGAAACTCCAACCCACGGAATCGCTGCGCCATGAATAAGCGGTCCGACGGGATCAGATCGGCAAGTTGTAAACTCCCACCTCTTATTTCTTGGTTGCTTCTCCATACTTGCTCCCAGCGCCGCCAGCAGGACTGCGAAATGTCTTTCATAGATAGCAATCGTTCCCAGAATCTCCTGGACGGTTGAAATTTTTGTCAAACGTTGCAGCGAGCTTCCCGGAACCACAACTAGTGGACCCATGATTCCTCAGGCAGCAAGAATGGTTCTCATAGAAATCAAAGTCGGAGACGTCATTTTGCTAATCCTGCGAGGACCTTAACTTCACACTGGATTTTGTCGAAGCGGACGCGGCCGCGAGTGGCTGATTCGTCATCACGAATTTTCCACCGCTGTCCGCAACCATGATGAGTCTTGTGGACGCTACCAGATTCTTCAATCGCGGGAGCGCCGATTCGCTAGCTACCAAGTAATAGCGGTCTGTTTGTAGCCACAATTTTTCGAATTGCGAATCGTCAATAAACACGTTCGGCGCCCCAGGAGCGTAGGATCCGTATTCGAGATTGTTGCGGCGGCCGTTTAGAAGCAGGACGCCACGATTCGTGTAAAACATCACGGAGGAATACGTGTAATACTGGCGATCCACGATCAGCTCGCCAGGCGGGGATTGCGACAGCGCTTCGGCAAGCGGCCGGGACGATAAATACGGATCGAATACAACCAAGGCTAATCGAGCGGCCTGGAAAAAAATCACCATCATGATGGCGGTCGTCAGAAACGCGCGCTGACTCGTCGCGCGAATGGTTCCCACCGTGCCGATGAGGAACGCGAATGCTGCGACGAGCAGCGGCCTTCGAAGATAAGCAAGAGACGTAAGCGTCAGGTCTTCCATATGGCCAAGTGCAAGAGTGTAGGCGCTGGGGTGTCGTGTAAGCGCGGCGGAAATATCTCCGGGCGCGGGCGTATGTCGCACCAGGAAAAATAGGGCGAAGGCTGCCAACGCCGCGGTTCCAGCGATAGCCCCAAGCACTCGCGTTCCGCGCCGGATCCAAATGCTGTCTTCCGCCATCGCCGAACCCAAGAGCAACGCGAACGCGGAATAACACGGCATCGAGTAATATTCCTGCGTTGTAGAAAATGTGAAGAAAATGAGGACGAAGCCAATCCAGCAAAGCGCCAGCAATCGAGTACGTCCGGCGCGATCGATAGGTTTGAACGAGAGCTTTGCGATCGCGGGCAGATACGCACTCCACGGAAACAGCCAAAGAAGATGCAGTAGCCAGAAATAAAGGCGAGGAACCGTGTTGTAATCGCGCGGATAACGCAGATTCAAAAAACGAAGCACCTGCTCGTTCATGAAAAAGAACCAGAGAAAACCGTGATATTGACCGGGCACACTCCGGAATGTGAAATCGAAATACGGCGGGTTACGTAGTGTGGCGAGTATGTGCCAAGGCGCTGCGATTAACAGCGCGATTGCCGATCCGCTGAACGGATGCAGGCGCTTCCAGGTTCTGGCGGAAAATAGCTGTCGCGTCACAAACAAAAAGATCACGCCTGCGGCCACGGGGAAAAGCACAGCCACTAAGCTCTTCAGTAAAAGACCGATACCCAGGCTAGCTGCAAGCAGGAACGACCAGAACCAGGGGTGCGGTTCCTCCTCTTCGAGCGCCCGGAGCATCGCCCACATCGTCAGCGTCACTGTGAACGTCAGCATGACATCCGGAATCAGGACCCGCGTGAATAGAAACAGCCCGACGCACGTGGCCAGGCAAAGACCCACATAGAATCCCGAGCGGCGGCCGAAAGCCCACGCGCCGAATGCAGCTGTTAGCCAGCAGAGTCCGATGGCAGAGAGCGCAATCGGGATCCGAGCAGCCCAGTCGTGCACGCCAAACAGCTTGTACGCCATCGCTATCGCCCAGTAAACGAGCGGCGCTTTTTCCAGATAAACGATTCCGTCCAGTCGAGCAGTAACCCAGTCGCCCGACACAAGCATGTTCCGGGCAATCTGAGCCTGCACGGCGTCGACATCATCCACCAACGACGGCGGTGAAACGATGCAGGCGAGATAAACAGCCGCCGAGAACAGCACGACGACTAGGTATAGATAGCGGCTCGTTCCGTGACTGTTTGTTGGCGCACCATTTCGCGGGTTGACTGAATTCGCCATTTCTTCATCCACATGAAAAGGAGCATTATTCCCCACAGGTGATATCCAAAATTTGCCTTCCTTTCGAGATGGTGACGTACATGCGTCTGGAGTGCGTCGGGCTGGAACAGCTCAGCGTGATCTAAAACGCCTGTGGACACGGTGTCGAGCAGCAGTGAACGGAGCGGACCGCGCAGCCATTCGTGTGTTGGAATATCGAAGCCAACCTTCTTTCGCCACGGAATAGAATGTGGCAGCTTGTTCTTCATCAATTCTTTGAGAATGAATTTCTGGCGCGTACCACGAATCTTGAACCTCTCGGGCAACGTGCTAGCAAATTCAACAATCCGGTGATCGAGGAATGGCGGCCGCACTTCTACCGAATGAGCCATGCTCATTCGATCGGACTTGACCAGAATGTCGTCCGCCAGAAAATATTTCTGATCGAACCAGAGATATGGCGCCAGACGATCGTTCGTAGCCGGCAGACCACGCATCTCTCCGAGTAAACCGTCGAGCGAACCCGGAAGAGCAATACGCAACATCGAACGCTTTTCCGCCTCCGAGAACGTGCCGTTCCAGTAGATATGGGCACGCTCCGCAGACATGCGGCAGCCTTCGAGGAAACGCTTTGCTTTGTAATCGAAGCCGATCTTTTCGTCCGAGACCGGCCCAAGACGTGTAACACCGAGCGCCCCTCCAAGGATACTCGCCGGCAAATGACGCGCTCGCGTTGCGAGCCGGTTTGCGCGGTATGTTAGATAGCCGCCGAATAGTTCGTCAGCCCCTTCGCCGCTGAGCGCAACCGTAGTTTTTGTTTTGCTCAACTTAGACAAAAACCAAACGGGCAATGCCCCGGCGTCGGCGCTCGGTTCATCAGAGAAGAAGGCGAATTCTTCAATCGCGTCCTGCAGATTCGCGCCGGCATTCAAGTCCAATTCGGTGTGGTCGGTACCGTAATGGGCGGCGACTTTATGTATGTAGGCACTCTCGTCGAAACTTCGCCCCAGAAACGAGATCGAAAACGTCTTTAGCCGTGAATCGGACAGTTTCGAGGCATAGTGCAGCACGGTCGACGAATCAATGCCTCCGCTGAGCCACACGCCCAAGGGAACATCCGAAATCAGATGCTCCTTTATTGATTGTTTCAGAAGTGAGTCGAGCTCTTCCTGCGCATCGTGTAGCGTCCACTTGTGTTGCTGATCAAAAGGCAGTCGCCAGTAGGCTTCGGAGGAAATCTCTCCGTCTCGCCATTCAAGCCAATGTCCGGGCGGTACTTTTTCTATTCCGTCGACAAGCGTCCATGGGCATGGCACATAGTTCAGCGACAGGTAACAATCCAGACCTTCCAGGCTCAGACGGCGCTCAACTTCCGGATGGATCAGAATTGCCTTCAGCTCCGAGCCAAAAAACAGGTCTTCTCTGAAGCGCGCGATGTAAAGGGGCTTAATTCCCATCCGGTCTCGCGCCAGAACAAGCCTACGGGTAGATTTCGTCCATATAGCAAGGGCAAACATTCCCCGCAGTCGGGCGAAGCAGTCCGTGCCCCATTCGACGAAAGCGCGAAGAACTGTTTCTGTATCGCAATGGGAGCGAAATCGATGGCCGCGGCTCTGTAACTCGGCACGGAGTTCCTTGTGATTGTAGATTTCGCCATTGAAAACGATAGTGAAGTCGCCATCTTCGGTGGTGAGAGGCTGGTCGCCCGACTGGAGATCAATAATTCTCAGGCGCGTTGCTCCCAGCGACACGGTATGCGTTTCGAAGACACCTTGGTGATCAGGTCCGCGATGGACCAGCGTTTTCGTGGCATCTCGAATGCGACCAGGATCAGAAACCCAGTCTTTGTGTGTAAAGCCGACAATTCCGCACAACTGGCAGCATCCCGCAGCCCGCGGCAACTTGAAGTCGTCGCCTCGCCGCTCACAATCGGTATTCAGCTCGAGCAAGTCTTAACTTCATAAGACTTAGAGTCAAGTGTCATCTTGGAAGTTGCCTCACGTGGGTTTGCAACGAAAGGAAACAAAGTGTTGAAGCGGTGGTTGAACTAAGCGCTGGCTCGCCGAGGTCTAGTCGCGGTCGTCGGGTCTTCTGCCCTGAGAGACTCGTCCCAAAACTCCAATCGCGGCATCAATGACCGCCCGTCGCCATGACGGCAGGCTAACCCCAGGCTTCGATGCCGGCGCTTCATCCCACGTCGACCGATTATAAGGTTCCGGCAGCATTCCGCCGGACTCGATCTGTGGCGAAACAGTCCGGGCATCACTGTTCGCTGCGTCGGACGGTCCGAGTGAAACAATCACGTCAGGCTCGGATGGAATTCCGCTAACCGCGGGTGGAGTCGATACCGGTAGCCTTTTCCCGGCGGAACGCGCAGGCGGCTTCCTGTGCGCAATCATCCTTGGGGAGGCCGCCGAGAACCCGACAGGGTCCACCAACGGAGCACGGACCAGCAATGGTGGAGCGACGTCGATTGCCAGGGAGAGGGAGGACCATCCCGCGAAGACAACACATAAAGCAACGAAGGCGACCGAAATAGCGAGTTTCTGCATTCCGCGACTGCGCGGACGTTTTTCGGCCAACAAGGTCCGCACTCGAAAAGCCAAAAACGAGTTCAACAATGCCAAATGCGAGGGTGGATCAAGCTGTCGGCCGAGAACGCGGCGGCGCGCCAACCGCGCAAGGCACGAGGCGTAATCCGCCCGGCGCCCGCCCCGCAATTCCATAACAGCCCCGTCACATGCCAGCTCGCGCTCGCGATTCAGATTCCTCACAGCTAACCAAACCGCAGGATGAAAAAACCACAAACAGATAACGACGTCTCCCAGCGTGCCCCAGAGGAAATCCAGACGTCGAACGTGCATCAACTCATGGTACATAACGTCAATGAACTGTTCGCCGTCAAGGTACAAATCAAGGTCCTCAGGAATCAGGACCACCGGCTTCCATGTATAAGCAGTACCTGGCGAGGAAAGCCCGGGCAGCTCCAAAATGCGGAGTCGCGAAAGCCCGAGGTGACGGCATTCATGTTCAAAAGTGCGATTCAACTGCGTGGAAACTGGCCGCGCCTTTCTCAGGGCTTTACGCAGCGAACGCCGACGTCGAGCCAGGCGAAAAAACATGAGCATTACACCACCTACGTATCCGCACATGAGAAACTCACTGGCCAATTCCACGCGGTAGTTCCAGGCAATCGGAATCGTAACCTTGGTGGTTGCGCCGCTGCCGGCTGCGGATGGGTCTGCTACGACCCAGCGAGCAGCGACATCTGAGAACGATTGCGGCTGGAAAATTTGTGACAATAGGGTTGCCCAATAGAAGCCGGCCCCGATAAGAAAAATAAGCCACAGAATATGACGAATACGCGAACGTGAAGTCAACCGCGTCAGAGCAATAAAAAGTACATAGGCGGCCAGAATTCGAATACAACCGCTGGCGATTAGCCCAAGTCCGGCTAGATGTTGAGTGGATCCCATCTCACTTTGACGATTCACCTTCGTTTTTTGATCCCGATACCACTGAATCAACGCTTCGAGTTCATCAAGTTCTTCTTCCTTCACATGATTGCTATCGAGCAGATTCACCAGCATCGCTGCATAGGAACCCTGGAAATTCCGATCGAGCAGTCGCTTCGCCGAGGCTCCCCCGACTTCATCGCGAGTCACGCGCGAAATAAAAATAAAAGCCCGGCCGCGCCTCTTGTGTTCCACGAAGCCTTTGTTTTCCATAATTCGAAGGAGGCTCTGAACCGTTTTATAGTTTGCGCGCGGTTTCGCCGGTAGCCGTGCGGCGATGTCTTCCACCGTGCCTTCTCCTAGATCCCACAGCACATTCATGATGGGAAACTCCGCATTGGTGGGCAGGGCTACCTCGGTCTCGGAGCGTGAACGGTGTTTCAACATCGTTTGGGAGTCTAAGACAGCAGATTTGCGGCGTCAACCATAGCGCGCCTTGATGGCGCGCCGCTTCTGGCCCGATTCGGACCCAATTGGTTACAAGATTCGGCCACAGTTCACGCGGCAAAGGTATTTCTGGATTCCAGAGTCGAGAAACTTGCCGCTGACGATTGTGGGGGTGGTCGGAGACATTCGGCACGGGGGCCTGGCCGAAAACAATCTGCCCCAACTCTATCTGCCATACCTTCAAAACCCGTCGTCCATCATGAATTTGTTGGTGCGTACCAAGTCCGAGCCCCTTCATTGGGCCAATGCCGTGAGGAATCAAGTTTGGGCTGTGTAGCAATGCTTCGCCGAAACAAAACGATGGCAGACCAGTCCGGGGTGGTCGGATGTCGTGCTGTCCCGTGGAAGTGACCGTCCCTTCGAAACCGGACACGGTAACTCTGCACGTCGCCGGCGATCGCGATTTCGTTCTGAAATCCGATCTTGGTTTGATGACTGTTCGGTTTTTTCATTCAGCGGAATTTGTTCCGCTCTTCAGGCACAGTGGCAGAGACACACTCCTCGAAACACAGCTGCTGCGCATCTAGAAATCTTTCCACGAATTTTGCCTCGATATTCGCTGATGGCGTTGCTATCAGCCGACAAAAACTACCATGATTGATTTTTCAAAGGAGAAAAATCCATGAAGAAGATACGTGCAATTGTGTTGATGGCAGTAATCGCGCTCGGCTTCGCGGGAGCGGTGAAAGCTGCGAATGTGTCATGCTGCGATTCAGCCGACTGCTGTGCCTCCTGCAACGGGTGCTAGCAACAAGGCGGGGTAGTTGAGTGCGGAGGGCGCGAGCTGTTCGGCTCGCGCCCTCTCTTTTGAAAAGCGTTTGAACGTATGAGGTGCTAACCGGATATGTCCGTTAATCCGACTCATGGGCAGTAATCGTCTGCCTCCGCACTTCCGCATTTCTAAATCGGAGTAAGTTCAGTCGGCTGCCGGGCCAGCAAAGAGGATGAGATTCTCATCTGGATCGATCCGCTTCGTCCGGCACCCGCACTCTTCGGTGCTTTGCGAAGACATAGACGGCCTAACGCTTCACGCTCGGCGATGTTCCCGTATCCGCGCGAGCCTGCTTCGAGCAGTGCACACGGTAGGCCACGAAATCACCCTCGTGTTTGGTTGTAATCGTCTTCCGCTCGGTCTCAACCATTTTCCAAACCCGCTCGTGCACTTCGGGGCTGATCAGGATCTCCCCGCCGACGGCGCCCGCGCAATACCGCGCCGCCCGATTAACAGCATCGCTTATGACGGTGAACTCCATGCGGTCCGCGGTGCCGACGAATCCATGGACCACTTCGCCGCAATGAATTCCGATGCCGAACTCACGTGCGGCGGCTCCGCGAGATTGCCTCGCATCATTCAATTTCGCCACCGCTGTTTGCATGTCCAGCGCAGCCAGCACAGCGTTCTGATGCTGTTTTGGATCCGGCTCTGGACTTCCGAAGACCGCCAGAATGGCATCACCCATGAATTTGTCGATCGTGCCGCCGTGCTTGAAGATCACCGGCACCAATACCCCAAAATAATCGTTCAGCATTTCGACGACATCATCGGCGTCCATGTCGCGAGCGAGCTGCGTAAAACCGCGGATATCTGAATTGAGAATCGTTACCTCGCTGCGCTGTCCGCCCAATCGAATGCGGCCACGAGCAGCCAGAAGCTGCTCGGCAACCTTGGGTGAAAACTGACGTAGGAGATTGGCTTTTGCGACAGATTCCCGGCGCAGTTGCTCCTGTAAGCGGTGGCTCGCAACAGCCATTGCAGCGTACTGCGCCACAACCGTCATTAGTCGAAGGTCTTCTTCGGTGAAAGGGGCGTCCGCCTGGCGAGAGCTCGCGCAGATTACGCCGGCCGCTTCGTCCTGCCATACCAATGGTGCGTAAATGCCGCTCTCCATCGCATTGAGGACGATGCTGCCGCTAGTGTCGCGCCCCATATTGCGTCTCCAAATAAATGCCTTGCGGTCGTCGATGGCGCGACGCATGAGAGTTTCGCTCAAGTAAGGCTGCTGATCGCAGCGATACGCCTTCAGGAGGAGCGCCTCCGTGCCGGGTTCGCGTAGTACCAGCGCCCAAATTTCGCCCGCGGGGATCAGGGCGTCAAGTTGATCGAGGATTGCCGGCAGCAGAGTTTCTAGCCGAACCTTCGCAGCGAATTGCAGCGGAAGGTCGTATACCATGCGCAAGCGGCGCGCGGATTCTTCTCCCGAGCCCTCGATCCGCGGGGCGGCGAAAACCGTCGCGTCCATGTCATGAGCGATGTCGATTCCGGAGGTAGCGTGGCTTCTTTCGGGGGGTACGTTTCTTCCCAGTTCGAGATAGTTGGTGCGATTAAGCGCCGCGAGATCGTCGAGTATATCGATCCGGAGGGTGGTGTCACCCACGGATAGAACATCGCCGGGCTGAAGCTGCTGCTTCCCTTTCCGCTTAATCTCAGCGTCGTTCAGCTTCGTGCCGCGTGTGCTGTCTAGATCGTCAATCCAATAAAGACCGTCCTCGCGCCAGATTCTGGCATGCAGGCGCGATACTTTTTGGTCTGGAGAAAGGTCGAGAATAACTCCCGAACCATCATCGGCCCGGCCAATGACCAGATCGGTGTCTGCCTTTTCCCAAACCCTTTGTGAACCCCGATAAGAGCAGACGATTCGCATCGATGGTCAGGAGGAGCTCAAAGCCGCGCTGAAAAAAACCGGCGAACTAAACCGGCTAGCTGTCGGTCACTCAAAAGCTATACGAGATACCGCCCAAGGGCACAATCGTCGCGCGCAGGCCTCCGTCGTCCAATTTGATGAGGACGTTGCCGGTGAGCACCAGCCGGCTAACGGGGCGCCATTTGAGACCGACCGAAGCATTCGTGATGTTGTAGCTTGCATTCGGAATAACGCTCAGGTTCGCGTGAGCCGTACCGGGCGTCAGAACGTCGCAGTTGATGTCGTTGCATTTCCCAAGGTCGGTGTACGTCGTCGGAATCAAACGAGGCACGCCCAAAAGGCGCTGCCCGTAAATATCAAAGGCCGCCGTGAGGTGGTTGTTGATCGAAGCGTCAGCGCCAACCGTGTAGACGAATCGATTGGGGAGCGCGGCATTGTTGTTCGTCGCATTCGCGCCCACGAAATTTCCCGCCAACACCGATTTTCCGTTCACCTCGTAACCAACTTCGGCGTGCGGCGCAATTCGAGCGCTGTAAGAAACCACGGCGAATGGCTTCGCGCCAATCGCTCCAGAGCCCAAAAAGTTCTTGGCATCTCCCGTAGGAACGCGAACGTCCACCCCCTGGGCGAACCCAAGGCGCTCTCCCTTGTACAGCTCGTATTTCGCGCGAACGACGATATCTCCGATTCCGCTGGCATTGCCGCTGTCCGAAAATTTTCCGTTCAGGCAGGGTGTTCCGGGCGGAGGACATCCCGGCACAACTGATGGATCGAACTGGTGGAATACGCCGCCGGGGAAATTCGGCGAGGGTGGCGCCACGGAATTCGGCACGATCGTAGCGTTCGAAGTCACTCGCATCTGTACATTTAAGAACGGTACTGCCACGGAAAGATCCAGATGACTCGTAACTCCGTAAGTAGCGTAAATTGTGTATTGCTGAACCTTTAGATCGATGTCGTTCGTGGTCTGGATAAAATCGCGCACAAAGCAAGGGTTGTTCTGAAAAGCGCCCGTCATCCCCGACTGATTCGGGCACGAAGTAATGAAATTCGACGAGAAAGGCGGCGGAAAGGGTTGGTGCTGAAATATGGCCGGTAATTTGTTCATATTCTGGCCGTCGATCGTGCTGAAATCGAAATACTGAAAGCTGAACGCTTCGTAAAGCTTGTTGCGGCCGATCGTCCCGGCGCGTTCACCAAGAATCGGTCCCAAGCTCTCGTCGGTCGAGGGGGTGAACGTTTTCAGCGCAGGGTCGTAGCTGAAGGTAATGCCGGCGGAGGGCGAAGCAATCGGCAGTTGGGAGACCTGAATTCCTACTGCTTCGGTGATGGGCTCGAATTGAGTTACGAAATCGTTTTCAAAATGCGCCTCGTGGCCATCGGCAAGAAGTGGCGCACCGGTTCCGCTGCCGAGTCCAACCGGGCCATACACCTGCGGAATTAAACAAATCAGCTTGTTGTTCGACGTTCCGTTTAATGGGCATATGCCCTGCGCGGAAACGCCGCCCGCCGAAACAAAAACAAGGGCGAGGATTCCTAGAAGCAGTTTTCGTGACATTGAGTTCCTTCCTGTGTGAAGTCGCTCGCTGAAGTCAGGCGTACGATACTTTCAGGAAATTGCCGCGCTACACCCCGCGTATTGCCGGGAGTCTACACCGCGACTTGAAATTGTCAATATGGAATGCTGGATTCTAAACTGCGGCTCTTATTGAACGTCCGTGATGAACCAGGCACCGTTTTTCATCGCAAGTTGAAAGACGTAAGTGTCTTTAAGGCTCGTCGTCTTGCCGCCTTTGGGTGTGTACTGCTGCACAGCCGTGGAAGTGACTGTCGCGGTGGCGCCGTCCTGTCCGACCTCGAGGTTGGAAATGTTGATTTCCATGTGGATCGACGCGGCGCTTCCAAACGAATTCTTGAAGCCGGCGTAGCGTTTCCCCATGGATGGCCAGATTTGGCGTAATCCATCGGCATCTCTTTGATCGAACGCCAGGGCGTATCGCTGGATGACCGATCGAATGGCAGGGGCTGGGTCCGCGGGTCTGCCCGGCGCCGCTTCCGGTTTCGTAACGGATGAGGGCGCAGGTGTAGCTGCGGGAGGGGTCGATGAATTCAGCGCAGCGAGCTTATTGTTGATCTCACTTAGATACTGTCGCGCATCGGTGGCGTGCGGCCCTCCGCCTTGGGCAAGGACCTGAAACGAGTTCCGAGCCGCTTCCAATTCGGCACGATCCGGTGTGTTTGCCGCTTGCTGATACTTCTGGAGGGCTTGTTCAAACGATGCGTCCGCGTTCTTGTTTGCAGCGCGGGATTGGATCGTCGCGATCGCGCCCGGAATCTGATCGGAGTAGCTTCGAGCCAGATCAGCTCGCGGGCCCGGATCGATGTTTCCCGCCAGGCTTTGAAACTGCGTCTGGAGCGATCTTAATTGCGGGACCGCCGCACTATCATCCCGCTGCGATAGCTGCTTGAATTGTTCAGTCAACGCGTTGAGGCGCTCCTGCTCCCGTTGCTCCAGCTCCTTTTGAAGCTGCATTGGATCGCCGCCATTCTTCTGAAACTGATCGATGATCTGGCGAACCGATGCGAAATCCCCCTGCTTGAGCGCTTGGCGTGCCTGCGTCCCCAGCCGATCCTGCGCTTCGCGTTGCGGGATTATTGTATCGAGGTACTTTTGCGCGTCGGCGCTGCGAACGCCGCCCGCTGGCAAAGTTAGGATTTGATGTAGGTCGTTCTGGGATTCCTTATAACGCTTGGATGCAACAGCTCCCATCGCGCGTTCCCACAATTGCTCCTCGCGTTGCCGGAGCTGCGCCAGATCCTTGTTCTTCATCGATTCACGGACGTCGTCTTCCTTTTTCTGGATTTCCTGCGTCAAGGGTCCATTAAGATTCGCCGCGTCCTGTAAGATACGGAGCGCGCCCGCGAGATCGTTTGCCGCAACTAGCTTGCCTGCGTCGTCCATTGCCGTGCGCTGCCGCATTTCGAGCGGGTCAACCGAGGGCCTGACCGGCGCCGAATTCTCCATGCCGGGTTTGGGAACCTCCACCGGCTTCTTTAGCCAGAGTTTGTATCCGCCTGCAACCAGCGCTACGACAACCAGCGCGGCTACGACCAGAAGGCCTGCCTTCTGCCACGTTCCCTGCGTCACTACCGCGGATTCATAAACCGTCGGAGCCAATAACGGACCGCTCTCCTGGCCTCTCGGTGATTGACGCGAAACCTGCTCTTCGGCCGCACCCACTGTATTTGGCGACAGCCGTGTACCTTGCGCCATTCCTGGTTGAGATGCCGATGTCTGGG
>Ga0185299_10001638_pt1 | contig 40531 bp, 33 predicted proteins | sample PaiPotPPA55metaG_FD_128002 | JGI IMG/M metagenome (GOLD analysis project Ga0185299, IMG submission 128002) | Iron sulfur acid spring bacterial and archeal communities from Banff, Canada, to study Microbial Dark Matter (Phase II) - Paint Pots PPA... ...
CGGCAGGTTCCTGGTCGCCTCCGGTGCCAGGCGAGGAGAACGACCCAACCGGCGACAGCCACCACGGTTTGAACCCCAGCACGCGCCAACCCCAACCGGACCGACACCCCCCGATGCTCTCTGAGTCGGCCCGCCGGAGGCGCCGTTGACCTTGACCTGCCTCACCATAAACACGACGCAGGGAGCCGACGCCACGTCAGACACAAGCCACAGTGCGCGCGGAGGACGACCGGAGGGAGGACGACTTTAAGCGCCCGAGGAGCGCAGCGACGTGGGCCATCCCACCACGCAACGCCAGTACCAGCGCCAGCGTGCCCGTACGAGGTCCGGCGCGAAGCGCAGCGCAGCACCGGAACGTAGGAAGGCCAACCACCAACCGCCAACCCGAACCCACGGACACGTCAAAAGCGCTGATATTCCACAGTGGGCTGCGGACTGCTGCTAGATGTCTTACTAGGCTTGGTTCTCGATAGCCCGCCACGGCTGGATCTCCCCGTGGTCTGTTGCGTAGCGAGCGCCATCAGTTTGAATTCGGGTGGTGCCGCCGCTTGTGGTTGACCGAAGATGGCGGCATGGCCGTGCAACGGGTAACCCTGCGGAAGATGACGATGGCGGAGTACCGTTCCACGACTGATCATCGCGAGGCCGAGTCGGTTCGCGTGCTCAGCAGGGTCATGTCGGAGCAACTCGCGCGAGAGCGGGTCCGGCGCGGCACCGCCAGGTTCCTCCCCGACGGCCTCGATACGGTCGGCCATCATCTTCTGACGGCGGAAAACGACTTAGGCGAGGCAGTGGGCAACGCGTGGGTCGGCGCGGACCCGGGCCAGGCTTCGGGCACAGCGAGCTCCGCATGGCTGTATGACATCAATGTCTTTTCTCCATACAGGCGTCTCGGATACGGATCCGCCATCCTCGCGGCCGCTGAGGCGCTCATCGCTCGCGAGGGCAAGACCGCGTTGGGCTTGAACGTCGTCGGGGACAACGAGGCGGCGATCGCGCTGTACCGCCGCAATGGCTACGAAGTGGCGTCTATGTCCATGCGAAAGAGCGTGTAGCCGCGCCTGTCGGACCACGTTCGCGCGGGCGACGATGCGACGATGCGGCGTGGCCAGGGGTCTTCGACATCCATCTATCTTGACAGCTGTCTATATAGAAGGCAGGCTGCGCTGCATAGACATCTGTCGATTCAGAGAGGATGCATCGCCATGTCCCGAGTCCAACTGGCCCTGCGGGTGAGCGACCTGGAGGGTTCCATCGCGTTCTATTCGAAGCTCTTCGGTGCCGAACCGGCCAAGCGGCGCCCCGGTTACGCGAACTTCGCCATCGACGAGCCGCCGCTCAAGCTCGTGCTGATCGAGGGGGACGGCGACACCACCACCGTCCTGGACCACCTCGGAGTTGAGGTCGAGAGCGCCGCGCAGGTCAGTGAGGCCGCCACGCGCCTGAGCACGTCCGGGTTGGCGACCTTTGAGGAGAACGACACCTCGTGCTGCTACGCCCTACAGGACAAGGTCTGGGTCAGCGGCCCCGGCAAGGAGCCCTGGGAGGTGTATGTCGTGAAGGGCGATGCGGACACCTTCGGCAAGAGCGAGTCGATCAAGGCGGACGGCGACGTGTGCTGTGGCGCCGTCGACTGCTGCACTCCTGCCGAGATTGCTGGCTAGCTGATCGAAACCGCTGATGAGGCTGACGCCAAGGACGCCGCGATCGTGGTGGCCGTGCGGACGAAGGCGGCGGTGGCTGCGGAGTGGGAGTTTTGCGGCCACGCCACGGCCAGCGTGGCTAGCTGCACGTCCTCGACCGACCGGTAGGCGATGTCGGGTCGGGGGTAGCGGCGGACGACGGAGGCGGGCAGGAAGCAGACGATGCTGCCGAGTTCGATGAGCCTGAGGATCTGCGACAGGTCCGAGGCGGCTTGCGGCGGGCTCGGCATACTCGTTGTACTCGGCATGCTCGTCGTATTCACCGTGCTCGCGACGGGGCCGTGTTGGTCGAGAACGGGGCCTCGGTCCGCGGGGGATCCGTCGGGCAGGATCCGGCCTGCCAAGTCGGCCAGGCGCAGGGATTCTCGGGCGGCCAACGGGTCGCCGGCCGCGATGGCGATGAGGAACGGTTCGCTGAGCAGCGGCTCGTAGTCCAGGCCGCGGTCGTCGCTGGGGGCGAGCAGCAGCGCGGCGTCGGCGCGGCCGTCGCGCACCGCCTGCGCCTGCTCGCCGGCTCGGCCTAGCACCAGCTCGACCGGCAGCGCCGCCTGTTCTTCGGCGTATGCGTCGAGGATCTTGGGTAGCAAGCCACCGTCGATGTCGGACTTGAGCGCTAGGCGCAGCCGTGGCGTGGGCTCACCGGCTTGCCTGGCACGTCGGCCGGCGGCGCTGATCGCGTCGAGCGCGGTTCTGGCGTCTTGGAGCAGGACCTTTCCGGCCGGGGTGAGCGTGACCTGGCGTGTCGTGCGGTTGAGCAGCGGCACGCCGAGCTGGCGCTCCAGTTGCCGGATCGCGCGGGACAGCGGCGGTTGCGCCATGCCGAGCTGCTTGGCCGCGCGCCCGAAGTGCAGCTCTTCCGCCACCGCGACGAAGAAGCGCAGTTGCCGCGTCTCCAGTTCATTCATACTCGCAGGGTATCAATAGATACCGGAACGGTCCTTCTGGTCTGCCGCCGCGACGGGTTGACTGATGGCAGAACAATGACCGGAAGAACAGGAGATGGGCCATGCGCGCAGTCGCGGTGCTCAAGACCGGGGATACGCCCGAGCTGATGGAGCTCCCGGTTCCCCGCCCGGCACCGGGGGAGGTCCTGGTCGAAATGTCGGCGGGGTCGGTCAACCCGATCGATGTGGGGATCGCCGGGGGTTACTTCGAGGGTCAGATGCCGCACGTGTTCCCCCTCGTGCTGGGCGTGGACGGCGCGGGCCGGGTATCAGAGGTCGGAGAAGGTGTGCACGGGCTCGAGCCCGGCGACGTCGTGCACGGCCAGTTCCTCCGCACGCCCATGGGCAACGGCACGTTCGCCGATTACGCGGTGGTGACGCAGTTCCCGGACAGGGGGGCGCTCCAGCGTGTGCCGGACGGCATGTCCGCCGAGGTCGCGGCCGCGCTGCCGACCTCGGGCATGACCGCGCTCGGTGCCATCGAGGCCATGGGACTGCGGGCCGGGCAGTCGATCCTGATCGTGGGCGCGACCGGCGGGGTGGGTGTCTTCGCCGTCCAGTTGGCGGCCGCCCTCGGCGCGGAGGTCATCGCGACCGCCCGCCCCGACGCCGACGCGTGGATTCGGCAGCTCGGTGCCGCCGAGACGATCGACTACACGGCCGTCGACATGATCGCGCAGGTGCGCAGGACCCACCCCGGCGGGATCGACGCCTTCTTCGACCTCACCCGTGACCAGGACCGCTTCAGTCAGTGCGCCGGACTCGTCCGGGACGCGGGCGTGGCGGTGTCCGCGACGTTCACCGCGGCACCGGAACTGCTCGCTTCCGAGCGCATCGCCGTGAGCAACTTCTTGATGCGGGACAAGCCCGATCTGCTCGCCCGGATCACCGCGGAGGCCGCGTCGGGCAGGATCACGGTTCCCATTCAGCAGATTGTCATGCTGGACCAGGTCCCCGAGGCGCTGGCCCGGAGCACGGCGGGCGGCGCACGCGGCAAGACGATCGTTCGTATCTGAACCCTGAGGAGCAATCGTGGACTACGTCAAGCTGGGAACTACGGGCCTTGATGTATCGCCGATCGCGATCGGCGCGATGACGTACGGCGAGCCGGGCCGCGGGCATCCGGCCTGGTCGTTGGCGGAGGAGGAAAGCCACGTGCTCATCAGGCACGCAGTGGACCAGGGGATCAACTTCTTCGACACGGCGAACATCTACTCGCAGGGCTCGAGCGAGGAGATCCTCGGCCGCGCGCTGCACGACTTCGCCGATCGCGACGACCTCGTCATCGCGACCAAGCTGCGCAATGCGATGCGCTCGGGACCGAATGGAAGAGGCCTGAGCCGTAAGGCAGTCATGACAGAGGTCGATCATTCTCTGCGGCGACTCGGCACGGACTACATCGACCTGTACCAGATTCACCGCAGCGACCACTCCACGCCCCTCGAGGAGACCCTCGAGGCGCTGCACGATCTGGTCAAGGCCGGCAAGGTCCGGTACCTCGGCGCCTCGTCCATGCCGGCCTGGGAGTTCGCGAAGGCGCTGCACCTGCAACGCGAGCACGGCTGGGCCCGCTTCGTGTCGATGCAGGACCACTACAACCTGCTCGCCCGCGAGGAGGAGCGCGAGATGATCCCGCTCTGCCTGGACGAGGGCGTCGGCACGATCGTCTGGAGCCCGCTGGCCCGAGGGCGCCTGGCCCGCGCGTGGAGCGACGCGAAGTCGACCGCGCGAGGCGGCAATGATGGGTTCGCAGACATGCTCTACACTCCGGCGACCGAGGTATCAGACCACGAAATCGTCGACGCTGTCGGCCGCGTCGCGGACGCTCGGGGCGTGACGCGCGCGCAGGTCGCCCTCGCGTGGGTGCACAACAAGCCGGTGGTCACCGCACCGCTCGTCGGAGCGAGCACGACCCGGCAGATCGACGACGCGGTTGCCTCGCTGGATATCAAGCTGACCGACGAGGAACTCCGCGCGCTCGAAGCGCCGTACACGCCGCGTCACGACTTCCAGGGCGTCTCCGACGAGAAGGAGTTGCAGGCCATCATGGCGCGTCTGCCCCAGTTCACGACGGCGAGTTAGCGCGAAGCAGTAAGGGTTACCAGGCGTCTGCGACAGAACCGGGGTGCCAAGGCGTCAGTAGGGACGTGAGGCTCACTTCGAAAGTGAACGACGCCCAGCCGGCGGCGGACACGGAGGACTTTCCCGTCTTCGTGGCCGCCCAAGGTGCCCAGCTCTACCGCACCGCCTGTCTGCTCACCGGCGGCGATACGCACCTGGCCGAAGACCTGGTGCAGGAGACCCTAGGCCGGGTGTACGCGAAGTGGGGCCAGCGTCGGCGGATCGAGAATCCGGCAGGCTACGCGCAGACCACGCTCGTGAACACCTTCATCTCGATGCGCCGCCGCAAGAGCAACTCCGAACGGCCCGCCGAGCACCTGCGGGACACCCCGGTCGACGACGCGGGCGACGTCGAGCTGCGGTTGACGCTGCTGGACGCGCTCCGACGGCTGACCGAACTCGACCGCGCCGTGCTCGTGCTGCGGTTCTGGGAGGACCGCAGCGTCCAGGAGACCGCGGCCGCGCTCAAGCTGAGCTCGGGCGCGGTCCGCTCGCGTTGTCTCAGGGCGCTGGCACGGCTGCGCGAGCTGCTCGGCGCCGACTTCATCGAATTCGCCGAGGATTCAAGGAACCAGGGTTCACGATGACGATGAATGACGAACAACTGCGCCTGAGCGTGGTCCTGCGGGAGACCGCGCAGTCCTTCGACCCGCCGGACCTCGATGTCCTGTGCGAGAACGCGGTGCACCGCGGCCGCCGCACGATCGTGCGGCGCAGGGCGGTCGGCGTCGGGATCGGCATGCTCGCGATGGCCGGAGTGGCACTCGGCGCGACCGCGGCGGTCACCGTCTCCCACCCCGCCACCGGCCTCGGGCCGACGGTGACCGTGGTCACGACCTCGAAGGCCGGCCTCGGCGAGTACCTGGCGACCAGCTTCATGGCCCTGCTGCCCGCGGGTATCAAACTGCTGCCGTCCTATGACGCGCCGCTGCAGGGCGAGGGCTACCGGGTGGGCGGCCCGTCGACCGGGGACTGGGTGGCCTCGGCGTCGGTGCTCGGGACGTATCAGGGTAAGAATGCCTCGTTCGACCTCGAACTCGTCCAGCAGGCGACCGACGGCTCGTGTATGACGTCGACGCCGTCCGCGAACTCCTACGCCTGCACGACGTCGACGCTCGACGGCCACAGGCTGCTCACCGAGAAGACCATCCGGAGCGGCGTTCCGGTGTCCTGGCGGTACAGCTGGAACGTCGGCGGCGGCAAGGCGGTCGAGCTGACCCTGAACCGGGACCTGCCCGAGAGCGTGGTCGCGAAGGTGCTCACGGCGTCGGCGTGGACCAGCGTGCTGCGCGGGCTTCCCGCCTACGTCGATTGCCCGTCACTCGTGCAGATCACGGGGGCGGCCGATGTGGTCTGGAAGTGCCCGACCACCGGGAAAACCTATCCGACCAAATCTAATGACATGTATATCTATCAATCAAGCTGAGCTCAGCCCGCCATCCCCGGCAGGTACAGCAGTTCACTGATTTTCCCGGCGTGGGTGCGGGACCACGTCGTCAAGACCTGCTGGAGCGGTTCGGTGTCGACGATGATGCGCAGCGGAACGGCGCTGTTCGCAATGTCCTGCTCCAGGATCGCCAGCGACTTCTCCTCGGCGCTGGTCCACGCGGCGCCGTCCTTCCCGGCGTCGGTGATGTCGGCGACTCCGGCTACACCGGGGGCCTGCGGGGCGCCGTAGATCTGCGCGGAGAGCAGGCCGACGTCGTGGTTGAGCACCGCGATCTGCAGGCTGAGGTCGGTGTTGTTGGAGCTGACCGGGTTGACGATCGCCAGGGTGGGCACCCCGTCGCCCAGCAGTCCCCGCTTGAGCAGGTAGGTGACGTAGGCCTCGTTCACCGGGTAGATGTACCGGCCGCTGAGCCAGACCGCTGCGAAGGTGGTGTGCCGGCCCGGCTTCATCTGCAAGCCGGTCTGGCTGAAGACGACCGGCCCGTACCAGAGGCTGTCGGTCGCCACGATTCCCAGGACTAGCGCGCAGCAGCCGAGCGCGGCGCCCGAGAGCCCTCGCGCGGGCAGCCGGGGACGGCGCAGCAGATGGCCCGCGCTGCCCGCGCTGACCAGCGCGAGCACGGCCCAGCCCTGCACGCTCTTCTGGTAGTAGTAGCTGGTCGCCAGTGGCTGGGTCTGATAGACGGCGAAGGCCAGCACGGCGAGGCCCGAGAGCACGGTCAGAATCAGCCCGGCACGCGCCGAGGGCCTGCGCCGGGCGGCGCGGGTGGCGAAACCGGCGACGCAGAGCACGGAGATGATCGCGAGGACGTGGAGCGCGAGCGGGACGGTGAAGCCGGTCTCCTGCGCGACGGAGGCGCCGTCGAGGCCGGCCGCAGCGCCGACCAGGTACTCCGACAGCGCGGCCGGGATCGCGAACACCGCCACCGCGAGGGCGAACTTCCAGTGCGGCAGCCAGCGTCGGCGGTAGATCACCGCGGAGACCACGATCGCGAGGGCGGCGAACGGCGCGTACAGCTCGTAGGTCAGGAAGATCGCGACGAACAGCGCGGCGACCAGGACGATGTGCGTGCGCGCCCCGTTCGGCGGCCGCAGGCACAGCGCGGCGAGCACGGCGAGCAGGGCCATCCCGAAGACCTGCGGATCCCAGGTGGACCAGATCGCGGCCGTGTACGCGCCGACGCTCAGGAACGCCGCGATCGCGCTGACCAGGAACACCCGTCGCCACCCGGCCAGCGACGGCCCGGCGACCCAGCGCGCGCTCCACGCGACGGCGAACACGAACAAGCCGAAGCCGACACTGACGTACACGTTGTACCGGTTCATCTCGGCGACCGGATCGCCCGGGTCCACGTTCGAGCGCGCGAAGATGTCGAAGAGGGCGTAGATGTAGTGCTGGCCGGGCGGGTAGGTCGAGATCATGCCGGGGTCGACCATGTTCTTGGCCTGGCCCTGCTTGAGGAACGTGTAACCGCCGATGCGGTGGATCGTGTCGAACAGGTTGAAGTGGCGCAAGCGGTCGCTGGTGAGTCCGGCGTACGCGAGCCGGTGCGCGGTCAGGTCGGTCTGGTTCGGCATTCCGGCGTCACCGGAGTCCGACAAGCTCGGCCCGTAGGCGGTGTAGGTGCCCGCGGCGGCCGCGACGAGCAGCGCAAGATCGCTGCCCAGCACCCGCGTGGGCCAGCTGCGCCAGGGCGGGGACGACGTGCCGAGCCAGGCGTTCGCGGCGACCAGCAGGGTCAGCGCGACCCCGCCGACGGCCACCGGCTGAAGCCCCCAGGGCCACAGCGAGAAGACCAGTCCGCCGACGATCGCGAGACCGATCAGCAGTGCCACGGTGATCACGAGCCGGTCCAGCACCGTCGCCCCGACCCGCAGCAACCCGCCCGTACCGAGGATGATCACGACCAGCAGGAGCGGGTCGGTGGACGTCAGTTGGGTCAGAACCGGCAGAATCCAGGCGCCGGCGAGCAGGCAACCGAGCGGCAGCGGACGGCGCACGGCGGGCCCGCGCCGACGCACGGGAAGGGGCCGATCAATCACAGATTGCATCTTGGTCGCAGCTTTACAGCCCAAACTGAAGCCAAGTTAAGTCGGATATGTCGTGAGCGCTGCCGGTGGCGGTGGGGGAGTAGGGAAGTTCAGCCGTTCAGGTGATTTCTCGGCTATAGCGCAAACCGCGATTCAACTCTCAGATCAGCGGCGGCCGACGGCGGCGAGCATGGAGTAGCGGGCTACGTCGCCGCCGAGCGGGTCCGGCGGAGACTGCGGGTCGGGGCGCCAGTTGATGATGTCGACGAGGCCTGGTTCGAGCAGCTCGTAGCCGTCCATCATGGCGCTGATGCTGGTCCGGGGGCGCAGCCGCATCGCATGGCTTGCCTGGGTGTAGACGTCCTCGACGCGGCGCACGGCTTCGGGTCGGTAGTCGCTGGTTCCGTGGCTCAGCGACAGGTACGAGCCGGGCACGGTCGCGTCCCGGTACGCCGCGACGATGCCGATCGGGTCGTCCTGGTCGGGTACGAACGGCAGCGACGCGAACATGAGCAGCGCGATCGGGCGGGTCAGGTCGAGGGCTCCGGAGATTTCCGGACCGCCGAGGACCGCGTCGGGGTCGCGCAGGTCGGCGTAGGCGGCGGTGGCGTTGGGCACCTGCGCGAGCAGCGCCTTGCTGTGCGCGATGGCGACGGCGTCCGCGTCCACGTACACCACGCGCGCGTCGGGGTTGATCGCGTGCACGACCTCGTGGACGTTCCCCGAGGTGGGGATGCCGGACCCGAGGTCGAGGAACTGGTCGATCCCGATCGAGGCGAGGTGGGTCACGGATCGGCGCAGGAACGCGCGGTTGGCCTGGCACAGGAGCGGAACATCGGGCCAGGCCTCGATGGTGCGCGCCGCGAGCTGCCGGTCCGCCGCGAAGTTGTGCGAGCCTCCTAGATAGAAGTCGTACATGCGCGCGGCCGAGGGCTTCTCGATCTCTACGTCATCCGGCGCCCAGACCGGTCGATGCTGTGTCACCGTCGTCCTCTCCCGATTGCCGAACTTCGCGTTGCTGCTCTCCAGTGTGTCCATTGTGTCAGTTGTAGGGGCGCAAGAGCCTCATGATCATCTCGACGATGCGCTCCGCGGGACGGACCCGCACCGTGGCGGTGTAGAGGAGGGTACGGGTCAGCACGGCGCCGAGCAGCATGTCGAAGACGTCGTCGGGGTCCACTGCCGGGTCGATGCTTCCGGGCGGCGCGGCGCGCAGGATGTCCTGGAATTGCGGGCGCGCCGATACCCGGAGGAACTGTCCGCTCGGCCTGGGGCCGGCCGAGGTCTGTGTCTGCGCCTGACGGTGGGCGAACAGGCCCGCCGCTGCCGCGCGCGCCGCGGGTGCGCTGAAGGCGGCCAGGTAGGCGCGCAGGAAGCGCCGCAGATCGGCGCGCAGATCCCCGGTCGGCCGGACGCTCAGCGGGCTCAGTCCGGGGAACGTCGCCTCCTCGATCAGCTCGATGCGGGACGGCCAGCGGCGGTAGATCGCGGAGGTGTGCACGCCGGAGCGCTCGGCGACCGCCCGGATCGTCGTCGCCTCGAATCCGCGCTGGACGAGTAGCTCGCGGGTGGCGGCGAGAGCACGCTCGTCAAGGTTCGTGTCACGCGGACGTCCGGGTCCCCGGCTCTGCTCGGTCATGAGGTAATTATAGGACGGGTACTTCTATAATTCCGGCGGCGTCGCTACAGTCCGAGGGCAGGGAAGGCGTTCGGTGATCTTGGCTCTCAAGGAGGAGAATCCATGCGCGCTGCTGTGCTGCGGGGCGGGGTGGTCGAGGCGCGAGCGGGGCTCGACGATCCCGTGCCCGGTCCCGGCCAACTCCTGGTGCGCTCGCTCGCGTGCGGCATCTGCGCCTCGGACCTGCACTTCATGGACCATCCGGAGGCGGGCGCCGACGACGACAGCGGCATGTCGACCTATGACCAGGACGTCGACATCATCATGGGCCACGAGTACTGCGCCGAGCTCGTCGACTACGGGCCGGACACCGAGCGCCGCATCCCCCGCGGCACCCGTGTCAGCTCCCTGCCGATCCTCTCGACCGCCCACGGCCGCCGGATCATCGGCCAGAATCCTGATTCGCCCGGCGGCTTCGGCGAGTATTTCCTGCTGACCGAGTCGATCACCCGGGTCGTGAATTCGGACCTGCCGAGCGAGGTCGTGTGCGTGTCCGACGCGATCTCGGTCGGCTGGTCCACCGCGTCCCGCGCCGCGCTGACGTCGCGCGAGGCGCCGCTGGTCATCGGCTGCGGCGCGATCGGACTGTCCGTGATCGCCACGCTCAGGCGGCTCGGCGTGGGCCCGATCGTCGCGGTCGACTTCGTGGCCTCGCGCCGCGCGACCGCGCTGGCGATGGGAGCCGACGTGGTCGTCGACCCTGCCGAGATCTCGCCGTACCAGGCGTGGCGTGACGTGGTGGCGCGCGGGTCGGCCGAGTCGATGGTCGCGTTCGAGTGCGTCGGAATTCCGGGCGTCCTGGACTCGATCATCAAGGGCTGCGACCGCGGCACCCGGATCTTCTCCGTCGGCGGACCGCCGGAGGGCGACCATCTCCATACCCTGACGGCCAAACGCAAGGGCCTGATCATCCAGTTCGGCGGCGGCCCGTCGATGGCGCACTGGGACGAGGCGTTCGACGCGGTCTGCTCGGGCGCCCTCGACGTCGGCCCGATGCTCGGCCGCACCGTCGGGCTCGATGAGGTACCCGCCGCGCTGGACGCCGCGCGTGACGCCGCCGGGCCGACGCGGATCATCGTCGTGCCCGGCGCTGGCGAGGGGCGGTGACACCGATGAGCGAGACCGACGATCTTCGCGCCACGGTCGAGCTGCTGGCGGCCCGGGTCCGCGCCCTCGAAGACCAGGCCGAGATCACGCAGCTCGTTGCCCAGTACGGACCCGCCGTCGACAGCGGCTCCGGCGAGGCTGCGGCGTCGCTGTGGATCGAGGACGGCGTGTTCGACGCCGTTCCTCAGCGGCGGATGCGCGGACGCGTCGAAATCGCGGGCATGGTGCACGGAGACGGCCATCAAAGCCTGATCCGCAATGGCTGTGGCCACGTCCTGACCGTGCCGCACATCGTGGTCGACGGCGACGAGGCGACCGGCCGCAGCTACGCACTCAACATCCGCTGGGATGCCGAGGCCGACCGGTTCTGGGTTGCCCGGGTGTCCGCGAACACCTGGCGCTGAGTGCGAACCGCCGCAGGCGGCTGGCGCGTCGCCGAGCGGATCAACGCCAACCTCGACGGCACCCCGGAACATCGCATGATGCTCGCGCCGCCCGACACGTACCGCGGTCTGGAGGAGAGTTGAAGATCGGATTCATCGGCGCGGGCCGGATGGGCCGACCGATGCTGGAACGTATATCGGCCGCGGGCCACGACGTCACTGTCCTGATACGCAGCCCGCAGGCTCGGGCCGCCGATCTGCAGTGGGCTGAGACGGTGGTCGCGACGGTACGCGACGCCGACGCGGTATTCGTGGTCGTACTCACGGACGAGCAGGTGCGCTCGGTGTGCCTCGGGCCCGATGGCGCCATCGAGGCCATGAAGCCCGGTGCGACGCTCGTCCAGCACACGACCTGCGACCCCGAGACCGTGCAACTCCTGGACGCGGCGGGAGCAGAGCATGAGATAGCAGTGCTCGACGCCGCGCTCTCGGGCGGTCCGCACGACATCGCCGCGGGCACGCTCACGTTGTGGGTCGGCGGAGACGAAGCGGTCCTGGAGCGGATGCGTCCCGTGCTCGGGACGTATGCGTCGCCGGTCATGCACGTCGGACCGGTCGGCAACGGACAGCGCGTCAAGCTCGTGAACAACGCCTTGTTCGTCGCGCAGGTGGGACTCGCCATCGACGCGGTGCGCCTGGCGGGTTCGCTGGGCATCGACGAGAAGGCGATCCTGGCTGCCGTCCAGCACGGCAGCGGTGCCAGCCGAGCCCTCGAGATCGTCGGTCGCGGCGAGTCGATCGACGCGATAGCGCAGCGTCTGTCGGGCTTCATGCTCAAGGACATCACTGTGGTCCGCGAAGTGGCGCGGAACGCGGGAGCGGACCTCGGGATCATCGGCACGGTCCTGTCCTCGGACGCGGTCGAGAAGAAAGTGCTCCACTCCATGGAGAAGGAGACGCCGTGAAAGTCGGATTCATCGGCCTGGGAAGCATGGGTCTGCCGATGGCGCAACGGATCCTCTCCGCGGGCCACGACCTCACCCTCTATGCCTGGCGGCAGACGTCGCTGGAACCGTTCGCGGGCACCGGCGTCACCATCGCGGCCATTCCGGCGACTCTGGGTCCGGCGATCGAGGCGGTCGGGATCTGCGTGTTCGACGCGGCCGGTGTCGAGGAGGTCATGTTCGGACCGGACGGTCTGGCCGACACCCTCAGGCCTGGAACGGTCGTGCTTGTACACAGTACGGTGGCGCCCGCTCAGGTGCGGCGGATCGCCGAGCGGGCAACGGAATACGGCCTGCGCGTCCTCGACGCGCCGGTCAGCGGCGGCGGCTCGCGCGCCCTGGCCGGCGAACTGACGATCATGGTCGGCGGCGACGCCGAGGCGCTCGCCGCTGTCGCCGAACTCCTCGCGGCCGTCCTGGGGACGGGCAGTTCGGCCTGCGTCGCCGGCGGCGTGCGGCTGCGCGCCGGGTCGCTGACCGCCCTCGCCGGATCGCAGGTCGATGTGACGCTCGCCAAGGACGTCGAGCTGATGGCGAGCGTGCTCGGCGATGCTCCCGGAAGCGAGCTGGTCGGCGTGGCGCGGCGCTTCGTCAGCGCGATGCGGCGCGGCGACCGGGCCTGAGGACGCGACGGTGGATCAGTTGGCGATCGAGCATCAGACGGTCTTCGGCCTCCCGCCGGTCGAGTTCGTGAATCTCGCCGCCGACCTCGGTTGCGGCCGGATAGCCATCGCGCTCAGCCCGATCCCGTACAACCCGCACGGCTATGAGCCGTACTCACTGCGGGAGGATGCCGCGCTTCGGCGTCGCATGGCGTCCGCGATGCGCGAGCGCGGCGTCTCGATCTCGCTCGGCGAGGGATTCACCGTGCGTCCCGGTCGCGACATCCGCGACGCGGCCGCCGATCTGGACACGATGGCCGAGCTCGGCGCGACGAGAATCAATACCGTGAGTCTGGATCCTGATCTGAGCCGAAGCCTCGACGAGTTCGGGACGCTCGCCGAGATGGCCGGTACGCGCGGGATGCGAACCACGACCGAATTCGCCCCGACGCTGACGCTCAGGGATCTCGACGCCGCGCTGGCGGCGGTGCGCCACGTCGCGCGCCCGGACTTCCGCCTGCTCATCGACACGATGCACCTGGTGCGTTGCGGGCACACGGCCGCGGACCTGGCGGCGATCGATCCCGCGCTGATCGACTACGTGCAGCTCAGCGACAATACGCTGACGCAGCGCGGCGCGACGTACGCGGAGGATTCGAGCGACCGGATGGTGCCGGGCGAGGGCGAGTTCCCGTTGCGGGAGCTGCTCGCCGTGCTGCCATCGAACACTGTGATCGGTCTCGAAGTGCCCATGCGCTCCCGGGCGCAGGCCGGGGAACCGACGCGAGAGCGCGTCCGCCGCTGCGTCCAAGCGGCACGCGAACTGATGATCGAAAGGTGAAAACAACAATGACGAGCAAGTACGGGCCCTGGGGCATCGTCGCGGGCGGGTCCGATGGAGTCGGTATCGCGTTCGCTCACGCGATGGCCTCCCAAGGGGTCAACGTCGTGCTGGTGGCGCGCCGCGTGCCCGTGCTGGAGGCCTCCGCCGCTGAGCTGCGGACCCGGCATGGCATCGAGGTACGCACAGCGGCGCTCGATCTCAGCGCGTCCGACGCGATTTCGCAGCTTGCTGATGCGACCCGCGATCTGGAGGTCGGGCTGTTCGTGTACAACGCAGGCAGCGACGACCGCATGGGCGCGTTCCTAGATCGGGATCTAGACGCCCATCTGAACTTGGTCCACCGCAACTGCGCCAGCGTCCTAGAAGCGGCGTACCGTTTCGGCGCGCCGATGGTGGCGCGGGGACGCGGCGGCATGGTGCTGGTGACGTCGGGTGGGGCGTGGGCCGGGGGAGCGGGTGTCGCCGCGTACGGGGCCAGCAAGGCTTTCGACTTGATCTTGGCTGAGAGTCTGTGGGCGGAGTGGCGGACCCGCGGCGTGGACGTGCTCGGTCTTGTGCTCGGCAGGACCGATACCCCGTCCATGCGGCGGGTTTTCGAAGCTCACGGAGATTCTCTCGGCAAGCTTGCCGACCCCGACGACGTCGCGCGGGAGGCACTGACCCACCTCGCCGACGGACCCACCTGGATCTACGGCAGCGACGACCCGGCCGGCGGCTCACCCTTCGGTGCGATGCGCCGCCGGGACGCCGTGCTCGCGATGAGCCGCGGTACGTCTACTGCTTGACCGGGGTATCGCCGCTCATGGCGAAGTGGGGCGAGCACTCCGTGCTGGTGGACTCGGCGCTCGAGTTCCAGACGCAGATCCACATCGTGAAGCCCTCGTCGGAGATGAAGCTGGTCTTCTCGGCGGCCCACGAGGCCGCGAACTTGTACGCGACCCCGTCGCTTCGGAACAGTTCGGCGACGCAGGACTGGTCCCATGAGGTGTTGAGCACGCCCGCGAGGTCGCCGGAGCCGTTGTTGTCCAGCCACGCTGAGCAGGCCGCGTCCCCGTACATCTCGTCGGTGTCCGCCTCGGAGCCCGGGACCTGCGTCGTGTCGTCACCGCCGTTGATCGCGCTGATCGACGACGACGTGGGGCTTGCAACGGCTGTCGTGGCAGCCTTCGTGGACGTCGTGGTGGTGGCGGCCGCGCCGTTTCCGGACGACGCGGCCGCCTTGCTGCTGCCTCCGGACGACGCGGCGGTGCTCGGCAGCGTGGACGCTGTGCTCGTGGCGCTTGACGATGCCGACGCTGAGCCCTTCGCGCTGGCGGTTCCGGTCGACGACGAGGGTGCCGATGACGCGTGCCCGCCTGCTACGAGCGTTGAGGTGGGGTGGGTGATCGTACCGGCGCGTGGATTGGTGGACTGCGTGTGCGTGATGCCGAAATAGGTGCCGACCGCCGCTCCCGCCACGACCGTCACCACCACGACAGCCCACAGCAGTCGCCGGCGTGGCTTGGCCGCCGACTCGGCGGACGACGGGTCGTCGCGTGGCCCGGCTGGCGGCATAGGCGGGGTCGCGAATTCGGACTCTGCTTCCCCCGATTCTGCCGACGCCGACTCCGACTCCAACCCTGACCCCGACCCCGAATCCAGCTCCAGCATCGGCGGAAGCGTGTCGATCTTGCCGACCGGCGTCGCGGCGAACTCCCGGCGAGCCTCGATCCGTTCCATGACCTCCGGCGGCCAGAATGAATGCGTGTCGGGCACGTGCTTTCGCGCCGCTTCGGCCAGTTCGACTGCGGTGGGCCGCGCCTGGGGGTCCGCTATGAGACAGGACTCGATGACGGCGGCCAGTTCGGTGTCCATCGCGCGCAGCGGTTCGATGTCGGGGACGACGCCGGGGGTGCGCCCCGAGGCCGCGTAGAGGAGCAGGGCGCCGAGCGCGAAGACGTCCGCGGCCGAGGCCACGCCCGGGTCGCCGGCTTCCTGCTCCGGCGCGATGTACCCGCGGGTGCCGTAGCTCTCGCCGCCCTTGGTGAGCTTCGCCAGGTCGGCGGCGCGCGCGATCCCGAAGTCGATCAGCTTGACGCCGTTCCGCACGAGCATCAGGTTGGCAGGCTTGAGATCCCGGTGCACGATCTTGACCTCGTGCACCGCTCCCAACTGCTCGGCGGTCTCGGCCAACAGCAGCCACAGCGTGTCCGGGGGCAGCGGGCCGTGCAGCCGAACCGCGTCGTCCACGGTGACTCCGGGCACGTACTCGGTGGCGAACCAGGGCCGTGTCACGGTGCTGTCGTTCGCCAGCACGCCAGGGGCGACGCCGACCGGAACCCGGTACAGGATGCCGACCTCGCGCTTGAAGCGCTCGCGGTCGACAACGCGCGGCCGGACCCGCTTCACGGCCACGTAGCCCTCGTCCGCGGTCCCGAGGTAGACCTCGCCCATGCCGCCGACGCCGAGCAGTCCGATGATCTTGAACTGGCCGATCTCCCGGGGATCATCCGGGTTCAGCGGTATGGCTATCGTGCTATCCATATCCATCGGCGCGCCCCGCCCCGCTCGCGTTCACGCCGGGCAGGCTATCCGGGCAGGGCGGCGCCGCGCAATCGCAGCAGAGTTCTGACAGGACCGGTCCTCATCGGGTCGTCGTACGCTGAGCGGAGCCGAACGGAGGAAAGTGGAAAGTGATGGAGCAGCCGCACGGACAGTTCGCCCCGCAGATGCTGCCGCCGGGCAGCCCGGCCGACAAGGTGCCTCCGGCGCCGCCCGGCACGATCTTCGTGCTGGGGCCCGAGCGCGGGTACGCCGTGCCAGCCCGCCGGTACACGCTGCTGTTCGGGCGTGACCGCGAGGACGTGCACGTGCCGGTCGGCGCCGACGATCCGACCGTCAGCCGCCGACACGGCCTGTTCACCTGCACCGGACCGGACGGCGACTGGTGGCTGCGCAACATCGGGAAGCTGCCGATCGAACTGCCCGACGGAGCCCTGATGCTCAGCGGGCATCAGCGCGTCATCGAACCCGGATACACCCCGTTGGTGATCAACTCGTCAAAGCAGCGTTCCCACTTGGTGGAGGTCCGGCTGATCGACGAGCCCGACCGGCGGCCCCGCTCCACGACGCGGGCCGAGACCGCGGACCCTGAGACGGTGTACGAACTCTCCCCGCAGGAGCGGCTCGTGCTCACCGCGCTAGCCAGACGCTACCTGGAGGGCGACGACGGCTACCCGCTCCCGCTGACCTGGGAGGACACCGCCAGAGTCGTCAACGCCTCGCCGCACTCCACCAAGACCTGGTCGTTCCGCTCGGTCGCGAACACGGTCGAGGACGTCCGCGAACGCCTGCACCGGCGCGGCGTGCGCGGCCTGATGCGCGACGAGGTCGGCGTGAACGTCGGCGCGACGCTCAGCGCCAACCTGATCAGGGAACTGCTGAAAACCGCGACGCTGAGCGCCCAGGACCTCGAACTGCTGTCAGACCAGGATTGACGCGGATTACGGGCGCTTCTGCGGTGTCCGTGGGTTCTGGGTTGACGGTTGGTGGTTGGCCTTCCTACGTTCCGGTGTTCCGCTGCGCTCCACACCGGACCTCGTACGGCGGGAGTCGTCCTTCCTCCGGTCGTCCTCCACGCGCGCTCTTGGTCGTGGGTGAGGTCGCGTTGGCTCCTGACGTGGGGCGATTGGTGGAAAGTCAAGGTCAACTGCGCCTCCGGCGGACCGGCTCAGAGAGCATCGGGGGGTGTCGGTCCGGCCGGGGTTCACACGTGGTGGGGTTTTACCCCGTGGTGGCTGTCGCCGGTTGGGTCGTTCTCCTCGCCTGGCACCGGAGGCGACCAGGAACCTGCCGGGGGTGCAACAGGCGGCAGTGTTCGTGGATGCTGAATTCAACATTCGCCTGTTGCACCCCCGGCAGAACCCTGGTAGGGCTACGCCTGCCAGGCGAGGAGAGCGACCCAACCTCAGCTGGAAGAGTGTGCGCTGCGCTGGGCCCGGGTGTCGTTCGCTCGGCTTTGACTGTGAAATTTAACCGTGGGCCCGCCGCCCGGTACCGATGGAGCTGGAGGATATTAACTCGCAACTCCGCGTGTTGCCGTGCCTCCATGTGGTAGCGCGGCAATTTCGTTGAGGCGCTCCGGTTTCGACCGGTTCATGAGCCTGCGGGCCCATGCGATTGCCCGCCAGATCTGCCACGGCCGTGGTCCTGTTTGTCGGGCCGTCAGAGAAGGCTGAGGTGAATGCGCCTACGCTCAGACACGGCGGTTCCTCGTCCGAATGCGATGCTATCGAGGTAAAGCGTGAGGCCACGACGTGATCACGAACATCAGGATCGACCCTTACCGTACGAGCGAGCCGCGACACGCGGAGTTGCGAGTTGATATCCTCCAGCTCCGATGCGGAATTCCACTTCCGGAGAAACCCTCCGCTTTCGGCGTGTCCCGTTGGTGTCGCTCGCGGTTAAATTTCACATCCACGCCGACCCGTCACGGACACTCAATTGATCAACGACCGGCGGGCCCGGCCGGTTCCCGGATCTGACGTCTTTTCAGGGAACCCGGAGGATCACCGGTTCGTTGATCAAGTAGGTGGAGCGGTTCGGATCCGGCGTCCAGTGCGGAATTTGACCTCGGTCCAGGATCTGTCGGGTTCACGGGGGAATTCCGCATCGACGCGGCCAGGGGGTTGGGGCCGGGTTCGAGCGCAGCGCGATAGTTCTCCCTGAGGTCGGGTCGCTCTCCTCGCCTGGCAGGCGCAGCCCTACCAGGGTTCTGTCGGGGGTGCAACAGGCGAATGTTGAATTCAGCATCCACGAACACTGCCGCCTGTTGCGCCCCCGGCAGGTTCCTGGTCGCCTCCGGTGCCAGGCGAGGAGAGCGACCCAACCGGCGACAGCCACCACGGTTTGAACCCCAGCCCGCGCCAACCCCAGCCGGACCGACACCCCCCGATGCTCTCTGAGCCGGCCCGCCGGAGGCGCAGTTGACCTTGACTTTCCACCATCCGCCCACGTCAGGAGCCGACGCGACCTCACACACGACCAAGAGTGCGCGTGGAGGACGACCGGAGGGAGGACGACGTCCGCCGTACGAGGTCCGGCGTGGAGCGCAGCGGAACACCGGAACGTAGGAAGGCCAACCACCAACCGTCAACCCGGAACCCGAACCCACGAACACAGCAGAAGCGCCGGATTACGTCTACGAGCTCGCCAGGTACGCGGCGACCTCGTCGGCCGTCGGGGCGTACGCGCCGGTCTTCGTGCAGGCCAGGGCCGCGACGGCGACGGTGAAGCGTAGCGTTTCTTCTAGGTTGTCGCAGACTTCGGCGACGCTGGTCGACGCCAGTTCGGTGAGCAGCGCGCCCATCGCGGCGTCTCCGGCGCCGATCGTGTCCACGACCTCGACCTTCGGCGCGGGGACGTGGACTCGGCGGGCGTCGCGGGTGAGGCCGATCGCGCCGTCCGCGCCCAGGGTGATTACCACCAGCGACGGGCCTTGCTCAAGTTCGAGCCAAGCCCGAGCCATCCTTTCCGGATCAGTACCCGGATACGCCATGCGTAGATCGTCGTCGCTGGCCTTGACGACGTTGGCGCGCTGGACTAAGCGTTCTAGCCGGGCGATGGCGTCGGGCTGGCGTTCGAGTACGATCGGCCTCAGGTTGACGTCGAGCGTCACCGTGCCCTGACTTTCGTTGATCCAGCGTTCGGCCACGTCCGCGCCCGGCTGCCAGTATGCGGCGAGCGAACCGATGTGCTGGATGTCTCCTGCTTCGGGCGTGGGCAGGTCCGTGGCGGCGAAGTCGGCTGCGCCGTTCAGCCAGAAGTCGTAGCTCGCGGCGCCGGACGCGTCTAGGCTCGCTACAGAGAGAGACGAGGGCGCCTCAACGAGGACGGCTGCGTGGCTCAGGTCGACGCCCGCCGCGCTGAGCCTGTCGCGAAAGGCCTGCCCGAACGCGTCGGAGCCGAAGCGGGCCGCGAAGCTCACCTCTCCGCCGAGCCTGGCGGCCGCGACCGCGGTGTTCGCCGGACCGCCGCCGAGGGCGACGCGCAGCCGGCCGGACTCGGCCGGGAGCAGGTCGGCGACGTTCTCGCCGGAGACGATGATGGTCATCTGTCGAGTGCCGCCAAGTTCTCGAGCGTCTCCGCGACGCCGACGGTGTGAATGTCGTAGGTGATCTTAAGGTATTGCTCGACGAACCGCTCGTTCTCCGCGAGATCGCCGAAGAACCGCGTCAGCCTGAGGAACGCGAGCGGGTCGCCCGGGTACTTCCGCGCGGCGGCGTTCACCTCGTCGGCGTAGCGGTCGACGATCTCGATCGGCTCGCCTTGCTCGTCCACGCCCTCCGCGTAACGGGCCCAGCTCGCCACGATCGCGGTCGCGTGCGAGATGGGGCCGTTGGCCGCGAGATTGTGCCGGATCACCGGCAGCACCCACTTGGGGATCCGGTCCGAGCTCTCGGCGCAGAGGCGGGCGACCGTGTCGCGGATCCCGGGGTTGGCGAAGCGCGTGAGCAGTTCGCTCTTATAGGCCTCCAGGTCCACCCCCGGCACCGGGAGCAGCGTCGGTGTCGCCTCGTCGTCCATATAAGCCCTGGCATAGGCCGCGAGCCGGGGATCGGTGGCGGCCTCGTGCACGTAGCGGTGGCCCAGCAGGTGCCCGAAGTAGGCAATGGCCTGATGGCTGGCATTCAGCAGCCTGAGTTTCATCAGTTCGTACGGCGCGACGTCGTCGACCAGTTGCACCCCGGCCCGCTCGTACGGCGGCCGCCCGAGGCTGAAGTCGTCCTCCAGCACCCACTGCGTGAACGGCTCGCAGATCACCGGCCAGTTGTCCACGACGCCGAGCTGGGTAAGCAGCTGCTCGCGGTCGTCGTCCGTGGTCACCGGCGTGATCCGGTCGACCATCGAATCGGGGAACCGCACGTGCTCGGTGATCCACAGGGCCAGCTCGGGGTCGCGCAGCGCGGCGAACGCCGTGAAGACCTTGCGGGCCAGCTGGCCGTTGGACTGGATGTTGTCGCAGGACATCACCGTGAACGGCGGGATCCCGAGGCGCCGCCGTCGATCGAGGGCCTCGACGACGTAGCCGAATACCGTCGAGGGCGCCGCCCCCGGCAGCAGGTCCGCGGCCACGCCGGGCTCGTCTGCGATGAACTCGCCGGTGACCTGGTTGAAGTTGTATCCGCCCTCGGTAATGGTGAGCGAGACGATGCGCGTTTGCTCGCTGGTGAGCCGCTCGAGGGTCTCCTGCGGGCGGTCCGGGGCGTAGAGGTATTCGACGATCGAGCCGATGACCCGCGGCTCGAGCCTTCCGTCCGGGTGCTTGATGACGAGCGTGTACCGGTTGTCCTGTGGGGCGAGCGCCCGGCCCATCGCGGCGTCGGCGGGCATCACGCCGACGCCGCAAATGCCCCAGTCCAGAGCGATGCCTTGGTTCATCAGCGTGTCGAGGTATGCGGCCTGGTGCGCGCGGTGGAAACCGCCGACGCCGAAGTGGACGATGCCGACGCTCACGGCGGATCGATCGTAGGTCGGGCCTGGGATGCCTGGAGGGAAGCCGTCGGGCGTGTCGGCAGGGTGCGAGGGCATGCGGGGACTCTTCCTGTGTTGGACCAAGAACTTGGGGCGGTGTCGGAGGGCTCTTACTTCACGGCGCCCATGGACAGGCCGCGGACCAGCTTGTCCTGCGCGGCCCAGCCGGCGATCAGCACCGGCAGACAGGCCACGGTCGCGGCCGCGGAGAGGTGGGCGAGGAACTGGCCCTCCGGTGCGACGAAGCCGACCAGGTAGATCGGCACGGTCGCGCCGTTGGTCGTGGTCAGGTTCACCGCGAGGAAGAACTCGTTCCAGGAGAAGATGAAGCACAGCAGCGCGGCCGCGGCCAGGCCCGGCATGATCAAGGGGATGATGATCGAGCGCAGTTGGTGCAGCAGCTTGGCGCCGTCCACCTGGGAGGCCTCGATGATCGAGATCGGCACCTCGAGCAGGAACGAGCGCAGCATCCACACCGCGATCGGCAGGTTCATCGCCGTGTACAGCAGGACCAGCAGCCGCTGCGTGTCCAGGATGTTCAGGTCGCGGGCCAGGATGAACAGCGGGATGATCGCGCCGACGATCGGCAGCATCTTGGTGGAGATGAAGAAGAACAGCACGTCCCGCCACTTGCGCACCGGCCGGATCGCGAGCGCGTAGGCCGCCGGCAGGGCGAGGCAGAGCACGATCACGGTGGAGATCACCGAGATGCCGATGGAGTGCTCGAGATAGCCGCGCAGTCCGGCCGTGCCCGCGGTGCCCTCCCAGACCGAGGAGTACTCGGAGAAGGTGGGGGAGAAGATGAGCTTCGGCGTCGGGGTGTTCGCGCTGGCCTCGGTCTTGAAGCCGGTCAGCGCCATCCACAGCACCGGGAAGAAGAACACGAGCACGATCAGCCAGGTGAGCACGCCGAGCCCGAGTCGGACGAAGAGCTTGGTCTGGCGTTCAGCCAGCGTACGCGGCGCTTTCGCCATCATCGTCCCCTCATTCCTTCATCGCTGAACATGCTCGAGATCGTGCGCAGCGCCACGGTGGCGACGAGGATCGTGGCGACGACGACGACCACTGACATCGCCGACGCGCGGCCGATGTCATAGGCCTGAAATGCCGTCTGGTAGATGTAGTAGGGCAGGTTGGTCGTGTCGGTCGCCGGACCGCCCTGGGTGATGAGGTAGATGGAGTCGAAGGCCTGCACGATGTAGATCGAGCCGAGCAGGATGCCGAGCTCGAGGTACGTCCGCAGGTGCGGCAGCGTCAGCGAGCGGAAGACGCGCAGGGCGCCCGCGCCGTCCACCCGCGCTGCCTCGAGGACCTCCTCGTCCTGGCTCTGCAGCCCGGCCAGGATGATCAGCACCATGAACGGCGTCCACTGCCAGGTCAGGAACGTGATGATGGTCAGCTGGGAGTGGACGCCGATCCAGTTGACGTCGTGCACGCCGAAGGGCTTGAGCACGAAGTTCAGCACGCCGAAGGTCGTGTCCAGGATCGAGTACTTCCAGATCAGCGAGGCCGCCGCGGACATGACCAGGAACGGGCTGATGATCAGGGTGCGCAGGAAGCCCCGGCCGAAGACGCGGCGGTTGAGCAGGATCGCGATGCCGAGCCCGAGCAGCACCGCGAGGATCACCGGCACGGCCGTGAAGATCAGCGTATTGAGCGCCGCGGTGCGGAAGATCGAGTCGCCGAAGACCGCCTTGTAGTTGGCGAGGGTCGGGAACTGCTTCGGCCGGGCCGGGTAGTTCAGGTTGTACTTCTCGAAGCTGTAGAAGAGCGTGAGCAGGAACGGGATCTGCGTGACGGCGATGGTGAAGATCATCGCCGGCAGCAGCGGCAGGCGCCTGAGCCACGCGGCGCCGCGCCGGTTTCGCCGGGGTGGCGCCAACGCGAGCTTGCGCGGCGCGGTGGTCAGAACGGTCACGTCTGCGGGGCCTTTCCGGGCAGGGGCGGAGGTATCAGAAGTCGAAGGGGACGCCGGCGTCGCCCGGGACCGCGCCCGCCGTGGCGTACGGCGGACGGGCGCGGAACCGGAGCGAGCTGTGCGCGGGGTGCGGCTGGCGAACTGCTGCGGCTAGCTCTTGTACCCCGCCGTGACGACCGCCTGCTGCGCGATCGTCTGGCTGGTGGCCAGCGCCGCGGAGACCGATTCCTGTCCGTCGATCGCGGCGGTGATCTGCGCCGAGACCTGCTGGCCGAAGTTCTCGAACTCGGGGACGCCGACGTACTGCACGCCGGGGACCGGCTGCGGGGCCACGCCCGGCTGGTCGATGTCGACCGAGTTGATCTCCTTGAGCGTCAGGGCCGCGAACGGCGCCGCCTTCTGGTAGCTCGCGTTCTGGTACGTCGAGGTGCGGGTGCCGGGCGGCACCGAGGCCCAGCCGTTCTTCGAGGCGTCGTAGGCGATGTACTGCGCCGAGGTGGCCCAGTTCATGAACTGCTCGGCCGCCGACTGGTGCTTCGAGGAGCTCTCCAGGGCCAGCGCCCAGGTCCAGAGCCAGCCCGAGGACTTGGTCAGGTCCACCGGCGCGGCCGCGAAGCCGACGTTGCCGTCGATCGGGCTGCCGGACGCGTCCACGGTGGAGGCGCCGACCGTGGCGTCGTACCACATGGCGGCCTGGCCCTGCTCGAAGATGTTCAGGCACTGGTTGAAGCTGTCGTTGCCCGCGCCGGGCTCGCCGTCCTGCTTGACCAGGTTGACGTAGAAGTTCACCGCGGCCTCGGTGGCCGGGGAGGTGAGCTCGGCGTTCCAGTTCTTGTCGAACCAGGCTCCGCCCATGGTGTTGATCACGGTGTCGAGCGAGGCCAGGTTGTCGCCCCAGCCGGTCAGACCGCGCAGGCAGATGCCCGCGACGTTCTTCGCCTTGTCGTTCGCCCTGGCCGCCAGGGCCGCGATCTGCGCCCAGGTCGGGTTGGCCGGCATGGTCAGGCCGTCCGCCGCGAAGATCTTCTTGTTGTACATCATGAACGAGGACTCGCCGTAGAAGGGCAGCGCGTACAGCTGGCCCTTCGAGGTCAGCGCCGAGCGGATCGGCGCGAGCAGGTCGTTGACGTCGTACGAGGAGTCCGCGGCCACCTCGGAGTTCAGGCTGTCGATCCAGCCGTTGGTCGCCCAGTTCGCGATGTCGTTCGGGCCGATCATGACGACGTCGTACTGCCCGCCGTGCGCCGCCACGTCCTTCTCGACGTCGGCCCGCTCGGTGTTCTCGTCGTACGTGACGAACTTGACCTTGATATCCGGGTGGGAGGCCTCGAAGCCGCCGGCCGTGAGGTTCTCGATGGTAGTCATCAATGGGTTGGCGGTTACCGCGACGGTGATCGTCTGGACCCCGCCCGAGCTCGACGAGGAAGGGCTCGAACACGCGCTCGCGGCCACCAGGACCAGCGCCCCGGCGGAGACTGCCGCGGGCCAGGCGCGACGGGACCGCCGCATGCTTGTTAGACTCATTGTCGTATTCCTCCTGCTGTAAGGGACGTTCTTAACCGGGGCGTGCCGTTGTCGTCAGGAGTGGCTCGGGCGCAGGCTCTTGGCGGAACTGCGCTCGGGCTGTACGTGATAGGGGTGGGCGGTCGGCCGAGGTCGGCCGCCTGCTTCGTTGTCGGTTCCGATCAGACGCGCATGACATCGATTCCTTGCTCGTGCAGGTGCACGGCCTGTTCGACCGGCAGCCCGTCGTCGGTGATGAAGCGTTCGAACTCCCGCAGGTGGGCGAACCTGACGAAGGAGTCCACGTTGTACTTGGAGCTGTCGGCGATCAGGATGCTGCGGCGCGACACCCGCATCGCCGCCGTCTTGACCGCGGCGACGGCGCTGTCCGGCACCGTCACCCCGTGCTCGAGGCTGATGCCGTTGCCGCCGATGAAGGCGAGGTCGAGCACCAGGGTTTCGAGCATCGCCACCGCCCAGTGGTCCACCGCTCCGAGGGTCTGCGCCCTGACCCGGCCGCCGACGATCAGGACCGTCGTCTCCGGGCGTTCGACCAGGGCTTTCGCGGCCGCCAACGAGGGGGTCACCACCGTGATCGGCCGGTCGGCGGGCAGGTGCTGGCCGACCAGCGTGGGCAGGTAGCCCTCGTCGAGGTAGACCGACTCCGCCGCCTTGAGGAAGGTCGCGGCGGTCGTCGCGATCCGGTTCTTCTGCGCCTGGTGGCGGGTGGAGCGCACGGACAGGGCGCTTTCGAAGTTGAGCCGCTCCACCGCGACCGCGCCGCCGTAGACCCGGCGCAGCAGGCCCTGGCGTTCCAGGTCCTTGAGGTCGCGGCGGATCGTCTCCGGAGCGAGCGCCAGTTGCCTGGACATCTCCGCGACGTCCACCCGGCCGGTCTGCCGCGCGTGCTCTAGGAGCATCTGACGACGTTCGATCACATACATGTCGCGTTCGAGCCCCTTCCGCGAGACGGACCGTTTCCGTGAGGTTTCGGGTCCGGTTTTGCCCGGATGGCCTGAGTTTCGTGCGTGTTTCGGGCTGTGGCAATGTGTTAGCCGTCACTTTCGGGTAACAGAAATGCCCGGTTGTGCCCGGTCAATACCCTGCGCTGCCCGGGTGGCGCCTGGGGAGTGCCCGGGTTTCGACCACGCCGGTTGATCTTGATTTGGCGACCCGGACGCGCTATCGGAACGAGTCGTGCGACGCCGGCTCCGACTGCGCTTCGATCTCCTCGGGACTCGCCGGCTCGAGCGGCAGGCTCAGCGAGACCTCGAAACCGCCGTCCGGCAGCTGCCCGGCCGAGAGTTCGCCCCCGTAGAGGCCCGCGCGCTCGCGCATGCCGGTCAGCCCGACCCCGGAGCCGCTGTGGTCCGTCGCCTGAGCTGCGGCGGACCGCGCGGTCCGGGACCGTTGCGCCGGGATGGCGTGCGGTCCGGTGTCGGTCACGACGACCTTGATGTGCTCCGGCGCGTACTCCAGCCGCACGTCCACGGAGGAGCCCGGCGCGTGCTTCAGCACATTGGTCAGCGACTCCTGGACGACGCGGTAGACGCACAGCTCGATGCCGGCCGGGAGCGGGCGCCGGCGGCCGGAGACCGCGTAGCGGGACGGGGTGCCGGAAAGGCCGACCCGCTCGATCAGCACCGGCAGCTGGTCGATACCGGGCGCGGGACGGTCGTCCGCGGGCACCCCGCCCTCGTCGTCCGGGCGCAGCAGGCTGATCAGCCGACGCAGCTCCGCGAGCCCCTCGCTGCCGACCTCGGAGATCGTCCGCAGCGCCTGATCCGCGGTCTCCCTGTCCGTTTCCAGCACGTAGCGGGCCAGCCCGGCCTGAACTGCGATGACGGACAGATGGTGCGCCGTGACGTCGTGCAGCTCGCGGGCGATCCGGATCCGTTCGAGCAGCACCGCGCGCTGTTCCCGGTCACGCTGCTTGCGCTGGAGTTGCCCGTCGTACTGGGCCATCAGCGCGTGGCTCTGCCGCAGCCTCCGGACCCCGTCCCCGACGACCGCGATGACCAGTACCTGCGCCGCGGTGCCGAGATAGGTGTTGAAGAGCAGGCCGACCCAGTCATGCGTGTTGCTGTACAGCAACTCCGGATACACGACGACGGCGGCCGCAGCGGTCCAGCGTCGGCTGCGCTGCGAGGCCACCGTGTAGAACGCGACTTGCAAGCCCAACTGGTTCAGGCCCAGCCGGTGCCCGCGCGCCTCGAATACCGCGACGAGTACGACGCATCCGGCCATCACTGCCAGAGGGAACCTGCGTCGTACCGCCAGGACCACGCCGACAGCAGCGGTCAACGTGATGGCGAGCGCGTCGAACGGCCGCGAGCCCGAGGGCGCGCTGGCGGCCATCGCATTCGACAGGGAGAACCACGTGACGGCCGCGGCGATGGCGAGATCGACGACGTCCGGGGGGATCGCGGCCAGGGCGTACGTCAGATTGCGCGTCCGGAGCATCGGGCCAACCTAACTGGCGCGGACACCGCTTGTCCTCATCTCGCGGCAAGGATCCGGCCGCCTCCGGGTAAACCTTCGCGGTAGTGCCGACTGCTGCGCGCGGTATACCCGCCGCGCGGATTGTGAACCCTCGGGGAACGCGCTGGACGGACCCGTACTGAAACTCTGGGCGCGCGCGGACTCGGTGCGCCGCGCCGAACGAACTTGCACGACAGAACGCGGGTGGCACTTTATGAGGTTCGTCCATCGGGACGCCGGCGTCGAACGTGAGTGGGAGGTGCGGCTCGGCCGCCCGGATGCCGAGGTCGCGGACCTCGCGGCCGCGCTCGGGGCCGGCCGCGGCGGGCTCGTCATCGACGGTCGGCCTTCCCCGCCCCGCGCCCCGCTGGCCGGTTCCGGGCTCGTGATGGGCTCCGAGATCATGCTCGCGGACGCGCCGCCCGACCCCGGCGCCAGTGTGAGGCCGGTGTCCGACAACACCGCCACCACCGTGCTGGATCCCGGCATGGTCGTGCGGGTCATCGGCGGCCTCGACGCGGGCCTTTCGCTGCCCGTCCGACCGGGCCGCGTCCGGCTCGGGCGCGGCGAGGAGGCGGAGATCCGGGTGGCGTCCGCGGACGTCTCCCGGCTGCACTGCGAGATCGAGGTCACCGACGACGGCCGGGTGACCGTCAACGATCTCGGCTCGCGCAACGGCACGGACGTGAACGGCGTGCGCCTGACCGGCCCGACGCGTATCGGTCCCGATGACTTGGTGTGCGCGGCCGGCCGGGTGCCCTTCCGGGTGCTGTCGGCGGCGACGCTCGGCCCGGTGGCGTACGTCAACCCGGCGCGCGAGGCCGGGCCCGGCGGCACGCTTCCGTTCAACCGGGCCCCGCGCGTCGCCGCGCTGGTGACCGATGAGCCCATCCGGCTGCCTGAGCAGCCCAAACGCTCCAAAGGGCAGCCGCTGCGGATCTCGACGATCGTCGCCCCGCTCGTCCTCGCGGGCGTCATGGTGCTGGTGCTCAAGGACTTCGCCTACGCGCTGATCGCGCTGTTCAGCCCGGTGATCATGCTGGGCACGATGGTGGAGGACAAGACCAGGGGCCGGTTCAGCCTGCGCCGCGGCAAGCGCGAGTACGCGGTCCGGTCGGCCGAGGCACTCGAGCAGCTCGCCGAGCGGCGCGAGGAGCAGCGGGTCCGGCTGCACGCCGATTTCCCCGACCTGGCAGAGCTCTGCCACCGGGCCGCGGCGCCCGGCCTTCGGCTGTGGGAGCGGCGACGCGGCGCGGCCGACTTCCTGCGCGTCTCGGCCGGCCTCGCCGACCTGACCTGGACGCCGCCGGTGGACCGCGGCCGCCGCAACGATCAGGAGCCTGATGCCGAGGTCGCCGAGGCGCTCGCCGCGGCTTCCCGGCTGACGCAGGTCCCGGCGCCGGTGGACCTGTCTGACGGGGGAGTGCTCGGGCTCGAGGGCGACCGTGCGGCCGCGCTCGCCGCGGCGCGCTCGATGCTGGTCCAGGCAGTTACCGCCAGCGGTCCGGCCGACGTCGCCGTCGCGGTGTTCGCGGACGAGGACCGGATCGCGGACTGGGACTGGACCAAGTGGCTGCCGCACGGCGCCGACCCGCGTTCCGGCTCCTCCCGCCTGGTCGCCGTGGGCGCGGAACGCAGCGAGGTGCTGGCGCGCAGCCTGCTGTCAGAGTTCGGCGACACGTCCGCGGTCGGCCGGGCCGCGCAGGTCGAGCGCGCCGGATCGCCGGTGCTGCTCGTCGTGGTCGACGGCGCGACACTGCTCGAAGGCCGTCCCTGCGCGCTGCGCGACCTGCTCGGCGGCCGGGCCGGAGCGGTCTCCGGAATCGTGCTGACCAGGCGGCTTCCGGCGCTGTGCACCGAGGTCCTGTCCGTGGCGGCCGACGGTTTCGGACGACTGCGGCGGGTCGCCAGCGGCGAGCACGTCAACGACGTCCTGGTGGCCGGGATGACCCGCCGCCGCGCCCGCATACTGGCTCGCGCGCTGGCCAGATTCGAGGACCCGGAGCTCAAGACCGAAGGCAGCGGCCTGCCGGACCGGGTCGGCCTGCTGCCGTTGCTGGAACTGTCCGGCCCGCTCGACACGGCGCTCGTCGGGCGTTGGCGGACCACCGTCGACACGCTGCGGGTGCGCGCGGTACTTGGTGTAACCGAGCGTGAGATCTTCGAGATCGACCTCGACGACGACGGACCGCACGGCCTGATCGCGGGCACCACCGGCTCCGGCAAGAGCGAGCTACTTCGTACTCTGATCGCCAGCATGGCGGTCGGCGCGGACCCGGAGCACCTGACCTTCGCGCTGGTCGACTACAAGGGCGGCGGCGCGCTGGACGAATGCGCGCGGCTGCCGCACGTCGTCGGCCTCGTGACAGACCTCGACGAACAACTCGGCGAACGCGCGCTGCGCTGCCTTGAGGCGGAGCTGCGCTACCGGGAGCACGCCCTGCGCGGCGTCGGGCTGAGCCACGTCCGCGAGTACCAGCGGCTGCGCGACACGCAGCGCCCCGAGCTCGAACCGATGCCCCGGCTCGTGGTCGTGATCGACGAATTCGCCACGCTGGTCAAGGCATTGCCCGAGTTCGTCGACGCGCTGGTCAGCATCGCGCAGCGGGGCCGCAGCCTCGGCATGCACCTGGTCATGGCGACGCAGCGTCCCTCCGGTTCGGTGAGCGACGCGATCAAGAACAACGTCAAACTGCGTCTCGCGCTCCGTTTGGAGAGCAGCGCCGACTCGCAGGACGTGATCGACTCCCCGGCCGCCGCCGGAATCGGCAGCAGGCAGTGGGGCCGCGGCTTCTACCGGGTCAGCGCGAACGAGGTGCTGCCGGTGCAGACCGCGTTGTCCACCGGCGTGACCCCGGCCGAAGCCGAGTCCGGCGGCGTGACGCTGCTGCCGTTCCGGTTGACCTCGGGCGAGCGGGCCGGGACGTCGGCTGATTCCGCCGCTGGGTCGGTCGGCGCGTCAGTCGACGAGGACGCGCCGACCGACCTGACCCGCCTGGTCGACGCGGCCCGGCAGGCGAGCGAGACGGCCGGATTCGGCTCCCCGCGCAGGCCATGGCCGGACCCGCTGCCCACCGTCGTCGCCCGCTGGGAGCTCGGCGCCTCCGCGCGCGGACTGCAGACGGACGCGGTCGGACTGCCGCCGCTCGCGCTGGCCGACGACCCGGACCGCCAGGCGCAGTACCCGGTCGGCTGGGATCCGGCGGCCGGGAACATGCTGATCTACGGCGTCGTCGGCTCGGGCACCTCCACCGCACTGATGGCCCTAGCCCTCGCGAACGCCGCGGCCTCCCCACCTGACCGCCTGCACCTCTACGTGCTCGACCTGGGCTCCGGCGCCCTCGCGCCGCTGGCGGCCCTCCCGCACACCGGCGCGTACATCGGCTCCGCCGAACGGGCCAGGCAGATCCGGTTGATCAGGCTGCTGCGAGGGGAACTGAACGCGCGCAAGGCGAGCGGCGGCGCCCGCGGCGGTCATGCGGGCGCTCCCGCCCGCTGGCTGGTGCTGATCGACAACATCGGCTCCCTGAGAGCGGAGCTCGAAAAGGACTTCGCCGGTATCGCAGTCCTCGACGACCTCGAGCGGATCTTCGCGGACGGCCCGGCGGTCGGCCTCAACGTGCTCGCCACCGGCGACCGCGCCGGAGCCGTGCCGAGCGCGTGGGCGGCGCTCAGCCGGCAGAAACTGCTGCTGCGGCTGGCCGATCCGGGCGACTACGCGAGCTTCGACGTCCCGCGCAACGCGATCCCCGCGGCGGTGCCGGGCCGCGCGGTGGTCGTCGCGACGCGGCAGGTCGTGCAGATCAGCTACCCGGGCGCCGACCTCGCGTCCACGGTCGCGGACGTCGCCAGGCGTTGGGCGGATGCACGCAGCACCGCGTACCCCGTGCAACTGCTGCCAGAGGTCATCGACCCGGCACGGCTGCGCGAGGCGGGCGCGGTCGCGTCGACCGGCGAGGAGCCGTGGTCCATCCCGGTCGGCTTCGCTGACAGCACCCTGGCACCGGCCGCGCTGAAGCTATACGAGCACGAACACGCACTCATCGCCGGACCGCCCAGATCCGGCCGCAGCAGCGCCCTGATGGCGATCGCCGCGACGGTGCTGGCCGGACCGCGTCCGCCAACGATCGTCGCCTTCGCCCCCCGCCGCTCCCCGCTGCGCGATCTCCCTGAACCGGTCATCGTGTGCGGCGACTACACGGACCTCGATCGCATCCTGCAACCCCTCGACGGCAGCAGGACTCTGCTCCTGGTTGACGACGCCGAGACCGTCCCCGACGCCCTCGGCGTACTAGACCGCTGGATCGCCAAGGCGGGCCCAGGCAGGCACGTGATCGCGGCGGGCCGCAACGACGGAATCCGCCGCCAGTACGGCCTGTGGACGCAGCGGGTGCGCGAGGGCCGCTGCGGCGTGCTGCTCGTCCCCGACCACGACATGGACAGCGACATGCTCGGCACCCCCCTCCCACGGCAGCACCGGATGGCCCCGATGCCCGGCCGCGGCTACCTGGTTTCGGACGGTGCGATCGACGGAGTGCAACTAGTGCTGACGGAGACTGTCGCGTGAGGGGGACGCGGGCGCCCGCACTACAACAACCGCGGTAGCGCCAAACATCCACCGCTCGTTAGACGACCAACCAAACCCCACCGGCATAACGTTCTCAACGTCAGGCCGGTCAAGACGATCGAAGCCACGGGCAGGCGGCACGGCCGGCCCGCACCACCGAAGAAGATACGGAGCACCACCATGACTGACGGAACCGTCAAGGTCACTGCCGAGGCCCACATCCACATCTCCCAGCTGCTCAACCTGATCCAGGGCCCGCTGGGCGACGTCCTCGGCCAGATCACCTCGCACGGTCTCGCCCTGACCGACCAGAACCTCTGGCAGGGTCCGGCTGCGACCAACTTCGCCAGCGTCGTGTGGCCCGAGGTGTCGACCCAGCTGAACCAGGTCACCAGCGTCCTGGCCGGCCTGCAGGGCCAGGTCTCCGGCATCCTGAACAACATCACCTCGGCCGGCTCCCTGCCGCTCGTCGGCAGCCTGCCGCTCAGCGGCGTGACCGGCGCCCTGCCGCTCAGCGGCCTGACCAGCGGCCTGTAAAGTCGCGGTACGCGGGGGGATGCGAGCGAGCTGAGCTGAGTGAACTGAAGTAGCCGACGTCGGGTCGGCACCGGCGGTGGCGTGGCGGCACGAATCAAATCGTGCCGCGACGCCACCGCTTGGCCGCGTTGTACGGAAGATGGACGGTAAGCGCAACTCATGACAGGCCGAAGTGGATCGCAGGGCACTGAGCAGGATTCGAACCCGCCCGCGGACGCGGCCGAGTCGGTCCCCGGATACCGGGAACTGGCCCGGATCGGCCAGGGCGGGTTCAGCGTCGTGTACCGGGCCGTGCAGGAGTCCTTCGAGCGTTCGGTGGCGCTCAAGGTCTTGACAATGGCCGATGCCGACGAGGACGCGAGACGCCGCTTCCTGCGCGAGGTCCGGTTGGCCAGCCGGCTCAGCGGCCACCCGCACGTGGTGACCGTGCTGGACACCGGGACGACCCGGTCGGGCAGGCCGTATCTGGCCATGGACCTGTACGAGGGCGGCTCGATGAAGGAGCGGCTCAAGCGCGAGGGCCCGCTCTCCCCGGCCGAGACCGCCGTGGTCGGCGCGAAGATAGCCGATGCGCTCGCGGCCGCCCACGCGCTAGGGGTGCTGCACCGGGACGTGAAGCCCAACAACATCCTGGTATCAAGGTTCGGCGAACCTGCCCTGGCCGACTTCGGCGTCTCCGTACTCCTGGATTCGAGCTCCTCGGCCTCCGTCCTAGACGTGTTCTCCCCGCAGCACGCCGCGCCCGAGCTGATGACGCGCGGCGTGCCCAGCCCCTCGTCCGACGTCTATGCGCTCGGCTCGACTCTCTACGAGCTGCTGACCGGCCACTCGCCGTTCGCGGGGGAGAGCCGCGACGTGCGCGCGATCATGTGGGCGGCGATGAGCGAGCCCGCGCCGCGCCCGGACTGCCCGGACCTGCCGGAACTGGCAGACGCCATCGTGCGCGCCCTGGCGAAGGAGCCGGAAGACCGATTCGAGGACGCCGCCGAGTTCGCCCGCACCCTGCGTGCCCTCATCCCGGACGGCACCCCGACCACGCTGGCGATGCCCGACCTGGCGCCGACGATGCTGGTGGACGCGGCCGATTTGGAGCTGGACGCGGACTCTTCGAGTTCCCGTTCCGGCTCTAAGACGGACGAGACCGGCGGCCCTGTGGCTTCGAACGCCGCCGTCGTACCGGATGCCACCTCGGCCGGCCTACTCCAAGGCTCCGACGAGACCATGCTCCGCCCAGACCGCGCGGACCCGGCCGGGAACGCCGCCGGTACCGGCTCACACGACGGTCGGCGACGTGGCCGGAAACCCCTGGTCCTACTCCTGGTCATAGGCCTGCTAGGCGCCCTCGGCTGGGTGGTCTACGAATCACAGGGTCCTTCAACAGGATCCACGACCGACGACGCGTCCGCGCACCACGTGCTGCCCGCCGCGTCGCCCGATGCCAAGCCCACCAAGTCGGCGGCCCGCCCGACACGCAGCGCCACACCGACTGCCACCCACCGCACGACGACCACCACCATTACCGAGACCAGTGCAGCCGTGGTCAAATCCACGGCCGCCGCCCCCTCCTCCAGCGCCGCGACCTCCGCCCCGGCCACGACGTCGTCCAGCTCCGGGTTCTCGCTCAGCACCTACTACCGCCTGCTCAATGCGCAGAGCGGAGACTGCCTGACGAACCCGGCCGCGCAGTCGGCCTGCGCGTCAACCGATTCCGAGGGCTGGGAGTACACGGACGCGCTCACCGGGATCCTGTCCGGCGTCGTGGCCGGGCAGTTCGAACTCGTCAACAAGCAGAGCGGCGACTGCCTCACCGCGGGCTCGGGCGGCCAGGTCAGCGCACAGGCCTGCGACGGCGGAACCGTGCAACTGTGGTCGAAGGTAAGCGGAAGCGGCTCCACCAACGAACTGCAGAACGCCGACGACGGGCTGTGCCTCCAGTCCTCCGGCGGCGCCGTCGTGGACGGAACGTGCAGCACGAGTGACAAGGCGGATCTGTGGTCCGAAGACGGAACGGTCTGACGGATCCGCGTGAAGGATCCGCGTGACGCGCCCGGCGTGGCACCGACGCTTGCGTATGGCGGCCCGGTACGTTGCGGGTGGACTGTCCGCTCCGGGTATCGGCAGCCGAAGGAGACGACGGGACGAGCATGGTCAAGGTACTGATCGCTGATGATCAGATATTGATTCGCGCGGGCATCGCGGCGATTCTGCGCGCCGCCCCCGGCTACGAGGTGGTCGGCGAGGCGCGCGACGGCAACGAGGCCGTCACCATGGCGGAGCTGACCGAGCCCGACGTGGTCCTGATGGACATCCGGATGCCCGAGACGGACGGCATCGCCGCCACCAGGCGGATCCTCGGCTCAGGCCGGGAGAATCCGCCCCGCATCCTCATCCTGACCACCTTCGACATCGACGAGTACGTCTACAAGGCACTACGCGCCGGCGCGAGCGGCTTCGTCCTGAAGGACACCCCGCCCGAGCGACTGCTGGCGGCGCTCAAGGCCGTAGCGGACGGCGACACGCTGTTCTCCTCGACGGTAACCCGCAGGCTGGTCGAGGCTTTTTGCGCAGTGGCCGACGGCGCTGCAGCTGAGGGCGCGCCGGGCGGCACGGTGCCCGGCGCAGGTGGCGCCCCCGGAACCCCCGGAACCCCCGGCGCCCCCGGCCGCCCGCCAACGCTCGCCGCAGCAGACGGCCGTTCCTCCTCCGCCGCCCGCGCCGCCCTGGCCGCGCTGACCGCCCGCGAGACCGACGTACTGCGCCTAGTCGCGACGGGCCTGTCCAACGGCGAGATCGCCGAGCGCCTGGTCGTCAGCGAAGGCACCGTGAAGACCCACCTGAACCGCTCAATGGCCAAACTCAACCTGTCCTCCCGCGCCCAGGTGGTAGTCCTCGCCTACGAATGCGGCCTAGTCGTCCCCGGCCGCCCCCAGTCGTCCCCCGCCGCCGCAGCTCCTGTCCCCACTGGCGCCGCGCGTACCAGGTGACAGCTTTCCGTGTACGGTCGGCCCTGCCTACGTCGCCGGTCCGTCGCTGCGCTCCGCACCGCCTCCTCGTTCGGGCCACGCTCCGCTAAAGGTCGCTGCGCTGGCTTCGCCCGCCCACCCACCCACCCCCTCAACCCTCAAGCGTGCCCTACGTTCGCTCCGCTCCTCGGGGGCAGTCGTCCTCCCTCGTACCTGGGCGCGGCTGTGGGGACGGCGAAGCCGAAGGCGGTGGAGTAGGCGAACTTGGCGTACTTGGCCTGTGCGTGGCGGTGGTGGGACCAGGGGGCTCCGGGGGCGGCGGTTAGGGTGGTGGTGTGGCCTGCCTGGTCGTGGCGGGTGATCATTCCGGCGTGGGGATGTGGCTGGGGGGTGGTGGAGCGGGGGGCGGGTTGTTCTGGGTGTGTCCAGAAGGGGTGGGTGTCTGGTAGGGCTAGTGGCAGGAAGGCTTTTAGCGCCCAGCACGGGGACGCGGGGGAGTTGTAGGTCTCGCTCATCTGCAGGTTGGGGTAGGCGTAGCCGATCGAGAGCGTGCCGTCTCCGTTGAGGATCGGCTGGCTGGCCCACCAGCGCAAATGGCGGGCCCACGCGCCGCGGAGCACGCCCCAGCCGGGGCCTGGGTCGTCGGCGAAGGCTAGGGCGCCGAAGAACGCTGCTTGGGCGAAGCGGTAGATCATGCTGCGGCCAAATGCCAGGCCTGCGCCGTCCGCGGCGAACCAGGATAGGTAGTGCGGGGCGAATGCGCGGGCCCGTTCTACGGCGATTGCGGTGCGGGTCGGGTCGGTACTGTTTAGGCGGGCATTGATTAGGGCGTAGTAGTGCAGGGCCCAGGGGGTGTAGTGGTCTAGCGCTTTGCCTGGACCGCCGTCGGCGTACCAGCCGTCGCCGCGGTAGAACGTGTCTACGCGTTCGAAGGCTGCTTCGGTTATCTCCGGCTCCAGTGGTTCGGCTACGCTCGCTAGTCCCAGATCGATTACGGTCGCGAATAGGAGCCAGTTGTTATCGTGTGCGCGGCTGTGGGCCGCCTGCCGCAGCCATCTGGTTAGGTGGGTGCGTTGGGCGGTGTTGAGCGGTTCCCATAGCTCGCCGGGGCATAAGGCCAGGCCGAAGCCTAGCGCTGCCGCCTCGACGATGCGCTGGTCATAGTCCGACTGCTGACCCCAGTAGTCGGGGTGCTCCGGGTCGGTTCCGGCGGTGATCGCGTCGCGGATCGGCTGCCAGCCGGGGTAGAAGCCGCCGCCGGCGGTCAGTGGCGCTAGGCCCCACAGTAGGCGGGAGACCAACTCCAACTGTGCCACGCGGGGGGCGTAGTGTGCGCCCGGCTGCGTGACGGCGGCGAGTTGCCGCTTGAATAGCTCGGGCTCGGCGAATGGTTCGCAGAGGGTGAGCAGGGCGCGCTGGAAGTCTGCTCGGGTACGCAGTTCGCCGCCGCCGAACGGGAAACGTCGATCATCGGCTTCTATCTCAATCATCGCATACTCGACGATACCGCCGACGGCTCGCCGAAGCCTCGGAACCAGTTGTCGGACCGGTAATCGCCGATGCCCAGCCGCCGGTTGACCTCGTGCCCCGGATCCTCCAAACCCTCGAACTCCACCTGCGAGAACAGCGGCACATAGCCGTGCCGGAACAGTCGCGCGTGGCACCACCGCCAGTCGAAGTCGCCCTCGTCCGGCGGCGTGTCTTCCACGGTTCGCAGGACGAGCTCGGGTTCGAGGGCCATCAGCAGCGCGGCCTGCATGATGGCGAGCCAGAGCGCGAACTCCTCGGCGGGCGTGGCCGGTAGCGGCGCGCGGCCTTGGGCTAAGCGCTCGGCTAGGCGGTCGAAGCCGGTTACGAAGCGGCGGCGCCAGGCTTCGTCCTGCCGCCAGGTGAATTCGGGCAGCGCGGTGAACAGGTCGTCGTCGGCCTCGCACACGTCCCGGTCGCCTAGGACCGCGGATCGAGCGCGGCCGACCTCGCCGAGGTATCGCAGCACATCGTGCAGGAGTGCCGCGGTACGCGCGGTGAGCCGGGCATCGCGGCCGGACGGCGAGGCCGATGGCAACGGCGGGAACAGCGCGGCGAAATCAGGGGACTCCTTACGACCCCCGGTAGTGCGGGGTTCTTGGACGGCGGCTCTGTGCATGGTCGAAATCCTTCGTCTCGGCGAAAGCGTTCACAGGCGGGCCGATCGGCCGGATGCCGGATGCCGAGTCAGCCCGCCTGCTCTGTCTCCCGCTTCTACGGCAGCTACGGCAACGGAATGCCGGTCAGCGGGGGGTTGGCGTTCTGGGCCAGTTGCAGCGCCTGCTGCGGGAACCAGGCGCCGGCCGCGGGGTCGTCGAGGCCCCACAGCGGGTCGAAGAGGTTCTGCGCGGTCGCGTCGGTGGGCCAGCCGGGCTCGGTGTACGCGGCGTAGTCCCAGGCGCGCACTCCGCCCGCGGCGTCGCACTGGCCGTCGGACAATCCCGGGGTCTTGGCCCACAGGTACGCGTCGAGCAAGGGGACGCCGGTGTCCGCGGTCGGGCGAAGGCCGAGACCGGCGCCCGGCGGGTTGCACCATGCACCTGAGGCGAGTGTGGTTATCACGTTCGCGGGCTGGTCGTAGGGCGCGTCGGCGTAGCCTTGCATGGTGTTGCGGCCCTGGCCGTTGCGGCTTGTGTCGATCACGTAGTGGGTCGTGGCGACCGCGCCGCCCATGTTCTTGGCGTACCACGCGGTGGTCAGACCCCACGTGGAGAAGTCGTTCACGCTAGCCGGGTAGTACTGGCTGGCGCAGTCGGCGGGCTTGTTGTACGCCCAATCGGAAGTATCGGTGATCATTGCGATGCAGTCGGAGATCCAGCTGCCGTAGTCCTGCGACGCGGCGTTCGTCTGGTAGTTCGAGACGTTCAGGAAGAAGCCCTGCGTGTCCTGCACGTCGGCCTGGACCAGGCGCGAGGATATGTTGCCGACCTGCTGCCAGTGGCTGTTGGTGCCGTCTAGGTAGACGGACGTGTCCGGGTCGTTCTCCAGCGCGGTGACGGCGTAGTCGATCTCTGTGAAGCGGTCGGCGTTGGTGTAAGGGTACGTACTGGTCGGGAGGTTGCAGTCGGACGGCATGTCGCCGAGTGAGTCAGGCTCGACCAGCATGACCGCGTGCGTCGTGCCGACGGCCTTGGTGACCGCGTCGATCCAGGCCTCGTACGCGGCGGTGTCGAGCGCGCCGCCCGCCGAGTACTGGGAGCAGTCGCGCCCGGGGATGTCGTAGAGCACGAATACGGGTTCGGCCCGCTCGAGCCTGGCTTCGAAGAGCGTCGTGCGCACTTGGTCGGCGACCTGGTCGGGCGTGCCGCCGGTCAGCCAGACGGCCGCCGGCGTTGCCTCCATTTCGGCGATCAGGGTTGCGTCCGTGCGGTCGCCGGACCGGAGCAGTTGGCCGATCTGCTGCACGGACCCGTCGGCGGGCGGCGGGACGAAGAAGCGGGTGTCGGCGGCGAGTGCGTGGTCGACGGGCGTTTGCGCGGCCTGGTCGGCCTGGTCGGCCTGCGCGCTGCCCGCCATGCCCAGGGTGAGCCCGGTGGCCGCGATCAGCGCGGCGAGGCCCGCGATCAGCCGACGGGGGCGGTGGCGATCACAGTGTACGAAGGTCATCTCAGTATCCGTAGATCAGGTTGTAGGCGATCTGCGGGACGAACTGGCCGGCCGTGGTGCCGCTGCCGGTGCCGCAGTCGCCGTCGGACTCGCCGGGGGTCTTGATCCACAGCAGCAGCTCCGCGCCGCCGCCGACCTGGTCGGTGCTGCCGAGCTTCGCGCCGTCGGGGTTGCACCACTTGCCGTCGCTGCCGTCGGCGTTGCGGCTGGTGTCGATGACGAACGGCTTGGTGTAGCCGTAGTCCGCGCTCAGGTCGGCGTTGATCTCGTTGCCGTAGGTGACGTTCCGCGCGGTGGTGTAGAAGTTCGAGACGTTGAGCGAGAAGCCGTGGGCGTGCGCGAGACCGGCGGAGTTGAGATAACCGGCCATGGTCGAGGCGGACAGCCACCCGGGGTTGCCCGCGTCCAGGTACACCCAGGTGTCCGGGGCCTGATCGTTGAACTGGGTGATCGCGTTGTTCAGCAGGCCGTCGCGGTCCGATATCTGGCTCGAGGTCATGCAGCTCTCGTCCGCCACGGCGTCGGGTTCGAGGATCACCAGCGCGGGGCGCGCGGCTATGCCGCCGGCGAACGCGGCTATCCACGTGTCGTACGCGGAGTCCGACGAGGCGCCGTGTCCGGCCCCGCTCGCGCATATGTCGAGGTTCTTGATGTCGTAGGCGACGAGGACCGGCAGCTTGTCCGCCGCTGCCGCCGCGCCGACGTACGCCCCGGTGTCCTTGCCGATGTCACCGCTGCCGGCCCCGAACCAGTCGGCCATCGGCTCGTCGCCGATGTGCGCGGCGATCGCGGCGGCCCGCCCGTCGGACGGGTTGGCGGCGGCCCACTGCGCCGCCGGGTTGTCCGGGTCGATGTAGAAGCCGTTCGTCGCGGTGACCGGGTCTTCGGCCGCGTACGCGGGGGTGGCGGCGTACAGCGCGGCGGCGGAGGCCAGCGTGGCCGCCGCGAGTGGTGCGAGGACGCGCGTGGTGCGTCTCTTGCAGTCCATACCGTCGGTTCCTCTTCGTTGAGGGAGGGGGAACCGGAAGCGCTACCAGTCAGCTTTATCCAGCTCCGAATCTGGGTGAGATGGTGCTTCCGTCCACTTGAACTGTCAAGAGGTGCTGGAAAAATGGCAGGTGCGAGGCTGGATGTATACGGCGTTCAGCGTCGGGTATGGTCAAAACTGGAAGCGCTACCAGCTTCTTCCAGCTTCGCTACCATGAGAGGCGCACCGGTCCGGCATTGTGCCAGCATCGACACGGAGACCCGTGCCTACACAGAGAGCCATGCGCCAGATGACGACCCAGCCCAAGCGGCCGCCCACCCTCGACGAGGTCGCGCGGCTCGCCGGCGTCTCCCGGTCCGCCGCGTCACGCGTGATCAACAACACCGGCAACGTGAGCCGGGCGGCGCGCGAGGCGGTCGCGCAGGCCGTGCGCGAGCTCGACTACGTGCCGAACCCCACCGCCCGGGCGCTGGCCACGCGGCAGGCCGGCGCTGTGGTCCTGGCCGTCTCGCAGAACGATCCCGCGCTGTTCGCGGACCCTTTCTACGGTGAGATCATCGCGG
>Ga0185299_10001639_pt1 | contig 40514 bp, 35 predicted proteins | sample PaiPotPPA55metaG_FD_128002 | JGI IMG/M metagenome (GOLD analysis project Ga0185299, IMG submission 128002) | Iron sulfur acid spring bacterial and archeal communities from Banff, Canada, to study Microbial Dark Matter (Phase II) - Paint Pots PPA... ...
TCGGTGATGAGGAGCCGGCTGATGCAGCCTCCCATGCTGTGGCCGATGACAACCATCGGCTTGCGCAGCGGGAAACGTTTTTCGATGGCGTCAAGTTCATGCCGCAGAATCGAAGCGGAGTAGGGATTTCTTTGCTGTGATTTTGGGAATTATTTTGCGTGATTCTTGGGGCGCTATTTTGCGTGTTCGTGCTAAAGTCGACACTCGCCCTAGCCTGCGCAGCTTTCAAAAACTACTGGTGGTACGCAGATGCGTGGGGGAAAGGATCGTAGAGGCCACCGCTATTCCGCTCCGTGGCGTACACAAATCCGTAGAGATCTTTTTTGATATCGACCGGCTCGAGCAGCAAGCCTTTGTCACGAACCGCCTTGGTGTATTCGATCAGAACTCGGGCGGTACCATTGATGCCCCACATCTGAAATCCGGTCCCAAGAAATCCGCCGTTAGGATAAAGTTCTTCCAAGTTTGCCATCGCATGGAAACAATTAATCGCGACTTGATCCTTACGAGTAAGGCGGTCATCGGCTTTATATTTGATAGTTCCTCCGTCGAGCAACAGCTTCCGTTTCACGCCAAGATCAAACGCTTCTTTCCTGATCTCGTAGGGTCCCCATATGCCGACTGAACTTTTGTCATTCAGCGCGACCTTCAGTGTTTCATCCAGCCTGAAGTTTCTCCCGACGACGATAGGACATTTGTTCCATGTCGGAAAAATGCGGCTGCCGAAGCCATCGAAAACGCACACCGGATTAATACCAAAATCGTGGGGCACCCAGCTGATGGTAAATGCTTCAAACTCTCGGTTCTTGAATTGCCCTCGCCTGAGTCCCGGAGTGAGGCTGGGCTGTTTACCGTCCCCGAGCACGCGTATCACGGATATGAACGAGTGCGAAAACTGCGGATTATTCCACCTTTTTTGGAAAGCGAACGGAACAATAAAATAGCGGTCCTGTGTATTTACGCCCTCTCCCAATCGCGCTGCAACCTTGTCCTTGATCCGGTTGACGATCTGCTGGAATAACGGCGTATCATAGTTCGAGAAGTCGACATCCGCTTTTAGCAATCCTGCGCCAACCGAAACGCACATGCTGAAAAGCGAAACGTAATATACGATCCAACTAGCAAGCGGTTTGACTCGCCGGCTGATTTTCCGCTGTACTCCGCGGCCGCTGGGGCGAAGCGGCTTGCCTTCATGATTGACAAGCCCATTGGTGAGTCGGGCGCGGCTCGTCGCGCGTCCATCAGAATTATTTACGCGATTCATTTCCGTTAAGTTCCGGCAGGCTATCGGCCACTGCGCATGGCCACGCTATAGCACCTTAGTTCCACGTGACTTGTCCAGATCAGATTTCCAGAAAAAGTATGCTCTTGGGGACTGTGCGGCTGAGATTGCTTTGCCGGCTCCTTTTTCCTGGTCGGCGCGCTGGTACCTAGCGCAAAGGCGGCCGCGAGCGCCGTGCCGGCAAGCAGGACGTTGCGACGGTTGGGCGTCCGGTGCTTAGAAAGGTGTTGGGTTGTCATGGCCTGTCTCCGAGTAGCATGCGTGAGAACATTTCATCGCGTCCAACTTCACTGCGCAGCGATCGGCTCGATGTCTGGCAAGACCCGCGTCTTGTCGAACAGCGCTTTCTCCGGGCCGTTGAAGCGGAAGAGTAGTTCGAATTTTCCGCTGGCGCTTGTCGGCACCCAATTCGTCTCTTTGCCCGCCGGAGCCTTGGGACCGAAATAGACGTCCACCGAGCCGTCAGCGTTCTTTTGCAAGCCAACGCTGTGCGATGACCGGCTAACCGTCTTCTGATCGCGGATGAGCGCGTGAGTTGCCCGGTCATACACCGTTGCCGACCAGTACAGCCTGACGGGCGCGTGTGCCGGCACGTTGAGCCGGTAAATGCTGGCGCCGTCGAGCGCGCGACCGTCTTTGTCCTTCGTCGCCATCAGGTAATACTGGCCGGAGCCCAGATGCTTGGCGGTACTGAAGGCGTAGTAGTCCGCGAGCCCACGTCCATCGAACGAATAAGCATCAGGCCCTTCGTAGAAAGTCCCCATGGTCTTCGCGATTTCCGGCGACCCCGGGAACGCCCATTGGCGGCCTTCATAGAAGCTCGGAGAGCCCACCTCGTAGCATTTTGCCCCACCAGGAAATTGAGCAGCAGCGCCAGCGTGCGCAGGCCGCAGACCGCCCACGCGAGCCAGGGCCGTCCGGCCCGCAGATAGAGCCGGACAAACCCGACTGGGGACACCATTACCACCCACAGCGGCACGTCCGCCCACTTCAGTGATTGCAAACAAACTCAAACCCACCGAGGCAATCGCAACGTGCTGTCTTTCTATCCTAGACATTTCATGACGTTTTTCTGACTACAGGCGCACGAGCGAGGCTGCCCGATCACCACCGATGTGTCTATACGACCAAGGTCCAATATCGAGAGGACCCGGTTTTTTCATAGGATGGCTGGTTCAGAGCAGCTGACGCCGAGGAAGCGTGCCCGCTGCGCCTCGCCGCGGCGCTCTGTCGCGCTCTCAGAGACCAGGAGTCGCTAAGGGCTCGTGGAACCTCGGCTCATACGACTAAGGTCCCATAGCCAGCGCCGCGAAATTGCCGGTAGCCTGCTACTGTGACTTCTTCCTTAGTTAGACGCCTAAACCAAAATTTAGGGCTGCTTGTGAGACTAACACAGGTCCCACTCTTCCTCGGCATCGCCACGAGCGCGTTCTTGACCCAATGGGCTGGTTCACAGGAGATGCTACCCCGCCCCGAGGAGCCTTTTGCTGGTTATATCGCCCGCAAGGCGCAAGACTCGATTAAGGACTTCCCAAAGGAAGTTGCCGCACCGAAAGGCGCACCGAATATCCTGATCATCTTGACCGACGATGTTGGCTTCGGCGCGACAAGCACATTCGGCGGACCGGTCCCGACGCCCACATTCGATCGGTTGGCGGCGAACGGGCTGCGTTACACCCAATTTCATACCTGTGCGCTTTGCTCGCCCACACGCGCAGCGCTGCTCTCTGGGCGCAATCATCATTCGGCAAACACCGGCATCATCATGGAAGGCGCGACCGGTTTTCCCGGCTACAACTCCCTGATGTCAAAGAGCTGCGGCACCTTCGCGGAGGTGCTGAAGCAAAACGGCTACAACACCGCCTGGTATGGCAAAAATCACAATGTCCCAGACTGGCACAGCAGTCAGGCCGGGCCCTTTGATCTCTGGCCGACCGGACTAGGGTTCGAGTATTTCTACGGCTTCATCGGCGGCGACACGAGTCAATGGGCGCCGGCCCTGTATGAAAATATTAAGCCGATTGAACCGCCACACGATGATCCGGCTTACTACTTCGATAAAGATATGGCCGATCACACTATCGCGCGCATCCGCATGCTGCACTCGGTTGCGCCGGGCAAACCGTGGCTGACGTACTATGCCACTGGCACCGCACACGCCCCGCACCATGCGCCAAAGGACTGGATCGCAAAATTCAAAGGCCAGTTCGATATGGGCTGGGACAAGATGCGCGAGATCATCTTTGAAAAGCAGAAAGCGCGGGGGATCATCCCCGCAGATACCAAGCTGACCGAACGCTCACCTGGCATCCCCGCGTGGGACTCGCTCGATGCCGATCATCAGAAGGTCTACGCGCACATGATGGAGGTCTATGCCGCCGCGCTCTCCTACGCCGATGACCAGATGGGCCGGATCCTCGATGCTATTCAGGACTTGGGCGAGCTAGACAACACTCTCGTCATCTATATTCAGGGCGACAACGGCGCTAGCGCCGAGGGGGGGCAGCAAGGCTTGCTCAATGAGATGGCTTTCTTTAACGCCGTCCCGGAAGACTTCAAGCAGGTCATGGCTCATATGGATGATCTCGGCGGCCCGCTCTCATTCAACCACTATCCCATTGGCTGGGCGCACTGCATGGACACCCCGTTCCAGTGGACGAAGCAGATCGCTTCGCACTTCGGCGGTACGCGCAATGGCATGGTCATGTCTTGGCCGGCGCGGATCAAGGATAAGGGAGGCATCCGCCCGCAATTCCATCACGTCATCGATATCGCTCCAACCATCCTTGAAGCCGTCGGCCTACAGTCGCCCTCGGTGCTCAACGGCGTGCCCCAGAAGCCGATCGAAGGTACCAGCATGGTCTATACGTTCGACAATGCAAAGGCGCCATCAAAACGTCGTACCCAGTATTTCGAGATGTTCGCTAACCGCGCGATCTACAACGATGGCTGGGTCGCCTGCACCACGCCGCCGCTTGCGCCATGGGAGGTCGGCAAAACCATCGACGTGGATGATTACAAATGGGAACTTTACAACGTCGATCAAGACTTCAGCGAAGCCAACGACCTGGCAGTGAAGAACCCAAAGAAGCTCGCCGAACTGCAAGACCTCTTTTGGATCGAAGCGGCAAAATACAACGTGCTGCCGTTGGACAATAGCAAGATCGAGCGGATGGACGTGGCTAATCGCCCGAGCCTCACCACCGGCCGCTCCGTTTTCACCTTTTATTCCGGCCAAGTCCGCATCCCCGAAGGCAGCGCACCAGACTTGAAAAATAAGTCGTATAAAATCGATGCCGATGTCGAGATTCCTGAAGGCGGCGCGGAAGGCGTGATTGCTACGCAAGGCGGCCGCTTCAACGGCTGGGGGCTTTACCTGCTTGCAGGCAAACTAACTTTTCACTACAACCTTGTCGGTGTTCAACGGACTACCGTCGCCGACCAGAGCAAACTCGCGGCGGGCAAGCACACCGTCGTTGTGGATTTTAAATACGATGGTCCGGGCCTTGGCAAAGGCGGGACGGTTACGCTGCTCGTGGACGGCAAAGAAGTCGCCTCTGGTAATATCCCCCGTACCATTCCGTTTCGCATCTCGGCAGATGAAACGCTCGACTTCGGCGAGGACACCGGCACACCGGTAAGCGAAGATTACAAGGTGCCTTTCAAGTTTACCGGCACCTTGAACAAAGTCGTCATCAACCTCGGCGAAGCAAAACTAAGCGCTGAAGACCAGAAGGCAACGGATCAGGCGGCAGAACAAGAAGCGGTGTCCGACTAAGGAAAAACTGAATTATGAAAAGGCCTCCTATTCTCTTTCTAGTCACCGCGATTTTATACGCACTGAATGCGTCGCCTGCCGTCAGCGCCCAGCCAAGCAACGTGACTATCCAGTATGTTACTCCAGAAAAATTCACTGACTTCCGGATCTACGGCCGGGATGCCCAATGGTCCGCGTCCTATTTTGCCGGCCAGATCAGTGACGGTCTTCGGCCGGTCCTGAACCGCAGAGTTCCGGGCGCTAAACTAACGCTTCGTTTTACCGACATCGATCTTGCCGGCAGGTACGGAAACTCCAGCAGAGGAGGGCGCAATGTCAGGGTCACCCGTGGTCTAATAGCGCCTGCGCGATTGTTGTTCGTTTTTCTATTGCAGGATAGCAGCGGCCGAACCTTAGCCAGCGGCTCAACGAGAATTACTGACACTTCGAACCCTAGCTCGTTAGCCAACCGCCAGCGAAGCGGCTCGCAGCCGCTCTATTACGAGAAGCAAATGTTAGAGAAATGGCTTAAATCGGTAAAGACGTCTTAGCTGAGCCTGGGAAGACGAATCCCACCACGGTAGGGACGAGCTCCTGCTCGTCCGTCGGTAGGGCGAGGCTCCCGCACAATCTAAACGATTTCGCAGCGAAAATGATTTTTCGGCTGGCGCGTGTGCACCCACATCCAGGGCGCGCCGAGCCGTGGCCCACGATGGATTAGCGGCTCGGCGGTGCTCAGGGATCGTCCGCGGAGCGGAATTGAATCGCGGTACTCCTTGTTGTCTTGATTAGGCCCGTTCGGAGCCTCGCCCTACCGACGGACGAGCAGGAGCTCGTCCCTACCGGACGGACAGCCATCTCTCTCTCATTTTGCGCCGGCAATATAAGACCAAGGTCCAATATCCGAGTGAGAATTGAACGCCTACACTCCCCTCGCAAGATTTGCTGCGGACGCGTTTGATAAAGACCCACCTACCTGCTGCCTTTATGTTCGGGACGTTCACGCTACTCGTCTTGAGCGTGGCATGGCTTTCACCGGCCATCTCGGCGGATGAAGGTGCACCAGCCATCGGCGGATCGGCCTTCGCCGCGACGGTTCCCAACACGCTTCCCCTACCCAATGACGCGCCTAATGGCATGGTCTGGATACCGGGTGGCGAATTCTCGATGGGCTGCAAACTACCATCCACCGGTTTCTGCACTGCGGCTACCATGAACGCCGTGAACGATGCCCAACCCATCCATCGGGTTTATGTAGACGGATTCTGGATGGACAAAACCGATGTGACTAACGAGGAATTTGCCAAATTCGTCAATGCCACCGGCTACGTGACTGTGGCGGAGATTGCGCCGACGAAAGAACAATTCCCCACGGCTTCGCCGGAAAATTTGGTGGCTGGTTCTGTGGTCTTCACGCCAACGGCGCAACCGGTGCCACTGAATGACTACACGCAGTGGTGGCGTTATATTGAAGGTGCTAATTGGCGTCATCCTACCGGGCCGGATAGCGACTTACAGGGAAAAGAGAAGTATCCGGTGGTGCAGGTTTGCTATACCGATGCCGTTGCTTACGCGAAGTGGGCGGGCAAACGGTTGCCTACGGAAGCGGAATGGGAATTCGCCGGGCGCGGCGGACTGTCCGGCAAAACCTATGCCTGGGGCGATGAATTGAAACCAGAAGGTAAATGGATGGCGAACACTTACCAAGGCAGGTTTCCGGTAAAGGACACGGGCGATGATGGCTTCGCAGGCCTCGCGCCGGTTGCACAATTCCCGCCGAACGGTTACGGACTTTACGACATGGCAGGCAACGTCTGGCAATGGTGCAGCGACTGGTATCGGCCAGACTATTATGCGCGGCTGAAACTCGCCGGTGTCGTCGTGGCGCGGAATCCCTCCGGCCCTGACAACGATCCCGACGATAACCAGCCTCAGCACGTGCAGCGCGGCGGATCGTTTCTTTGCACGGACCAGTATTGCACGCGTTACATGATGGGCACTCGTGGCAAAGGAGACATCGACACTGGCAACAATAACGTCGGATTTCGTTGTGTGATCTCAGCAGGCGATCGGAAGCCAGTTGATCTGGCGGAGAATCCGCGGAAATAAACGATCCAGAAGGATTTTGGGTTTGGAAACATCCAGCTTCAATGGGGCCGCGGCGGGTTAGCCGCGGAAATCTCGGACGTAATCCAGCAATGGCGCGGAGGAACTTTAGCCAAGCAGATCAGCGGAAGAAAGCCAAGCAAAAACCGTAAATTGAACGGCGTCGATCGGTGACTGGAACGAGATCTATCCCGAACTTGTGACAAGGCCGGCTTGTGTCACATTGGACACATGAAAGAAGTTTCCATCCGGGAGCTACACCAACACACGGGCAAACTTGTCCGTCAGGCCCAGAAGGAACCGATCGTGGTCACAGATCGCGGACAACAAATCGCCGTGCTCAAATCGATAACCGGGGAAGAGAGCCTCGGCAAACCTTTCCCTAAGCGAAAATTGTCTTCGCTTCCTAAAGTTCGTGTCGATTCGACCATTTACATTTCTGAAGAACGCGATCTCAAGTGATCTATTTCGACAGCACCTACATCATTAAGTGTTATCTCTCTGAGCCTGGCAGCGCGCAAGTGCTGGCTCTGGCCCAGTCGCACCCAGGGCGAGCTTGCGCTCTTCATGGCAGAATTGAGTTTTGGTCCGGCGTAAAACGGCATGTCCGGGAAGGGAACCTGTCGCTCGATCAGGCAGAAGCGGTTTGGCGACAATTCCTGCTGGACGAGGTTGCCGATCTCTGGCTGTTTTTACCGATCACCCGGGCATTGATAGAAACAAGCTGCAACCGGATCGCTGTGCTACCGGCCGGCATCCTTTGCCGGGCAGCCGACGCTATCCATCTCACCTGCGCCAAGGAAGAACGTTTTACCGAGATTTACAGTAACGACCGTCATTTGTTAGCTGCCGCCCCTTACTTTGGCCTAGCCGCTAAGAATGTGATTTTATAGTCCAGTTTCTGAAGACGCTGGTGCAACTCGCGAGTTAGCCGAGGTTCGCCCGAGCCTGAACGGCCAGACCACTGATCTCGAATGCGGGCTATATAGTCGTCAGCTAGCTGTATGAGCTCAGTTCGGCGGAATAGATACAATTCACCACGAAGGACTCGAAGAACTGACAATACAGGCGTTAACGGATTTTTGGCCGAGGGTTGCTCTTAGTGTCCTTTGTGTCTTTGTGGTGAAATTTGTTTTTAAGTTTTGCGTACGAAGCGCCTTGTGAGCGGTGGCAGCGGTCTAACCGGCGGCGTTTGCCTCATTCGGCCAAAGTGCGATCGTACCCGATGTCCGATGATCCCCGAAGCCGGTTCTACGATTGTTACGAAAAATATTTCGTCGCGAAAATGCGTAACAAGGAAGAAAAGGAAATTAGTTTCTACGCCTTATTAAGCCTTGTTCAAATTCATCAAATCGTTGGTGACTCGGATCAAGCCAAAGCGGCAAAGGTTGTGCATGAATTGATGGGGCTGGTGCTGACCGAGGCGCAAGCCAAAGAGATGTACAATGAGCTTCGGAAGGACAGCGGGGTTGGCGAAAGCAATGCCGCCGGAGAAACTGCTCACCGCGTCGGGTTTTCCTGAGCCACTCGCTTTTTCTGACTCGGCGGCCCGGCCTTTGGCGCAGATTGCAGCCCGTGTTGCACGGCATTCTCTACCAACCGGAGTAAATAGTTCGTCGTCTATACGAGCTTTGCCGGCGTCAGGACATCCGCCAGACCGATACGCGCAGTAGCTCTGCACGAACCCGATCGCAGACCAGGTTCACTACCTCGGCACCATCTTGAGCCGGATCGATATGGACGCGCAACGGGCGCTTGCCAAATGGAGTGGTCTTAGGCAAATCCACCGTTTGCCCGCAAGGTCTGGGCATTGACCCAAGCCCCGTCAGGACCCGCCAGGAAGGAGACGATGCCGGCGATATCCTCTGGCTGTCCCAGACGTTCGAGAGGAGCCATTTTCTTGAGACCCTCGATTTGCTCGTTGGATTTTCCCACGAGGAACAGCGGTGTAGCGACTGGTCCGGGAGCTATAGCATTCACGGTAATTTCACGGCCGCGCAACTCATTGGCTAGCACGGGAACCAGACCTTCCACCCCGGCCTTAGAGGCAATGTAAGGACCATAGTTGGGAAAGGACTTGGCCAGCACGCTGCTGGAGAACACGATGATCCGCCCTCCCTTAGAAACGTGCCGGGCCGCCTGCGACATGATAAGAAATGTTCCGCGAAGGTTGGTTTCGATGACCTTATCGAACGTTTCCATGTTCCCCGTCTCGATCGGTGAAAGCGGCATTATTCCAGCCGTATTGACGACGACATCGATGGTTGCAAACGAGCTCTTCGCCTCTGCGAAGAGAGCCTCAACGCTCTTTTGATCGCCTATATCTGCGGCGATAGCGATCGCCTGTCCGCCTTGGCCGGCGACTTCCTTAACCACATCAGCCGCTCGTTGCCCATTGCCTGAGTAATGGACGACGACGGCAAACCCGTCTGAAGCAAGGCGATGGACGACGGCCCGGCCAATGCCGCCCGAGCCTCCAGTGATGATGGCGGTTCTGCTCATAACTCCTCGGTCAGGTTAATTGATTGCATCTATAACAATAGATTTTGGTAATCCATCCGTCGCATGCATAGTGCTTATAATGGGTATACGTGTGACGCAGGTCCGTAACGCCGATTTGAATCTTCTGGTTTACTTCACTGTGCTCGCAGAAGAGCGAAATCTTACGCGAGCCGCTAAGCGCCTCTTCCTGACGCAGCCGTCGATGACTCGCGCTCTTCAGAAACTAAGAGACCTGTTCGCTGACGATCTGCTCATTAGAACCTCAACCGAATATGGGTTAACTCCCAAAGGTGAAGCTCTCCTGCGAGAAGTTTCGCAGTTTCTTCCTCGTCTGGACCGTCTCATCTCCGGAAGCAACTTCGATCCCTACCGCGAGTCCGCGCATTTTCGGGTCGCGGCTACAGATAACGCCTCTGCGCTGTACGGCCCGACTCTGGCCAAGCTGTTCGCCAGTTGGAACCGGGTGTCCTTTTCATTTCGACCTTGGACCGACGAAGCACACGATGATCTGGAACGCGGGCGAATCGATCTCCTTTTGAACGCGGAAGATGGCTCACTACCGCCGCACCTAGAACACGAAATACTATTCCATGACAGGTTTGTCTGCGTCGTTTCTAAAGATAGTCCTTTTAAAAATCGCATCACGCTCAAGGAATACCGGGCGGCCCATCACATCGGAGTGAGCGTGCTTGGAGGTCGGCAAACAATTCCGGAAAGACTGCTCACGCAGCTTGGCGTAAAGAGGCACTGCGTTATCTCAGTTCCCTACTTCACAGTTGCTCTTAGGATGGTTGCCGATACCCCGCTAGTTCTGTCGGTGCCCCGGCGATTAGCAGAGTCTACTATCGATCGTCAGCAGGTGAAGATATTGAAACCACCTTCCGAATTCCAGGGTTTCCGTTACCTTATGGCTTGGCATCCGCGCCACGATTCTGACGCGCAAAATCAGTGGTTACGCCAGCTCTTTCGGGATGCCACATCTTCGATACCGTCATAGATTTGCGCGGCGAACCGTTTCCGGCTGCGCCAGGGTGCCACGCGCGGCGCGTCTAGTGACGCGTCTCGGCGGAGTCTTGAATTTGCGTGAGGTCGCCCTCGCTAAGCTTGCGGTGGAACAGGTCCAGCGCCATCGCATAGACCATCCGCGCGGCGGCGGCATCGTATCGAGCCCCTTCGTCCCGCATGAAGGCATGGGCGCCGTTGAATTCGTGCCAGGTGAAGTTTGTTCCAGCGTCGGCTAGCGCATTGTAAATCGTTGTTCGGCCTTCGCGGGGAACGTGTGGGTCTTGCCGGCCAAACACGACCAGGAGTTCGCCCTTGATCCCAGGGATTCGATCGAGCGTGTCGTCGTTTAAGCCTTTGCCAAGACTCCTCTTGTGGATGTCGGTCGGATAACAACACGTCGCCGCCAGCACTTCGGGGTTGGTCGCAGATCGGAAGGCGAGGTGCCCACCGATACAGAAGCCCATAGAACCGATCTTGCCGGTACATTTAGGATGCGATTTCAAATAGCTCAACGCAGCCTTTGCGTCGGCATCGTAGCTGGAGAGTTCTTTGCTGATTTTGTCCGCGTTGCCCCGATCCGCCCCGACTTGGTCGTATGGGAGCACAGTACCCGGTTCTTCGAGCTCATGGAATATTTCCGGGATGACGACCACGAATCCGTGTCCGGCCAGCAAAGCAGCACTACGCCGAATCGGTCCGGTCACCTGAAAAATTTCTGAGAAAAAGACGATTCCTGGGTAACGGCCTTCAGCGACCGGATACAGAACGTAGGTGCGCATTGGCCCAGTTGGCGTTGGGATGTCGATGAATTCGTTATCTTTGATGACCATAGAATTTGGACGGAATCGTGTCCGCACAACGTACGAAGAGTTGAAATGGGCGAGCAAAGTTAATCGTAGAGAGCCTGGATAAGGCAACCCCGAATTGACGGGGCGGTCGCCGCTGCTTCCACGCGAATCCTGTCAAGGGTTACGGCTTGGTTCGACATTTCGGGTATCTGTACAATTGATTCGACAAGCGGGTCAACGATTTGAAACGGCAGCGGCCGCTTCGGGCGCAGGCGGCACCGACGCTTCTGCCGCTGGCGTCACGGGAGTTGCCTGGTGGTTAACGATAATCCTGGAACCGCGCTGCTCCGTCATATAGGTCCAAACCCACTGCACAAAAACACTCACCCGTAGGCTGCTCTGGGCCAAGAATTCGAGATGGATAGCAGCCCATCCCATCCAGGCAAGAAATCCACTGATGGCCACTTTGCCCGTTTGCAGAACGGCAAAGCCTTTGCCAACGACGGCCATACTCCCCTTGTCGAAGTAACGAAATGGTGCGGGCGCCGATTTGCGCAAAAGCCGGCGGTCAATGAGCTTTCCTACGTATCTACCTTGTTGCATCGCGACCTGGGCTACCCCGGGAAGCGGCTTACCATCTTGATCAAGCGAGGCGGTATCGCCGACTACAAAGACCTCCGGATGACCTGGCACCGTCAGATCTTTGAGGATGCGGACCCGTCCAGCGTGATCCGTCTCCACGCCTAACCATTTTCCGGCTGGTGAAGGAGTCACCCCCGCCGTCCAGATCACGGTTTTGCTTGGGATGCGTTCACCGGCGACGATCACACCCTGTTCGTCGATCTGGTCCACACCGCGCTCCAAGAGGATTTCAACCCCCAGGCTTTTAAGCCTATCGTGAGCCGCCTCGGAAAGAGTCTCAGTAAAAGAGCCCAACACCCGTTTCGAGCGATCCACCAAAACAACTCGTGCACTGGTTGGATTGATCCGCCGGAAATCTGACCTCAAACTATTCCGGACCAGAGTCGCAATTGCAGCCGCCATCTCTACCCCGGTGGGACCGGCGCCAACTAAAACGAAAGTTAGTAAATCCTGATGCCGGCTAGGATCCTCCTCGGCTTCGGCTTGTTCGAAGGCCTTTAGGATCTTGTTTCGAACCGACACCGCGTCAGCCAGAGATTTAAGTCCCGGCGCATAACGCTCGAACTCGTCGTGCCCAAAGTAGCTGTGCTGTGCACCCGTAGCCAGGATGAGGGAGTCATAGGACAGCGGTATTCCCTTCCGATCCACATCGCTAACGAACACCCGTCGATCCTCCTTGTTCACCGCGGTAACCTCTCCCATGATGACGGTTACATTGCTTTGGTCGCGCAGTATGTTCCGGATCGGAGATGCGATTTGCCCGGGCCCGAGCACTGCCGTCGCCACTTGATACAGGAGCGGCTGAAACAGATGATGATTGGAACGATCAATCAAGATGACTTGGGCTGAGCTGTTCCGGAGAGCCTTAGCAGCGGATAAACCGCCAAAACCTCCGCCGACAATGATGACAGTGTGAGCGTGCCCCGACATAATTTATTAGGTTAGATTAAAGCCACCGCTTTCGAGTTAACTCTCCACGACCGGGTTCTGCCATCCGTCTGGCGGTGAGACCATTCGATCGATCTCAGCTGGTCCCCAGGGGTTAGGCTCATATTCATACACCGGCGTACGTTTTTTCCAGGTGTCCGCCGAACTCGAATCGCATGGCGGAAAGCAATTTGTCTTGGAAGTCCGCTTCCCCACGAGAACTGAACCGCTCGTAAAGCGACGTGGTTAACACCGGCACTGGAACACCCTCATCGATAGCGGCTTTAATTGTCCAGCGGCCTTCTCCCGAGTCTGACACCTGGCCGCCGAACTTCGAAAGAGCCGGGTCCTTGAGCAACGCCCTCGCGGTTAGATCCAGCAACCAGGAAGCAATGACACTGCCCCGCCGCCATACCTCCGTGATGTCGGCCAGGTTCAAGTCATATTGATAGTGTTCGGGTTCACGTAACGGCGTGGTTTCAGCATCAATCGCGTGCTTCTCCTGGCCAACGTTGGCAGCGCGCAAGACCCCGAGACCTTCGGCGTAGGCCGCCATGATTCCGTATTCAATCCCGTTGTGGACCATCTTAACGAAATGACCGGCGCCATTCGGTCCGCAGTAGAGATAGCCAAGCTCAGCAGTGCTATTGAGTTTTTCCCTGCCCGGCGTGCGCTCGATCTCACCTCGTCCGGGCGCGAGCATCGCAAAAATCGGATCCAGATGTTTCACCACCGCGGCTTCACCGCCAATCATCATACAGTAACCGCGTTCCAGGCCCCAAACACCACCGCTGGTGCCGACATCAACGTAGTGGATCTTCTTAGCCGCGAGTTCTTTGGCTCGCCGGATATCGTCAACGTAGTATGAGTTGCCTCCATCGATCACAATGTCGCCCGGCTCCAGTAATGGCAGAAGCTCAGCAATCGTCTTGTCCACAATTGCCGCAGGCACCATCAACCAGATGGCTCGCGGCCCGCTGAGTTTTTTGACCAGGTCAGCCAGGGATGAGGCGCCAACCGCCTCGTCCCGGACCAGCTCCCCCACGGCTTTCGATGAGACATCGAATACGGCGCAGTCATGTCCTCCAACCAAGAGGCGCCGCACCATGTTGGCCCCCATCCTTCCAAGCCCAATCATTCCTAATTGCATATTCCTTAACTCTCTTTTTTTTGATACCAGGACTACCTGGAAAACTAACTAACTCTGACAAACGTACGTTCTTCGAGCAGCGCCCTCGAGTTTGACCGGCTATTGGTTCGGGAAGTTAACCGCGCTGTTATCAGAGGTCTTCAATGATCTTGCGGATTTTGACAGTTTCTTGCGGAATTCCGAATTCACGGTCTTCACCCAATGCTTGGTTCGAGAATCGGTCTACCGGTTGCGTCCTCCCGAAACCGTCGCGGGGTGACTCCTGCGATCCGCTTAAAGTGTAAGCAAAAATGGCTTTGATTCGCGAAGCCTGAGCGGAACGCGACCTCGGCCAAGCCGAGTCCGCCATTTGTACGCAAGAGGTGCTGTGCTCGTTCTATCCGGCGGCTAATTACAAACTGGTATGGCGCCGACCCGGTGGCTGCTTTAAACTGCCGAGCGAAGTGATAGGGGCTGACGCTAATAGCCCGCGCCATTTCTTCCAGCGTCGGAGTGCCTTCGAGATTTTCCATGATGTACTCGACGACCGTGCGGAGCTTGTGGCGTGGAAGTACGCCATCCGCTGACGCCTTCAGCCTGCGGGGACCCGTAATACAACGGATCAGATGAACGGCCAAAACATTGGCGAATGATTCGGCCAACAGCGAGCCTCCGACACCGCCGGCCCTCAATTCAGCATCCACCGCCATCATCGCGGAACGAAGTTCAGGCAGGTTCATACCATAGAGCGGTGGAAGCACCATCCGACTTGAATCGAAGCCGAATGACTCGGTCGCGACCCGTGCGACCAGGCTCGGCTCTAGATGAATGAAAAGCGCGTCCATGCTTCCTTTGCGCGACCACTGCACAGAACTCCCGGCTGGTATCACATTGATCGAACCCGCGACCGGAGGCCTCTTCACCGTCAGCCCAGCATACTGTACGTCCAACCTTTCGGCCGGCTGGATCGTCAGGACCAGACCATGCCAGGACGCGGGGGGCATACTGAATTCGCCGCTGGCCGGACTCTTAAGGTAACGAACCGCCCGCAGCGCGTTCCATTCCAACCCGTAGGTCGTTGCAGACGGGGTGAATGGGACAAACCTTTGCGTGCCCTCAATCCGTTTAAAAATATTTTCGTCTTGTCGTATCACGGTTAAAAAGTCTTGCAGAGCCAAAGCCCTTAACCCTCTGCACCTTCTGTGCCAATCGTAAAACTCTTCCATATGTCGCTGGATATGAGGACCTTATTCAGCAAATACGACGAACAACCACCAGGTATTAAATTTCGGATTTACAGGAATTCGTTCTAGGGATTGAGGAAAAACGTTAGCCAAGGCCGGGTCGCATGCATGACCTCGAAAAGCTCTTCGGGTTCGTTCATCTGACCTGGAGCCTCCTGGCCAGGTGAGATTTGCACTCGCAATGCTCTCTGCTTGAACGTATCCGTTAAGTTCTTGTCAGGTAAGGAATTCAGAGGCGATCCCTGGAGCGCTCGAATACATCTCCTTAGGTGACGAAACCAAAAACGGTTTCTTAATGATTAAAGAGAAGGAAATCCGCAGGGCGTGGGAATGGTTCATTGAGGATGGCACCGCGCCGGCGACGGTGAGAGCGGCGGTGGCATCATCATGGCAACGTTCTCAAGATCATGGGGTATCGGTTGAACGCCACAATGCTCCCCTCGTACCGGGGGCCGAACTTGTTGAGCACCATTCTATCCATTCGCCTTTGGTGGAAGCGGCCCGACCTGCCTTGAGGCAAGCACACCTTCTTCTAGCCGAGGCGAACTCGATGATCATTCTCACGGATCCATCCGGTCTCATCCTTGAGACCGCCGGCGACCCCCGGGCAATCGATTTTGGTCATCTGGTGCACCTTGAACAGGGCGGCCTCTGGAACGAAGTGGACATCGGGACCAATGCCATAGGAACGGCCATCGCCACGTTGGAACCGGTGCAAATCCATGGAGCTGAGCATTTCTGCAACGAAGTTGGGGTTTGGACCTGTGCGGCTACGCCCATCTGGCATCCGGAGGATGGCGAACTGCTGGGCGTGGTCGATATCTCCGGACCCGCGCGATCTTTCAACCCAAAGGATCTTGCGTTTGCGGTCTCCGTCAGACACCAAATCGAAGGAGCAATTGCGCAGTCCATCAACTCCGATCATCAGAGGTTGCTCCGATACTTTCTACAGAAGCGCTTACTCTGGGCTAACGAGCATATTGTCGCAATCGACCATCGCGGGAAGATTATTTACGGTGGGGACAGCGCATTACGAGATCTGGAGCGGCATCATCCCGGCTTGGCATCCAGCGGACGTATCTCTTCTCTAAAAGGTGTACCGGCAGGCGGCTGGGCATCAGCACTGCGTGACCTGCTGCCGAGCGCTAGCACCGAGCCGGTCATCGATCAGAACCGCCAAATCGGCGCCATTATTGTCTTACACAACCGGCGACGACCATCCGTACCTACGTTGGAACGGCCATTGGCAGAGCGCTTGTTCGATTTCGACGAGATTCTAGGAGACAGCGCCGCTATGCAAGAGGTGAAAGAGCGGGCCCGCAAAATGGCGGCCACCGGCGCCCCAATTCTTATCGAAGGAGAAACCGGCGTCGGCAAGGAGCTGTTTGCCCGCGCTATTCACAGCACGGGTCCGACCTCTTCTGGTCCGTTCGTACCGGTCAATTGCGGCGGAATACCGCGAGACCTATTTGGAAGTGAGCTCTTCGGCTATTCCAAGGGCGCATTCACCGGGGCCAGGGAACAAGGGCACGCCGGCAAGATCGAGGCAGCCGACGGAGGGCTGCTGTGCTTGGACGAGGTCGGCGAGATGCCGCTTGAACATCAACCGTTTCTTTTGCGCGTCCTAGAGGATGGCCTGGTGTATCGCATCGGAAGCAACGAAGGGCGTCCCATCCGGCTTAGACTGGTTTCTTTGACTAATCGCAATCTGCTGGCTGAGGCCGAAGCTGGTCGGTTCCGGCGCGATCTCTATTATCGGATTGCAGTTTTGCGGCTGCAAATTCCCCCATTGCGCGATCGCGGGGATGACGTGGTTGCGCTTACCCACCATTTCGCTGGTAAGGCCGCGAGCAGAATGGAACGGCCATTACCGCGGTTTCACGACGAAGTGCTGCAGATATTCCGCCTTTACTCGTGGCCGGGTAATGTCCGCGAACTCCGCAATGTCGTTGAAAATATGATCTTGCTCGGGAACTCGGACCAGCTGGGGATCGACGACGTGCCAAGGGAAGTTCGCCAACTAGCAGATCAAGTCGCTGCCTCCTTTTCACTTGAGCAACCAGGCCCGTCCCCGTCGCCAAATCTCAGGCTAAGCGAGCGCGCGTCGATCGAAGCTGCCCTAGCAGAAGCTGGCGGCAACTTGACCGACGCCGCCAAACGCCTCGGTATTGCGCGGTCAACGCTGTATCGGAAGCTCGATGAGTACGGTCTTGGGCGGGATTGAGAAGGGATCGTGGTTGGCAGCTCTGCATCAATCGTCCTCGTCGTCGTCATTCCGCGTTCGCCAACCGCCTTGTCGTGGAGCGCGCCTCGCTTGCGAGGCCGACCTTGAGCGGATGACACCACAGAGCGTGGGCTACGGCGGACAGGACTTCGGCGAGCTCAGTCGAGTCGGGACGTGACGATCTTGACCTGCGCGCCAGGCTCTGCAAGCACCATGAAATGGCTCGATGGACCAACACCCATCGGAGGGGCGTTGCATTCGCGGTTGCAGCTCTGCATCAATCGTCCTCGTCCTCGTCCTCGTCCTCGAAAGTTCGTTTCACCCAGCACGCCTGAAGTACTTTCGATTCGAGCTCTGGGTTATTTCGGCACCGCAGACCTAACACGCCCTCAAGTCGAGGACGAGGACGACGACGAGGACGATTGATGCACCCGTTTCAATCTCGGTCGGTCGAAGCAATCGACCGTTCGAAAATCGGACAGCCCGGTTAGCCGATCCCTAACGATGATGAGCCGGTGTCCTAGGTAAGACTTGTTCCAAAAGGCGCAATTAGCAGTTGGCATCTCGGCTGCTTATGCACCGTCCCGCCGCTTAACAGCATAAGCGGCTCGTATAGCCCCTTTGAACATAAACCAGAAAAACATCGCGTGAACAACATGGGTGCTCTTGATGACGAACTCGATCCCCGAATCCTTCCGCCGCCAGGTAAAGAAGAAACCTGGCCAGAGACTTTCGCTCCGCAGAACGTCAGTTTTAGATCTGCCGAACCAGCGTCTGCCGAAATTCTTGGTCAAAGCCGAGCTTGGCGACAAATCATCCAACAAATCGAGATCATCGCGCCTACTGATGGGACGGTCTTGATTTTAGGCGAAACCGGCACCGGAAAAGAGTTGATCGCGCGCGAAGTTTATCGGCGCAGCCGGCGAAAAGACAAGCCTTTGGTTCGGGTTAATTGCGCCTCAATCCCAAAGGAATTGTATGAAAGCGAATTCTTCGGTCACGCTAGAGGAGCGTTTACTAGCGCGATTAGAGACCGCGTTGGTCGGTTCGAGGCCGCGGCAGGTGGAACCTTGTTCCTGGACGAGATCGGTGAGATCCCGCTGGAACTGCAGGGCAAACTGCTCCGTGTCCTGCAGGAGAAAACGTACGAAAGAGTGGGAGAGGATAGAACGCGGCGCGCTGATGTGCGGATCATCGCGGCAACTAACCAAGACCTGCAGAACCAGGTCGCAGCCGGCCGTTTCCGAGACGACTTGTATTATCGATTGAATATCTTTCCCATCAAAGCGGCGCCTTTGCGAGACCGGAAGGAAGACATTCCCCTTCTCGCGGCCCATTTCATCGACTTAGCCGTGAGAGAACTCGGGTGCAAAAGACCCAGGCTGACCGAAGCGGGCATCAAGACTCTGCATAACTATGACTGGCCCGGTAATGTGAGGGAACTGCGAAATGTCATCGAACAAGCCGCAATCCTTGCCCAAGGTGATGCTCTGGTTTTTGACTTGGCGGAGACTCAAGCTAGGCCGCCCTCTCGTAATGAAGCTAGTCCGCATTCCGCGGAGTTCGAAGGCAAAGACAAACCCGAACCGGAGTATCTCACCGAGGCAGAAATCCGTCGCCGCGAGCGTGAGAATATTTTAGCGGTTCTGCAGAAGACGGGCTGGAAAATCAAAGGCCCTGATGGTGCAGCAGAGCTTCTCAAAATGAAGCCCACCACGCTGATCTCCCGCATCGAAAAATTGGGGTTGAAGCGACCGGATACCATGTAACCCAGCACAAACGTTACTACTGCAGCGGCCTCGGTCTCTCAGCCCGGCGAGGGATAATGCTGCTCCTGCTCGACCGGCTCCCCGGCAGACTTTAACGTTGCCCGAATATCGTCGATACTGAGATCGTACTCCGCTGGACTTCCTCAAAACTCATTCCCCTGCGAGGCCGATAGGGGTCACGTCTTAAGGGGATGTTGCCCAAATGGATCATTACACAGCAAGATCACAAAGTTCACAAAGACGGACTTTTGAAAAGAAGTTAGCAAAGGTAGCAGAGTTTACAGATCCCGGATATGGTTTCAGAGATAGGGATCAATTCCGGTTTTCGCGGCTATTTCAGCTGCATTACTCAATTTGTAGCACCGCCTACCTTTGCTTACTTTGCTAACTTCTGTTCAAAAGATCTGTCTTTGCATCCTTGCTGCATGAGAAGGAATTTGGGCAACAGCCCCTTAAGACTCGACCCCAATGTTAAGCCCCCTTATCTTAATAGCTATTGCGGCGGTCAGACCGCTTTGAGCGAGCGGGTGGTTTCGAAGCGGGACCGCTCACTCTTTTATCTTTTACTGACTCAACATACAAACTATACGATCCTACGGTGCCTACTTATCCGGAGATGCTTTTCGCGCTGATCGAAGCTCCAAACCAGATGATGCCGCAATCGCCACTGTTCCTCTTGCTCCCGCTCGGAGTAGAGACAATGTTTGACTGGCTTTACAACGTCCCTGATTTCGGCATCGCACTGCTGTTAGGATTAGCCGGTGCTTGCCTGCTTGCCAGCGCGCCGCTTTTGCGAGCAAAAGTGCTGCGTATCCGATTGGCAACCGCTTTTTCTCAGGCGACAGACAATGCGCTAGCCGTCGTAATCAATTTTACGGGTCTCGTTCTGGCGTTCTCGCTGGTTCAGGCAACCGGTAACTATCGCAATCTTGAAACGCAAGTAGGTACGGAGGCCCACAACCTCGCTCAGATGGATCGTCTTATCCTTCGGTACGGAGACCCCTCGAACAGTGCGATCAGGATAGCGCTGCGGGACTACGCGAACTCGATTATAATCGATGAGTGGCCAGAGCTGAGTAAATCCAGGGGAAGCGGGCGCACTGCTGAGTTATTCGCCCCGATTTCCCGGGGCATACTGGCGATCGATCCACCGCCCGGCCGGCAGAGCCTGATCTATGCGGAAATGCTAAAAAAGGTCGATGAAATTGCGGCGGACCGTAAAGCGCGGTTGGTCGCGGCCGCTAAGCTCGAGTTACCATTAATCTTCTGGGAGACGATTGTGACCTTGCTGGCAGTACTGATCTTGCTGGCAGCACTCTCCGAACTCACGATTGGCCGGGCGATGGCGCTCGGTGCACAGGGGTTCGCACTGGCGTTGCTCGTGGCTCTTGTTTACATATTTGATGAACCGTTTAAAGGTCAGACTTCTATCTCACCAGAGCCGATAATAACGGTCATCGCAGAAATGCAGGCTCGTTCCTCCTAGCTTAACTAGTTTGACTTGTGACAGGCTCCGAGCTGGATAACTTCGCTGCGTTCGGAGCATATCAAGTCAAAGCTCTGATTACAAACATAAATTAAGTATGTTATATTTCTAGCGAGGTAGCGTGGTCTTCTAGCCTAACGATAGAACGGAAGGCAGTTGAGGGTTCAGTATGCGGAGAAAGGTGTAACCTATGCCGGAAGTGCCCTGAAAAAAAGAAGGCGCAAACAGCCGGCCGCGATCGGCTCCGTTTAGCGCATAAAATCCTGATTCCTGAGCCTGCGATTCGAGCAGTATTGCCTGCGAGACCGCTGCATCTCGCAGTGCATTGTCGGCGAGGCGATTGGCCGCCTCGAGAAGCAGTTCTATTCGTCCGCATCGGCCACAACACAGATGACCTGCGGGGAAAATTGGTCCCGACGTAGCGTCGGCGATGGCAGCCTGTATTTCCTCACTGACCTCAGGGGTCGCTCCACCGAATTGAGCCAGTCTGGCAAGACCAATACCCGCCGGTCCCGCACACCAGCCATACATGAACGACTTCTGGCCGGGCTTGAATGCACCGCGACGAAAATCCGGCCAATTACCTGCCTTCGGATCAAACACCGCCCGCTCATAACCGATTGCTTCCTCCGCGGCCGCGGAAAAGATGGTCTCCCCTGTCGCCTGTCCGAGCCGATGTAGAGCCAGAGCAATCCCCGCAGCTCCGTGTCCGAATCCAGTCAGAGGTCGCTCGGCGAAGCTGCTCAACCAGACGGCATGACCGGTCGAAGCTTGCACCCGGTTTTCCAAAAGCGCCAAGCCAAGATTGGTCGCTCTTTCCAGCAGCTCGGGTACAGATATTACGCGGTGGAGGTTTAAGAGTGCCAGGATGCCTCCGGCCATGCCGCCAAGTACATCCGATTCCATCTGTTTCGCTGCAGCAGCGACGGAAGCGAAGTCGGAAAAGTACCCGGCACTGAGTAGATACCGCTCGTCACCCAGGAGTCCCCCAAGTACTCGACATCCTTCAATCAGGGAACCGACGCCACTCGCGATCCCGAGTGGCATGCGTTGGATGACCGCCCGCATCTCGGGCGCTTGTAACCGGTCTAGTTGTTTGCGCGTGCATTGCTCGGCTAGAGTCGCCCAACGGCGCTCCCCGGTGGTATAGGCAAGAGCAGCCAAGAAAATAGCGACTCCGAGGGTGCCGCCATAGAGGTCCAATCCGAGCACGGCTGAGACTTGCCTTTTATAGAGCGGGTCAAAAGAGAAACTGAGCCAGGTGACGCCGCCTCGCCGGAGCGGAATGCTGCGGCGCTCGATGTCGGCTGCGATCCGCTCGGCAGCATTGAACAAACGGGAGGCGTTTGTTGCGTGTTCGACTAGATGGTTTGAGGTCGAATCCAGAGGCGGATTGAGGATGCTTCCTTCCCGGTCGTGGTTCTGCTCGCTGATCAGCCCAACGGAAGTTTCATCGCCCGCAATACCTGGACGGATTGACTTCAAGTCAAGGCTCGCTCTGATCAACCCGGCTTGCTCGGCGATAGCGGCTTCATCGAGATTGGACAATCTAGTTTGCACGACGTTCCAGCCCGTTCTCCAAAAATAGTCGTGGACCTGGATACCCCCGTCACCGTGCAACGTGAACTCGTCGGTCTTTGCGTAAAAGAGCGGAATATCGCCGTTGGTGAGTGCGTGTCGCTCACCGTCATAACAGTTCCAGGCGTCGGGCCGGGGTTCCTCAACCGTTAAAGGGAAATAGGCTTGGGCTAACTTCTCGATCTCGATATCCCGAACCGCGAAACTGCTGAGAAATTCTGGTTTTAGCAGCCGGTGCAGCATCACCCCATAGATTTGGCTGTCTCGAATCAAGTAGCGTATTTGCCCTTCCCGAAACGGAGCCAGGATCCCATTCGGATCCAGGAGCTGCGTGCGGCGCCCAAGCATAAAACGCGTCGTGCGAAGAAACCCTTCCACAATGGCTTCGGTATGAGCGTGAGGCAGGACAAGACGCCCGTTTTCGTCTCTCGGAATATTATGAGGTTGCGAACCCCGCACGAACCTTGCTTCAAGTCGAATCTGGTCTGTGCCGAGATCGACCCAAATTGGTTCCGCATAGGATGCTTCCTCTCGCATCCGGCCGGCGAATCCGCTGAGGTCCCGGGCGCGGCCGTCTTCGTTCACCTTCCATACCGGTAAAAGCGAAGTCATCAGGATGCCAATGCCGACGTCATTCGTTCCCGCGGTCAACTCCAGTTCTTGCCGGCTGGTAAAAAACGGTCGTACGACCGGAGTAAATAAAGTCTCGAGATCGATAATTACAGGCCCGTCCTGGGTAGCAATAACATTTTCTTGGTGCAGATCCGTGGCGGAGAAGAGCCAGGCTAAAGCCAGCAGTTCTCCAGCGCGTTGGTAGTAGAGTTGAGCTCCGGGTTCATCTGAATTCGTTGCCGGGTCAACCCATTCCACCCAACCATAGTTCTCGCGACTCAGCACTCGCGGAGCTGACAACGAAAAGCTGACGTCTTCCCGTTTCAGCCATTCCAACAATTCGAACCAGGCCTCGCCCGTGCGCAGGCAACGCGGTTTATATACAAGCCGCTTGCCATCAAGAAAGGTGATGGCCATTACATACCTTCCCTCCTGATGGGAATCACCCAGGTCACATTGGAGATGAGCACCCCAGATTTTCTCGAGACCGAAACTCGCCTGCAACACCGGAGCGTCATTCTGTAGACGCAGAAGAAACTCGGCGGTAGCGGCCTGCCATTGCTCCATCCGTGCGCAAATCAGGTGCCCGAGCACGGCTAAATCAACCAGCATGGTGCGCAGACCTCCCTGTCGCAATTCGTCTACGAAACCCAGGTAAGGTTCTTTTTTAGGAGGCAGGCGCACCCCCGGTAAGATCAGGTAGAGCGATGGTGAGCGCCTCCTCAGAGCCGCCGACAGTGCCGGAGCGGCGGTTTCGCACAACCGCTCAAGTAAACTCCTGACTAAAGCGCGCCGGGCCGGTCTCGACATCAGTTTCAGCCAGCGTCGTCTCTCTCTTCGTATCAAGTCTGCGGCGGCAGCGAATGCGAACGGGGCTAGCACTTCTTCGAAAGGAAGAGCTTTATCGGACCTCTGTCTCCGGCGCCGGCTATCCGGCCTTTTGGCGGGGCCCGAGCGCTCAAAACGCGCAAGACTGGTTTCCAGCAAAGAGAGCGTGGCAGGTTCCTTTCGCCCATCGAACAAAAAATCGCCGGACAAGCGGTTTCGCGCCTCATCGTGGCTCCATCCAAGAAAGCGAAGCCGTTGCTCCAAGCGGCGAGTATCCCGCTCCGGCGACAACGCCTCCGTCCAGACATCCATCAGGTCGATTGCCATTGATTGCTGGTCACAGCGCCCACTTGGGCGACGAAGTTCGGCTTAGGCAGAATGCTGCTAGCGAACCCGGACGTATCTGCAATTACGACGCCGGTTTCGGCAAACACTCATCTCCCTGCAAAGCCGTAACGTGCGTCTTGTTACACCCATGTTCCCAAGTGTAAATAGTCTGTTTGCCAGGTGATTCCGAAGCCCCACCGGCCACGCTCTGCAGTTGTTCTGCTGACATCTCCTCTGATGACTCTGCAACCAACTTCAAATACTCCTCTGCAGTGAAGGCTGTACCAGCGCTCTCAGACAACTTGGCCATCTTCTCCGCCGTCAATCTAGCGGTTTCCGCCTGAATTTCAGCCAGTCGCTTTTGCAGCTCTTCGCTCCTGCTAACTGCCTCCGCGAAGGCCTGGAGTTTTTCTTTGCTCATGATCTTGTTTCTCGTGGATTTCGGGGCGGCTAATGTAATTTTCGGATGTAAGCCTTAGATGTAACCCTTGAAAAGGTCTGCCAGCGGAAAGCTGCCACCACCGGCTATGTCGCTCAAAGCTTCCGCAGGGAGTTCATGCGACTCCCGCAGGACTCGCGGCAGTACGATGCAGAACGAGCCGGGTTCTTCCACCAATACTTGAATCTTGACGTCTGCGCCCACCGGCAGCCCGAGCCCAGACACCGTCTCACGTGGATTTTCGATCAAACGAGCACGAAACTCTGGATCTACTAAGCTTCTTTCGATCATGTAGTCCTCGATCTCGCGACGGGTCATCTCTTGGAAGTTAGGTTGCCTCATAGGGTTGTCTTCCAAACTTGTCCGACATAGCTAAAGGGGGAGATGGGGCGACGTCGGATTTCGGCAGTCAACTGGGGTCCTGGACACGCAAGCAAATCCCTCCATTTCAACAGGTGCTCCGTCGCCGTCTCATCATTACAAAAGCAGAGTAAGGGATTGTCGGATTACCGGAGTACTGCCATTTGTTACTTGCTCGGCCTGCACCGGGTAGCGGGTTGAAGTTGCTAACTGCGCGGGTAGTGCTGTCTTTACTTAAATCTTAACTTGGCACTTATACTATCCCAATTTGGCAATGCTAACGGCTTCCGCGAAGGCTTGGAGCTTTTCTGTGCTCATGATCTTGTTTCTCGTCTTTGATGGTTGTTAATTAATTGATTGTCGCTCATCTCGACAACTTGGGCGGCAATGTTCAGCGACATCTATCGTGGCGAACAGCTCTCGGCAACCTGATTGGGACGAGCGGCGGTCCAAACCCTGACAAGCGGCGGTTCAGATGTGGCCATTGAGGCGTTCGGCCGGTGCAAAACTGGCATCTGTCTGACTTCGACGAGCCGTTCAAAGGCCAGACATCCGTTTCACCGGGACCCATTGTCAAGGCCATCGCGGAAATGCAGACCCGTACAGAGTAAACAACTTTAGCTAGTTATTTTCGTCTCCTACCGCAGTTCCACCGGAGAAAGGAGTCGTGCATCCGTTGGTCACATTCCCTTGGTATTTATCACTCTTCAGTTTCATCTTGAGTCCGGTCGTGCAATCGAAAATAGAGTTGGCGATGAAAATGCTGTCGCCACTTTCAGAATCAACGCCGATACCGCAGTCCAGGATCTGACAATGCTGTACCAAGTTTCGGCCATTTTCTGCGGAGACGCCAGCAACCCCTGATGTGGCGCCATTGCCGACAATCAAACAGTTCTGTATTTCGCAGAAGCCAAGGGGTCCTGCATTGAGGGTAATTCCGGTTTTACACCCAAGAACCTTGAGGTTTCGCGCCGCATTCAGTACGCCGCCCAGCTGGAGACCCATATTATTGAACCCAGCGATCTCGCCATTCTGAATAGCAAAGTCTTCGCTATCAGTAACGGAGATCCCGATGGAATTGGTATTCGTTGTGGAAAGGGTAAAGCCTTTCAGATCGATTACAACGTTGGACGCTTCCACCGTAATCGCTGCGTCTGACCCCGTATAGATCAGGTTCCCACTTAAAATGTACGTGCCAGGCGTCGATATTGTGAATGGGAGCGACGAAATCACCGTTTCTGACCCCTTAGCGTATTCGCTAAAAGATGACATTGACACAAGTGCGACAATAAGAAAGGATTGTATCTTCATAGGGAGGCGACACCCTACCAAATTGTGTGACGTCGGACCATTCAATTTCTGTTACGGTCGACTAACTTAAATTGGAACGATCCGGCGACGCCACGGCGGGACCAAAGTTCCCGGCAAGCCATCTGTGCTTGTGGCCGATGCGGCCGAATCGAGCTGCTTCTCGAGGCAGCAAATCACGATGGCAACCTGAGCCGAACCTCGCGCCCCCATGTTGGTGCCGTTAGCCAACACCAGGGTATATACACGAGGAGGCGCCCTTATCTACGATCGAACGAGCCCTGTCAATTACGCAGTTGGGACTGAAACCCTTTAAAAACGAAAGCGCCATTTCGCCAAAGAACTCGTTAATAATGTTGTCTCCACCACCGGCCACACTACGCAATTGTTCGGTGGAAAGCTGCTCTGACGACTCCGCAACTGACCGTAGGTACTCTTCAGCGGTAAAAGGCGTACCGGCACTCTCGGACAACTTGGCCAGCTTTTCAGCGGTCGATTTGACCGCTTCCATCTGAATCGAATTGAATCGCTTTTGCAGCTCTTCGCTCTTGCTAACGGCCTCCGCGAAGGCCTGTAGTTTTTCTTGGCTCATGATCTTGCTTCGGGTCTTATTGAAGGTGGTTAACTAATTGATTGTCGCTCACATCAACAACTTGGGCGGCAATGTTCGGCGACATCTATCGTGGCGAACAGCTCTCGGCAACCTGATTGGGATGAGCGGCGGTTGAAACCCTGACAAGCGGCGGTTCAGATGTGGCCATCGAGGCGTTCGGCCAGCGCAAAACCGGCATCTGTCTGACTCACCGCGTGATCCGTTTCACCGGGACCCATTGTCAATGGCCATCGCGGAAATGCAGACCCGTACAGAGTAAACAACTTTAGCTAGTTATTTTCGTCTCCTACCGCAGTTCCACCGGAGAAAGGAGTCGTGCATCCGTGTTCGCGATCCTCCAGGCTAGCGCCGCATGCCTCGCGGCGGGTCACTTGTCGGAAATCAGGTTGCTACACTGGGTTAACAATTAAGGGGGGTGCCCTTATCTACGAGCGAACGAGCCACGTCGATGGCGCAATTGGCAGGATTCGAAAGACCCTTTACAACCGAATTCATAATGTTGCCAAACATCTCGTCAAAAGTTCCACCACCGGCCACACTACGCAATTGTTCCGTGGAAAGCTGCTCTGACGACTCCGCCACTGAGTTCAAGTACTCCTCAGCGGTAAAAGGCGTACCGGCATTCTCAGACAACTTGGCGACCTTTTCGGCGGTCGATCTGAGGGTTTCCATCTGAATCAAAGCGACTCGCTTTTGCAGCTCTTCGCTCTTGTTAACAGCCTCCGCGAAGGCCTGGAGTTTTTCTTGGCTCATGATCTTGTGTCTTTCGTCTTATTAATTGTTGTTAATTGATAGTTTGTTCAAGTCTAGGGCTTCCCAGGTTGGCATTTGTCGGCGTGCCCTTTTTCACCTGCCGAGATAGCCGCTACTATGCCACAAGCTATGCCAACGGTGAATATAGAGAGCACAAAATTGTCCGGTCTCGTGTCCCACACTCCGCCGGCTACCCCATGCAATTGTTCCGCGGAAAGCTGCTCTGACGACTCCGCAACTGACCGTAGGTACTCTTCGGCAGTAAAAGGCGTACCGGCACTCTCGGACAACTTGGCGAGCTTTTCGGCGGTCGTTCTAGCGGCTTCCGCCTGAATCGAATTCAATCGCTTTTGCAACTCTTCGCTCTTGCTAACGGCTTCCGCGAAGGCCTTTAGTTTTTCTTGGCTCATGATCTTGCTTCTTATTGATCGTGGTTAGTTAATTGATCGTCGCTCACATCAACAACTTGGGCGGCAATGTTCGGCGACATCTATCGTGGCAAACAGCTCTCTGCAACCTGATTGGGACGAGCGGCGGTCCAAACCCTGACAAGCGGCGGTTCAGATGTGGCCATTGAGGAGTTCTGCCAACGCAAAACTGGCATCTTTCTGACCCACCGCGTGATCGCACTGGCCATATCAACAGGGACATGAGTCGGCAGGCTGACTTCAGCTCGCCACTTGACACTTATCGGCGCTAACCAGGGCTATGAGCGACGTGATCGCATCAGCCGCACACTTCCAGCCAAAAGTCGCAATAGAGTGTAGAATATTTGGCGCGTTCGGATCCCAACTCCGCCGGCCACACTCTGCAATTGTTCTGTGAATCGATTTCGCGGCGGGTTGAATCAAGATTTTGAAGGATGACACTGATCCACGTCGCCCTTTATGGCCGAAACAACCGCGTGGACTAAGCAGCCGTCGCCTAACGACAGACTTTCGATTGCATAGGGCGTTTGCCAGCATTCGGCTCCCCAAAAACTCCCCCGGCTACACTATGCAGTTGTTCTGTGGACATCTCCTCTGATGACTCTGCCACCGAGTTCAAGTACTCCTCAGCGGTAAAAGGTGTACCGGTACTCTCAGACAACTTGGCTAGCTTTTCGGCCGTCAATTTGGTGCTTTCGACAAGTATCGAATTATATTGTTGTTGCAGCTCTTCACTCTTGCTAACGGCTTCGGCGAAGGCCTGTAGTTTTTCTTGGCTCATGTTCTTGTCTCTTATCTATTAATTGCTGCTCGCATCGCCATTTGGGGCGACGAAATACGACTAGATTACCGTGGCTAACCGCGCAGGCAACGTGATTAGGACGAGCGGCGGTCCAAACCCTGACAAGCGGCGATTTGAAGCTAGCCCTTGAAGAGGTCCGTAAAGGTAAAGTTGCCACTGCTCGCCCAATGCTTCCGGCGGTAAAGGGTGTCAACGCAGGCCGCTAGGTTGGGCGATGACTCGGACGACAGACTCCAGTTCAGCGAGGATTTTTTATATCCGTACTATATCCTGGCGCTTGGGAGGGGTCACATTTGCTCATGTCTCCTCCGTTTACTGCCGAAGATATTCCAATGGTTGCACAGATAACGCCAAGAGTTAAAATTGAAAGGGCTATCGCTTCCCCGATGCCCCAGACGCCACCGGACACATTCTGCAATTGGTCGGCTGACAACTCCTCTGAAGACTCTGCCACTGACTGCAAGTACTCCTCGGCAGTAAAGGGTGTACCCGCACGCTCGGACAACTTTGCTATCTGCTCGGCTGTCGATCTCGCAGCTTCCACTTGAATCGAAACGAATCGTTTTTGTAGCTCTTCGCTCTTGCTAATTGCTTCGGCAAAGGCCTGTAGCCTTTCTTTGCTCATAATCGTGTTGTTTATCGTTTGTTCTGATTGTTGTTGATTGATTGTTGCTCACATCACCAACTTTTGGCGGCGATGTAAGGCGAGACTACGATGACGAAAAACGCCCGGCAATCTGATTAGGACGAGCGGCGGTTCAAACCCTGACGAGCGGCATTCGAGGCGTGGAGCCGGACTAACTGCATTCCGCGCGAACGGATTGTAAGATCTGCCGGAACCTGTGCCGCGCGAAACTTGTGTCGTAACGTTCGGGTTCAGGCAAACAATATAAAGTCCAAGCATGCCCAGAGGGTTGAGCGATGATCCAGATTCGATCGCCGCCGCGATTGGAAAAACAAAGCACCCGGTTAGTTCGGCTGGCGAGATGGGCAGCGACAAAAGGAACTTCCTGATTCGCGGCATCAGTAACGGCTTGATAGCCGTTCTGCTGCATAAGGTAGTTCGTGACGGAAAGAATCCTGGTTATATCGGAGGAGGGAACCTCGATTTCCACATCCGCTTTGGGCTCCAGCATGCTCTGCGGCCATTGGCAGCCGGAAAGCATTAGGGCGACGAGCAGCGGAAGTAACCAGCGGCTTGTCCGGCGTAGCCTGCCGCCCATTTCCACCTTTCCCCCAGCGAATGGTGAAGTCGGGGAACGAGCGGCTTGTCCGACATAGCCGCCAATATTCCAGTACTCCATCACTCCAACACTCCGCGTCGCCGGAACCGAGTACGAAGATGAAGCGCTCATGGCTTTTTCAATGAGGCAAATGGAACGGTCTTCCAGACTTCGCTATCGATCCAGCTTCCTTTCTCGTCGGAAAAGATCAGAGTGCCGGTGGCAAAGCGAAGTTGAGTAAGAGAGACCGCGTAGCTTTGCTGGGCTGTGATGTAAGAGAGTTCCGCATTAATCAAGTTTTGCCGGATGGTGATCGTGTCTACCAATGTGGCTTGCCCTAACTGGAAAAGTTTTTCCTGAGCTGCCAATGCCTGCTGGTACCAGCGCACCGAATCCCGATAAACTTTAACGTTAACTGCCGCCGCTTTTAACTGGGCTAAAGCCGTGATCACGCTCGATTCAACAGCCATTTCAGTGCTTTCGACGGTGATCTGGCTGTTCTGAAACGAGCTCTGGCTTTGAATATACAAGCCAATCGCCGTGTTGTTTTCCACGGGCCAGTTGAGACTGAGTAGTGCGCCTACCTCCCAAGTATTCCCATGGGTGTTCGTCAGATTGGTTCGGCTTTGCAGCGGAACATAGCTGGCCGCCAACTGCAGATTCACCGTGGGACGCAGGTTCAAGTAGGCCGCGTCCATCAGGACTTTCTGGGATTTTACGGTTTCTCGCACGCCTCTGAGATCGTCCCGTAAAAGAAGCGCAGAGGCGATCAGCTTGTTAGCTGCCGGGTAATACTCAGTTTCCTGCGGTTGAGGAAAATCGTCCGCGACCAGCGGAGCGACTGGGAGCGAGGCAGCGCTAAACCCCATTGCTACCGCCAGGTTCTGGCGTGCGATTATCAGAGAGCTCTCCGCCTGTGTCCGGTTCGCAATCGAATTGCCCCGTTCGGCCAGAATCTGTGGCAACTGGTCCGGGGCGCGCTCATCCGCTTGAATCAAAGCGGCGCTGATCGTGACCAGCCTATCCGCACTTTCGACCGCTTCCACCTGAAGTTGATAGGTCTCCTCCGCCGCTTTGCAGGCCCAATAAGCTTGGATCGTGTTGAGCAAACTTTGCGCGCTAATGAACCGGAGTTGCAGGACGCTGGCCAGGAGATCGTAACGAGCGGCGATCTCCGGCGCCTTGTTCGCCAGCGTGCCGCCGCCTTTGGCCAAGGGAATTGTAACCGTGAAATTGACTGTTCCCTGGTTAGTATCATTGTATTGATGGTCGAAATCGGTGTTGGCGCTTTGGCTGAAAGTGACGTTTGGGTTAATGACGATGCCGTTCTCCAGGGTTTTTTGCAGGCCGAGTTCATAGTTGATGACGCCGCTCCGCGCCGCCAGCGGATTCGGGAAGACCACCGGGTTTGCACCGGGCGCAGGCTTGCTCTGGATGTAACGCTCGTTGCGTGAGGCATTGGGAGCAATCGAGCCGGTGATCGTGGTGTCAAAGGCTCCCTGGGTTACCTGGACCGTTCCAGCACTCCCCCGGACCGCTGCTTTCTGAAAAAGGATTTGAGGGCTTAAGTCCAGGGTGACTCGGACGGCCTTCAGCGCCGAAATCCTGGGAATGGCAAACCCAAGGTCGACGCGAGAAAAGGGGTCGTAAGCTTTTTTTTCGAATGCCTCGCGGATTATTTGGAGATCCCGCTTAGTAGGAACCGGGAGCGGACTAACCCACGGGACCGCCGGCCCGGTTAAGGGATCGGATTCCTTTTCCCCCGGAATCAACGGCAAAGACGGGCTCGGGGATAACTGCGGAGTGGGACTCGGCTTTTCACCGGTTTGACCCTGCATCGAGTCCAGAGCGAAGCAGATTGCGACCAAGCCCGTCAGAATGGGCGTCGAGAGGGGTGTTTGTTTCCGGGGGATCATCTTCAGGCCAGCTGGCGGCGAGCGAGCTCATAAAAGAATCCTTTTTTTTCCATGAGCTCAGCGTAAGTACCTTCCTCAAAGACTCTTCCTTCGCGGAGCGCGACGATGCGATCCGCCTTCGCGATCGTGCTAAGCCGGTGAGCAATGATGACCCTGGTAACTTGCATCCGCTGCAGCGACTCCGTCACAATCGCCTGGGTTCGATTGTCCAATGCGCTGGTCGCCTCATCGAAGAAAAGCATCCGGGGCTTGTGAGCAAATGCCCTGGCGATGGCCAATCGTTGCCGCTGCCCACCGGAAAAACCGCCGCCGCCTTCGCTTATCAGCGTGTGCATCTGCATCGGCATCGCGCGAATGTCGTTGGCGAGACCCGCCATTTCCGCTGCTTCCCATGCGTCCTGCAGGGTCAAGTTCGACTCGCCGACTATGTTCCGGAAAATGTCACCGGTCACCAGGCGGGTAGTCTGCAATACAACACCGATCTGCCGGCGCACTTCTCTCAGATCCAGGGTCTGCATATCTTTGCCGTCATAAAAGATAGAACCGGCGTTGGGTATTTCGAAACCGAGAAGAAGCCGGAGGACGGTGGACTTGCCAGAGCCCGACGGGCCAACCAGGGCTACCATTTCCGTGGCCCTCAACTTTAGCGAGAATCCGGATAGGATAGGCTGTGAGTCTGCGCTGTAACTGAAGCGGATATTCGCAATTTCGATCTCGCCGCGCAACTCGCCTGACGAGACTCGGTTGAGCGCGATCTCCGGTTCTGCTTCAAAGATCGGCTTTGTGCGTTCGAGCAGCGGAAAAAGCCGCAGTAAGTTCAGCGAATTCTGGCCTACCTGAATCATTGCTCCAATGAGCGCCCCGAAGGCGGCATTGAAAGCTAGGAATGCGCCGGTAGTAAACGCTGGTGCGCTGCCGACTGCCGCCTTCTCCATTTCCTGGGAGACGAGCCAGAAGATGATCCCGGTGGTGAGCAGCGAGAACCCAGAAAAAAAGGTATCCGAAGCCACTCTCCAATTTCCGGCTTGGACGGAGAGCCGTTCCTGCGAAGCGTATTGGTGTGCCCAGGCGGCAAAAGCGAACTGCTCCGCATTGGCCAAGCGAAACTTCGCCACCCCGTTGATCAATTGGAAAACGAGACCGGAAAGTTTTCCCCGAATCTCGTATTGCTTTCGCAGGATGACCACTTCCGCGACGCTGAAGCCGACCGAGATCAGAGTCCCTGCCAGGGCAATACCAAGACCCCAAAGGGCCAGTGGCACACTGTAAAAGAACATTACGATGAGGTTGAACAGGCCGGTGGGCACGATAAACAAAATCGTGGTGCCGGTGGAAGAAAGTAGCTGATGAGCGGTAGTAATGCCTTGCGCGCGGTTGGCAAGATCACCGGCCGTGAATTTTCGAAAGAAAACTGTCGGAAGTCGTAGCAACCGGTCCCAGATCGCAGGTTCCAAGCTTGCGTGGGCTCGGTTTTCGACTCGTTGCAGAGAGATGGCGCGAACGAGTTCGTAAAGACCCTTGATAATTGTAGCGCTGATCAGAATGAGCGCGATCTGCGTCATCTGGGTACGCTCTGACTGGGGGATGACGACGTCGTAGATTCTTGCGCTTAACATCGGCGTGAGCATGCCGAGCAGCCCGGTGATGACAATCATCGTGACGATCATCACCAGGTCGCGAGCGCTTCCCTTAATTGTGAATCGAAGGACATCCTTCATCGTCAGGCTTCGGGGCGGCAAGGTCCGATAAAGCGAAATCGCCGAGGGTCGCAACTGCGCGACAGCGTTTGCGTTCAGCCGCACTCTGGTGCCGTCGGCTCGTACCATTTGATAGCGGGCAGATCCCATCGGCAAAAGGGCAACTGCTTCATCCGACGCCGAGAGAAATCCTATCATTGGGCCGTGATCACGAGCGAACCAACGCCCGATCAGCAGCACCTCTCTCCAGCGCAGCTGCGTCTCTCGCGCTAACAGCCCGACCATCTCGGTAGCGGTACCGGTTTTGACGGGGCTTGGCATCGACCGCAATTCCGCGCCCAAACGATTCGCTACGCGTTGAAACGCGATTGCCACCGAAGGTCCACCGGATACAGGCTGCGGCTGAGATAACCCCTCCCGAGCGCCGGTAAGAACGGTTGCGATGTCTTGCCATCCGCCGTGCTCGGCTGCCTGCCGAAGTCGTGACCGGTCCGCTGCCGTTTCTCGCTCTTTTTCTTCCTGCTTGGCTAATGCGCTGCGAACGACTTTCCCCAAGAAATCGTGCGCGGCGGCAAGCTCCGATTGCCAGTCGGGTAATTCCAAAAACTCACTACTAGCCAGCACCTGGGAAGCTGGGACTGGTCTGGAAACGAGGATCCAACCTTGCGAGACCAAAGGAACATACCGGAGCCGGAGAGGTTCCAGGCCTAGATAGGTCCCCTCCGCGCCGTTGGCGCTCCACCAGCAAACACCCTGATGTATACCTAAAATTTCCCCGGCTGCCATCGGCCCAAGAGGACCCGGTTTCGCGGAACGGTGCAGCTCCCTCTCATCGTTTGCCACTCTGGAGATTCCGTGAACGAAGGTGCTTAGCCACTCGGCCAATCGCGCCGAGAGGTCCTGACGGTCGAGCTGGTCGATTTCTACGAGGTGAACGACGGTTCCAGGCTGGCCAGTGACTAAAATAGTAAAGCCAGCACCTGATAGCTTAAATCCAACATCGAAGCACCACTCTCCTTCTAATACAGTAGCCAGGTGTTGACGTCTGGCGTCTACCCCTGGCTCTCCCAAAACCAAGAACAACTCCAGAGCGCCCTTTGAGACTTGTAAAATGCGGCTCGTCGTCTCGCCCAGGCTCAAGCTACGGCTTCCGGACAAAGCGATACCGGTCGAGGCTTGGGGGTGGGCTTCGGCGCTCATTGTTCCATCAAGCGAAACAGAGCGCCTCTTTGCGCATGTAGTTCATCGAACTTTCCCCGCTCGACGATTTTGCCAGCGTCCATCACGATGATCTCGTCCGCATCCCGGATTGTGCTGAGCCGGTGTGCCACGATTAAGCAGGCGCAGCCGCTCCGGCGCAGGTTTTGATCGATTAACATCTCGGTGGTGGCATCCAAAGCACTGGTCGCTTCATCAAGAATCAGAATGCTGGGATCGTGCACCAGCGCGCGAGCAATCTCCAAACGCTGGCGTTCCCCGCCGCTGAGGTTGCTCCCGCCTTCGCTAAGCTCGCTCTGATAGCCGCCACTGCGCGAGGCGATTACGTTAGCGATTCCGGCGGAATGGCATGCCCGATGGATCGCCTGTTCGGGCACTGAGGCGTTCCAAAGGGTGAGGTTATCTCTTACTGAACCCGAGATTAAGACGACATCCTGGTCTACCATGGCCACGGAAATCGCAAAGAGGTCTCTTGGAATTTCATCAATCGCATAGCCATCGAATCGGACATCGCCGTTCCAAGGCCGATAGAGTCCGGAGGCAAGCTTGGCGATCGTCGATTTACCGCTGCCGCTGCCGCCAACCAGCGCCACTCGTGAACCGGGCGAAATGCTTAGGTTAAAGTTTTGGATCAGCGGCTTCTCCAGTGGAGAATAGCCGAACGTGACATCAATAAGCTCTAGTCGCCCGCTGAGTCTGGAAACCGATGCAAATTTGGCCGTATCCGGTTGCGCCGCATAGACGGGATCCTCCGGCGCCTGGAATACGTCATTGATGCGGGTGATGTTCGCTCCTAACACCTGAACGTTATTGGCAAATTGGATCAAGCTATTCAATGGCCCCGCGAATTGCCCGGCCAACGCCTGGAACGCCACAAAGGTTCCCAAGGTTATGCTGCCGTCCATGATGCGGAAAGCACCCACTGCCAGGACGACGGTCGTGTTCGTGGCGGTGAGCATCGTCGGGATGGTCATAATACGGTGCGAAAAGGCAAGCAGCGCTTGTTTCTCAGTCAAATACTGGGCTTGATACCCTGCCCAACGCCCAAAGAATTCATCTTCTCCTCCGCTCGCCTTTAACGTCTCGATCATCTGAAGACCGTTGATCGATGTGCCGGTCATCTTTCCATAGTGCTGAGTCGCGATCCGATTCTTGTCGGAGCGGGCTCGACCGAAGATTTGGACAATCGCTGCGTTGATCACGGCCACGCCGACACAGATGCTGGCGAGGACCGGGTCATACAGAAACATCAAGACGGCAAAGAAACCCACTAGCACCAGATCCAACGAGATTTTCGAGAGCTGGCCGCCGACCACCCCGGCCACTTCGTCATTAAGAGGAAGTCGCGAACCGATCTCGCCGGCGAACCTCTGGGAAAAGTAGCGCATCGGTAGCCGCAAAATGTGTCTGAGGAAACGGCCCGAGCCAGCCAGTGAGAGCTTCTCTCGAAAACGCAGCAGGCAATATTGCTGAAGGCCGGTGAGGAGCATCTGCAGCACTAGGACTATGGCCATTCCGACTAGAAGTGGGCGGATCCAGGTCCTTTCGGAGCCAACCAGATAGTCATCGATGAAAATCCGCAGAAACGCCGGGATGATGAGACCGGGAATTACCAGCAGCAGCGCGCAAAGAAACGCATAGAGGAAGGCGGTGCGGCTCTTTTGTAGCCGCGCTGCGAGGAACCTCAGCGTGCTGGGTCTGCGGCCCCCTTTTCGAAATTCCGGAGTCGGCTGAAAAGTCAGAACTATGCCGGTATAACTGTCGTTGAACTCGTCGGCGTGGACTTTTCGGCGGCCTCGGGCTGGGTCGTTAATGTGGAAGACTTTGCCGTGTCCGCTGATACCGTCCAGCACGACAAAGTGATTAAAATTCCAGAACAAGATGGCCGGCAACCGCACTTTGGCCAGCTTCCCGATATCGTACTTAAAGCCTTTTGACTCCAGACCGTAACGCGTGGCTGCTTTAATGACGTTCAGCGCCCTGCTTCCGTCGCGTGACACGCCGCATTCCTCGCGCAACTGCTCGAGCGGAACAATTCGACCATAGTGGCCAAGCACGATGGCCAGTGCCGCCGCGCCGCATTCGACAGCTTCCATTTGGATCACCATCGGGGTGCGCACGCGCCGGTTCGGTAGACGAATCGCCATTAATACAGACCCAGCTGCTTTTTGAGAAATGGAACCAGCAAAGTGATGGGGCGCTGCCGTGCCAGTACAACCGAGGCGCTGCATACCGTTCCACCTTCCACCGGAAGATTGGGACCCTCGGAGGAAGACCAGCGCAGCCCGCTCGGGGTGCTGGGATCCGATTCCAAGGTCGCCGCTACAGAAATCGTCTCGCCGCTTTGAAGCAGGCGATTCACCAGTACTTCATTCTGCAGGTAGAACATCATCTCATCTCTGGTCACCGGGTAAGAGGAGACACTTTTAACCTTGCCCTGGATATAACCGTATTCCTCCGGTTTTACGGTGGATGGCGAGATCCGGATCGTCATGCCGGTCTTGATGTTCTTACCTTCATTCGCTGGCACAAAAACCAGAGCTCCCCGGTCCCCGGAAAGACCTTCCATACGCGCAAGCACTCGCCCGGGCTGGATGAAATCACCAACTCCGACTTGGACCTCGATCACTTGCCCGGCACGAACGGAGCGAATCGTTCCTTCTTGTATCAGACGAAGTCCAAGATCCCGAATCCTGGCTCTCTGCTCGGATATCTGTTGGTTCCGCGTATACTGGCGCGCCTGGACGTCGTAAATGGCGTTCTTCGTATCCAGGATCTGACTTTTCGTCAGGAGACCTTGGTCATAGAGGCTCTGCTGGTTTGCCAATTTTTCTTGTAAGGTCTTGATCCTATCCGATTCGTCCTTGGCTTGGTTAGCATCTTGGGCCAGAAGACTTTCCATCGAGCTTTCGGCGCTGGCCAACTGTTGCTTCAGCGGGGTGAGATCCAGGTAAAACATGACCTGACCTGCTTGCACACTGTCACCGGGCTTTATGAGGACTTCGGAGACTAGCCCCGATCCTTGGCCGACGACCGAGCTGAGGCCCGATTCGCTATTACGGACAATAATGCCTTGGCCTGTCGCGGTGCGAACGATCATGCCGAAAAAGGCCCAGAATATGAGGACGCCCAGCGCGATGGCCGACGTCAATAAAGCTAACCAGCCCAAAGGCGAAGTAATTGGAAGCAACGCGTCGAGCTGTTCCGGCGAGCGAATCTTGGCGAGGGCCGCTTCTCGGAAGAGGTTCTGTTTGGAAGACGGTTGGCTCACGGTATCTAAAGCGGCGCGCTAACTTGATCATTGCTAAAGGCGAATCGATCCGTTTTTGGCTCGGTCATACTCAAAAGGGCGCGAATCGCCCCCCAAGATCTCCTGCTGACGGCAAGTCTTTCTGTGATGCCCTCAACCTCAGCCCAGCATTCGTCACCTTTCCCAGTCATTTCAATCCGCCGCACGCGCTTGGTATTGGCGAGAGTTGATCGATGAATCCGCAAAAAGCTATTCTTGGGGAGTGTCTCCTCCCATCGCCGCAGCGGGCGCAGCGCAACCTCGGTGGTGCCGTCCGCAAAAAGAATCCGCGTGTAATTTCCAACCGCTTGAATCGCACAAATTTCATCAACCGATACCAAGTGCCGTCCGCGTTCGAAAGGCACAAACGCTCGCTCCGCCGGTGCGGCGCTAACCTGGCTGGACCAATCCAGCCGTAACAACCGGCGAAGACTCCGGTTGAGTTGCTCCTTCGACAACGGCTTTAAAAGAAAATCCAAAGCGTCCACCTCAAACGCACGGGCAGCCCATTTTTCCTCTTTGGTCATGAGAATCACGTCCAGGGTCGGCGGTCTTTTGCCGAGCCAAGCGAAGATCTGCGCTGGATCGTCTCCCAGGTCACAGAACAAAAGGCGCAAAGAAATTGATTCGATGGTCTCTCTAACCTCCTCAAGCGCCGAGACTTCTGCTTTAAGATCCACTGATGGATGCGCAAGTAACAGGTGGCGGAGACGTCCGCGGTCTTGAACGCTCGCGTCGAGAACGGCCGCAGGAAGCGGCAAGTGATTGGGGGAGGCTTGCATCGAGCATCGCCACTAGCTAGTAAGTAGTGACTTGACATCGCGGTGTCAACCCGTTTTGGGTAGCCTTGCGTCTTTGTTAGCAACTGAACACAATCGTCTTGCTGCACATTGATAGACGCCGAAGTCTGAAGCGTTGGTGAAGGACTGTGCGCACTGGAGATTTGTGCCTTATTGAAATTATGACTCCTCGATCACATCGACTTACGGACCTTCGGCCCGTTGATGGATCTCGCGCAAATGCACCGCCGCTAACTACACGGGTGGCGGCGCTTATGCGGCGGTGCGCCGCATCGTGACCGCAGCTACTCATGGTGGAACTGGAACTACCCGCTGCCCTTCTGATGACAGAGAAATTTGCCCGCGCTTCCTGAAACCATTTTAGCTGCTGCATATGCAACACCTGAATATCCGACACAGGGTCGCCCCATAGGGGTTCCGGTGCGTGATTGTAGCGAAAAGGGTCGCTCGCCCTTTTTGGGAACGATTTAGAGCTAGCGCGGAATTGGCAAAACCCAATACCCAGCGACAACCCGAGTCACACCATCAACAGGTAACTAACCGGACCAAATAACTAACCAAGAAAAAAGGGGAAAGCATGAAACATATATTCACCGGATTCAATCTCATCGGCGCCATCGCGCTTTTAGCACTGACAGTTAGCTGCACCATGACGCAGAGAGAGACTCGGAACCAAGAGAAGTTTCTAATCGCCGCAGGCTTCAAAGCGATCGTCCCCCGTACAGCCGCGCAGCAACAAAGACTTAAAGCACTTCCATCTGATCGAGTAACGTTGATCCAGAAAGACGGGAAGACCTACTATGTTTTCCCGGACGCAGCTAACAATCAGGCCTATATAGGTGGTCCAACTCAGTATCAAGCTTACAGGCAGATTCGTACAGCGATTCAATTTAGAAACGAAAGTCTTGAAGCCGCCGGGTTGGGGCAAGAATCGGATTGGGGCACGTGGGGCGGATGGGGTGGACCGGGATGGGCAGGACTGAGATAGCAGCTACTTAGGTTGATCGAGCAGACATTTATGAAGCATGACTTCGCCTTTGGTAGAAGGAACTTCCTTGTAACTCTTGGTGAGAGCCGGCCTCGCAGTGGCGGGCAGCCTGATGGTGCCGCTGCCGGTCGCCGTTAAAGTGCCCACAGGGGACAGGTCGATAGTGCCCACCAGGGGACAGGTCGATTATTCGGCGCGGGTGCCCACCAGGGGACGAGTGCCCACCAGGGGACAGGTCGATTATTCGGCGCGAAGAGCGTCGACCAGGGACAGGAGAGCCTCCACGGGCCGTGCAGGTTATCGAAGACGACATATGGATACATTCTTTCCTTGTGTTATTATGTCGCGATCATCAATGCGACAGCCACGAATCAAAGGGCAAGGGCAGAGCTTTTACCACTGTGTATCGCGAGTGGTAGACGGGCGATTCCTATTTCAGACTCAAAGCCCTGGTTCGGTTGAAGCCGAGTACTT
>Ga0185299_10001640_pt1 | contig 40510 bp, 39 predicted proteins | sample PaiPotPPA55metaG_FD_128002 | JGI IMG/M metagenome (GOLD analysis project Ga0185299, IMG submission 128002) | Iron sulfur acid spring bacterial and archeal communities from Banff, Canada, to study Microbial Dark Matter (Phase II) - Paint Pots PPA... ...
GCGCATGTTCGGACGGCTCAAGGACTTTCGCCGGATCGCAACCCGCTACGACCGCCTCTCTCGCAACTTTCTCGCCGCGGTCTGCCTCGCTGCTACCCTATGCTACTGGTTATGAGTCTGGGCCCTAAAGCTGAATACAAATGCTGCACCTGGCGGGCAATCGGCGAAATAGTCCTTGGCGGCGAGTTCATAAGGAAGGCCAAGCCTCAGAGCTTCCTCCTCAAAGAGTGCGCCTCGCCGATCGCAGATCGATAGGGACGCGATCGCGCTGTCCACTCGCATAAAGAGGCCGCCGACTGCGAAATTTCCCTGTACGTCGACGTGCTCGGAATGCGGGTTGAGATACACGCCAATTGCGTGGGCTTCACAGCCCCCTACAATGCGAAACCCTGAAAACTCTTTGCGAGTCTCGGCTGTGTCGTCAGCACTGGTACTCCCAAGCTTGATCCAATCGACTGTTTTTTCCTGAAACAGGTCGGTGAGTACCTCGCCGACAACTCGGAGCTGGGGCTTGCCCAGGTAGTCGTAAAACCACTTCTCGACCAGCATTCCGAGAGTGCGGCAGGAAAAGCAGAAGTGCATGAGCGTCCGTGTCGAGGCTCCAGCTACGTATTGCGAACGAAAGCTGTCCGTTACAAAAAAACCGACGTACCCATAGTCCCCATATTTATCGACTACTTTGATAAGCCCGGCCTGTCGTGAAAACGGGCTGATTTCCGCTCTCAGCATGCGGCGCGCTTCCTCTATATCTTCGGGAAGGCGCTTTTTTGTATAATTGAGCTGATTCGTTCTGTTGATTAGCTCGATGGCGCGATCGATCTGGGCGTCGACATCGTATTCGAGATAAACCCGGACGTTGCACTGGCGCAAGAACTCTTCGTTTCCTTCCGCAAAGTTGTCCTCATCCAGCTTACGGGTCTCAAGAAGTTTGTACTGGTTAAGCCTGGATAAGGAGCTGTCATCCTTGCCCCTGAACCTCGGGTCCATGAGCATCCGGCTGGTAAAAGTCTCATCCTCAACTTGGATCCCTGGCACTGTGCTCTCGACCTCGGCCCTGCTGTTCGGGTTGTCGTCAATGAACATGACCGCGGGTGCGCGAAGCTGGAATTGTTCGATCAGCCTTGCAACTCGAGTACCTTTGGGCTCCCAAGAAATCGACGGAAAGACAAAATAGTCTTTGATTTTGTGCTGCTCAAGTATCACGAGAACCGTAGCGGAATCGTTCTTCGAGCAGATAGAGCTGATGATACCACGCTTGGCGAGCGTAATAACGACATCGTGGTTCTCTTTGACGTATTCTCTGATACCGCCTTCCGTCAGGGTCCCCCTCCAAAAGGTCTCATCCAAGTCCCAAATTACGAGGCGAATTGCTTCGGCCACGGCGATGCTCCTTCACCGGTGCTGGCGATTTTGGTAGGCCGCATATTGCAGCAGTAGGTTCGTGAAGGCGCTGGGCGATGAATCCGGCAGCAAACGTTCCGGATATCTGGTCCAGGACTGAAATACGGCAGCCGCCGGCACGATGTGCATTTCCCCTTCGACTTCTTGGAAATGTGCTACAGCGTTACGGGTCCAAGCTTCGTCGCTGTTATCAGACGGAAGCCCATTATAGATTATGTGTAATGGAATTCTTTCCTGCGTGAGCTCGGCCCCAATCTCCCTCAAGAGAGGTCGCCATGTTGGCCGTTGCCACACGACATCGGCCGTGAAGAAACCCAGCGGCTCTCCCATCACGATATTGTAGGAATCGATCCAAGCACGCACTTCGTCCGCCCATTCCGGTGCATCGCTGGGCGGGACCCCTATTGGTTCAATGTCCCCGATCACGACCTGAGGATAGATGCGACGCAGGCCCCGCAATTTTATCGCCACCTCTTCCGCAAGAGCGCGGATCGGCTTAGTACACGGCGTCCCGCTTCCTGGACCGCCGCGGAAATTGTGACCGAACCACAGCGGCTCATCCATCGACACAAAATCGACAGTTGCACCCAGGGACTTTAACCTCGTCGCCATTTTCTCAACATCGTCGGCTGGTCCGTGCGCTTCTACACCAATCCCACAGGCTTGCGACGACACGAGCGGCGCGATCTGTACAGAGAGGCTGATTTGCATTTCGTTCAAAGCGCGAACGATCTCTCGTAGGTCGGCTTCATCGCTTTCCAGTACCAACCTCTTCGAGATCTCAAAGGCCTTAACGACGCTGGCACTCTCCTTCCAGGGCGCACCTGGTACAAACAATCTCATGTACTCGGTGTTTGGCCAGTGCTGTGAAGCACCCCAGAAGGGGTCCGTGGGAGAAAACCAAATGTCTGTAGCCCCCGCCGTTCCTTCCGTAGGAGCTAAGATGTAGAGGCTCATACAGATGAGTATGCGACTAGCGAAGTGCACACGGGCAATTCCTAAATTGAATAGTCGAATTTTCGCATCAGTTCGCCGCACGTGCTCGTAAAGACCTTCCGTTCTTCGTCGCTCCAGCCGGCCTCCGCTGCGGTAAGACGCCGGCGCCAGTCGTGCGATGAGAGCTGGTCGGTGCGCTGATGCCGGAAGAACTCGGCGAGGGCGTGCCTCTTTTCCGGTGCCCCGAGGTAGTCTGTGACACTCTGCGCCACCTCGTCCGGCGCGTTGGCCATGTCGAATTGATCGATTTCGAGAAGGTCGGAACAGACTTCTCGGGTCTTCACCAGCGCGTCCATCGTCGCGGTCCAGACACGGCATGCCTCCTCGAACTGGGACGAGAATTTTGCGCGGAACGACTGCACCACCTCGACCCCCGTGCGCTTAGTGCAGATCAATTTGGCTGCCGGAAATGCTTGTCGGATCAGCACCGCACCAAGAATCGCTTCGTCCCCTGGCGTCTTGTCAACCCAAGAACCGGCTGGATAGATCGACCAATAAAAGGCCCTGATGTATTCAAGGATGTGCCTCCGGAAACCGGCCGTATCTAATCGTTGGGCAAGAACTTCGGAACCGCGAAACGATTGTTGATGCGTATAAAAGCTATGGATGATCCGCAGAAAAATCGGCATGACGTGGCTTTCGCCATCGCCGGGTAGCCCAAACACTTCACGCATTGCGTAATAGGTTATCGAGGTCCCGGAGCGAGCCGGACCGAGTATGAATACCTGCAATTTATCGGACTCCGGTGCTCTTCCCGCTGACGCATCGTCCCCGCATCTTCACCTCCGCTCCGATCAATCGGCCGCTGCCGATGTCAACGGCATAGCGCGGAGAGACGCGCGTCCGGCTTTCGCCCTTTGACGGGGCGCTGATCGCATCTTTGTGGTCGCGGAGCTGTCGGTCGCTTCCGCCGCGACGGCGGGTTCGCTGCGATAAATCCGGCGGAAGCCCTCGACCATTTCGCTGCGCGAGGGCGGGGTCGGCACGGCGCCCGCGAGGCGCGTCCACAGCCCCGGCTCGCTCGCGGCGCGCTTGATCGTGCGGGCGAGCGCCGCCGCGTCGCCCATCTCGAAATGCAGCCCGTCCTTCTCGTCGGTCACCCGGTCCGCCATCGCGCCGACATTCGAGCAGATGACCGGTTTCTTGAACATCCAGGCTTCCGAGATGACGAGCGCGAAGGCTTCCCACCACAGCGACGGCACGATGCACCAGTCGATCCGCGTCATGCGGCTGCGCAATTCGCGCGTCTCGTAGGAGCCGTTGAACCACACGAGCCGCTCGCTCGACGGCCGCTCTTTCTCCGCCTCGATGAATTGCTCGATCTCGCCCCGCACTTCCGGCGAGGCGAAGTTCAAATTGCCGCCGTTGATCTCGACCGCGAAATCGGTGAACCCCTCGGCGCGCAGCAGCTCGACCGCGCGCAGCACGATGTGCACGCCTTTCGCGTCGACGATCTGCCCGAAAAAGCCGAACCGGTTGTGCTTCTCGCGCGTGTCGTTGCGCGCCGGCGCCTGCGCGCCTGCCGCCTCGGCGTAATCGCGCTGCCCGTTTGTCACATGAAACAGCTTGTCGCGCTCGATGCCCCAATCGGCGTAATGGTCGAGCATGAAACGGCTCGGGCAGGTGAAGGCGTCGATCGCGCCGAGATGGCTCTGCAGCCACAATTTGCGCACAAAAAAATCCTCGGGCGAGCGCTCGGGAAAGCATTGGTGACACCGCACCTGGCTGGCGGTGCGGCATAATGAGTTGTCGAAGCGGCGCACCATGTGGCCGTTGGCGTTGCAGATCGCGAGAAACTCGTGGAACGTCAGGACCAGCCGCGCCTCCGGCAGCACGCGGCGGGTCAGGCTGATCAGCTCGACGCCGTAGGTCAGGAAGTGGTGAAAGTGCACGACGTCCGGCCGGGTCTGCTCGAGAAAATCGGTGTAGCTTTCGACCAGCAGCGGGTCCGATGTCCGGTGCCACCAATGGTCGTAATCGCGCGACAGGAACAGAAACTCGTCCTGGCGCTCGTCAAAGCCGGTGATGCGCGCGCCGCTCTTGTACAAGGCCGGATAGTTGGCGTCGATCGAGGCCAGCAGCACCGGGCGGTATTCCGCGTCGCCGTGCAACCCCTCGAACAATTCGTAGCACACCTGCTGCGCCCCGCCGCGCACCAGCTCGGGGTGAAACAGGCTGACCAGCAATACGGTCTTCTTGTCGTTCACAGTCTCGCCGCTCGTAGTCTCGCCGCTCGTGCCTTTCTTGCCGGTCATGACGCCGCCCGCAGCTTGGGCGCGGCGGGTGTCACCCGGCCGAGCAGGTCGGGCGCGATCCGGTCGTGCCATTCGCCGGTAAACAGCCATCGGTTGACCGACGCGGCGCCTTTGTGGTGCGGCAACGGCGTCGACGAGCCCTTGCCTTCGAGGTGCCAGAAATCGAGCTCGTGCACCCAGCTCGGCGCGCCGTGATCCCAGCTGCGCAGACAGAGGTCGGCGTCTTCGTAATAGGCAAAGATGTAATCCTCGGAAAAGCCGCCGATCCGCTCGAACCAGGCGCGGTCCAGCGACATGAACGCGCCGCTGACCGCCGATACGGCGCGCGATCCGCGAAAGGCTTCCGCCTGTTTCGGCGCGCCCTTGCCGTAATGCTCGACGCGCAGCATCGGGCGCCGGCGGATCTCGAAATCCGCGATGGACACGCCCCAATCGGCATCGACATACATGCCGGCGTGCATCAGCGACCCGTCGGCATAAAACAGCCGCGGCCCAAACAGCTTTGTCTGCTCGGCCGGCAATTGCTCGACCGCCTGGTTGTGCCGGGCCGCCCAGTTGCCGTCCATCGGGAACACGTCGGGATTGACGATCATCAGCCGGCGGCTGCGGGCGTGCTGGGCGGCGATGTTGTTCGCGGCGCCGAAACCGGCATTGCCCGGCAGCATGACGATCGAGACATTCAGCCCGTAGACCCGCTGCGAGATCCGCGCCGTCTTGCACAGCATCTCGATCAGTTCGGGGCTGTTGCTGACAAAGATGTATTCGTAGTCGCGGGAGCCCGCTCCGGCCGCGAACAGCGCATTCTGGACGAACTGAAATTCCGCTTTCCCGTAGAGGCAGACGATGACCGAGCCCTTGAACGCGCCGGCCGGCGTCTCGAACCGCTCGAGGGTCGCGGCGTTGACGATCGAGCGTGTGATTGTCTGGTTATGCCGGATCAGCGCTCGTCCGAGGTAATCGTCGAGCGCGTAGAACACCTCGACCTGAGGGTTTCCCGTGAACTCGATGCCTGCTAGATGACCGAGCATCACCTCGCGCAGCTCGACATCGCTGACCAGTCGCGGCGTCACCGGAAACTCGGCTGATGAGCCGTCGGCGGCGCTCAGCGTGACGGCCCTTGGCCGTGCGGCGCCCGGGCCCGCCGGACTTTCGCTCAGAAGCAGCCCGCAAAACCCGAGCTGCCGCGTCGGCCCGAGCCCGAGTGCCTCCTCGGCATCGGTACGCCGGAACCGAATGAGCTGTGTCGCCGGCCAGTTCCGTGATGCGCCGTTTTCGAACTGCAGCGAAATCTTGTGCAGGGGAAGCTGCCCGTCGGCCGCCCAGCCAATGACGAAAATCGCGCCGCTCGGCGAGGTGAGGACCGCGTCGACGCTGCTCGGCCCCAGGCTCTTTAGGGCGCCGAGGACGGTATCGAGCGCGCGCGCCGGCTCGGCGCGCTCCGTCCCCGATCGTGCTTCTGACGGAAAGATTTCAGGCTCCGGCCGCGCCTCGGCGCCGTTCCGCCGCGATGCGCCTTCGTGGAGCGCCGTGTCGGTCGCGGACGCAGGCTTGGTGCTGAACACCCGAAAATGAAACAGCGCGTTGGGCAGGTGCCCCGCGGCAATGGCCTCGGCGACTTCCGGGTAGCGCCGCAAATATTCCTCTTCGTCGAACTCGCCATCGAATGCGTATTCGGCCGGCGCGGCGGTGCCGTCCGGTTTCGGCTCGGTCTGCCGGCCCTTTTTGCGGCCGGCCTGCCGCTCTTTTGCGGGCCGGTTTTCAATGGCGAGCGCATCGGTCATCGAGGGGGATCCTGCGAGGGAGAATGTGCGGAAAACGGCGTATTCCGGGCGGCGCTAAAGCACCGCGCGCACCCGCTCTAGCGGGAGCTTCGGCTCGATAGCCTCGGGCAGCGTCGCCAGCGTGAAATTCGGGTAGGGAAACCGGCCTTCGGCAAAACCAAGTTTCTCGAAGTGATCCTGCGCCGAGGAGAACTCGTCGCGCCCGATCGCGAGCCCGATATCGGGATACTGTTGCAGGTACCAATCCTGGTCGACTTCGATCAGGTACGGCATCCGATTTTCGAAATATCCGTGCCGCGTATAGTGCGCGGTGGCGCTCGGAACCACGTTGTTGTCGATGGCAAGCTGCACATCGGGATATCGGTTGAGATACCAGACATCGTCCACTTTGATTTGCGCGAGTATCGGCTGCATGCAGAAGATCAAAAAATGCCGGTCGACGATGAGAGAGCCAGTCTTTGTAGGTTCGACGATCTTGGCGTTCAGCAGCGAGGCATAGGGAACCGTCACCACTGCTTTTATGGGCGCAGGCACAGTTTATTGTCTCCCGGTCGTGCTGACAATTAAGCCGGCCAGTCGGTTTGAGTTATGGTTTCTGGCTCGCAGGATTTCACAGATCTCGCAACAACGCGCGAGCATCCGATCCAACGAGGCGTATCCTTCACAACTTATACTAGTTATTTATCGATGAGCAACACGTTTGCCGAGTTGATCGGATGATTCGTACTTAACTGCAAAGACCTCCTGAGATCGGACGTTGCGCGATCCGCTGCGTTGGCGGCGGAGCATGCTCAGCTGGGTTGCTTGCGTCGCGGCCGGAGAACTCTTGTGAGGCCGGCGCTATCGCCCCTACAGTCCCGCCAGTCAATCGCGGCCGGACAATGAGGAGGGACGAATGCCCGAGAGCGCAGGGACCGACAATATCTTCGAGGTCATGAGCACGATGCGGGCGATGCGGCGGCTGAAGCCCGATCCGGTGCCCGACGATCTGATCAACAAGATCCTGCAGGCCGGGCAATGGGCGCCCTCCGGCGGCAATACCCAGCGCTGGCGCTTTCTGGTCGTCAAGGATCCCGAGATCAAGAAGAAGGTGCAGGCCTATTACAAGCGCCTCTACGACGAGACAGTCGGTCCGCGCTATTCGTCGAGCGCGCCGCCGCCCGGCTCCGATCCGGCCCGCTACAAGCGCCAGCAGGCCGCGGTCGAGTACCTGACCGATCATTATCACGAGGCGCCGGTGTGGATCGTCGCCTGCCTCGAAGACGGCGAGAACCCGGGGCGCTCGGCCGGCTCGTCGATCTACCCGGCGGTGCAGAACATGTGTCTCGCAACGCGCGCGCTCGGGCTCGGCACGACACTGACGACCCGGCATACCGGATACGGCAAGGAGGTCGACGCGATCTTTGGCCTGCCGGCCGGCGTCCATTCCTACGCGATCCTGCCGATCGGCTGGCCGATGGGGAATTTCGGCAAGCTCGGCCGCGGACCCTTGAAGGACGTCGTGTACGGCGACCGCTGGGGCCAGCCCTATCGGGGCTTGTAAGACACACACGAGAGGAGGGGAGCGATGCCGCGCGTGCCACCGATCACCGGCAAGCAAGACGTGCCGGCGCAATATCACAATATCGTCGACGATGTCGTCGGCGTCTTCGGCCAGGTCCGCGGTCCGTTCAGCATGCTGCTGCACAGCCCGAAGCTGGCCGAAAAGATGCTGCAGCTGGTCAAGTTCAACCGCGACGACAGCATCGTCGAGCCGCAATTGCGCTCGATCGCGATCCTCGCCTCGGTGCGCGAGCGCGAGGCCGCCTATGTCTGGGCCGCCCAGGTCGGCGCGGCCCGGCGGGCCGAGCTGGCGGAATCGACGATCGATCTGCTGCGCGCCAAGGGCGACCTGGCAAAACTGCCGGAGGACGAGCGCAACATTGTCACCTATGTGCGCCAGCTCATGCGTACGAACCGGGTGGATCAGCCGGTGTTCGACGCGTTGAAAAACCGGCACGGCGTGCAGTGGCTCGTCGAGCTGACCGCGATCGCCAATTATTTCGGGCTCTTGTCCGGAATCGTCAACGCGTTCGAGGTCGCCGCGCCGCCAGATGGCGACAAACTCCCGGCGTGAGTGAGGGCACAGCAGCTGCATGTCGATATCGCGTCCTTCGACTGCTTGCTTCGCTCGCGCTTAGGATGAGGATTTTTGCTGGATGGCACCAACAGTGATCCTCATCCTGAGGAGCGCCCGAAGGGCGCGTCTCGAAGGACGCCATGCCGTCGATCCAGCGCATGAGGAATGAGATGAAATTCGGCGTGTTCCTGATGCCGCAGCACCCGCGCTCGGACGACCCGGTGCGTCGCTTCCGCGAGACCGTCGAATTGGCGCGGCTCGCCCGCGACACCGGCTTCGATTGCGTTGCGGCGGGTCATCACTATCTGTCGCCGCCGTATCAGTCGTTGCAGAGCGTGCCGCTGCTGGCGCGCCTCGCCGGCGAGACCGGCAACATGGACCTCTGCCTCTCCGTGCTGCTCCTCGCGCTCTTGAACCCGGTGCAGGTCGCCGAGGACATCGCCAGCCTCGACGTGATGTCGGAGGGCCGCGTCGTGCTCGGCCTCGGCATCGGCTATCGCGAGGTCGAATACGAGGCGTTCGGCATGCGGCGCCAGGACCGGGTGCCGCGCATGCTGGAGGCGCTCGATCTAATCAAGCGGCTGTGGACCGAGGAGGCCGTGACCCATGAGGGCCGCTTTTTCCGGCTGCACGAAGCGACCTGCACGATCCGGCCGGTGCAGAAGCCCTATCCGCCGATTTGGATTGCCGCCAACGCCGATCAGGCGGTCGTGCGCACGGCGCGAATGGGGCTGCCCTGGCACATCAACCCGCATGCGGCGTTGCCGACGATCGAGCGTCAGTGGCAGCGCTACAAGCAGGCGCTCGCCGAGGCGCAGCAGCCGATGCCGGCGACGCGACCGATCTGCCTCGAACTGCATGTTGGGCCGAGCCATGAGCAGGCGGTCGAAGCCGCCCGCCCGTTCCTGATGGAGAAATATCAGGCATATGCCGCCTGGGGACAGGACAAGGCGCTGCCGGGCGAGGAGAGCTTTCAAGTGCCCTTCGAGGAGCTGGCGCGCGACCGCTTCATTCTGGGCACGCCCGAAGAAGCAATCGCGCAGATCGAAGAGCGTATTAACCGCATCGAGTCGAACTATTTCATCTTCCGGCTCGGCTGGCCCGGAATGGAAGCGGCCAAGGTCATGCGGGTCATGGAGCTGATGGGCGAGCGCGTGCTGCCCCATTTCCACGCCAAATACGGCCGCGGTTGATCAGCGAACGCTGCCGTCTATCGCGCGTTTTACAGGCAGCGGTATGGTGCTGGATGATCTGCGATGCTGGATAACTGGACCAAATCGGACATGGTCGCGATGCTCGGGCTGGGCGTGGCGGCCGCGGTGCTTTCCGAGTTGCTCCCGAATGCCAGGCCCTTGATCCAATCGGCGATCAAATTCGGGGCCGATCTGTTCCTGGAGGCGGAAGGGGAGGCCGAGGCCGAGCTGATCCAGTCGCTGGTCTCGGCGACGATGCACGGCATTCGGCAAGATTTGTCCCAGGCGCGCAGCGAGCCGGAACGCCGCGAGGCGGTGCAGGCGAGAGTGGAGCATTTCAAGCAGCAGGCCCGCGTGCGGGCGCGGCGCTGGGGGAGCGACCATCAGGATCGGCATCGCCGCTATCGCCGCCATGTCGTCCGGCTCGAAGCCTCGCTAGCACAGAAAAAGCAGGAGGCGGCACCGCGCGATCAGCGCGTCCTCGATTATGCCTTCGAGGCGCTTGGCGCGGAAGCCTGAGGCAAGGATCGCTTTCCGGCGGGCTGCGCGCTGTCGAGCACGCTGACCATCAGCAGCGGCAACACTCCGGCGGCGGCCGACAACGCCAGATCGGCGAGTCCCAGCTGGTGCCCGACAAGCCGGCGCAGGCCCGGCACCCACAAGGCGGCGGCCTGCGCGCCGAACCCGGCGGCGAGCGTCCCGATCAGATTGCCGTTCGGCGGAAGTCCTTTCGGCGCGCAGGCCAAGGCATAGAGCAGCTGTCCGGTGACCAGGCTGGTAAACCCGACGGCGCCGGCCGCCGCCGGTCCACGTAGAACCGCCGCCGACGCTTCGGCGGCGACCGCGCTGCCCGCGATCACCCCAGCATCTCGGACCAGCAGCGGCAGATCGGCGCTCGATAAGATCGGGGCTTCGGAAGCGGGCAGGGGGCGTTCCATCAGTTTGGGATCGGCCGGGATCGTCGCCAACCCCATCGCCGGCAAGACGTCGCTGAGCAGGTTGATCCATAAGAGCTGGCCAGGCGACAGCGGCCGCGCCAGCCCGGTCCCCACCGCGAACAGCATCAGCAGCGTTTCGCTCAGGTTCGTCGCGACCAGGAAACGGATTGCGCGCCGCATGTTGAGGCGGACCGATCGTCCGGTCTCGAACGCATAGGCGAGCGGCGACAGATCATCGCCGAGCAGAACAATATCGGCGACATCGCGCGCCACATCGGTCGCCGAGGCGGCCAGCGTGATCCCTACATCGGCCGCCCGCAGCGCCGGCGTGTCGTTGACTCCATCGCCGATCATCGCGACTCGCTGGCCGGAGCGCTGCAGCTCGGCAATCACTTGCAGCTTCTGCGCAGGGGTCAGCCGCGCGAAGATGCGGTGCGATCGCGCCGGCGTCGCCGCGACACCAAGCTGATCGCCCTCGATGATTTCGGTGTCCCTCTCGGTCGAAATACCGAGCTCCGCGGCGATTGCCACGGCTGTCGCCCGCTGGTCGCCGGTCAGCATCGCCGTCGCGATGCCGCCCCGCCGCAATTTTTTCACGAGCTCGGCGGCGCCGCGGCGCAGCGGATCGGCCATGCCGACCATGCCGAGCCAGGTGAGATCGGCTGCGGGCGTCTCCGTCTCGGCGCCCGCCGGAACGAGCCGGTAGGCGATGCCGAGCACGCGCAGCCCGGCCTCGGCCATCGCGAGATTGTCGGCTTCAATTGCGTCGCGCGCTGCCGCATCGAGCTCGCGCGCTTCGCCCCGCTCGCTGCGCGATCTGCATAGGGCCAATACAGCGGTGGGATCGCCCTTGACCGCGACGAGGGTATCGCCCTGCGGTGTCCGATGCAGCGTCGCCATGTAACGACGCCCGGAAGCGCGCTCAATGGTCGACAAGCGTGGATGCGCGTCGCGCAGCGAGCCGACCTCGCCGCAGAGGCGGCCCGCGAGTTCGAGCAAGGCGGTTTCGGTCGATGACCCTGGCGCGCTCGCCGCCTCAGCACCGGGAGGCTCCGCGTCATTGCACAACACGCACACCTGGATCAGTCGCGCCAGGTCAGGATCCCGGCCGCACGTAATCGCAGCCCCTTGGCGGTCGCGATATTCCTCGTCTGAGAGCCGCGCCTCTTGGCCGTCCCATCGCAAGCGCGTCACTGTCATGCGGTTTAGGGTCAGGGTGCCGGTTTTGTCGAAACAGACGACGTCGACCGAGCCCAGTCCTTCGATCGCCTCGAGACGCCGCACCAATAGATCGTGCGACCGCAGCCGACGGACGCCCATCGCGAGCGCGGTCGTCACCATGGTCGGCAGCCCTTCGGGGATTGCGGCGACACCGAGCGACACCGCCGAGCGCAGCATCAACAGCCACGATTGACCGCGCAACAGCCCGATCGCGAACATCAGCCCCGACGCGGCTATCGCGCTGAACACGAGCTGACGGCCGAGCTGGTCGAGATTCGTCTGAAGCGGGGTTTGCGGGCGCGCCGCCATTCCAAGCAGCGCTTGTACCCGCGCAATCTCGGTCTGGTCACCGGTCGCAACGACTACCGCCCGGCCGCTGCCGCCAGTCACGATCGAGCCGCGATAAAGCATGTTGCGGCGGTCGGCGAGCGGCGCGTCGGCGGCCGCGAGAACATTGGCTGCCTTGACAACCGGCAGGCTTTCGCCTGTCAGTGCCGCCTCGTTGACGGTCAGCCGGTCGGCGGCGATGAGCCGCGCATCGGCCGGTACGGCATCATTGCCATGCACCACGATGACGTCCCCCGGCACCACCTGCTCGGCGGGCAAGGTCTGCTCGCCGTCGTCGCGCAGCACGCGGGCGACCGGCGTCGCGCTGGCTTCGAGCGAGGCGATCGTTTGATCGGTCCGTGTCTCCGAGACAAAGCCGATGATCCCGTTGGCGACGATGACCGCGAGAACGACCGCCGCATCGAAGACGCCGCCCGTCAGCAGCGAGATGGCCGCGGTCCCGGCAAGTAACGCAACCGGCAAGCTCGCGACTTGGTCGAGCAGAATGTCAAACCCGCCGCGCCGCGCTATTTTTGTTAGAACGTTGCCGCCACGCCGCCTTAAAATGGCGCTCGCGGTGGCGTGGCTGAGGCCGGTCGCGCGGCTGTCGAGCGTGGCCAGCGCCTTTTCGGCATCAAGCGAATGCCAGCGCGGGCCTTCCGAGTAAATCGACGGCGCTTTCGTCGGCCCGCGTGCTGCGACCTCCTGGATGCGCCGCTCGATCTCCCCCAGCGGACGGCCGGGATCGAACAGCACCAGCACGGTACCCGTGCAGGTGTTTGCCGAGACCGAGCGGATACCGTTGCCGCCGAGCCCCACTTCCAGCGTGCGCTTCAACCCGTCGTCGCGGCACAGCGCCGGCAGCTTGAAACGCGCCCGGCCGCTCACGGCAGTATGAACGGGCGCAATCTCGATCATGGATCCGGCGGCCGCGGGAATGGCTCAGCCCTCAGCGGCAGCCTTTTCGGGGGTCCTGGCGCTCTGCCCGTCGAGCGCGGTTCGCCATATCTGCAGCATCTCGCCGGCGTCCCATAGCAGGGTGGCGGCGGGCGGCGCGATCTGCCCCCGATACGCCTGCACGATTGCACCGGCGACTGCGACCAGAAATGCGGCGCTGCGCAGATCGGCGTTCCCGTCTGTCCAGCGCCGCAGCAGCTTGTCCGCGTCGGCCCAGCGTTGCCTCGCCCACTCCATCACGGACGGGCGCGCTTTCTCGTGTTCCGCTCGAAGTTCGTCGAAATTAATCGCGAACAGATCGTTGCGCATCGCGTTCTCGGCGAACAACGCCCCGAGATCCGCGAAATGCACAAGCAAGCTCGCGGTCAAGGGATTGACCTCGATGCGCTCGATGCTCTGCCAGGAACGCAGGCGTTCTTCAACGGTTTTGAAGAACGCCTCGTCCCGCCGTTTCTCGGGAACCTTGACGCGCAGACGTCCCCGCGACAAGTGGACGACGCGCGCTTCCGGCAGATCGGCCATTTACGGAGCAGCGGTTTCCCGCCCCCCGCCGCGTATCCTGACGATATCGGTGGTTCCCGTGGGTGCCTCGGCGGGCGGCGGGGATTTCTGCTCCTCGTCGTATTCGGCTCGCGCCTCAGCGATCAGGTCGCTGGCCCGTTCGCCCCATTCCGCGGCGATCTCCCGACCCCGCTCAAAGGCGGAAATGCTGGCCTTCATCGCCTTACGGGTTGCCGGACGCGCGTTGCGCGCCAATGCCGGATAGACGAGCGGCGCCAGCAAACCGCCGACGACGCCTGCCGCCAATGCCGTGAACAGTCTACCGAAGCGTCCCGGCGCCGCGCCGCGGGCCGGTGTCTCGCTCTGCTGTTGCATCGCTTAGTGGCCGTCGGTCTTGCCGCGGCCTGCGATGGCCGGCGGCGCGCTCTCATGCTCCAGTTCGGCGCGCGCTTCAGCGACCAGATCGCTCGCGACCTCACCGACTTCCGCCAATGTCTCGCGGTAGAACACCATGCCGCCCTTGATGGCCGCTTTGACCGCTGGACGAATCACCCGACCGACCGCCGGAATCACAGTCGGGGCCAGCAGAAGCGCGCCGACTCCGACGGCCAGGCCGGTTACCGTGCTGCCCTTGAAGAGGTCTTCCACCAACGCCATTGCCAAATCTCCTCGTTCAATCGCGAGCGCGATACATGACGCTTTCGTTACGATAAACGCCGGGCGGCGCGGACGATCCAGGGCATAGTCGTGATTTTGTGTCGCGGGGTAAAAAGCGTCTCAACTGGCACGCGCATGATGCACGCAAGGATTGTTGATCAGGATGACTGTGATGAGGGCGACCGCCGAGCAGGACCAGCTAAGGCGCTTGCGCCGGTCGCGGGCGGCCGCGACCGGCATGCTCGTGGTCGCGGGACTTGTGTTCGCCGCAAGCCTCGCTGTTCCGGCGCCCAATGCCTGGGTGCTGCTGGTCCGCTCGGTGGCCGAGGCGGCGCTGGTTGGCGGCCTTGCCGATTGGTTCGCCGTGACTGCGATGTTCCGGCGGCCGTTGCGGCTGCCGATCCCGCACACCGCGATCGTGCCGGCGCATAAGGATCGCATCGGCGAGGGGCTGGCGCGGTTCCTCGACCAGCATTTTCTGAGGCGCGATCTGTTGGTATCGGAGCTGCGCGCGTTGCGCGTTTCCGAGCGACTTGCCGCCTGGCTCGCCAATCGCCGCAATGCCGCGGCGCTCGCCGCCGAGATCGCCAAGGCATTGCCCTTCATGCTGCGCGCGATTGACGACCGCCAGATCAAAGCATTTCTTGGCCGTGCGCTCGGCGCGCAACTGCGCAGCGCGCCGTTAAGCTCGCTCGCCGGGCAAATGGTCCGCGTGATGACCGCAGCCGGCTATCACGAGGCGGTGCTCGACCGCGCGCTTGATTACGCCCGCGATTTTCTCGCGCGCAACGAGGAGCGGCTGCTCGAAACCGTCGCCGAGCGCCGGCGCAGCTGGATCCCGCGCGCGGTCAATCGTGAGATCGCGCGCGGATTGCTGCGCGGTGCAGCCGAGCTGATCGAGGATTTACGCAAGCCGGACGGCGCTGCGCGCCGCGGCTTGCTCGCGGGGATCGGCGATATGGCCGACGCGCTGGCGAATGCGTCGGAACCATCCCTCGAGGGTAGCCGGTCGCGCCTTTTCACGCAGCCGGAATTGCAGGCTTGGATCGCGGCTTCTTGGGACAAGGGCCGCGAGATCGCGCTCGCGGATCTCGCGGCATCATCCTCACGCCTGCGCCGCACGATGGCCCTGGCAATCGCCTCGATCGGCGAGAGCTTGATGACCGACGCCGCAATGCGCGAACGGCTGGACGCGGTAATCGAGGCGTTGCTGGCTGAGGCGCTGCCGTGGCGCGAGGAGCTGATCCGCTTTGTCGCCGAGGTCGTGCGCAAATGGGAGCCGAAGGGCTTTGCGGATCGCATTGAACTGGCGGTCGGTGCCGATCTGCAATACATCCGAATGAACGGCACGATCGTCGGCGGCCTCGTCGGCGGCGGCTTGTTCCTTCTATCGCTCCTCGCCCGCTAAGCGCCGGGGGTCAGAAAATTATTTGGGCTTCTACCTTGCAAACTCGGATCGAAGGTGAAGTGCCCGCCTGACCACCATCGGTATGCTGCGCATGGCGGCATTCCGTTCGACGGAGCTCGCGCGCTTTCTAATCCCCGCTGGCGGCGCGGCGGTTGCGCGGCCGGTCAAACGCAAGCTCGTCACCGTGATGCACCGAAATATGGCCGGACAGCCGACCGCCGCCCTCGATCTCGATCTCCGCGTAGGCGACTTTGCCCGACACTTGGCCGGTGGCGCGGATCAACAGCCGCTTCCGTACAGTGAGGTCGCCCTCGAAGCGGCCGCGCACCTCGGCATTGTCGATCGCTGCGGCGCCCTTGAAGAGGCCCGTCTCGGCGATATCCACGTCGTGGCAATCATGCAAATTGGCTTCAACCGTGCCCTCGATGACGAGCCGCGCGCAGGCCGTGATGTCGCCCGATAGCGAAACGCCGCGCCCGACATGCAGGTGCCGGGGTTCCGCGTGCAGATCGCGCATGTTGTCGCCTTGGTCGGCGTCCGGTGCTAGCGCGGTGTTTCGCGGCGGCAGCAGGTCGGTGGGCCGTGGCGGTACTGCCCGCGGCGGCAGCACCGGTATCGGGTGCATCGGACCGCCGAGAGCCTCAGCCTGTTCTGCCATTTCTACAGTCTCCCTAGCACGAACACTTCGCTCGCGGCGCGCGCCCCGCCTGTTGTTCTTTGAGGTCTTCGCAACAAGCGCTCGCCCGCGTGCCAATTCGGGCGGCAAACTAGCTTTTGCTTCAATTGCCGGGCTGTGACCTTTTTGGTCGGTTGCTGGCGACCCCGGCCTTGTTCGAACACGGATTTCGGCGGATGGCAGTGAACGGCACAATTCAATAAAATCAATTGGCTGAACGCCGGCGTTGCCTGCTACCATCCGCTATTATACGCTGCTGACCGGCTTTTGAGGATAGGTATAGGGATAGGCAACCCCGTTTGGCGTCAAGTTCGAACTGAAACGCCCTCGGGATTCGAACTGCCCCGATTTACCCCGCAGAAAGCCTAGGGATTGGCGAGTTCGAATCCCCCTTTCGCCATCCCTTTTGCGACCCAGGGTCGGAGGGCGGCGAAAGTGGCACGACAACTCAGCAAGCTGACGACGATTACTGTGCGCCAGGCGAGGCGACGCGGGCTCTATGGCGATGGCGGCGGCCTGTTCCTGCAGGTCAGCGCCGGCGGCGCGCAAAGCTGGGTATTCCGCTGGAAGGAAGCCGGCCGGTTCCGCGTCATGGGGCTGGGGCCGGTGCACACGGTCAGCCTCGCGGAGGCCCGCGACAAAGCCGTCGCCTGCCGCAAGCTGCGGCTCGACGGCATCGACCCGATTGCAGAGCGGCGCGCCAAACGCGCAGCGGTGCAGCTCGATGCCGCCAAAGCGATGACGTTCCGGCAATGCGCCGAAGCCTACATCGACGCGCACCGGATCGGCTGGCGACAGCGAACGCTCGATGCCTGGGAACGGACGCTCGAACGGCACGTCTATCCCGCCATTGGCAAGCTCCCGGTTCAATCGATCGACGTCGGGCTCGTATTGAAAGCCGTTGAGCCGGTTTGGCGCGACAGGCCGGAGACCGCCGATCGGGTGCGCGGCCGCATCGAGAGTGTGCTCGATTGGGCGGCGGCGCGCGGCTATCGCCGTGGCGACAACCCGGCGCGGTGGCGCGGGCATCTCGAAAACCTGCTGCCGAAGAGCAGCCAGGTGCGCCGCGTCGAGCACTATGCCGCGCTGCCTTATGCGGTGCTCGGCGCCTTCATGCCGGAGCTGCGCGCAGAGCATGGCGCCGCTGCGCGCGCCCTCGAATTCGCGATCCTGACCGTTGGGCGCACCAATGAGGTCATCGGGGCGCGGTGGGACGAAATCAATCTCGCCGATCGGCTATGGACCGTCCCGGCGGATCGCATGAAAGGCAAGAAAGAGCATCGTGTGCCGCTGTCGAACCGGGCAATGGCGATCCTCGAGCAGCTGCGCGGCGATCGCCGCGACGAATTCGTGTTTCCGGGCAGCAAGCCGGGCCGGCCGCTCAGCAACATGGCGATGATGATGTCGCTGCGGCGCATGGGGCGTGGACATCTGACCGTGCATGGATTCCGGTCGACGTTCCGCGATTGGGCGGCCGAATGCACGGCCTTCCCGGGCGAGGTCGCGGAAATGGCGCTGGCTCATGCTGTCGGCAACAAGGTCGAGGCCGCCTACCGCCGCGGCGACCTGTTTCAGAAACGACGGCAGCTGGCCGAACACTGGGCTGCATTCTGCGACGGCCCATCGATCGGCGGCGCCAGCGAAGTTGTGCCGCTGCGCGCGAGCGCCGGAGAAGATGCGTGACAACTGTGCGCGTCCATGCTGGTAGCGCAAGCGAATTTGGGCTTGTTCTTTTGGCGGGAGTCATTGCTTCCAAACTATACGGCTGGACGCCCGAAGCCGATCGGCCCGCTCTGGAGGAGTGCGTCGATCTGGAAGCGGCGATCAAAGTCTTGCGATTCGGCGGCGCACGCCGCGTCATGGACGAGTTGGAGGTACACCCGGATGATGTGAAGGCGATGCTGGCCAAGGCTGGCATCCGATCGGCGCCTGACCAAGACGCTCTGGATGACATCGCCCACGAGTGCACGTTTCGCGCCATTGAATTGCGGATCCTTGAAGTTTGCAGCAACCCGAAATTTCGACCGCTCGAACGCCAGGCCAGCGAGGCTGTGAGCACGCTGCGGCGGGTGCTGCCAAGGATGATCGAAGTCGCGCCAACGGATCATCCACGTGTGGTCGAGTACCGCGCATTGCTGGCGGCGCTCAGTCCGAGCTTCGATTTTTCTCGCGGGCGGAAATATACCTGGCACACCGCCGCTCGCGCGCTTGCCGGCTTGTACACGTTACACGTCAATCCAGCTGCTGGTTGGTCGCATCACGGAGCGGGCGCCAAGTTTTTGCAGCTTGCACTGGATCGAATCAGCCGGGGTCGCCTAAACATCGAAGCAACGGCCATTGAAAAAGCTCTCGATCCCAAGCGTTACCCTGAGCCTGATCCCGGGCTGGCCGGATGGCCGTACACATCCTTTCCGGGGCTATTTGACCGGGTCCCGCCGCGAGCGCGACGACGGCGGAAGCGACGAACGGCTAGGCAGACATTTTCGTAGGTGGCGAAAATGTCGGCGGACTCCGCGAGCATTTTGGAATAGGTGAGTTGTTCCGTTGTTGCCAGCATCCGGGACAATCCGATGGAAACACAAAGCGGCGCTCTGGCGAAAATCCCCGATGTCGATCCGCAGGACGAAGTAGGCACCGCCGCGCTGCGGTCCGCCCTAGAGCTCGGCGGCGGTATCGGGCAACGGCTCCCGTTCGCCGTCCCAATGGGCAGGGAATTTCAAGGGTGGTTCGGGATCGGTCGAAGCACACAAGGGGAATTGGTCAAGCGGGGCGAGGTTAAATCATACCTCGCCGGTGATAAGCGCGGCCGGCGCATCATTATCGTGCAGTCGTACATCGATTACGTAGCACGGCAGCAGCAGCGAGAGCGGGACGGCGAGATCGGCATCGCATCGCCAAACCCGCGCGCTCGTAAGCAGCGCGAACTCACGATGCCGCCAGCGCGCGACACGGCGACCGCGCCGCCAGCCTCCAAAAAAAGAACCGGGCGCGTCGCGCGTCAATCGGGTGTTCGCCGAGCTGCGCGATAAACCGCGCCGCGACAATGCGCAACGCCATCCGATCCGTGAGGCCACCTTAAAGCGATGAGATGTACAGGGGCGGGGGAGGACCGCGGGAACGGTCCAAACCCCCAATTGTCGTCGTGCCAGACGACCGATTTTAGCTCAATCGATTTGGCGCGCGCAACCGCGCATTGCCCGAGCGGGCGCGAAAATCGATTGATGGCACCCCGCGTCGGTATCGCTTTGAATGCACACCGCGCGGCGGCCAATTGAGATGCCGCGGGATGGCATCCCGCCATTGGCGCGACTGCTGCGCGATGATGGCGCCGACAGCATTCCGAGCGATGCAGGATTAATACCCGTCGAGATTGAACAATGCCTGCTCGGCTCACTGTTGTGTCGCAATAAGCTTTACGAGCTCATCGTCGATACTCCGCTGCGCGCCGACCATTTCGGTTACGCGGTGCATGGGCGCATCTTTACCGCGCTCGCCAAGCTGATCGACAACGGCGATGATGCAAGTCCGGTTAGCTTGAAGCTGGTGTTCGACCGGGATGCAACGCTCGCCGAAATAGGCGGCGCTGAGTACCTCGCTAAGCTCGCCGGCTGCGCCGTCACGTTTCTGAACACCCGACATTACGTCACGCAAATCATCGATTTGGCGCGGCGGCGAGCGCTGGTATCGGTCGCGCGAGATGTGATCGTTGATGCCCGGAAAATCGATCTCGAACGTACCGCCTCACACATCATCGAGGATTTGGACCGGCGGCTCATCGGCATCAACGAAGAGGCCACACAAAACGCGCCAAAGCCGGTTTCAGCGCTAATCGATGCAGCCCTGGCGACCGCGGAGCGGACCTATCAGGCTGGCGGCGCCGTCACTGGCGTTCCGACAGGCCTGGTTGATCTCGACCGCAAACTCGGCGGCCTCCACGCCTCCGACCTGGTTGTCGTGGCCGGCTGCACGGCAATGGGAAAAACCGCGCTCGCCACAGGCATCGCTTACGCGGCCGCAAGAGCCGGACACCGAGTGCTGATGTTCGAATTGGAAATGTCGGACGAGCAGCTCATGCAGCGGCTTTTTGCCGCGCGCACCGGGATCTCAGCCGAGCGACAGCGCCGCGGTCCCCTTGTCCAGAGCGACATCGATGCTCTGGTCGCCGCTGGCACCGAATTTCGCTCCCTGCCGCTCGACATTGACGACACTTCGGGAGCGTCGGTCGCTCAATTGCGTGCGAGCGCGCTTCGTTACAAACGACGGCACGGCCGACTCGACCTTGTGGTGGTCGATTATCTCCAATTGCTGCACAGCGACCGCACGCGGCCCGAGAACCGCGTCCAAGAGGTTTCGAGCATCACGCTCGGGCTACAGGGGCTCGCCAAGGAGCTGCGCGTCCCCGTGATCGCGGTGTCGCAGCTGTCGCGAAGTGTCGAAAGCCGAGAGGACAAGCGCCCACATCTTCCCGATCTGCGCGACAGCGGCTCGATCGAGCAGGATGCTGCTGTCGTTCTCTTTGTGTACCGCGACGAATACTACCTGATGCGCGATGAACCGCATCCGCGCGCCAATCAAAGTGACGAAGATTTTGCCGCTCGACTCGCCCGCTGGGGCGACAAGCTGAACAGCGCTCGCGGTATCGCCGAGATCACCATTGCCAAGAACCGCCACGGTGAAGCCCCCCAAACCGTGAAGGTGCGGTTCGACGGCAACAGGACGTGTTTTGAAAACCTTGCTTTGGGGGCAACAGGATGAGGGGAAATTTTTCACCGGAATTGATCGATGTCCTTCGGCCGCTGAAACGTCCGCACCGATGGCTAATGCTGGTTTTGCGGGCGCAGTCGGACAGCGACGGTCAGTGCATTGAAGGATTGCGCGCGATCGCGGCTTACGCCGATGAGCCGCTGTCGACGGTGCAAAAGCATCTCAGCGACATGGAGGCACTTGGCTATTTCAAACGATCGCAGGCTACCCGCGGCGGCATGTACGTTTATCGATTGGCGCCGCGGTTTTTGAACCTGGCGGAGTCCACGGGGCGGGACACCCGGGAGTCCATACAGCGTGGACACCATGACCGCTCGGAGTCCAATGGGCGGGACTCTCGCGATGGCGGAATTGCTGATGATTCGGCCCATGAGTCCATCCAGCGTGGACACCCTTGCTGCCATACCCTTTCAGGGTATGGGCATTGCAGTCGCTTACGCGACGCACCGACAGCGGCCGGTCCCGTTGGGAAGGCCGGCGCTGTCGGGCTCGATGCGGACGCCGAGCGAGAATGGTTAGCCGCAGCGTACGACGACCGCGAGCGACACGGCTGGCCAAAGGTTGATCTGACCCCGCATTGGCGGAACTTCCTCAAGAAAGCCGGCGGCAGGTTGACGCTAAAGCGCTGGATCGGTTGGGCGCGCAGGGCGCAGCCGTTTGGGAAGGCTGATCATGCCGGCGCGCCGCACCCTCAAGCGCGCCGGCTGCGACAAGCAGAACGCGGCGCGGCTATCTCGGATGCAGATCGGGCTCACCAGGCCCGCGTCACGAATTATCGGAAAACGGGTCAGTGGCATCCGCATTGGGGTGATCCCCCATCGGCGTCCGAGACGAGCATGGCGGCATGACGGCGCATCACATCATCGGGCGGCGGGCGGGCGGAAATATGATCGCGACCTCCAATCGACACGGCGGCGCGGCAATCTCTCAAACACGAGGCGAGAATGGCTGAGGTTAATTTGGCGACGATCATTGATGCATTCGTTGAGATGTCCGACGAAGCGATCGCGACGGAGTTAGAGCTCACTTGTGAACAGGTTGAGACTGCAATCCTCATACGGTGGCCGGAAGCCGCCCCTATTTTGGACTTGGCCTTCGAGCGCGCGGAGAAGCGGATCAGCTTTGGCGGTACCATGCGGCGCTTAAAGGGCAGCGGTGAACGGCGCGGTCAAAACCCGTGCATCCGGGGCTGCCCGGTACCGCCGGATACCAGCGTGCCAATGCCGGTTTAGCGGGAACTCGGTCGATGAGGATTGAGCGCCCGAATTAATCAGTTTTCAGCCGAGCATCAGGCAAGAGTGGTCGCACCGAATTTCACGACGACTCGGTTTGACATGAGCAAGCGGGCAACTCGGCGCCGCCGCGGCGCGGCGATCTTCCAACGCGGGGCCGGAACCATCGTGGCAAAATTGTTCAGGCGCGCGACGCGGCGATTGCGGAGAGAAGCGGACCTCATTGAAGCGGAGGCGGACCGCCTTCAACGGTGCCTGAGCACGCGTCGCGCGGCCCGTCAGAACCTAGGGCAGCCGCCGGCCCTAGGTGCGTGAGCGTGACATCGGTCCGAACGAGCGTACACGGATGTAACACCTGTTCAAACGCTTCTCGTCACTTCACTTGCGCAGGGTAAATAATTGACCCGCGACATCGATGAGATGACATCGGACTACCTTCTATTATCAACGCCACCGGCGCAGCGCGGCGCTTTTATTTCGGGTTGGCTCAGGTCGCGACCATTGAAGCCTTTGCCGCAGTCGGCAAAACCCGGTAAACGGCGCTACACCGGGTTATTGCCGCGCTGCATGTCGGGTCGAGAGCACCACCGCCGATGGCGGCCAATTTCGGTATCATTGGTCGCCGCACATGAGCAAGGAATTGGCGCCAATGGATGAGATCGCGACTGCGCACGCCTACTTCGACCGCTTCGCAACTGCGTTCAGCACATTCGAAGCCGATCGGGTGGCCGATCTGTTCGCAACGCCAGGCGTTGCGCTTCGCCGTGACGGCTCCATCGCGGCATTGACCCAGCGTGAAGACGTCGTGCGCTATTACCAAGCCGCGCTAGACGGTTATCGCCGCACGGGCTGTCGAACGGCTCGGTGGTCTGGGCTTGAGACGGTCCCCATTGGAGGTCGAAGCCTCCTTGCTACGGTGTCCTGGGAACTGCTGCGAGAGGACGGTACGGTCGCGACGCAATGGCGGCAATCGTACTGCCTCAGTCTCGGCGACGATCATCCGAGGGCGTTTGCCTCGGCGATACATTATGCCGACTGAGGGCGTCAAAATCTGACATTAGGTGCCCGCCCGGTACGGCGGCAACCCCCGGGAGATCGCTTGCTATGCCCGTCGCTCGCCTCGCTCGCGCCTCCGATCTGGCGTCACTGATCTCGCTGTTCGAGGTATCAGAGGTGAGTGCAGTCGCACAGCCGCGAGAGCGTGCCGAGAGCATCTGGCAGGAAACCCTGGCACAGCAGGGCGTCCATGTCTTCGTGTCCGATGATCGTGACCGCATCGCTGCGACCTGCATGCTCGTCACCGCACCGAACCTGCTTCGCGGAGGAAGACGCCACGGTTTCCTGGAGAACGTCGTTACTCACCCTGACGTACGGGGTCAGGGTCACGGCACAGCGGTGGTCCATGCTGCGCTGGCGCATGCGTGGGCGACTGACTGCCACCACGTACTGATGCAGAGTGGCCGAGCAGACCCTCGGGTGCACGCGTTCTATGAAAGCCTGGGTTTTCGGCCCGGGCTTCGGGTCGGCTACGTAGCATCGCGACCGACGACGCCTGCCCAATGACCGCTCCCGGGCCTAGACTAGCGCGCGCCGTCATTGGTGTTGCACGCCGGCATTCGCCGGGCCGCTGCTCGACGCTCTCGCATGGTCACGAGCCCCTTCGCCTGGGGAATAACTCGAACAGCAGCGGATCCGGATCTAACAGCGGGATCGTCGAGCACTGTCGCAAACTTATGGGGCGGACGCCTGAGATCGGGGCAACCTTTTGTATCAAGCGTGTGTTTCTTGTCAAGAGTCCCGTGTTTTCCGTCACCTAGATTTGGATGGTCGAGCGGCCTTACCTGTGTCGCCCGATTCTTTCTGATTACAGGCCGATCGCCTACCGGGATCAACTGCTTTCCTTGGGAGAGAACCGATGAGACTCAACATGGCATTGGCCGGTGCACTCGTAGTGGGGCTGGCCTTACCGGCGGCTGCCCAGACCGCCACGACCTCCTATTACGTGGTGCAGGACGTTAAGACGAAGAAATGCACGATCATGGATAAGAAACCGACCACGACCGAGTACACGACAATCGGCGACGACGGCGTGGTCTATAAGACTCGTGTGGAAGCTGAGACCGCAATGAAGACTGTCAAGGTGTGCACGACGGAATAAGGGTCGTGGCATCCGGAGGCAAAACCGTAGTTACCACAGCAGGTTGCCGCTGAAGGGGAAGCTGTTGTGCGCCTGATCCGGTTGCTTGGCTAGCAAATCAAACACCGCCTTCCGAGGTCGAACGCTCCGACATGGACACGCGGTAACTCGAAGGCCGGAAGATACGGCAGCCGCCCGGCGTTAGCGGGCCAATCGACAAAGGAGGAATAATTGGACGATCAAAACTCTCGGTCGGCACGTTCGGATAGGACCGCTGCCCCGGCTACGACGAATTCCGACGGCGCAACGAAGAGTGCGACGGCGCTGTCAAAGGTGGGCCACGCCGCGCAGCAGGCGGGAAGTCAGGTCAGGAAGAAAGCAGACGAGCTCGCTGTCGAAGCGGGCGAGAAGGCGAAAGGTTTTCTTGGCAATCAGGTGGAAGCCGGCGCCGACTTCCTTGGTCATATCGGCCGCTCAGCGACGGCGGCAGCGGATACCCTCGAAAGGGACGCGCCGCAACTGGCGGGCCTTGTTCGCGGCGTGGCCACCAGCGTCGCTGATTTGTCGAAGACGGTACGCGGACAATCGCCCGAGGCGTTGTTGGAGACCGCCTCGACCTATGTTCGACAAAACCCCGCCCTGGTTTTGAGCGCCGCCGCGGTTTGCGGTTTTGCAGTGACGCGCCTCCTCCAGGGAGGGACATGGAATGGCAGCCGCGTCGGCGCGACCCACGGGCCAACCACTCAAACGAGCCGGTCCGATGCCTTTTGACGGCATCCGCAATTCCGCGCTCATCCGCACGATTACCGATGTCCTGGAGGCGCTCCCGGATCTCTTTCGCAAAGAGATCCGTCTGGCACAGGTCGAATTCAGTGAAAAGATCAAGGACGGGGTCAAGGCAAGCGTCTGGATGATTGTGGCGGGAGTTCTCGCCCTGATTTCGTTCTTCATCCTAATCGAGGCGGTGATTTTCGGGATCGCAAGCTTGGGCCTGGCGCTTCATTGGTCTTGCCTGATCGTCGCTGCCGCGATCGGCGCGGCCGCCGCCGGCTCGTTCTTTTATGGCCGTTCCACAATGCCGGACACGCTGGTGCCAGCGCGGAGCGTCCGGGAGATCAACGAAGACATCAAGACAGTGAAGGAGCAGCTCACATGACGGATGCAGGCGAATGGCTGATCAGCACGGCCAAACGAAACCCGGAAGCCCTTCTGGTGCTGGCCGCTGGTTGTACGCTGCTGATGCGCGGCGGTAGGGGTTCATATTCCGCGGCTGGGCAAAACGCGAGTGGCGTCCCAGGCTCGAACGCCCCTTGGAATGTCTCGCGCACGACAGAAAAGACATCAGAGGTAGCCGGCGATCTGAAACGGCGTATTGCCGATGCTGGCTCATCGGTCGCCGAGCAGGCTGGCGAGATTGCCAAGATCGTGTCGACGCAGACCTCACAGATTGCTGATCAGGCTCAGTCGATGCTCAGTAGCGGCTTCGGGCAGCTATTGCGGGAGCAGCCATTGGCGCTGGTCGTTGCCGGTCTTGCCGCCGGGGCGGCCGTGGCTGCGCTGTTGCCGTCCACCGATCTGGAGGAACGGACTCTGGGCGGCGCGCGCGACGCGATTTCCGGTATGACCGGCAAGGTCGGAGAAAACCTGATCGCGGCCGCGACCGATGCGGGTCAGCGGTTGACGCAAGGAGTGACGGAGCGCGCGACGGAAGGGTTAAAGGAGTTGGCGCAAGAAGTTGCCGGGCAATTTTCCGAGAAGAAGAGCATGGGTGCTGCGGACAAGTCTGACGAACGGCCTGGCAATGCAAATCCTCTGATAAACAGGGGTATTTGATGGCCCAGTCCGAGCTTGATCGCCTCGAAGGCGACGTCCACGAGGCGCGCCGGCGCCTCACATCCGACCTGGAGGTGCTGCGAGCCCCGGGAACCTTCACAAGCTTCAAGGACGAACTGGTTGCGGAGGCCCGTCAATCGGGTGACGACGCAATCACGCGCGCAACGAGTTGGTCGGAGCGCCTTCTTGCCGAGATCAAGGAAAGAGCCGCCGCTAACCCTCTCGCCGTCGGAGCGATCGCCGCCGGCATCGGCTGGCGCATCTTAAGAAAGCCGCCGATCACGACGATGCTCGTGGGTTACGGTGTTTACAGCCTGTTCCGGACGCAGCCAGGTCAATTGGCACCGGGAGCAGAGACAGTCTATCAGGCGATCGATGCTGCCGTGACCGCGAAAGAACAGGTCCAGCAGTGGAGCAAGGAAGCGGGCGAGGCTGTTGCGCATGTCCGGGACGTTGTTGTTCCAGCTGTGACCGACACCGTCCAGCGCTGGACTGGGGAAGCCGGTGAGGGCGTGGCCGAGGCGACCGACTCGGTGCAGGCGCTGGCTTCGAGCACTTCCGAAAGGGCCGGGCGATGGGGCGCGGATGTCGGTGCGACGGTCGCGGAGGCAACCGGCTCTCTGGAGGCGGCGGCAGTGCGCGGAGCACAGCGCATTCAGCACGTGGCAATGGATGAGCAACAGCGTGAGAAGGTGCTTCTCGGGGCCGCCGCCGTAGCGCTTACGACCGCCCTGTGGCTCGCCTGGCTGAGAAGGCACGAACCTGCCGAAGCAGCTTTCGAGTCTGAACCGCGCTGGGCAAGGCACAGTGAAAATACTCAACCTGCTGTGGGGCGAGCGCCTGCCCAAAGGCACACGACGGCAGAGGTGTTGGAACGCCGGCCCGTGCCTGAAGATGGAGAAAATGGCTAGGGCTTCGCCCGCCAAACCAGACGGTTCAGTTCTGCGAATGGCAGTGATCCAATTTCAATGCGCCCGACACCAAAGGGGCTCCGCGACATAGAGGCGAAGCGGATGACCTTTAGAGGATCAGCGGGACTGCGGTCGAGGCTGTATAGGTAAGATCTAGACGACCTGGGCCGCTTAAGCGGGCTCGGGCGATTGCGATACTGGTTAAAAAAATAAATCGATGCTGGATCACGACCTAGTTAGTTTTCATGTTGCCCGCGCATAAGAGTTCGTGATGGGAAGCTCGCGACGCAAAATTATCGAGACGGCAGATCGAGCGGGTCTGCTGCGGCAGTGTCGCAATCTGAAGATGGCCCGATCAGCGCATGCCTATGTCCGCGGTAACACCGCCAAATTCTACGAATGGCTGGAAACGGCTCAGGCCGCGAAGCTTCCGCAAGGACTGCCCATCTGGATCTGCGGTGATTGCCATCTGGGCAATCTCGGACCAATCGCCGATAAGGAGGGCCTTATTGATTTTGAGATCCGGGATCTTGACCAAACAGTGATTGGCAATCCGGCGCACGATCTCATTCGCCTCGGCTTGTCGCTCGCGACGGCGGCGCGCGGCTCGGATTTACCCGGGGTGACGACGGCCCACATGCTCGAGGAAATGACGCTCGGGTACGAGGAAGCCCTGGCAGAGGAGGATCCGGATTTTCGCAGCCAGCGGCCGAATTGTGTTCGAGCGGTCATGCGGCAGGCGGTGGGTCGTACCTGGGAGAATCTGGCGCGGGAGCGCATCGCGGATGTCCGGCCGACGATCCCGCTAGGCAAGCGGTTTTGGCCGCTGAGCACGGAAGAACGGGGCGAAATCGAACGGATTTTCCCGACCGAGGAGGTCCGCCGACTCGTCACAGCGCTGCGCTCTCGCAAGAACGACGCGCGTGTCGAGGTGCTCGATGCTGCTTACTGGATGAAGGGGTGCAGCTCGCTCGGGAGGCTGCGCTTCGCGGTATTGCTTGGCGTCGGGAAGAACCCGGTGAAGAATGGCGGCTATTGCTTGATTGATGTTAAGGAGGCAGTACAGGCTGCGGCTCCCCGTGACGCGAAAGCGGTAATGCCGAGGGACAACGCGATGCGGGTCGTTGAAGGAGCCCGGCATCTGTCGCCGGCGCTCGGCGAACGCATGCTGGCAACACGCTTTCTCGACCATGGTGTGTTCATGCGCGAATTGCTGCCGCAGGACCTCAAATTGGAAATGGAAACGGTTAGTCGCGAGGAGGCAATGAGAGCCGCCCGCTATCTCGCGATGGTCGTGGGCCGCGCCCATGCCCGTCAAATGAAGACGGCGGCGCGCGTGAAGTGGCAGGACGAACTGCGGCGTAACCGCTCCGCCAAGCTGGACGCACCGGGCTGGCTATGGACTAGCGTTGTCGAACTGGTGGCCAGCCACGAGGCCGCTTATCTCGAGCACTGCCGCCGCTATGCGGCTGATCCTGATCTCGCTGCGTAGCCGTCTATGCCTGGTCGATAACTTCATTCTCCGAGGATGTGGCTCGGCAGGCACCGGGGTTTGAGGCCTTTCTAGCCCACGCTTCGTGCCTGTTCTTCTATCTCATCTAACACCACCTCGGGCGCGACATCTTGTTTGAGCTCGTGCAATTCGGAATCGACCTCAGTTCGTATCTGCATCCGCTCAGCCATTGCAGAGACGAGTGTCACCAGTCGCGTGACCTCGTGTTCGGCCAGCAGGCTGATTTGCAAATCGAGCTCCGCGCGTTTGTCGGCAACGGAGGCCATCCGGTTCTGGGTAATCAGGATGAACGTTGAGAGGAAGATTGCCTCGACAGAGGCCATCATGGCCAACGTGACAAACGATGCATCGAACTTCGGAATGCCGGGAACCAGGCCTAAATTGATGGCGATCCAGGCTGTGAAGAGAGCTAGATGTAAGTAGACAAAGCCCATGCTGCCAGTAAAGCGGGTGATGCTCGACGCCAGCCGATCTTGAAAGGTAGCCTTGGCTTCTTCGCGTGCCCGTCGCTCTTGCAGTGCGCGAATATTGTTTTCGAGGACACTACCAAGCCCTGGAGGTTTCGGCGGCAGCTTCGTCGGATGAGGGGCACGGTGCATCTATTGCCGCCCGGTTATGCGAGAGCTGCCGTACCGGCAGGCTGAGCCTGGTAACCGCGTGCCCTTTTCGGTCCATAGACCTGCGCCCGGCTCTCCTCGATCAATTCACCGAGCCGCAGTCGCAGGAATGCGGTGACCGCCGCTTCCTCCGCACTCATGCCCTCGCTGTTCTCGACGAGGTATTTGCGCGTGCCCTCAGCGATTACTCTCAGCATAGTGCCATCAAGGTAACCTTCTAAGATCGCCGGGTGGATGTAGCAGCGCCTGCAGATTGTGGGCGTATTCCCAAGATGCTTGGCAACCTTCTCGATCGCGCGCAGCACCGCCTTTTTTCGTTCCGCTTGGCTATCGAATGCCTCAAACTCTCGTAAAGCTTCGGCCGCGAGTTTCGTGCCCGCCCAAGTCCGAAAGTCCTTCGCTGTGATCTCCTCTCCGGCGATCTCACGCAGATACTCGTTCACCTCAGCCGAGCCGACCGTATGCGGATTTCCCTCATCATCCAGGTATTGAAACAAGTCATATCCGGGCAGATCGCGGCAATTCTTGATAATGCGCGCAAGCCGCCGGTCATTGATATCTGTCTGGTGGTGCTTGCCGTGTTTTCCACGAAAGCTGATGTAGATGCGGCTGCCTTCGATCTCGACATGTCGATCACGCAAAGTCGTCAAGCCAAAGCTCTTGTTTGCTTTCGCATACTCGCTGTTGCCGATCCGAAAGAGCGTCGTCTCCATGAGACGCACGATTGCCGCGAGAACCCTCGCACGCGGCAAGCCCGGGCGCTTTAGGTCCTCTTCCACCCGGGCACGCAGCTTCGGGAGGACGCGGCTGAAGATCAACAGCTTGCCGTATTTGGCTTCGTCACGGACCTGGCGCCATCTCGGGTGATATCGGTACTGCTTGCGGCCCCGCGCGTCCCGGCCTGTTGCTTGCAAATGCCCGTTTGGGTTGGAACAGATCCAGACACCCGTCCAGGCCGGCGGAATCGCAAGCGATCGAATGCGCTTCAATGTTTCGACGTCACGCACCAGCGTGCCGTCGGGTGATCGATAGTCGAAGTCATTGCGAGCCTTGTGCCGCGTGATGCCCGGCGCGGTATCATCAACGTGCCGCAGTTGAGCGTGTTTTGCCGCCAGCTCCGGGTCGAGCGCCGCCCCGATCGGAGGAATGCGAATTTTGTTTGCTCCGCGAGCTTTCTCCGTTCGTGCAGCCATTCGTCACCAACATTGCATCGTCAACAGCAAACACTTGGGAAACGTTGGCGTGTTCCGACACGGCGAAATAAAATAATAAGTGAATTCCAACATATGTTGGACCCCAGTTCATCCAATCTTGCTACAGTGTTGAGCTAACGTGCGAAGAGTGCGCGGCAGATGAATTCAATGCACGATTCCGATATACGGCAACACCGGGCGCCTGAGAAGTTGCGTGAGTTGGCCTCATGGTATCGCCAGTTTGCGGAACGCGCGGGAAGTTCCGTGATCTGGGAAGCCAGGCTGCGCATGGCCGAAGGTCTTGAAACTGAAGCGGCTCGATTAGGCGCACGCCGAGGATAAGCCTCGGCATAGATCTGCCCGTTCTCGGCCCGGGGCCCATTCTGAGGCTTGGCTTCAGAGAGCGCTTACTACGGTAATCAGCTCGGTCAGTGAACCCATTACGGGCTAAACGGGTCGGCTATTGTTCGGATCGCCTGCCGCGCGTAATAGCGGTGCGCGATCACTAGGGCGGTCGCGCACCGGGTCTATCAACACCGCCCGACCCCCAGAAGAGTTGGGCGCTGTAACACGCTGTGAACATCAGGCGTAGAGCTCGGAACCTAACGACCGGTTCAAGCTTTCGTCCTAGCACCACTCACCCTCAGTACAAGGGAGCTCCATGCGCAATTCGCTCGCTATTGCTGCGGTGCTGGCCTTTGTCGCGACAGGTGCCGTCGCGCAAAACCAGAACCCTCCAGCCAAGGACCAGCCGCAGAACAGCGCGATCAACAGCTCAGACTCGTCAAACCGGCAGGTGAACGCGCCGGTTGTCGGCCGCAACAGCTTTACCGAACGCGAAACCAAATCCCGTATCGAGAAGATGCGCTTCTCCAATGTCACCAACCTGAAGAAGGACGACAACGGTGTGTGGCGCGGGCGTGCGGTGAAAGACGGCAAGACCGTCGATATCAGCGTCGATTACCAGGGCAACGTGGTCCAGGCCGACGCGCAGGGTACGACCGCTCCAAGCAATGCCGCGCAAGGCGCCCCGAGGCGCTGATCGCCGCGCTCCAAACTCTCCCCATGAAAGGACGAAGGTAAATGGCCACCATCTCTCGGCTCTATAAGGACCAGGACACCGGCACACGCGTCGTTGCCGAGCTCGAGCGCTCGGGGATTCCACAGACCGACATCAGTATCATCTCGAACAACGACAGCGGCTGGTTCGATCGGGGCGGATCGAAGCGGATCGACCGTGATGCCGACGGCACCGACGACCGGGCCGAAGGCGCCGCAACAGGCGCGGGCATCGGGGCGACGCTCGGCGGTGCCGCGGGCCTGCTTGCCGGTCTCGGCCTGTTGGCCATTCCGGGCATCGGCCCTGTGGTCGCCGCGGGGTGGCTGGCTTCGACGGCGGCACTGGCCGTTGCCGGCGGAGCCACTGGTGGATTGATCGGCGCCTTGACGCAGTCCGGGGTCGGTGAACAAGAAGCGCACGCCTACGCAGAGGGCGTCCGACGCGGCGAAACGCTTGTGACCGTGCGGGTTCCCGATGCCGATCGGGCCCGCATCGAAGCGATCATGGACCGCTACAGCCCGACAACCACGACGACAGTAGGTGCGGCGCATCAGGGGGACGATTGGTCGGGGGACCGTATCGTCGCAGCATTTGAGAATGCCGATCGGGCGGGAGCCGCACGCGAGGCGTTGATCGCCGATGGCATTGAGAACACTAAGATGGAGCTCGTGGACAACCGTAGCGATCTCGACAACTGGAGCGCGATCAAAGGTCACGCCGTGCCGGATGAAGATGCGCACCTGTACGCGGAGGGTCTAGGGCGCGGCCATTCGATGTTAGTCATTCAGGCAAATGCTGGTGAGCACGATCGCATCATCAAGGTGCTCGAGCGCTTCAATCCGATCGACATCGACGATCACGCGGCCAAGTGGCGCAACTCCGGCTGGTCCGGTGTGCATCCGGGAAAGGCCGCCTGGGATGTCCGCCGCCAATCCTCCACGGCCGGTACGACGAAGGCCGCTGCCGCGACCGAGGAACAAGTTATTCCGGTCTATGAGGAGGAGCTGAAGGTCGGTAAGCGCGCGGTCGAGCAGGGCCATGTGCGCGTGCGCGTGTACACGGTCGAACGCCCGGTTCAGGAAGGACTTACCCTGCGCGAGGAGCGCGTCGCGGTCGAGCGCCGGCCGGTTGATCGACCGGTTTCCGGCACGCCCGATCAAGCGTTCCAAGAGCGGACGGTTGACGTCACCACGCACCGCGAAGAGCCGGTCATCGCCAAAGAGGCACGGGTTAGGGAAGAGATCCGGGTCCGAAAGGAAGCCGATCAGCGCACCGAGACGGTGCGCGACAAGGTGCGCCGTACCGAAGTCGAGGTGGAAGACGACAGGGCTGAAGCGACAACGCCAACATCTCCGGCGACTACACCGCCGCGGCGGTAATCCGTATTGGGAGCAGGTCTGGTCTCTTCTCTGGTCAGACCTGCCTCTCCGATACCCCGCAGGGTTCAAGATACAGTTTCACAACGGAGTTCAGCATGGCCACGAAGAAGACGACGACTCGCCGGGACAACAGCAACAAAAAAGAAACCGCGCAGCCCGCTGTGGAGGAGGTGTCCGCGATCGATCTCCTCGAAGAGGATCATCGGGAGGTGGAGGAGTTCTTCGAAGAGTACGAAAAGCTCGAAGATGCGTCCGATAAACAACAGCTTGCCTTGAAGATCTGCGTGGCGCTTCAGGTCCACACGATGATCGAGGAGGAGATTTTTTACCCCGCGGCCCGAGGGGCGATTGAAAAACCCGAACTGAGCGACGAAGCGATTGTCGAGCATGCGTCAGCCAAGCAGCTCATTGCCGAAATCGAGGACATGGAGCCTGGGGAAGAGCTATACGACGCGAAGGTGAAGGTCCTTCAGGAACAAGTGGTTCATCACGTCGAGGAGGAGGAAGGCGAGCTGTTCCCGCAAGTCGAAGCATCGGAGCTCGATCTTGAGGCTCTCGGCAAGAAGATGGCTGAGCGCAAAGCAGCCTCGCTGAAGCAGAGAGCCGGGGAAGAATCCGCTTAAATCGGGTCGGTGAACGAAGCAGCGGCCGGCCAAGCCCGGCCGCTTCCATTCCTTTCGGCCAATCCATCGGGAGCGTCCTCGCCGGTCTCGCACGGGTGCGGGACGACCCCCAACAGGCATTTGCAAAGAATGCGACCTGCACTGCGCGGCCCTCAAAGAGCGCAGGGCTACAAAAAAGGGAGAGGGTTACAACAAATTACGAATTGGCAGGCATCGACACATCATGGCGTTACATCGGCCAGCCTAGGATTGCGAATGTCAGGAATAAGAGGCTATTTCCCATGAACGACTTTGGGCGGCTGGTCGAAGCCGAGATCCCAAGGCTGCGTCGTTATGCTCGTGCACTGACCCGGGACGTGGTCCGGGCCGACGATCTTGTTCAAAGCTACCTGACGCGCGCTGTGGCGAAGCAGCACTTGTGGCAGGCAGGGACTGACTTACGAGCTTGGCTTTTCACGATCTTGCACAATCAGCATGTGAACGACGTGCGCCGCTCCGTCCGTGAGGGAATCAGCGTCGAACTGGAGACTGCGGCTCCATTTCTGACTATGGCACCTAACGCACATGCCGTGCTCGAGCTGCGCGATCTCAGAGTTGCTATCGACAAGCTTCCGCAAGAGCAGCGCCAGGTCATCTTGCTCGTGGGCCTTGAAGGCATGCGCTACGATGAGGCCGCGACTATCCTCGGCGTGCCCGTCGGAACAATCCGCTCGCGTCTGTCGCGCGGGCGCGATCAACTGCGCAAGCTGATGGGTATCGAGGATGAAGATCGGCTGCCCGCCTCGATCGAGCTGCTGACTGTTCATCGCCCGGCTGCATGATGCCGCATAACCGAAACGAGTGAGCGCCGGATGAGTAACAGCGAGACGCCCGTTCAAACAGCGGAGTGTCCGCCTGCGGCCGTGGCGGCGCCTCCGGCAACTCCGGTTCAGGTCTCGCCTCCCGCCGGGCCAGACCCGGTGACCCTGGTGATGATTGCTTTAGGGGTCGTCGTAGTGGCCGCGCTCTACCTGGCGCGTGAGGTGCTGATCCCGATCACTCTGGCGATACTGCTCTCCTTTGTCTTAGGGCCGGTAGTTAGCCTGTTTCGCCGTCTGCAGCTGCCGAGGGTGCCGGCTGTGCTGCTCGCAGTACTTCTCGCGCTCTGCATCATTGCGACTCTGGGCAGTGTCATTGGGGTCCAGATCGCGAGTCTCGCTCCGGATCTTCCTCGATATGCAAGCACAGTCGAACAGAAGATCAACGCCGTACAGGGCTTCGCAGTCGGTCAGCTATCTCAAATCGTGGCCAGGGTTGGAGATCGAGTTAGGAGCAAAAGCGAGGGTCAGTCGCCAACTGCGGAGCCTACCGCACGATCTAGCGAGGCTGGCCAGAACCCGATCCCTGTAGAGGTGCATCAGCCAAATCCTGGACCCTTGGAAATTGCACAGCGGGTCCTCGCGCCGATCCTGAACCCGCTCGAGACCAGCCTCATTGTGCTGATTGTCTCGATTTTCATCCTGCTACAGCGAGAAGACCTGCGCGATCGTCTGATCCGCTTATTCGGTGCGAGCGATCTGCACAGGACCACGACCGCGCTCGATGAGGCAGCGCATCGCCTCAGCCGTTACTTTTTATCCCAGCTCGTGATAAACGCCGCCTTTGGCATAGTGATCGGGGTGGGGCTCTTCTTGATCGGGCTGCCCAGCCCCGTCCTTTGGGGAATCCTCGGCGCCCTGCTGCGCTTCGTCCCGTATATCGGCTCGGCAATCGCCGCGATCCTACCAATTACCCTTGCCGCTGGGGTGAGCCCGGGTTGGATGATGGCGCTGGAGACGGCCGCTCTGTTCCTGGCCGTCGAGACACTGACCGGGCAGTTCTTGGAGCCGTTAATCTACGGACATAGTACTGGTCTCTCGCCCGTGTCCGTCGTGGTCGCCGCGATCTTCTGGACCTGGTTGTGGGGACCCATAGGCCTGATCCTGTCGACGCCGTTGACGCTGTGTCTCGTTATCCTTGGGCGGCATGTACAACGGCTGGAATTCCTCGACGTAATCCTCGGGGACCGGCCTGCGCTGACACCGGTCGAGAACTTCTATCAACGCATGCTCGCTAATGATCCCGACGAGGCATTGGATCAGGCGGAGCTGCTACTGAAAGAGCGCTCGTTGACCGCCTACTATGACGAGATCGCACTGAGGGGGCTACAGCTCGCCGCGAACGATGCGCAACGTGGCGTGCTGAACGCAGATCAACTGGAGCGCATCAAGAATGGCATGCGCGACCTGGTGCGTGATCTCGCCGGCCACGACGATCGGGATCCGAGCGCCGAAGAGGAGGCCGAGGCCGCCGAGACGGGCTCGCAAGCTGAGCGCGAGATCGCGACATCATCGCCGCCGAGAGCCGCAGTCGCACCGCTCGCGCCAGCCTGGCGGACGGAAGCGCCCGTTCTGTGTCTCGCAGGGCGTGGCACTCTCGACGAAGCCGCGACCGCAATGCTCGCGCAACTCCTGACAAAGCACAATCTCGGCTCCCGGGTCGCTCCGCACGAAGCAGCCTCGCGCGAATACATCGCTGCGCTGGACATCGAAGGCCTCGGAATGGTTTGCATCAGCTATTTGGAAATTATTGGCAGTCCAGCGCATTTGCGTTATCTGGTCCGCCGCTTGCGCGGGCGCCTACCGACGGGAACACCGATCCTGGTGGGCTTGTGGCAGACAGAAGATGAGGTGCTCCACGATCACGCCCTGCAGAGCTTGGTGGGCGCGGACCACTACACCACGTCGCTACGTGAAGCGGTTGAGACCTGCGTTCGGGTCGCGCACGAACCAGCAGCGGAGGCCGGCATTGCAGCATCGGATAGGATGAGTTCGGCCAAAATCATAGCCCTCGCGCCGTAAGTGTCCTCGGGCGGGTCGTGTCGCTGGAGACTGCCATTAAGTATCTGGTGTTTGGTGCCGGGATTGTGCATTACTTGCTCGCACGGGGAATGCATCTTGGATCATCACGCGACTGGAGCCATTCCGCGCGCGCCGGTACCGCCTGAACCTTGACCTATCATCCGCGACGGGCAAGGAGGGCGACCGTGGACGCCGCATTGGACTCGCTGTGCCACTTTGGCGGCCGCGCCTCCGATCGGGTGTGTCTCGATGTGCGTGCCGGGCCATGTCCCCGTCAATAGCCATCGGAGATATCCTATGGATTACCAGAGCGAGCCGGCATCCGAACCCGACCATCCGTCGGGCGGCCCCGAGCCTTGGGACCACCTTTTGGCGCACGCCGCCCCGTGCGATCACATCGTTCATCTCTATCAGGACCAGGACTTTCTCAATCGCGTGGTCTGCCGCTTCGCGGCGGCCGCGCTGGCGAATGGAGAAGGCGTCATTCTGGTCCCGACCCATGCCCATTGGGATGCCTTCCGGCCGCGCTTGGAGGCGGAAGGGGTCGACATAAAGGGCGCGCAGCTTTCGGGACAACTAAGCATTGTCGATGCCGACCAGCTGCTGCCGCGGTTCATGCAACGCGCGATGCCGGACGGGCCGATGTTTCTCGGCCTCGCCGGCGAGATTATCGCGCGGACTCGCTCGGCGGGGCGCTACACCAACGTGCGCTGGTGGGGCGAGATGGTTAATGTTCTTTGGGAGCGGGGGGACGTCGCGGCGAGCATGAACCTGGAAGACTTGTTCGATCAGGTCAGCCGCGAGCAGAACGTTGCGGTGTTCTGCTCGTTCCTGATGGATAACTTCAACGGGGACGTTCATACCCACATGCTGCCGAGGCTCGGGGACAACCACTCTCATCTGATCCCGGTTGAAAACTACGGCCGGCTGGAACGCGCCGTCGCTGAAGCGCTGCGCGAAACCGTCGGACCGGACGAGGCGGTGGTCCTACAAGACCGCCTGCTCTCGCAATACCAGGCGCCGTTCAAGATGCCGCCGGCCCAGGCCCTGCTGCTGGCATTGCGCCAGACGCTTCCGACGGTGGCCGAGACCGTGCTGCAACGGAGCCGCAACCTCTACAGCACCGGATCGGCGCACCTGTGACGGTGCAGTCCCTGGCGCGCGGCGACGGCTGGGCGCAATTCCGGCAGGCTCATCGTCACGTCTCGGGTACCTGCTCGACCACGAGCGGTCTGATCGACATTCTCGATGCGGTCGATGTTCCGATCGTCGTCGTTGGCCGCGAGTTCACCGTCACGTGCTTCAACCGAGCGGCGGCGGAGCTGCTCGGATTTACGCCGTCGGATATCGACAGGTCCCCGATCGACGTGCCGGCGCTCCGCCGCTTGCGCGATCATCTCGAAGGATGGTGCGCCGAGGCAATCGCTACGGGAACCGCACGCCGATATGATTTCCGTGACGGCAACAAGTCATATCTGCTCCGCATCGCACCCGATAAGAGCGATGGCCGGAGCGGCGGCTCGGTGCTCACCTTCGCCAATGTCACGGGGTTCCGCGCGAGTATCGACCAGGCGATCTACGAGCGCGAATACACCAAGACGATCCTCAACACCGTCACCGATCCGCTTGCCGTGCTCAGCGGCGAACTGCACCTTCTCACCGCGAACCGCGCCTTCTACACGATGTTTCGCCTATCGCGCGAGGCGCCGGACGGCTTTCGCCTCAGCGAGATCGGCAACCGCGCCTTCGATCTGCCCGCCTTGCACACGCGGCTGCAGCGGACCCTGGAGGACGACAGCGAGTTCGAGCCCTTCGAGATCGATCATGATTTTCCGGGAAGCGGTCGTCGCATCGTCTTGCTTAACGCATGTCGCTTCTCGCTGCCGGGCCGTTCCGGTGGGATGCTTCTGATCGCTCTGCGGGACATCACCGAACAGCGGCGCGCCGAGAACGAATTGCGCGACCGCGAGCGGCGGTTTCGGGAATTGATCGAAGCGCTTCCTGCGGCCGTCTACACCACCGATGCGGCCGGCCGGATCACGTTCTACAACCGGGCAGCGGTCGAATTCGCCGGCCGCGAGCCGGAACTGGGCGTCGACCGGTGGTGCGTTTGCTTGCGGCTGTTCCGGCCGGACGGCACGGTGTTGCCGCAAGATGAGTCACCGATGGCCATTGCTTTGAAGCAAGACGGCCCGGTCAGGGGCATCGAGGCGATTGCCGAACGACCGGACGGCACCCGTGTCACCTTCGTTCCCTATCCGACGCCGCTGCACGATGCTTCGGGCGCGCTGATCGGCGGTGTGAACATGCTCGTCGACATCACCGAGCGAAAGGCAGCCGAAGAGGCATTGCAGCGGCTGACCGAAACGCTCGAGGAGCGCGTCGCCCAGCGCACGCTTCGGCTCGAAGAGGAAATCGCCGAGCGAGAAAAGGCCGAGGCGGCGCTGCGGCAATCGCAGAAGATTGAGGCTGTGGGCCAGTTGACCGGTGGCGTTGCGCATGATTTCAACAATCTGCTGACGGTGGTCACCGGCAATCTCGATCTTCTCGAACGCTGGGCGGGAGCGGATGGGGTGCCCCGCCGCCATATCGAAGCAGCGCAGCGCGCCGCCTGGCAAGGGGCGCGGCTGGCGCACCAGTTGCTTGCCTTCGCGCGGCAACAAGACCTGCGTCCCGAAATCGTCCACCTCGGCGACGCGATGGCCGAATACGAAAGTCTGCTTCATCGCGCCTTGGGCGAGTCGATCGAGGTTGCTATCACCTGCGACCCGAACTTGTGGCTGTGCTCGGTCGATCGGGCGCAATTCGAGAACTCGATCCTCAACCTTGCTTTCAATTCGCGTGATGCAATGCCGACGGGCGGGCGCTTTGCAATTTCGTTGCACAATGCCGAACTCGGCAAATCCGACGAGGGCCCGCCGCCGGGCGATTACGTGTTGGTTTCGGCTGCAGACACGGGAGTGGGCATTGCGTCGGACCAGATCGAGCGGGTATTCGAGCCGTTCTTCACGACCAAGGAAGTCGGCCACGGGACGGGATTGGGCCTGAGCCAGGTCTACGGCTTTGTCAAGCAATCGGGGGGGCACGTGCGCCTCGAAAGCAGGGTCGGCGCCGGCACGACGGTGATGATCTACCTGCCAAAAGCTGCCGGCCTTCCGGTTGCGCCTAAATCGACGGCCCCAAGGGAGGAGATGGCGACGGGCTCGGAAACCGTGCTGCTGGTCGAGGACGATCAGGGCGTTCTCGACATCGTAATGACGATGATGGAGGAACTCGGCTATCGCGTGCTGACAGCGCGAAACGGGCTTGAGGCATTGTCCATGTTGGAGCGCGGTGAGCCGATCGAGCTGCTGTTCACCGATCTGGTGATGCCGCAGGGCATCAGCGGCGGCGAGCTGGCCCAGCGGGCGCGCCGGATGCGCCCGGGGCTCAGAATCCTCCTGGGATCGGGTTATTCCGCAAGGGTATCTCCGGCCGCTGCCACTGCCGCTTCCGGCCTGCCGATCCTCAAAAAGCCGTACCGACAGGCCGAACTTGCCGCAAAGCTCCGCTCGGTTCTCGATGCGGATATTGAAGTAGCCAGGGCGAACGACTGACACCTTTGGTTGCATCGTCCCGAAGCCGCTGCTCCGCCGAAGCAACTAGTTGCTCCTGGCCCGTTACGAGGCCATTGCAGCGTCCCAAACCGGTAGGGTTCACATAGAGATGTCGCGGCAAGAATGGTCGCCAAAGTGCATATCTACCCCTCTGTCGGACCGCGTTGACCTAAAGGACCGCTTTCGGCGCTGAGCGGAAGGCCATGCCCGGACTCGGACGCTTCCGGTTTTGCCCGATTGCGTTGAAAAACTAAGTGTTGCACGCATTCGAAGGCGCTGATTCACTCTGGTCGTCGGGCGGGGGTGAAGTTGCAATGATGGGAGAGCGGCGAGTTCAACAAGA
>Ga0185299_10001641_pt1 | contig 40479 bp, 29 predicted proteins | sample PaiPotPPA55metaG_FD_128002 | JGI IMG/M metagenome (GOLD analysis project Ga0185299, IMG submission 128002) | Iron sulfur acid spring bacterial and archeal communities from Banff, Canada, to study Microbial Dark Matter (Phase II) - Paint Pots PPA... ...
AAAGGTTGACGCGCGCATTGCGGACGGGATCACCCGATTCATCGACAATTTTGCCGCCAAGCCGAGCCATCGGCGTCAGCCGCAGCACCAGGTTTTCGTTGTTTAGTCCCGCACCAGTCACAATCGCCGTTGAAAACTGCTCGTGTTGCTGGTAGCCGGCGCCAAGAAAGCCTCGTCTCTCGCCTTCCAGTGCATATTTACCCGGTGGAATCGATTCGAACAAAAAGCGGCCATTTTCCGAAGTGATGATCCATGCGGCGTTGGCGGGGTTTCCGGTATCAACCAGCGAAACGCGGGCTTTCCCGAGCGGCGCCCCGTCGAGCGCGCCGACGACGGTGCCCGAAATCTTGAACCCGGCGTCCGCGGCCGGGTTACGATCCACCGGCGTGCTCTGCGCTCGCGCGTGCCCACAGCACAGCCACGACGCCAGCCCGATCATCAGAAACATCCGAATGAGCGATCGTCTTCGCCGGAACATAAAATCACTCACCCGAACTGATCAGCGCCAATCGCAACTGCACTTTCTGCCCAGGAACCACGCTGATGATCTGTGCCTTGGAATCGTATCGGCGCATGACTTCTTCACTTGCATACTCGAGATCCTGCTGCGGGCTATCGAAGGCGAGTACGTGGTACGTCCCTGGTGCAAGCTGTTGCACTTGAAACTTTCCGTCTGGGACAAAAGCCTGTTTCATCTGGCCGCCCCTGCTGTCCATTGGCAGGAAGTAAACGGTGCCCTGAAATTGTCCAGGCGACGGCATTCTCGTACCCGCAGTCTCGAAGCCACCGGCTCCCTCGACTGTTCCGTCCACCTCTGCGCCGTCATCGCGCACCGTGACTTCAATCGGTGGCGGTGCCGCGCCCGCGCCAACCACCAGCGGTTGGCCCTGCAAATCGGTTCCGCCAGACTCGATCGACGACACAAATCCAATCGAAGTGTCCACGCGCACGCGATAGCGGCCCGGCGCCACATTGTCCAGCACCAATGCGTCGTCTTCGGGTCCCGCTGGTGGACGCAAATAAATCTCCGGCCGATTGCCGAACCCTTCAGCAGGAAGCAAGGCCACTTGCAGATAGTTGGGGCGTCGCGCATTTGCGGCAAACGTGCGACCAAACTGATCGGATATGGTCGTCGTCGATGGCCCTTGCGCGTGCTGAAATTCTTCCCTCACGCTCACCGCAATCGAGCTGCTCGGCGACAACGTTACAATTTGGTGCGAGACTGCCCCGCCGGCCACTGTGATGTTCGCCATTCCACTCAGGGCGGTGGGGCCGTAGGTCGCGACATGCACCGTGTATGTACCATTCGGCAGCGATCCAATAATCGATCCATCCCGGAAGTTGTATCCCAGGGAGTAGCCAGGTCCCTCGTTTCCCTGCGGCCACACGTCGATCTGTGGTTGTTGACCGGGCGCATTGTTCGCGATCCCCACTTTGACCGGATAATATTCGCGCCTCACCGGCGAAAGGCTCGCTTGGAATGTCTCTCCGGCAGACAGTCGAATCACCGCGCCCGTTGCGAAATCCGAGGCCCCGGGATAATAGACCGGGGGATAGCCAGACAGTCGCCCGCGCGGATTCGATGTCACCGGATCGCGGTCCAGCAATTCGCGCGTGAAAAGCTTGTAGGAACCTGCGGGAAGATCGGCAAACCGAAACTCGCCGTCCGCTCTGGACATCGCAGAGCCAGCCGATTCCCAACGCTCGCGACCCTCGCGCACCTGTCGTCGGTAGAGCTCAATCTGGATTCTGTCGGTCCCGTCCGCCCCCGGCAAAATCACACGGCCGATAATCCGACCTTCCGGCACCAACGAGATCGTCAGTTCGTGCTGCTCCGTGCTGAGCTGAATCGCCTCATGGCCGGGACGCGCAAGAAATCCCGTCTTGCGCGCCATCAGCTGACCGGGTCGATCGGTCCCCGTCTGAGGCCCCTGCGGGGTCCCCGTCGATAAAACTTCGGAACGGCCCGTAAACGTGCTCGTAAAGGTGCTCGTAAACGTGTTTGTGTGCTCCCCTTCCGTGCGCGCAAATGTAAACTCGAAATGGCCGCGCTCGTCGGTCATCGTGGCGAAGCGATTATCGGGCGAGTAAACCAGCGCCCGGCCGATCGCCTCGTGCGTCACGCCGTTCACTACCGTTCCGCGAAGTACATCCGCGGACGGCACCACGCCGCCGTTGCCCTGCGCAAATACCGGCACAAACCCACCGCAACAAACCAGTGCCATTCCCGCCACAAGAACGCTGAGACCTCGCGCCAAACCCGCGCACCTCTCTGTTAACTCGCTTTTTGCATAGCAGACTCGCATAGCCGGGCTTCTTTCGCGCCGCATTATACATGTTTTAGACGTGTCTTCCCGTCAACGGGGTAGTAGCACAGGCACTGCCGTTTATCCGGAGGTCCGAAGAGCCCGCGCCAACGTAACCCGCCCGGGCAGCCCAACCCACACTGGTAGCGCTGGCTTCCAGCCGATTGCCCGTAGCGTCCCATCAACGACGCGCTGAAGTGATTGGCTCGCAGTTTGCGGGTGTCTGTTCGAACAGACACCCCGATACCTTACGCTGCACAAAGCATTTATTGGTTATTACTTTACAATTAATACCACATGTGTTAACCTCATGCACAAATGCGCTCTCTAGGTCAGCCGCGCCATCGACGCTCTCTTAGCTTCCGCGCGACCGCGGGAATCCGAATCGTCCTATCCACTGCGTTTTCTGCCAGTTGCAAACTGCCTAGTTCACAACTCCTTTGCCCTGATAGTCTTACAAATGCCCGGGGCGTGTACCCCCGCCGCTCCAAAAAATTTCCCATCGCAAGCTGGCTCTTATGCCGGCCTTGGCTGAATGCCGACCCTTCAGGGTAAGATGAAGCCACCTGGAACGTTCAGGACCATGCCGAGGATCCTATCGATGACCAAGACCACCGACGCCAATGACCGCATGCAGCGCCCGCTCGACTCCGTCGACGCCCCCATCGCGGAGCTGCTTCACGAAGAGGCTAAGCGCCAGGCCACCGGCCTCGAGCTAATTCCGTCCGAAAATCTCGTCTCGGAAGCGGTGCTCGAAGCGATGGGCTCGATCTTCACCAACAAGTACGCGGAAGGCTACCCGGGCAAGCGCTACTACGGCGGCTGCGAAGTCGCCGACAAAGTCGAACAGCTCGCGATCGATCGCGCGAAGGAACTCTTCGGCGCGGAGCACGCCAACGTGCAGGCGCACTCCGGCACCTCCGCCAACGTCGCGGTTTACATGTCCACCCTCAAGCCGGGCGATACCGTTTTGGGAATGAATCTCTCACACGGCGGTCACCTCACCCACGGCCACCCCCTGAATTTTTCCGGCCGCATGTACAAATTCGTCGCCTACGGTGTGCGCAAAGACGACGAGCGCATGGACTACGACGAGATCGAAAAGCTGGCCCACGAGCACAAACCCAAAATGATTGTCGCCGGCGCAAGCGCGTATTCCCGCGTGATCGAATTCGACCGCATTGCCAAAGTAGCCAAGGCCATCGACGCACTCTTCTTCGTGGACATGGCGCACATCGCTGGACTTGTAGCCGCTGGCGTGCACCCCAGCCCTGTGCCGCACGCCGACATCGTCTCCACCACCACGCATAAAACTTTGCGCGGTCCACGGGGCGGCATGGTGCTCTGCAAAGCGGCTTTTGCCAAGGAACTCGACAAACTCACTTTCCCCGGCACGCAAGGCGGCCCGCTGGTACACACGATCGCCGCCAAAGCCGTTTGCCTGGCGGAGGCGAGGGAGCCATCCTTCCGCGACTATCAGCAGCAAGTCGCATTGAACGCCAAAGCGCTAGCCGCGTCGGTCGCCAAGCAAGGTTTCCGCATTGTCACCGGTGGGACGGACAATCACCTGTTCCTCATCGAAGTGCACCCGCGCGGCATCACCGGCGCCGACGCCGAAAAAGCCCTCGACCGTGCCGGCATCACCGTGAACAAGAACGCCATCCCCTTCGATCCCCTACCCCCGATGAAAGCAGGCGGCATCCGCCTGGGCAGCCCCTCGGTCACTACCCGGGGCATGCGCGAACCAGAAATGGAGCAGATCGGAGTCTGGATCGCCGACATCCTCAGTCACATCGGCGACGCCTCGGTGGAGCAGCGCATCCGCGCAGAAGTGGCCGAACTCGCAGCCCGCTTCCCCATCTACGAGTCGCGCAGAAGCGCAAAGCCAAGCCGCGCCGAACACGCCAAAGTTTGAATGGTCCTTGTAGGGGCACAGCATCGCTGTGCCCTCTTGACGGCGGCGCGATACCCGAAGAAGCAAGCACCCAAGAAATCAGCTCCAACCGCAAACGACAAGCAACGATGAACATCTTCAAAGCTACCGAGGATTTCGAGCAATGGCTGGCCAAGCGGCTTCCCGTCGTCCGCCAAGACGTTGCATTGAAGCACACCCTGATGGCCCAAGCCGCCTTCCCTTTCTTCCGCGCCACGTTCTACCGCTGGCTCCAGCACTGGCACGAAGCCTGCGACGACTTGGCCAAAGCTCCGGTAGTGCTAGGTGTCGGAGATCTGCATATCGAGAACTTCGGCACCTGGCGCGATGAAGAAGGCCGGCTGATCTGGGGTGTGAATGATCTGGACGAAGCCTTTCCGGCGGCGTACACCCTTGACCTGGTTCGGCTTACCACCAGCGCGTACATGGCGATCTGGGGCGAACACTTGGGCTTGAGCCGCCGCGAAGCCTCCGAGGCCATTGAAGAAGGCTACCGGGACGCGCTGGCAGGTGGCGGCAGAGCTTTCGTCCTGGCGGAACAGCACAGATGGCTACGGCTGCTCGCCACCAGCAAACTGCGCGATCCCGTGCGTTTCTGGGCCAGAATGCAGCAAAATGCGCCGTACCCCGCCAAGCCGCCGCAAGAAGCTCGCACACTGATAGAGGACACTTTGCCGTCGCCAAAGGGCCACTATGAATTGAAACGGCGCGTCGCGGGCCTCGGTAGCCTGGGCCACCCGCGCATCCTCGCACTCTCGACTTGGCAGGGCGCATTTATCGCTCGCGAGGCCAAGGGGATTCGCACTTCCGCCTGGGTGTGGTACAAGAACAGCTCCTCCGACGAAATGTACGGCCCAAAGCTGAACGAGACCGCGATTCGTGTGAAGGATCCCTGCGTGCGCTTTCACGGGCATTGGCTAGTTCGGCGGCTGGCGCCGGATTGTTCGCGCATCGAGCTAGCATCCCTGCCTGCGGAAAGGGACGAATCCCGGCTGCTGTACTACATGGGTTGGGAGACCGCCAACATGCACTTCGGCACTGCCAAGGCGATCGCAAAGATAAAGCGCGACTTAGCTGGCCGCCAAGGCCGCTGGCTGCACAAAGCCTCGAAAGCCATGTTCAAGGTCACGCTGACGGACTGGGAAGAGTGGCGTAAGAACTGGAAAAAGCGCTTGCCCAAGCCGCCCGCATCGCCCGCCGAAAGAGGCTGAAAGCATTGGAGTTACTTGCGCAGGCCCACGGCGACCCAACACCGTGATCGCGCGTGGTTGCAACCATTCGTAGCGATGGGGGCGGCGGGCGGCGCAGGCGCACGGTCGATCGAAGAGCGGCGAGAGCCTCGCAGCCCACCGCCAGACCCGCTGTCCCAAGACTGTCCTACTGAGCAGTAGAATCACGCAATCGTAACGCGTACTTTTGCGCAGGACTGGGATGGGAACGCTAACCGCGCTGCTGCTCACCGCTCCTATGTTCGGGCTGAAGCTAGCCTGGTCAATCGGGGCCCGTACTGCTTCCGCTAGCTCGCCAGGCAGTGTCGAACTCTTCGGAGTGGCGCCGCGGTTGTGTGCGTACTTTACCCCAACGATACATCCTGCTATGCGACCGCAGAACGGTCGATGAGGTGAAACGATGCTCGACACGGAAGCCTTCCGCGAATTCAAGCAAGGGCTGACCCTGTTGCGTGATAATTACGCCGGCAGGGCGTTGCCGCACATGCAACGCGCCACGGAACTCGATAAGAACAACCCGTACTACATGTCGTACCTGGGCGTGGTGCTGGCGCGTTCCGAAAAGAAGTGGGGCGAAGCCGAAAGGCTGTGCGACGCCGCGGTGCGCATGAAGCGTAACCAGGCGCAACTCTACCTCAACCTCGCGGAAGTTTACGCAACCGCGGGAAGGCGCGACGAAGCCGTCGATGCGCTGCAGGCTGGTTTGAAATTTGCGCGGCGCGACGTGCGGCTGACCATCGCCATGAACCGCCTGATGCCGCGTCGCGAGCCCGTTCTTTCTTTCCTGACGCGAAGGCATCCGGTGAACCGGCAACTGGGATTGCTGCGGCACCGTGCGATGCGCATCTTCGGAGGCAGCGAGTAATTCGCGCCTCTCCACCCCAAAAAAGAGAGGGCGCCCGATCATCGGACGCCCTTTTCTTTATTTAGCTATGTTCTTGCCTGAACGAAGCCTGCGAATCGAGGCTATTTGCCCGGGGTCGTAAAGCCGTACGAGAAATCCGCAGGCGTACCCATTTCCATCAAGATCTTAAGGCCAATTCCGGTCATGCCATTCGCCAAGGGCAGGACGCGCACTACCTCGGCCAGATATTCGCGGTTCATGCCAGAGCCGGGCGAATAGGGCATGGTCACAAACAGGCGCATGCCAAGCTCGTATCCGGTTTCGCTGGTCTGAAAATAGACGCCGGTGCGGGAAACGCTCATGGTGCCGCGGAGATCTTCGAAGTGCTCTTTTTCCGGATCCGAGGGACGGATACGCATCAGTTGGGTAATCTTGCAGCGCCGAGTGCCGCGACGCTCGGTCGCACGGGGCGGGGTGCCGTTGCTGGGAGTCTTGCTCATAAATTCGGGCGTGGCCATAGACTTGAAACCCTCACTCTCGCTCACAAAAAAGCTGCCTGCAATAGTGAAAGTCTAAGCCGCGAGCGAAAAAAAACCTATAGAGGTAGGGTACCCGGGCGAAGTAGAGCGCCGCGACAGCGATAGTAGTACGGAAGTACCGCCCGGGAAAGGGGGGCGAAACGAATGGGCGGAAGGTGACAGCGAGTTCCGAACTGGCTTGCGGCCCGGGTTGGTACCAAATTGGGACTTTCCGGCTGCCTGCACCGCGGCCGATGCCGAACAACCCACATCTCCTGAGAGGGATGCCGCACCGGCTAAGAGACATTGGACTATCAGTTGGCGGCGGCGAAATTGCAATGTGAACGCGGTCTGCCGGCGTCTACCAGGCGCCCTCGGTTGTCGATTGCCGCCGTCGTATCGAAAGTGATGGAGTCTCACAATGAACGTTCGTGCACGTCCCAGTCCACTTGATTCGTCCCACCTTCAGCCGACTGCAAAATCCGGCGCAGAAATCGAATATGGCGCCTTGTCTGCCTTACCTCTTGACGCGCAGACACCGACGGATGCGGCGGCAGGCCCACGAAGCGGCGAAAAACAAATTCGCGTCTATTTGGCGGCCGACCATCAACTGCTGCGAGAAGCGTTTGCCCGCGTCTTGGTCAAACGAGGAAATGTCGAAGTGGTTGGATTCGGCTCGCCACTGGCCTGCGACGCCGGTGCACTCGTGGGACAAGGAGTGCAAGTCCTACTCTTGGTGTCTCAAGGCAGCGTTCAAGAGGACCTTGTCACGATTCAGCGCATGCACGCGGCAGCAGCGGGCGTTCAAATTTTGCTTATCGGATCGACGAAGGAAGAGGGTGACTTTCTCCGGTGCGTGCGAGCTGGAATCCGCGGTTACTTGTGGGGAGACGCTTCGGCGGACGATGTGCTGAAAGCTATTCGTGCGGTATATGCGGGAGAGTCGGTCTGCCCAGGCGCGTTGTGCGCCGCGCTGTTCCACTATTTTGAACGCGAAACGCCAGAGTTACCGTGCGCCAGCCCGCGCCAGCGATTGGGATTGACGCGGCGCGACCAGCAACTGGTTCCGTTGATTGCCAAAGGCTTCACGAACAAGGAAATCGCGAATCGCTTCTGCTTGTCGGAACAAACGGTGAAGAATCACCTGTACCACATGAAGCACAAAATCGGCGCGGAAGACCGCCTGAGCATCGTCCAGAGATTCCGCACGCAGGGGTTTCTGCTGTAGTCGTCCGATTAGCGCGCCCTCCTTGACAAGCACGCTGACCTCGGGGCGCGTCGAGAGGAAGACCAAATTAATGACCACCCCGGCACTTAGAGGGCTCGGTTGCGTTCACAAAGACTTCAAGAACTCGATGATGGCTTCCTGTTCATCTCTCTTTAGTTTTTCGAATTGCTTGGTTACATGAGCTGCTTCGCCGCCATGCCGCATGATGGCGTCGCGAAATGTGAGGGATGCGCCGTCGTGCATCATTCGCGGACGCAAGCGGACTCCCCATAAAGGAGCGGTGCGTATTTTGTTCCGGCTGCTCTCGAAATTCTGCTTTGCGAGGTACCCGGACATCATTTGAAAGACTTTGTTCCCGTAGTGCTCGCGGGTGGCTTGCAGGATTCCATCACCCGTGCCGATGTCATGCATCAAGAAATCCCCATAAGGATAAAAAGTGATGGAACCCAGCGCGGGTGGAATCGTGAACGTTCCGCCGTCAATCTTTGTTCCGGCGGGGGCAGTGGTCAACGTCTCGACGTGACACGTCGCACAACCAGTCTTGTCGAACAGACCATTGCCCCTCTTGGCAACCGCGCTGTTCATGAGCTGCGAATCACGCGCGGGCGCTTTCGTGGCGCGAATAAATCGGGCGAAGTGATCGATGTCGGACAGGCCGTCCGGTCCCGGCGTATCGTTCGGCTCCGAAACAGTGTTGCAAAGCTTGGTTACCTCATCCGGTTGAAGGCGGTTAGTGATCCCCATCTCATTGAGGTAAGCGTCGCCGGCGAACGAAAGAAGGCTCGCGTGTTGGTCTTTCCAGCCGAACCGACCTACGCTCATTTGTCCCGGCGCTTCCACGATGGGGACCTGGAGCACTTGGCCGCAGATTTTTCGATGCGAAGATTTGCATTGTTGCTCGGCGAGATCGATCAGGGTTTGGTCTGCAACAGCCTCGACGAAACCATCCCCCAAAAGATTCAGAGAAAGACGAAACGTTCTGATCGTCTCCGTATCCGGAGCTCGCTCTTGAATCTCGTTGTTTGGAAAAGAACCGTTGGGGCAAATCGCGCGATCATTCACGAGAGACCTGCCAACGATCACTTCCGTTCCGTGAGCAATCGGGATTTCCGGATTGCGGAAGCGTCCGTCCGGCCCCTGGTGGCCGACGCGTAATTCCGCGACCTGTGAGGCGGCTCCAGTAACCGGACTCTGGTGGCATTCGCGGCAGGACTGCGCGTTATAGAGCGGTCCGAGGCCATCGCTTAGCTGCTCGACTTCCTCGAATTTCGTTTGATCGGCCTGATGGGTCGCATCATCGACTAAGCCGTTAGTCTTGTTGTCAAAGCCGGCGGGTGCGTCGGGAAACCGCGCGGCAGCGGAAATCAGGGCAAGGGTACAAGCAGCCGCTGCAACGAAGAGTTTCATGGCTGTGCCTCCTCGAGCGGATTGTGGCCGGGGCCTACGTGTGGATTACCATCTTGCGCGCACGCAGCAAAGGCCAAAGAAAACGGCCCTGCTCAAACCAGCACGGGCTTTGCGCGTCGTTCACGCGGACCGAGTAATTCGGCTTTTGATGTTCCCAGCGATTAATGACGGTTGACACGGCACTATATTTCTGCAATTATCGAAATATAATGATCTCTTCGACTAGGAAGAATGCCGAGCAGGTGGCCAAGTACGCCGACATGTTTTCGGCGATGGGGACCGAGGCGCGGCTGCGTATTATGCAACTGCTATTATCGGCGCATCCCGAAGGCATGGTCGTCGGCGAGATTCAGGCGGAGCTGGATATTCCGAACTCTACCCTGTCGCATCACCTCGACAAATTGAGAAACGAAGACTTGGTGCTGGTGCGGCGGGAAAGCACGTTCTTGCGTTATACAGCGAACACCGAGGCGCTGCAGGCCGTGCTGGGATTTTTGTACGCGGAATGCTGCACGCGAAACAAAGCTGTGAAGCCGCAGGATATCGTACAAATTTGCAAATAGGGGAGCGAGATGAGTGAGGCGAGCATAAAAGATGCGGTGAAAGAGAAATATGGAGAGGCAGCGCTGCGCGTAAACAGAGGCGGGAGTTCTTGTTGTGGGGCCGCGCCTGCCGAAGGCTCGGGATGCGATCCGATCACGTCAAACTTATATGACGCCTCACAGGTGGGTCAAGTTCCCGCCGAGGCAATGTTGGCTTCACTCGGTTGCGGAAATCCGACGGCGTTGGCGAAATTGAACGCCGGCGAAGTAGTGCTCGACCTGGGCTCTGGCGGCGGCATCGACGTGTTGCTTTCGGCCAAGCGCGTCGGGCCTGCCGGCAAGGCATACGGCCTTGATATGACCGACGAAATGTTGGCTCTCGCGAACCAGAACAAAGCCAAGGCCGGCGTCAACAATGTGGAATTCCTGAAGGGTGAAATCGAAAACATCCCTCTCCCAGACAATTCCGTGGACGTTGTTATCTCGAATTGCGTGATTAATCTCTCGGCAGATAAGGATCGCGTGTTGCAAGAAGCATTTCGCGTGCTGAAACCCGGAGGGCGCTTCGCGGTGTCCGACGTCGTCACGCGCGGCGAGGTGCTGCCGGAGATTCGCAAGAGCCTGCTGCTGTGGGTGGGCTGCATTGCGGGAGCACTTGAAGAGAACGAGTATCGCGGCAAGTTGGCGGCCACCGGATTCGAGCAGGTGAACGTTGAACCGACACGCGTCTATCGCGTTGAAGACGCGCGCGAATTCCTGGCGGGCCAAGGCTTGGAGGTGGATGGGCTGGCCCCGCAAGTGGACGGTAAGTTCATGAGCGCGTTCATCCGGGCGGTCAAGCCGGCCGCTGCTGTTTCTATTTCTGGGGCCGAGAAAACTTGCTGCGGTCCAACCTGCTGCAACTGACAGATTGGGAAGCATCGAGAGATTGGGTATGCAAGGTCGCTACAACGTCTTGTTCCTATGCACCGGGAATTCGGCGCGTTCGATCATGGCCGAGGCTATTCTCAACCGGAAAGGTTTCCCAAATTTCAGGGCTTATAGCGCGGGAAGCCAGCCAAAAGGAGCCGTGCATCCGGCGGCGCTTCGCCAGATCGAGGCCGCGAAACTTCCCACCGCAGGTTTGCGCAGCAAGGCTTGGGATGAGTTCGCGCAGCCCAGCGCTCCGCAAATGGACTTTGTCTTTACGGTCTGCGACAACGCGGCGAAAGAGGTTTGCCCTATTTGGCCCGGACAGCCGATGACTGCTCATTGGGGAGTGCCTGATCCGGCGGCGATAGAAGGAAGCGATGAGCAGATCGAAAAGGCGTTCCGCGAGTCATTTCTGATGCTCGATCGGAGGATTAGCCTTTTCGTTTCCTTGCCGATAGCAAGCCTCGACAAACTCGCTATCAGAAAAGAAATTGACCGCATCGGGCGCGAATGAAAGTGTCCCTCGCGCGCCGGGCTGTAGCTGAATTCTTTGGGACCGCTTTCCTAGTGGCCGCGGTCGTTGCTTCTGGCGTGACGGGAGAACGCTTGTCCGCCGGGAATGTGGCTTTAGCGCTTCTCGCCAACACCGTTGCTACCGGAGCTGCGCTGGTGGCGCTTATATTTGCGTTCGGCCAGATCTCCGGAGCTCATTTGAATCCGGTGGTGACGGTCGTGGACGCCTTCGAGAGTGGTCTACCCTGGGGCGAAACTCCTTACTACGTAATCGGTCAAACCTTCGGCGCAATCAGCGGAGCTGCGATGGCGCATGTGATGTTTGAATTGCCGCTGATTTCGCTCTCACATCACGCGCGAAGGGGTGGGGCTCAAGTTTTCAGTGAGTTTGTGGCCACCTTCGGCTTGGTTTCCGTGATTTGGGGTTGCTCGCGGCTGCGATCTGACTCCGTGCCGTTCGCCGTGGGCGCATACATTACGGCCGCCTACTGGTTCACGGCGTCCACGTCATTCGCGAATCCAGCGGTCACCATCGCGCGGTGTCTCAGCGATACGTTCGCGGGCATTCGACCCGACGATGTCCCCTGGTTCGTGGCGGCTCAGTTTCTGGGAGGAGCGGCAGCGACATTCCTTTTCCGCTGGCTCATTCCGGACTTGAAGGATCGCGGGACAAGGTCATCCTCGCGGATCGTTCCAGTCCAAAGACCTAGAAGAACAGTGTCACATCTGGCGGGTTGCGGCCGAGCCCGCTAGCCCCTTTTGCTGAGCTTGCTCATGTCGGGCACTTCTTCACCGAGCGCGGTGGCCAGGTCGATCTGGTGGTCTTGCTCCTGCATCAGGATCTGGCGGATTTGTTCGGCCATGGCGAATTCACCGAGCACTTCGCACTGGCGAACACGGTCGCGGTAATTTCGCACCGTTTCATTTTCGTTGTCCAAATCGAAGCGCAGCATCTGCTTCGCGTCTTCTGATGTTTTGACGGGCTTGGGAGTGACCGTCGGCATTTTGCCCAGATAATCGATCTGGCGTGAAAGCGTCAATGCATGCTGCAGCTCTTGCGCGGCGTGGAGCTGTAGTTGGTCGGCGATGCTCATGTACTCGGCGCCCTTAAGCACCTGCGAATACACCACATAGGCGATGATCGCCTGATACTCGCGCGAGAGATCCTCGTTCAATAATTCCGCCAAACGATCGCGGGATACGGGCTGTTCGTTGTCGGCATGCTTGGATTCTGGCATGGCGTGGCTCCTGGTAAGCGGGTGGGATGGTAGCACTCTTGGCCTGCAATTTAGATGCAACGACCCGTTGAGATGACACTGATGCGCGCTTTGTGCGATGCTGCTTTCTCGAAAGAGTCGAGGTACAAAAACTTGATCAAAAAAGCCTTCAAGGATTTGACAGAGAAGGAGATTGTGGCGCTGGCCATCGCCTCGGAAGAAGAGGACGGGCGAATTTACGGCGAATTTGCGGACGCGCTGCGAGAGTCCTACCCCGCGACGGCAACGATGTTTGAGGAGATGCGCGAAGAAGAGGTCGTGCACCGCGACAGATTGCTGGCGATGTTCAAAGAGCGCTTTGGCAACCACATTCCACATATTCGCCGGGAAAACGTAAAAGGGTTTCTGACGCGGCGCCCCACGTGGCTGGTGCGGCCGCTGGGCGTAAACGTCGCCAGGCGTCAAGCCGAAGTGATGGAGCTAGAGGCGGAGCGCTTCTACCAGCGGGCCGTAGCGCGAACCACCGATGTCCAGACCCGGGAATTGTTGAACAAGCTGGCGGACGAAGAGCGCAAACACACGCAGACCGCGGGGAACCTCGAAGAAAAACATTTGACGCTAAGCGCCAAGGCCCAAGAGGACGAGTCGCACCGGAAATTGTTTTTGCTGCAGGTGGTGCAACCGGGACTCGCCGGATTGATGGACGGATCGGTTTCGACGCTGGCGCCCTTGTTTGCGGCGGCGTTTGCGACACATAAGACCGCGGATGCATTCCTGGTCGGCCTTGCGGCTTCCGTGGGCGCGGGCATTTCGATGGGGTTTGCGGAGTCGCTATCGGATGACGGATCGCTGACCGGGCGTGGGTCACCGTGGATTCGCGGGACGGCTACCGGATTGATGACAACTGCTGGAGGGCTTGGGCATACCTTGCCGTTTTTAATTCCGAATTTCCATATGGCGCTTACCATTGCGATCATCGTGGTAATGGTGGAACTCGCGGCGATCAGTTACATCCGTCACCGGTATATGGATACGCCGTTTTTGCAGGCGGCGTTTCAGGTGATTGTGGGCGGGTTGCTGGTGTTTTTGACGGGGTATTTGATTGGGAGTTCGTAGCGAGCGGTCGTGCAATCACGAGAATCCCTGCCTTGAGAAATGGTGAGTAAGGTTTGCGCCGGGCGGAGCAAGCCCCGCCCCTACAAAGGGTGGCTACTTGGACCTCGTTAGGTCTCTGACCAGTTCGTAGAGGAAGGCTTGACCTTCGTAAAAGGATTGGACGGGGACGCGCTCGTCGCGGCCGTGGAAGCGAATGTCGTTGCGATCAAAGAAGATTCCCTGGACGCCGTACGTTGGAATTCCGGCGATGCGCAGGTACTTGCCGTCGGTGGCGCCCATGACCATCATAGGCACCGTCGGAACACCGGGCCAGATTTTTTCGGTGGTGCGGTTGATTGCGCCGAGGAGATCCGGCCGCATCGGCGAGGCGGGCCCGGCGGAGGCATCGCCCAGGATCTTGATACTCACCTGATCGTCTCCCGCTACTTTTTGCAGTGTGCTCTGAACGTATTCCGCGGAATCCTCGGGCAATACGCGGCAATTCACCGTGGCGGCCGCGAGCTGTGGAAGCGCGTTCATGGCGTGGCCGCCTTCGAGTTGTGTGGCGACGCACGTGGTGCGCAGCGTAGCGTTCCATGAGGGACTCGCCGCGGCGAGCCGCGTCATCGCTTCTTGCGAGCCTGTGGCGGCGTTCGCGAGGTCTTCCTTGTTCGGACCGTTTTCAATCTTTGACATCTGCTGGAAATACGCTGCCGTGACTTCGTTGGTCTTCAGCGGGAAGCCAAAGTTGGAGAGGTGCGCCAACGCGACGGCCAGATGATAGATTGCATTGTCCGGAACCGGTAGCGAGCTGTGGCCACCCTTGTTGTGAACCTCGAAGCGAAAGTTGATGACGTACTTCTCGCTCACCTGCACGTCGTTCGAGATTTTCTTGCCGTCGAGCGATTCCCCCCAGCCGCCTTCGTTCAAGGCATACTCGGAATCAATCAGTTCGCGATGATTCTTGAGCAGCCATTGGATGCCGCTGTAAGGACCGCCGCCTTCTTCGTCGGCGGTGAGCGCGACGATGATGTCGCGATCGGGCTTAAACCCTTCCTGCTTGTAGCGAATCAGGTTGGCAATCCATATGGCGGCTTGTGCCTTGTCGTCACCCGTGCCCCGGCCGTAAAAATACCCGTCCCTCTCGGTGAGTTGAAATGGCTCCATGGTCCAGTCTTCGCGCTTGGCTTCGACGACATCGGTATGCGCCAGAAGCAGGATGGGTTTGCGCGCGCCAGTGCCGTGATAGCGGACGACGAGATTGCCTTTCTTCGGGATCGCGCCACCAAGAAAGATATCGGAATCAGGAAAGCCGACGGCCTTCAGGCGAGCGGCGGCGGCCTCGGCCACCGGAGTCGTTGAACCGGTTGTGTAGCCCGACTGGATTTCGATGAATTGTTTGTAGACGTCGTGAGCGAGCTGCTTTTCGGCTTCGGGTCGGGTGGCCTGGGCACGAAGAATCGGTGCGCAGGAAAATAAGGTGACGACTAGTGCAAACAGCGGAACGGTCTTAGGGATAACCATGGGCCGGGATTGTTTCACGAGGAGTGCTGGGCGTGCAACTGCACTAAGCTGAGCTGATGAGCTGGCACTCCGTCGGCCGATAACCTCGCCACTATTTTTTCGAATTAGTCCGAAGTCAGTTCGGCGCCAGTTGCGAGACTGAGGACGCCGCTGTGCTTTCCGCCGGCAACCGGTTGATTTGCGGGCGATAGCCGTTGCGGGTGCGCACGTGATATTTCTTGGCGTGCTCCCCAACGAGCCTTACGTTAATGGCGCGCCAGCCGCGGTTCGGATTGGGCTCCGGGTAGTAGCTGAAGGAATAGAGATGGCCAAGGTCGTCGCGAATAGATGCAAAGGCTTTGCGTTCGTCGCGCCAACTGTTGGCGAAGTAGGCTTTGCCTCCGGTGGCAGCGGTCATGCGTTCGAACACAACTGTGGAGACTGGCTCCAGCTTGGCTTCGCGCGTGCTGATCATGTAGATGGGAATGCCAGTCGATTGGGCCAATTCAGCCACGTCTTCGGGTGGAACCATGCTCGCGTTGTCCGGACCGTTGGAGAATACGACAACCACTTTTCTGCCCGTGAAACTGGATGCGTCTTTCAGGGTCAGCAGAAGAGAGTTATAGAGTGCGGCGTCGTCGCCGGCTACGGTGGTGCGGACGCCTTTAACCACCTCGGAGCGGTCGGCGGTTAGCGGCGCGGAACGGTAAAGATCGCGGCTGTAGGAATAAAACGCGACCTTGTCGGCGGTCTCCAGCGAACGCACGAAATCGGAAATGGCATCCTGCGCGAAGACGAACCCGCGATACATATAGTTGCTGGTATCGAAGAGGATGAACACATTGGCACCGGCGATGGCTTCGCCCAGCGTCTCGTTCGGATCCTGGCTAGAGGCGTTGGAGGCGTTTTCTGCGCGACTGGCTGCTCCGGCTCCAGCGCCGCCGCCTTTCGCGGTTTCTGGCGCGACACCCATCAACCGGCGCGTTGGGCCATTGCCTTCTTCAAACGTGGCGATTTTTTCCGCGATGCCGTCCTCGGAGATCACGAAGTCCGTCGGCTTGAGTCCCGTGATGTAATTGCCTTTGGAATCGGTGACCGCGACATTCAATTGCACCAGATCGACCGAAACGCGAAAGCGCGTCCCGTCCTGTTGCGCGGCCATGCGGTTTCCCGATCCCGAAAGAAGGCCGAGAACCACCGCGAGCAGTACAAAGTAGCGTTTATCCATGGCGTTCTATCCCCATTTAGCCCATGTGGTTCTGCCGGCCGAGGCCAGCAGCGAAAAACATTTGCCCGTTTCAACAGGCACTTCTACGGCTGAGAAATCACACCGGTATTTACCACCGCGGCGTTCTTCCCCAACCGAAATTCGTCACCTGTCTCGCGTGCAGCGCGCAACAGCGCCGGCCAATCTTCCAGGTCTGTGGCGAAAATTTTCTCGACCATGCGCCGTGTAAGTTCCGGAACAAGACGATTCAACAGCACCGGTGAATATCCTTTTTCATCCGCCAGGCGCGCCCAGTACAAGTTATTGGAATCCCAGGATTCCGCCAGGAAGCGGCTGGAGAAGCCCATGAACGCTGGAAATGGCTGCACGTTCAAGAGCTGGCGCGCATAATTCTGCTCCAGTGCAGGATGCGGCACGCCAAAATCCCGCGAGAGCCGCGCCAAACTGACCTCGTCGGGGTTGCTTTGCGCCAGGTTAACGAGTTCCGCTCCGGCCGCCCCGAAAGAATCCTTGCGATCGGAAAATCTTCGGTGATATTCGGCGGCCAAATAAAAAGTGTCGGCCGGCATAAGCTGCAGGGACAGTTGCGACGCGTGCCCCGAACGCAGAGATTGCTCGACAAACTCCATGCGCTGCGGAGACATACGATCGGACAGGATGCCCAGCACCTCGTTACGGCGGTCATCGTTCTGCTGCGCCGCTTCCAGGAGTTCCTCGCCGGATCGCTGGTATAGCGCGACCGCGTGCAATTCGTTCTGGCTGATGCCCCACCACCGCGGCACCACTGCGCTGGTCAACAGTCCCGGAACAACCTGTCGCCAGATCAAGGCCTGCACGTTTTCAGGCGCGATGAAGTCCTGCTCGGCATCCGCCAAAACATAGGGAAGATCCGCAAGCGACCCGACCAGACGCGCGCCTCCGCCTGCGGGCGAACCAGCTCCGAACAACTGGGGAGCCTGCCAGGCCTGCTTCTCGACGCCGGTCACTGTGTCTCCGGCAAAGTCGTGGGAGCGGACGAAGAGTGGATTGTTGTGGAGGATCTGCGCGCCCGGCGGCTCGTAGTACGCGTAGTTGAGACCCACGAGGGTGTCTCTCAACGCGGAAGCAAGGTCGCCGCGCGCCGTCGCCAGCTGCTCCGCGGAATTCGGCGCCCTGACCACCTTGGTCAAATCCGTGCGCATCTGAGTTTCCGTGTGATGGTTGTTATAGATGCCCGCCGCCCACTGATCTCGTTCGCTATTTTTGAAAATAGGCTGGGGCATCTCAAACTCGCGAAGCTCCGCGGCCAGAGGAAGCAGCGTACTCGTTTGCGCCTTCACCTGCGCAACGTCGTGCAAGCCATCGCCGAGCGTTAACAGCGTGTCGAGAGAGACCAACCGCTGCGCATCCATCACCGAACGCATACGATTCGCGAGCGCTTGATGGATCCGTTGGCCTTCGGCGCTCACTTGCAGCGGACCTGCCAGCAAGTCAATGATCTGGTCCTGGGAAGTTTGCGGCTTCCCGGTGGCCACCAGCGCAACTTCGCGCAGCGAACTCCGGCCAGCATCGAACAGCTGCGCAGGCGAGTTAATCTTGCCAAAGGGCTTGATGATTTTTTGGAAGGAGGCATTCAAATCGTCGCGAGGGATTTCTCCCTGGCGCGCGAGTATCTGCCAGATGCCAACAGTCGCCTGAAACGTGCCCATCGCGTTGCCGCGCAGGCTCTGATTGTGGATACCGTCGAGCGTGGAAGCAACGTTAATAAAATTGCTGATCGAGGAGTCGTCCAATTCAGGAAATTCGGAAAAGAGCAGGTACTGATCGCTGAACTGAGAAAATTTAGTCGCAAGTAACGCGACGGTGTCCGGGCTCAAGCGCCGGTCGCTGGCGCGGCTGCTGTCGAGATCGCACATCATCAAATACGCTTGGAGCGGGCCAGAGTCCGACTGAATGCGCGACAGCGCAAACATGCCTTCCATCAACTGCTCGGGATTGTCCCAGTGCCTGGATCGCCGGCCCCACTCTCGGACAACGCTGGAATCGCTCTTCTGCGCGAGGATTTTCTTCCACGCATCGATATTTCCGGGGACGTGCGGCTGGCCGTTGGAGTCCCACTGAAGACGAGTCAACAACAGCAACAGGCGCGGATCCGAACGGAAAACGCCTCGCGTGGCGTCGGCGGAATTTTCTTTTCCGCGCAACGCTTCGTAGTCGCGCCGCAACCTGCGCGCTTCGGTGAAATGCGCTTGCTGAACCTGATTGACGCGCGACAGCGAATCAAAATAGGCAGCGAGCCAGCCGTTGTCCTTGGAGAGCAGCTTGAACACAAAGTCGCCTGGCGCGTCAGGGCTGACGCCTACCAACTCTTTCCAGCTACCTTCGGCTTGCGACCCACCAGGCACCAGCACGCGCCCGGATCGAATGCGTATGTGGCTCCCGTAGAAATCCAGAACCGCGGCGACCGGATACAGTTTCTTGAGGCCCGGCGACTGACGCAAAGAAGCCTGGCTCTCTCGGTCCATGCGGCCCATGCCCCAATACAGGCGAGCCAGAACGGGATCGTGGATCAACGTGTCGATAAGATCCTTCTCGTTCGTCTTCGGTTTTTTTGCCGCCGCGGTCCAATCCCCTTCGGCGAATAGCAGGGGGACGCGAGAGGTAGGCACCGAGTAGGCGAAGGGCTTGCCCTCCTGCAGTACCTTCTCGAGTTCGGGCAAAGGAAATCCGGAATCGATGGTCAGAAAGGCTTTTTGCGGATCGACGGTTTCCACGTAGGTACCTTTTTGTCCGCAATCGGGCCGCGCCCGGTAACCAAGTATCTGCAGCAGCGGTTTCGCATCCTCGCAATTGGTAACGTGAACGACGCCAGTCGGTCCAGCCAGGGCCACCAGTTCGCGGGCCTGCTGCACGTAACGATTCAACAGGATCAGATATTCGGTCTCGCGAGCCTGGTTCTGCGGGCCTTCATAACCCAGCAAAAAGATGTTGCGCGCCAGCAGCGGCGCGATCTCGTCGGAAGATACCTTCTGGCTGATCGCCGCCATACGCAAGAAAGAGCGCACCGGCCCGGGGATGGCCACCGTCGTAGTCTGCGAAGTTGGCGCTGGACTGCTCGGCGAGGAAGGCGGGGGCGCGGCGTCTTGCGCGAGGACCTCCGAATTCGACCACGCGCTGAAGGATAGAACTGCAACTATGGGCAGGCAAAGAAGAGATTTCATAGCCGGAACCCCCGAACATTCAACAGAAACAACAAAGCTTCTGTACTGATGACACGAAAAAGCAGAAAGTTTGCACCTAACTTGCGCCGCTTCGGTGAATCCATCGCCGAGGGCCGCAAAACCTCGGAGACCTTCGCGGAATTTGGCGTCGCACCAGACTTCTGCCGAAACGTCTCAAATGCAGGGCATGGGACGGCGCCAAACGATAGATCATCGCCCGAATGATGCCAAGACCTTTTATGTCCCAACACGGTCACGGAATTGTCTCTATGAGGGGCGGGGAATCCTGGAGACCCATTTCGGGAGTTTCGAGACAGCTAGGGCCTGCCCGGAACCTTTCCGTGCTCCATATAACCTCTAACGGCCCCTGCTGTCTAGTGGATAAAAGTACCGGGAGGGGATTGAACCAAAGGCTCTAGTCAGTTTGCGCCACGGCCGGACTGACCGCTTGGCCGCGGGAGCGCTGGATCCACGTCTGCAATCGATCCAAGTACAAATAAACAACCGGCGTGGTGAACAGCGTGAGCATCTGGCTGAAAATGAGGCCGCCTACAATCGTGATGCCGAGCGGTCGCCGAAGCTCAGCGCCCATGCCGGTACCCAGCGCCAGAGGAAGCGCGCCGAGCAACGCAGCCATGGTGGTCATCATGATGGGACGGAAGCGCAGCAGGCACGCCTGATAGATGGCGTCCACGCTGGACTTCCCTTCCTGCCGCTCGGTTTGCACCGCGAAGTCGATCATCAGGATGGCGTTCTTTTTGACCAGGCCGATCAATAGAATGATGCCGATCAGCGCGATGATGCTGAGGTCGGCGTTGATAAGGCGAATGGCCAGCAGAGCGCCAACGCCGGCGGACGGCAGCGTGGACAGAATGGTGATGGGATGGATGTAACTCTCGTACAGAATCCCCAGCACGATATACACGGCGGCAAGCGCGGAGAGAATCAGCAGAGGCTCAGAGGAAAGCGAGTCCTGGAAGGCTTGCGCGGTACCTTGAAAAGTGCCATGGACCGTCGGCGGCATGTCGAGTTCACGTTGCGCCGCTTGAATTTGTTCAACCGCGGGCCCCAAAGAAGCACCGGGTGCCAGGTTGAACGCGAGGGTGATCGCGGGAAAGATGCCTTGATGGTTGATGGTGAGCGCAGTGGATGAAGCCTCAAAATGCGCGAAAGCGCTGATGGGAATGAGCTTGCCGGTGCTTGACGATGCGTAGATGTTGCTGAGCGTTTCCGGCGTGCGCTGGTATTGAGGAAGAACTTCCAGAACGACGTGGTATTGGTTGATGCCTTTATAGATGTTGGAAACCTGGCGCTGGCCGAAGGCGTCGTTCAGGGTGTTATCGATGGCTGAAACGGAAACGCCCAATCGTCCCGCGGTGTTGCGGTCAATCACGAGAGAAGCCTGGAGACCATTCAACTGCTGATCGGTGTTTACGTCCCGTAGGTCGGGGATTTTCGCCATGCGTTCCATCAGGCGGGGCGCCCACGCGACCAGATCGCCGATGCGATCAGCCTGCAGTGTGTACTGAAATTGGGCTCCGGCGAATCGCGCGCCCACGTTGATGTCCTGTATCGCCTGGAGGAACAACGAAGCACCAGGAATGGCGTCGAGCTTGGGACGCAGGCGCTCGATCACCAGGTCGGCGCTGATCTTGCGTTGATCGAGGGGCTTGAGCTGAGCGAAAAAGCGCCCGCTATTGTTGCCGCTACCTCCGCCCGTAAAAGCAATGACACTGTCGATGGCAGGATCCTGGCGAACGATGTCGGCGAAATTTTTCACCTTCTCGCGCATGGTGCTGAACGAAACGTCCTGGTCGGCTTGGATGAAGCCCGCAATGCGCCCCACGTCTTGCTGCGGGAAGAATCCCTTGGGCGTGAAAACATACAGGGCCGAGCTGACCACCATGGTGAGAATTGTCACGCAAAGCATCAGGAATTGATGGCGCAAGACCCAGCGCAGGCAAACGTCGTAGGTTTGCAGCAGCCGGTCGAAGGCCCTTTCCGCGAAAAAGTAAATCCGCCCATGTCGCTTCTCGTCGCGCCGCAGAAAGAGCGCGCACATCATCGGCGTGGTGGTGAGCGACACGAGCAGCGAGATGGCCACCGCGACGCTGAGCGTGATCGCGAACTCCCGGAAGAGCCGCCCAACGATTCCGCCCATAAGAAGCAGCGGAATAAAAACGGCCACCAGCGAGGTACTCATCGAGACCACCGTAAATCCGATCTCGCGAGCCCCAAGCATGGCGGCGGCGAACGGCTTCATGCCCGCCTCCAGATGGCGGGTGATGTTTTCTATGACCACGATGGCGTCATCCACCACGAAACCCGTGGAGACGGTGAGCGCCATCAGCGAAAGGTTGTCCAGGCTGTAGCCGCAAAGATACATCACGCCGAAAGTACCAACCAGAGACAGCGGAACCGCGACGCTGGGAATGAGCGTAGCCCAGTAATTTCGCAGGAAGACGAAAACCACCAGAATGACCAGGATCACCGAAATAATCAGGGTGATTTCCACTTCATGAATTGACGCGCGAATGGTGGTGGTGCGGTCGATCACCACGCCAAGGTGTATCGACGGATTGATGGACGCCTGCAGTTGCGGCAGCATGGCCCGCACGCGATCGACGGTTTCGATCATGTTCGCGCGGGGCTGTCGGAAGACAACCAGAACGACCCCGGGTGTGCCGTTGATGAAGCCGGCGTTGCGAACATCTTCCAGGGAATCCGTGACCGTACCAACGTCGGATAACCGTACCGGCGAACCGTTGTGCCAGGTGACGATGAGCGGTCGATACTCGCGCGCTTTGAAGAGCCGGTCGGTGTCGGCGACGCCCCAGGCGTGCTCGATGTTGCTGAGCTGCCCCTTGGGGCGATTCGAATTTGCAGAACTCAGCACGGACCGAATGTGTTCCAGGCTGATCCCGTAGGTGTTGAGCTGGCCGGGGTTTACCTGCACCCGAACCGCCGGGCGCGCCCCGCCGCCGATGAAAACCTCGCCAATGCCCGAAGTCTGGCGTAGTTTCTGCGCAATCACCGAGTCGGCTGCATCGTAGACCTCCGGCAGCAGGATGTTGTCCGACGTCATCGACAGCAACATGATCGGCGCGTCGGCGGGATTCACCTTCCAATAGCCGGGCTGCCCGGGCAGATCGGTTGGAAGTTGGCCGCGAGCGGCGTTGATGGCCGCCTGCACGTCGCGAGCAGCCGCATCGATATTGCGATTCAGGTCGAACTGCAGCGTTATGTTAGTGTTACCGAGCTGGCTGGTGGAAACCATCTGGGTGATGCTGGCGATATGCCCGAACTGCCGTTCCAGCGGCGTGGCCACCGCCGAAGCCATCGTCTCGGGACTCGCCCCCGGCAAGTTCGCGTACACATTGATGGTAGGGAAATCCACCTGCGGCAACGGCGCCACCGGAAGAAACCGGAACGCCACCACTCCCGCCAGCAGGATCGCCAGCGAAATGAGGGAGGTCGCCACGGGCCTCCGGATGAACGGCGCTGAGAAATTGGAGGCGAAATTCACAGGGTATCTGAGCTCACGAGAACGAGCTGTCGAGCACCTATTTTAGACGATTGCAGTGGCGGAAGGAGAGTTAAGACTCGGTGAACGAATTAGTCGGAGTGGGCCGATAGCGGCTGAGTCGCCGCATCAGGAGCGCTGGAGCCTTGCAGCCAGGTCTGTAGGCGATCCAAATAAACGTAGACCACCGGAGTCGTAAATATCGTGAGTATCTGGCTGACGATGAGCCCGCCGACGATGGCCACGCCCAGCGGCCGCCTAAGCTCCGCTCCATCCCCTCCGCCAATGGCCAGAGGCACCGCGCCCAGCAGCGCCGCCATGGTGGTCATCATAATGGGCCGGAAGCGCAGCAGTGCACCATGATGTATAGCTTCCTCGGCGGATGTGTGTCCTGCCCGCTCAGTCTGCAGCGCGAAATCGATCATCAGAATGGCGTTTTTCTTGACGATGCCGATCAGCAGAATGATGCCAATCAGCGCGATGATGCTCAGATCCATATTAAACAATCGCAGTGCCAGCAGCGCCCCGACGCCGGCGGACGGCAGCGTGGAAAGAATCGTGATGGGATGGATGTAGCTCTCGTACAGTATCCCCAGAACGATGTACACCGCCGCCAGCGCCGCAAGAATCAAAACCGGCTCCGATGAAAGTGAGTCCTGAAAAGCCTGCGCGGTGCCCTGAAAGGTAGCGTGAATCGTCGCCGGCATGAGCATTTGCCGCTGCGCCGTCTGAATATCGCTTACCGCGGTGCCCAGCGAAGCGTTCGGCGCAAGATTAAACGAGAGCGTAATGGCCGGAAACACGCCCTGATGGTTCACGGTGAGTGGGCTGTTTGTTGGCGCATAGTGAGCGAACGCGCTCAAAGGTATGAGCTTCCCAGTGTTCGACGCCACATAGACCTGCTGCAGATACGACGGATCCTTCTGAAACTCCGGCAGAACCTCCATCACCACGTAATATTGATTGATGCCCTCGTACATCACCGACACTTGCCGCTGCCCAAACGCATCGTTTAACGTGTCGTCAATGGCCTGCACCGACACTCCCAGGCGGTAAGCGGTGTCGCGATCGATCACCACCGAAGCTTGCAGACCTTTCAACTGTTGGTCGCTGTTGACGTCGCGCAGCTCCGGAATCTTACGCATGCGTTCCATCAACAGCGGCGCCCAATGCGTCAGGTCGCCGATGCGGTCCGCCTGCAGCGTGAACTGATACTGCGCCCCCGAGACACGTCCGCCCACACTCAAGTCCTGCACCGGCTGCAGATACAACGAAGCTCCGGGAATCTTGGCCAATTTGCCGCGAAGCCGCGCGATCACCTGGTCCGCACTGACCTTGCGAACGGCTTTCGGCTTCAGCTGCATGAATAACCGCGCCGTGTTGGTACCGTTTCCCCCGCCCGTGAACGCGGAAACCGTATCCACCGCCGGATCGGCCTGCACGATATTGGAGAATGCGATCATCTTTTCCGTAATCGCCTTAAAAGAAATGTCCTGATCGCCTTGAATCAACCCATTGATCCGCCCCGTATCCTGCTGCGGGAAAAATCCCTTGGGTATCGCCTGGAATAACGTCACGTTGGTCACAATCGTCGCAAACAAAATCATCAGAGTGATGAACTGATGCCGCAGCACCCAGCGCAAGCCAATGTCATACCCGCGCACCAGCCGATTGAATGCATTCTCCGCGAAGTTGAACAGGCCCCCGTGCTTCCCCTCGTCATGCCGAAGAAATCGGGCGCACATCATCGGAGTCGTCGACAAGGAGACAGCCAGCGACACCGCGATAGCAACGCTCAGCACCACCGCAAATTCCCGGAACAACCGCCCCACGATTCCGCCCATCATCAAAATCGGAATAAACACGGCGACCAGCGAAATACTCATCGACATCACCGTGAACCCGATTTCGCTCGCGCCCTTCAGCGCCGCCTCATAAGGCTTCATGCCATCTTCGATATGACGCGTGATGTTTTCCAGCACCACGATCGCATCGTCCACCACGAACCCCGTGGAAATCGTCAGCGCCATCAACGAAAGATTGTCCAGGCTATACCCGAACAAATACATCACGCCAAACGTTCCCACCAGAGACAACGGCACCGACACGCTGGGAATAATGGTGGCCCAAAAGCTGCGCAGAAAAACGAACACCACCAAAATCACCAGCAGCACCGAAATCAATAAGCTGATCTCCACGTCGCGAATGGACGACCGGATCGTGGTCGTGCGATCGATGATCACCCCCATATGCATCGAAGGATTGATGGAGGCCTGCAGCAGCGGCATCAACGCCCGCACGCGATCGACCGTCTCGATCATGTTCGCGCCCGGCTGCCGGAAGATCACCAGAATGATCCCAGGCTTCCCGTTGGTCACGCCGGAGTTACGAACATCCGTGACCGAGTCGATCACGTCCCCGACATCCGACAACCGCACCGCCGATCCCTGGTGCCACGTCACGATCAGCGGTTGATATTCCCGCGCCTTGAACAGCTGATCGGTAGTGTTGATGCTCCACTGACGCTGCAGATCGGAAGTCTCGCCCTTGGGCCGGTTCGCATTGGCGGCGCCCAGCACCGCCCGAATCGTTTCCAGGCTGATCCCATAGCTGTTGAGTTGCTGCGGATTTACCTGCACGCGCACCGCGGGGCTGGAGCTGCCGCCAACAAACACCTGTCCGACGCCTTGAACCTGCGCCAGCTTCTGCGCCAGCACCGAATTCGCCGTGTCGTACATTTGCGGCAGCGTCAGATTGTCCGACTGCACGCTGAGCAGCAAGATCGGCGCGTCCGCCGGATTTACTTTACGGTAGGTCGGCTTGGTCGGCAGGCCCGCCGGCAACTGCCCGCGTGCCGCGTTGATCGCCGCCTCCACGTCTCGAGCCGCGGCATTGATGTCGCGATTCAAATCGAACTGCAGCGTGATGCCCGTCTGCCCCAGCTGGCTCGTCGAGGTCATCTGCGTAACGCTGGCAATTCGCCCGAACTGCCGCTCCAGCGGCGTCGCCACCGCTGACGCCATCGTCTCCGGACTGGCCCCAGGCAATCCCGCGCCCACTGAAATTGTCGGGAAGTCCACTTGCGGCAAGGGCGCCACCGGCAAAAATCGAAAGGCGATGGCCCCGGAAAGAAAAATAGCAATGGACAGCAGCGTCGTCGCCACCGAACGGCGAATAAACGGCGCCGAAAAATTGGAAGAGGATTGCACGCCTTAATCCGAGTGCGCTGGCTGCTCCACAGGATTGGTGATGTGGAATCGTGCTCGCGTGCGCCGCGCCAGCTCGTCAAAGAACAGGTAAACCACCGGCGTCGTGTACAGCGTCAGCAACTGGCTCAGCAGCAACCCGCCGACGATCGTGATACCCAGCGGCCGCCGCAGCTCCGAACCCACGCCGCTGCCCAGCGCGAGCGGCAGTCCGCCAAGCAGCGCCGCCATAGTGGTCATCATGATCGGACGGAAACGCAGCAAGCATGCTTCGTAAATGGCGTCGAGCGGCGGCTTCCCTTCCTTTCGCTCCGCCTCCAGCGCGAAGTCGATCATCATAATCGCGTTCTTTTTCACGATGCCGATCAACAAAATAATTCCGATCAAAGCGATCACGCTGAACTCCGTGTGACACAGCAGCAGCGCAAGGATTGCCCCCACGCCCGCCGACGGCAGCGTGGAGATGATCGTGATCGGGTGAATATAGCTTTCGTACAGCACGCCCAGAACGATGTAAACGGTGACGATGGCCGCCAAAATCAAAATCGGTTCGTTGGACAGCGAATTCAAAAATGCCGCGGCCGTGCCTTGGAAGGTCGCCTGAATGCTCTCAGGCATTCCGATTTGCTCTTTCGCGATGTTGATTGCGTTCACTGCTTCGCCCAACGACGCTCCAGGCGCAAGGTTGAACGACAATGTCACCACCGGAAATTGCCCTTGATGGTTGACCACCAGTGAAGTCGCCCCAGGCTCGAACGTAGTGAACGCGCTCAGCGGCACTTGCGGACCCGTCGAAGAATGCACGTAAATATTCTTAAGCTGGTCCGGGTTCTGTTGGAATTGCGGATTTACTTCCAGAATGACGTGATATTGGTTCAACTGCGTAAACATCGTGGAGACTTGCCGCTGCCCGAACGCGTCGTAAAGCGTGTTGTCGATCGTCGCCGGCAAAATCCCCAGCCGCGACGCCGTGTCGCGATCGATGGTCAACGTCGCCAACAAGCCCGAATTCAATTGATCGCTGGCAACGTCGCGCAACTCCGGCAGCCCTTGCAGCTTTTCAATGAATTTCGGCGTCCAGTACGCCAGCTCCTTCTGATCCACGTCTTCCAAGCTGTATTGGAATTGCGTGCGGCTGACGCGGTCTTCCACGGTCAGATCCTGCACCGGCTGCATGAATAATGTGATGCCGTCCACTTGTGAAACTTGCGGCTGCAGCCGGCGAATGATGTCCGACGCGGACCCGCTGCGCTGGTTCAGTGGCTTCAGATTGATCTGAATTCTTCCGCTGTTGATGGTCGCGTTCGTGCCGTCGATGCCAATGAACGACGAGATGCTCTCGACCGCCGGATCCTTCAGGATCACGCTCGCAAGCGCCTCCTGGTGCTGCGCTATGGCCACAAACGAAGTGTTCTGCGCGCCTTCGGTCACGCCCAGGATGATGCCGGTATCCTGCACCGGAAAGAAGCCCTTCGGCACGTAGATGTATAGAAGGATGGTCCCGACGAGCGTGGCCACGGTGATCAGCAACGTCGTCGTTCGATATCGCAAAACGAATTGCAGCGTGCGGCCGTAGAAATCAATCACCGACTTGAACCCGCGCTCCGACGTCCGGTAAAACCATCCCTGCTGGCTTTCGTCCTGGTGCTTCAATAACTTCGCCGACATCATCGGCGTGAGCGTCAGCGAAACGAACGCTGACACGATGATCGTGACCGCCAGCGTAATCGCGAATTCCCGGAACAACCGCCCCACGATGTCGCCCATGAACAGCAGCGGGATCAGCACCGCGATCAACGATACCGTCAGCGACAAAATCGTGAACCCGATCTGCTCCGACCCCTTCAGCGCCGCTTGCAGCGGTGACTCACCCTCTTCAATAAAGCGGCTGATGTTTTCGACCATCACGATCGCGTCATCCACCACGAAACCCGTCGAGATCGTCAGCGCCATCAACGAAAGGTTATTCAAGCTGTAGCCCAGCAAATACATCACGCCGAACGTGCCTACGATCGACAGCGGCACTGCCAGCGCCGGAATCACCGTCGCCCGCGCGCTTCGCAGGAACAAGAAAATCACCATCACCACCAGCGCGATGGTTAGAATCAACGAAAATTGCACGTCGTTCACCGATGCGCGGATCGTCGTGGTGCGGTCCGTGAGAATTTGCACCTGCACCGCGCCAGGCAGTGATGCTTGCAACTGCGGCAGCAACTTCTTCACCCGATCCACGACCGCGATGATGTTGGCGCCCGGCTGCCGCTGGATGTTCAGGATCACCGCGGGATGCTCGTTCGCCCACGCCGCTTGTTTAGCGTTTTCGGCTCCATCAAACACCGTCGCCACGTCGCTTACCCGTACGGGCGCTCCGTTTTTGTACGCGATGATCAGCGGCCGGTAACCGTCGCTGGTCAGCAGTTGATCGTTCGCGCCGATCGTGTACGCCTGGTGCGGCCCGTCGAAGTTGCCCTTGGCTTGATCGACGTTCGCTTGCCCCAAAGCAACGCGCAGATCCTCGAGACTCAGGCCGTTCGCCGCGAGCGCCGTGGGGTTCGCTTGAATCCGCACCGCTGGCCGCTGGCCCCCGCTGATGCTCACCAACCCAACGCCAGGCAATTGCGAAATCTTCTGCGACAGCGTCGTCTCCGCAAGATCCTCAACCTTGGAAAGTGGCAGGCTCGACGAGGTCAGCGCTAACGTCAGAATCGGTGAATCCGCTGGATTGATCTTGCTGTAAATCGGTGGGTTGGGAAGATCGGGCGGCAACAGGTTCGACGCCGCATTGATGGCCGCCTGCACTTCCTGTTCGGCCACGTCAATATTCAAATCGAGGACAAACTGCAGCGTCACGATCGAGCTCCCAAAGGAGCTCGTCGACGTCATCTGATTCAACCCGGGGATTTGCCCGAACTGCCGCTCCAGTGGCGCCGTTACTGACGACGTCATCACATCCGGGCTGGCGCCCGGATAAAACGTCAACACCTGGATTGTGGGATAGTCAACTTGCGGCAACGCCGAGATGGGCAATTGCCTGTAAGCCACGAAGCCCACCAGCAGGATGCCGACCATCAACAAGGTCGTCGCCACTGGCCGCAGAATAAACGGCCGCGATGGACTCATTGACCCTTGCCTTTACGACCGGACGAGGACGACGGCTTTTGGGAGGACTGGTCCTGCTGTGACGGCTGGTTCGCCGGAGGCGTCTGCTCCTGATTTTGCGTTTGCGTGCCCTGCGGCGGCGTTGCGCCACCCGGCGTTATTGAGCCACCGGTCGAAGTGCGCGCTTCGATCTTGCTCCCGTCCTGCAACTTATCCTGCCCGTCCACCACTACGTTGTCGCCCGCCTGCAATCCATTCGCGATGCCCACGGAGCTCCCCGAGGCAAGCGCGACGGTAACCGGCTGAATCTTCACGGTATTGTCGCGCTGCGCCAAATAAACGTACGTTCCCTGAGGGCCGCGCTGAATTGCCGTCGATGGAACGATCGTAACGTTGCGCTTGGTGTCCACCAGCAAATGGACATTCACGAACTGGTTGGGAAACAGCAGATTTTTGTCGTTGCTGAACTCTGACTTCAATTTGTAGGTGCCGGTGGTGGTGTCAATCTGATTGTCGATGGTCAGCAGTTTTCCGGTCGCGATTTTTGTAACGTCATCACGGTCGTAAGCGTCCACCTGAAGCTGCGTGCCGTGGAGTTTGCTCAATACTTGCGACAGTTGATCCTGCGGCAAGGCGAAAATCACCGCGATCGGCTGCAGCTGCGTGATCACCAGCAGGCCGGTCGTATCGGCAGCGTGGACGATATTTCCCATGTCCACCAGCCGCAATCCCACGCGCCCCGTGATCGGCGCGGTAATGTGGGAGTAGACGATCTGCAGCTTAGCGTTGTCGATCGCTCCTTGATCCGCCTTGATCGCCCCTAGATTTTGTCCGACCAGCGCTTGTTGTGTGTCGACCTGCTGCTTCGGGATCACGCCCTCTTTAAACAGAAGCTGGAATCTTTCGTAGTCCACCTGCACGTCGCGAAGCTGCGCTTGATCCTTGGCCAACTGACCTTCTGCCTGCTCCAGCTGCACCTGAAAGGGGCGTGGATCGATCTCCACCAGCGCGTCGCCCTGGTGCACCGTTTGTCCTTCCGTGAAATTGATCTTTACGATTTGCCCATCGACGCGCGTGCGCACCGTCACCGTGTTGAATGCGGTGACCGTCCCGAGCCCGTTGAAATACACCGGCAAATCTCCGCGCTGTGCCGTCGCTATCACCACGGGCACTGCTTGCCCCGGCATACCCTGGCCTGGCCGTCCGCCTTTTGCTCCCGCAGGGGCGCCCGCGGGACCCTGTGCCTCTGTGTTGCCTTTCGACTTGAAATACCAAACACCCACGGCAATCACGATCGCCAGCGCGATCAGCCACAACCACCACCGGCTCTTCGCCTCAGGAGTGCGCCCGGATCTTGTCGGATCCACATACGTCTCCGGCAATGCCGTCGTCTTCAAATGACCCATGCTTTGCTCTCTCCTGTCAGAGTGACACTGCTATCGAGCCTGCCAACGGCGCGGCGTTTGCGAGGGATCTCGACCTGATTTAAGGCCGTTGCAATTCGGGACAAAGCCTAAGCGGTATAGCCTACAGGTATACCCCGCCTATGCATAGATAAGACGGCTTTTCACCGCGAAAGGTTACGTTGCATTTCCTGGCGCGCCTCCCCGCGGGCCTATTAGCGCGGGCTACCTTCCGTCCCTTACAATTTCTCGCTGAATTCCATGTCTCGCTAAATTTTCTCGCTAAATACAGTATTTCGATCTCGCTGAAGGCTCATTTAGGGCATACAAGATTAGTTGTTTTTGTGCATGCGCGATTTGCGAAGATTTCGTACACTGGCACACCCCAAAGGGGGCGCCGAAAGTTGCAAGAGCCTTCTAAGCTGGGAATTCAACCAAAGGGATCATAAAAATATGCTGAAGGCTCTCATCGTCGGCGTCATCTTAGGCGCAGCTCTCGTCGTGGGTGGGGCTTGGCTTTATGCCACATCGGGCCGTGCTCCCGTCGCGGTCACCGATCCCCCGTTGCCATTTGAAAAAAAACTGGCCCACGCCGGGCTGAACGCTCACCTGGATAAGCAACCACACACCAACCCGGCGGTCCCTGCCGATGAGACCAATTTCCTGGCTGGCGCCGAAGTCTACAAGCAAAATTGCGCCGTATGCCACGGCCTGCCGGGGGCCGCCCCCACCGCCATTGCCGAAGGCGAATATCCCAAGCCCCCCGAACTCTTCAAAGGCACCGGCGTGACCGACGACCCCGCCTGGGAAACCTACTGGAAAGCCGCCAACGGCATTCGCCTGACTGGCATGCCCGGCTTCAAAGGCCGCCTGTCTGACGCCCAGCTCTGGCAAGTAAGCCAACTCCTAGCCAACGCCGACAAAATCTCCCCCGCGGTAAAAGCCGCCCTAACCACCCCAACCGTAGCCACCACCCCATCCCCCGCCGCGGTAGTCCCAACCAAATAACAACTCAACCCACTGGTAGGGCACAGCACGGCTGCGCCCGTGTCTTCGCCTATCTTCGGGGGTCGGAGCTTTAGCTCCGACATAACGCGGGCTATAACCGGGCTTCAGCCCCTGAGGAAATGTTCTTACTATTTTCCGCAGCCTGTGTTCCCACCAAACCCGTCAACCGGTCCGCCCTGCGCAATTCCGGAAACAACCAAGCCCAACCGGCCGTAACCAACAGCGTCCCCACCCCACCTAAAACCACCGCCGCCACCGTCCCAAACCAATGCGCCGTCAACCCCGACTCAAACTGCCCCAACTCATTCGAAGCCCCGATAAACACCATATCCACGGCATTGACCCGCCCCCGCATCTCATCCGGCGTAGCCACCTGAATCAAAGTCCCCCGCACAATCACGCTAACCATGTCGGTAGCCCCCACCAAAACCAGCGCAATCAGCGAAAGCGTCAAGCTCCGCGAGATCCCAAACAAAATGGTAAACACTCCAAACCCAGCCACGCACCAAAGCATCTTCGCCCCGACACGCCCCTCCAAAGGTCTGTGAGCCAAGTAAACCGCCATAGCAGCGGCCCCAACTCCCGGCGCGCTACGCAAAATCCCCAACCCCCACGGCCCGGTCATCAAAATCTCCCGCGCATAAACGGGCAAAAGCGCCACCGCCCCACCCAGCGAAACCGCAAACAGATCCAGTGAAATCGCGCCCAGAATCAATTTCTCCCGCCAGATGTAATGCAATCCCGCCAGCACGCTCTGCGTATTGATGGGCTCACGCCCGCGAGCCCGGGATTCCACCTTGATGGCATAAGCGCAAAACGCAGCCACGAGTGCGGCCGCCGCGGCGAGCATATAAACCGCGGCAGGCCCCCGCGCCACCGCATAAACAATCCCGCCCACCGCAGGCCCCAAAATAGTAGCCGTCTGAAACACGCTGGAAGCCCAAGCCACCGCGTTCTGAAAATGTTCCTCGGGCACCAACTGCGGCAAAAGCGCCCGGCTAACCGGGCCATTAAACGCCCGCACCACCCCAATCAAAATCAACACCGCGTAAATCGGATACACAGACCGCGTCCCACGCAGCGCCGCAAACAACAACAACCCGGAACACCCGGCAAAAGCCACGTAGCAGGCCACCACAAGCTTCCGCCGGTCATACCGGTCCGCCACGTGCCCGGAAACCAGAAACAACAAAACCCCAGGCAAAAACTGCGCCAATCCCACAAACCCCAAATCCAAAGGCCGCTTCGTAATCTCGTAGACCTGCCATCCCACGGCAACCGATTGCATCTCCGTAGCCAAAACAATGCAAAACCGGCCCAATTGGTACAAGCCAAAGCTAGGATAAGTAAACGCAACGCGACCCGCGGCAAGGGAACTCTGAGGCGCACCCATCGCCAACTACTCTGCCACAAATCCAAAAAGACGAAACCGTTCTGTCCTAATAATCTCCAAAGATCGTTTTTCCCAGCCTGCTAGAATCAAGAAGGAACAGCTCGAGCGACAAAAAATGTCCCGCCAACCACCGCCAAAACTCTTCCCCCTCTTCCTGAAGCTAGAAAATCGTCCCTGCCTAGTAGTAGGCGCAGGCACGATCGCCGAAGGCAAAATCGCCGGCCTCCTCGAAGCCGAAGCCAGAGTCCGAGTAGTAGCCCCCGAAGCAACTCCGCAAGTGCAATCCTGGGCCCAAGAAAAAAAACTGGAATGGCAGCACCGCGGCTACGCACCGAGTGACCTGCAAGGAATGTTCCTGGTCGTCGCCGCAACTTCGTCCGCCGAACTCCACGAACAAATCTTCGCCGAAGCCCGCCGCCAAAATGTCCTCTGCAATGTGGTGGATGTGCCGCACCTGTGCGACTTCTTCTATCCAGCAGTCGTACGCCGAGGCGCGCTGCAAATCGCCATTTCCACAGCAGGTGAAAGTCCTGCCTTGGCCCAGCGGCTACGCAAGGAATTGGAAATTCAGTTCGGTCCAGACTACGAAGCGTGGGTAACAGCTTTAGGCGAAGCCAGGGCCGAAATCGCGACGAGAGATTTAACCGCCGAAGACCGCAAGGAATTACTGCACCAACTCGCCAGCGAGGAATTCTTCCAGCTATTTCGCGACCACGTCAAGAAAGCAAAACAAGAAAAGAGTTAAGCCGCCGCCGAGGTCATCCCCGAAATTCTCTTTAGGAGACGGGCCCTCAGAGCCTGTGAGTAGCAGCCTCAGGGGCTAAAGAGTCTGTGTGAGAACTGAGAGCCAAGGCCCTCAGCGGCTAAAGCCTCATTGATTCGGCATCAGTTACGGCACGGCTGAAGCCGTGCCCTGACGAAAACCGGAGTTCTCACATAGACTCTAAAGCTCATGAAAGCAACTTGGTTACGTCGGGGCTGAAGCCCCGACCTCCTGAAGAGTCCGAGCTTCCAATAAGACGAGACCCGGCCTAAGCCGAGGCGCCCTTCGCTTGGGCGCGCTTAATCTCTTCGCTCAAAATGACGGCTTCCGCCACTTGGCGCATTGAGAGCCGCCGCTGGCGGCTTTGCTTCTGCAACATCAGGTACGCCTCTTCCTCGCTGATCCGCAAATCTCGCTGCAAAATTCCCTTGCCGCGTTCAATAATTTTCCGCGACTCCAGCTCTTCGGAAAGCTGCGTGTTCTCTTCCTCCAGCCGCGCCATCTCCACTTCCGCGCCCACCAGGAATCCGATCGTGGAAATCAGCTGGATCTCCGCCTCGCTGTGAGTGTGCGGTCGGCGATGCTGCAAATTAATTACGCCCACAACTTTGTTCCGGCAAAGGATCGGCACTGAAAGAAAGGCTTCATAGCGATCCTCGGGCAATTCATTGAACGACTGAAACCGCGAATCCTTGAAAGCCTCGGAACCCACCGCCACCGGCTCGCGATGTTCCGCCACCCACCCGGTAATCCCCTGCCCCACCGGTATCTTCAGTCGCCCAACAATCTCGGGATGCGGATTCTTGGAAGCCCGCAAAATCAGGTGCTTATTCTCCAGCACATACACAAAGCAGGAGTCGCACTTCACCACCGCCGCCACAAAGTCCACAATCTTAACCAGCACCTCGTTCAACGGATCGGCCGCGGCCATCCGCCGTCCAATCTGGTGGAGAAACCCAATCGCCTCTTCGTGCTCCGGAAATGCGTCCACTCGCAAAAGTACCTCGCTCATTCAGCCAAATTAGTCTCCTGTCTCCCCACCGTCAAACGCAAAGAATCGTTCCGAGCGAACAGTATTTATTTTGCGGATCGCAGTTGCCGAATCGCTCCGCGTTCACGTTCCCGGTCGCTCGTCAGTTGCATTCCTGGTAATGACCACACGATGTTTGCTCGCCACCAATGAAGTTAACAATTTACCCCCCTCCCCCCACCCTTTTTTGTAAGTGCGGATTCTAAAGGACTTTAAGCGTCGTGTTTTTGGATCTGCGGATTCTAAACGAGTTACGGGCGCATTTTTCGGAAGTGCGGATTCTAAAAGACTTAGGGTGGGAAAGGGTTTTGGCGGCGGGACGTCAGAGGAGCCGAGGCTAGTGCGAAGCGTTCGAATTACTATTTGAGTCAACACGACTCATGATAGCATACTGGTAACCATGCTGTCAAGGACCAATTCGGGACGAGAGCGTCAGGAGATGAACGCTAAGGTCAGGTTGGTTGATTTGGATGTGGAGGAGTGAAGCGAACGTTAACCCCAGGAGGCAGGTTCAAAAAACGGAACCTGGGGACCTTGCGCGTCAGTGCAGACTGTGAGAAAAAAGCTTGCTTAACGGGGCCACCCCCCTCAATGGCCGACTGACTCAACAGCGAATCTCTGCAGAATTTTAGTACTAGGATGATTAGCGAGAGAAACAAGTTTGTTCGCTAGAGCAACTGGTATAAGAGAATTGTCGTACATGTCGCAACGCAGCATGCCCACATTCGCCAGTATGGCATCCAGATTACGAAAATCGCCGCGAGCTGGGCCGATCTTCTGATCCACTGTGGGAAGAGTAATGACATACATATTGCCAGAAGAGGTTTTGAAAATCAGCTTGTGGCCATAATAGGTCGTTCGGCCATAAGCGCTAGTCGGGTCGCCGGAATTAGGAATGACGTACCGGTAGATGTAATCGTTACTGAGAATGATAACGGAATTGGGCTTCATTAGATTCGCAATTTGATCGGCGTGCTCGACGAACGCTCCACTCTTCTCCAGGCCTGCCATAAAGAAATCGTGTTTTTGGAAAAGGTACTGGACGAGCCGCCTCATAGGCTTGTGCATGTTTGCAGTCTGGCCAAAGAAAGCCAGAGGCCCATCCTTGATGAAGAGAACATTCCGAAGTAGCGGCGGCTTAGTTTTCAGGATTAAACGTACAAGATGAACCGCCAAAATCTGCTCAACCGTTGTCGTCAGATACCCCAGAATTCCACCGGCTCCGAGTTCATTGTCCACCGCTTCGTGGAGGCGGAAGACATCTGTCAAATAGATGAGTTGGTGGCACTGACCACAGGGAACCGTAAATTCCTTCGTAACAGACGCTCGGATCAGCGACACTTCGCGCCCACCGCAAAGTGGGCAGCTTGCTAGAACCCATTCCGTTCGAGGGGTTTCAAATTCTTCAAAAATCAGCCATTTGAGCGTCTCCGCGAGACTTTCATCGTCTGTGCTCTGACAAAAGAAATCGAAAATGGCTTTTCTCACGGAGTCCACAATCGAAGAGCAAGAGGATAGAGTCACCTGCCGTACGGGAATCACAAGCTTCAGGCGCTGAATGTTCTTAAGTTTCGCCATGTCCTCAGGATCGATAAATGGTGTTGCCCCTAAGTGCTCCAAGTCAGAAACGCTAAAGATCAACGCACCGAACTGGAAAAAACACATTTCTGATGATGGAAAGCCCTTGTCTATGACCACTAGGTTGTAGCCGCCGTCAATCGCAATGACATGCCGGACTGGATTCTGCGGGACTTCATTGCATTGGAAAAACTCGTATCCCTCAAGAGATATGTCTTTTGCTTTCTTAGGGAAGGATCGGCCTGCGTGGCATCCAAGCGTTCCCAATTTCCATAACTATTGAGCCGTTCGGGGCGAGCAACTCTGAAAACAGGGGGGCTAAACCAGTGAACCATTCCAAGTACTTCGGGCCTTGCAAGTTCCCATAGCTTTTCTTGTGGTTAAGCGGGAATGGAGGCGAAGTTAGTATCAGATGAACCTTTCCTCTTAGCCGGTCGCCAACCGCTGAGCGTAACAGCCGAACGCTATCCCCCTGTACGTAGGAGCCTAGCGAGGTTCGCTGCAGGACTTTTCCGGAACTTTTCAGATCATGACGGGTCACCCCTCATTTATAAGCCATCTCCCCTTTCGTGCGAGGGTTATATTCGGGGAGATAGACGACTGATTAATATAATTTGGGCGGCTGGATGAATGAATACATCAGCGGTGACCGGTGCAGCGGGTATCTCGAGATAGCAAAATCGGCGTCATTAGCGCGGGCAATCAGGACCGGTTTTGTAGAGGTGAGAAAGCCGCGATGCGACGGAATTTTCCGCGCGGCGTACAGCAGAACCTGTACCAACGGGCAGGTGCTTTTTGTCTACATTGTCAAATTTAGGTCTTCCATGACACCTAATCCTCTTCAAACTGTATCCAATTCAGTGGAAGCGTTGGCTTCCATTAACACAGGGGAAGAGTTTCCTACCTGCAACAAGAGGTGCTGCGATGATCGGGGCCCGCCTAGTAGCTTCAAGCTGCATAACGTTCTTTGTGTTGCCACTGATGAGCCTGGGGCAGTCGAAGCCCGAGGCGGGAAGCGCAGGTGCTGCGCGGTTCGCTTCGACGGTTTCGGTGCACCAGCTCGGGATTCCTGACAAGGCGCTGAAGGCCTATAACAAAGGTGCGCGGCGGTTTGAGGCCCAGGATTGGCCCGGAAGCTTGGCGGAGTTTCAGCGGGCGATCGCGGCGTATCAGGATTTTTACGAGGCGTACTACGAGTTAGGGCTTACCGAGCTGGAGTTAAAACTTTACGCGGACGCGGAGTCGGCGTTTCGCAAGTCGATTGAATTGAGCGAGGGGCGGTTTGCGCCGGCGTTGTTTGGGTTGGGGCTGACGCTGGGGAATGGGAAGCGGTTTGACGACGCACTGGCGTTTAGCCGCGCGGGACTGATGCTGGAACCGGCCAGCGCCCGGGGACACTTTACGTTGGCGTGGGTGTTGTATATGGCGGGGCGCGTGGCGGAGTCGGAGGAGAGCGCGAAACAGGCGGTGCAGTACGCGCCGAATTTTGCGGTGGCGCATCTGCTGCTGGCCCAGATTCATCAGCGGCAGAATAATATGGCCGCGGTGGTCGGGGAGTTGGATGCGTATTTGCGGCTCGAGCCGCATGGTCCGAGGAGTGCGGGCGTGAAGACGGCGCGGGATCAAGCGGCGCAGGTGCTGGCGGCGCGGCAAGCGGCGCAGTCTGTGGGTGAGGAGAGCGTGGTGACCGCGGCGGACAACCGGGTTTTTAAGTAGTGCAGACACTCTTTTACGAGATCGATTTTTTTCGTCGCTATTGCGCTGGCGGCGTCTCACGGCGACACGATTTGGCAGGCTGACACCGGAGCACAGACAAGAGTGTCTGTGCTACTTCTTGCGGAGTTTGTAGACGATTTGGCTGAACATGCCTAGCCAGAACTTGGCGTCTTCGGCGGTGAGGTTGTGGCGGCGCATGAGGCGGCGCAGTTTTTCTGCGGTGCGGGCTGGGGAGCGGGACGTTAGGGAGCCGCTGGCGTCTAGGGCCTGGAGCAGTAGCGACGCTACGCGGTTGATGTCTGCGGCGGTGGCCGGTTGGCGCTTCTCGGGAATCTGAACGCGGCGTGAGGAACGTGCTAGTTCGTAGAGGCAGACGGCTACGGCCTGGCCGAGATTCATGGAGCGGTGCTCTTCGCGGGTGGGGATGCGGACGAGCCAGTTGCAGTGACTGAGATCTTCGTTCGACAGGCCGAATTTTTCCGACCCAAATAAAAGTGCGACATGACCGGTTGCGAGGCGCTTGCGGATCAGCGGCGCGGCGTCTTGCAGATTTTTGATGGGATGGCGCACTTCCCTGCTGCCCACCGCGGTGGTTCCCACTACTAGAGTGCAATCGGCTACCGCCTCGGCGACGGTCGCGAACACGGGGGCTTTGGCGAGGAGTTCGGAGGCGCCTACGGCGGAGCGCGCTTCGCGAAAAGAGGGCTCGTAAGGATTGACCAGGCAGAGATTGAAGAAGCCGAAGTTGCTCATGGCGCGAGCGGCGGCGCCGATGTTGAGCGGATTGCGCGTGGCCACGAGGACGACACGGAGATGGTCGGAAAGCGGAGGTTGGAGGTTGGAAGTTGGACGTTGAGCCGACATTTATGAGTTGTGGCGCTTTAGGTGGAGTGGCTTATGTAGTGGATGGCTTTGGTGGCTAGGCGGTCGAAGGCGGTCACGGCTTGTTCGAGATGCTCTTCGCGGGTGTCCTCGATTTTGTTGTGACTGATGCCGCCTACGGATTGCACGAACATCATTACCGTGGGGATGCCGGCGCGGGAGACTTCGGCGGCATCGTGTAATGGGCCCGAGGGCATGCGGTGCGTGGTTTGCGCGACTTCACGGATGGCTTGATCGCAGAGATCGAGAAGCGCGGGGTTGAAGGCGATGGGCTCGATGCTCCAGATGCGGGACCAGTCGACGGTGCAGCGCTCTTCGCGGGCGAAGCGCTCACTGGCTTCGCGTGCTTCGCGGAACATGGTGGCTAGGACCGCGGGGTCGAGATCGCGCTGATCGAGAGTGGCTTCGCAGCGGCCTACCACGGCGGTGACGATGCCGGGAAAAGTTTTTAGGCTGCCCATGGTGCAGACGGCGTCGGGATATTTTCCGGCGATGGCGCGGATTTCGAGGGCGAGTTTGGCGGCGGGGGCTAGCGCGTCATGGCGGGCGCTCATGGGAGTCGAGCCGGAATGGGCTTCCTGGCCGTGGAAGGTGATGGCGTGGCGCTCGACTCCTTTTGTGCCGAGGACGGTTGCCAGCGGGAGGCCTAGGCGTTCGAGGACTGGGCCTTGCTCGATGTGGAGTTCGATGTAGGCGGCGGCGCTTCTTTGCTCGCGGGTGGCTTCGGGGAAACGATCAATTTCCACGCCGCAGCGACGGAGGGCGTCTTCTAGGCGGACGCCATCGCGATCGGTGCGGACGCGGTCGGCGGCGACGCTGGAGGTGCCTGCGAAGGCTGAAGAGCCCAGGAGGCTGCGGCCGAAGCGGGCGCCTTCTTCGTCGGCCCAATCGACGAGGCGGATGGTGATGGGTGGGCGGCCGCTGAACTCTTCGTTGATGCGGCGGAGGATTTCTAGACCTGCTAGAACATTGAGCGCGCCGTCTAGCCAGCCGCCATTGGGAACGGAATCCAGGTGGCCGCCGATTAGGAGGGATTTTTCGGATTGGCCTGGGAGGGTTGCCCAGTTATTGCCTGCCGGGTCGTAGTGATGTTCGATGGGGAGGGTGGTTAGTTTTTGGGCGAACCATTCGCGGGCTTTTAGCCAGGTGTCGGTCCAGGCTACGCGTTGGGCGCCGCTTGCGTCGGAGGTTAGGGCGCGGAGT